>Ga0210384_10000167_pt1 | contig 101435 bp, 78 predicted proteins | sample IncBWH2MmetaG_FD_160574 | JGI IMG/M metagenome (GOLD analysis project Ga0210384, IMG submission 160574) | Forest soil microbial communities from Barre Woods Harvard Forest LTER site, Petersham, Massachusetts, United States - Inc-BW-H-2-M | ecosystem: Environmental > Terrestrial > Soil >... | reverse complement strand
TCCTGCACGATCTGCCACTTCTCTTCAGGGGATCGATCTACGCGTGGTTTTCTGCCCATGTTGCCTCCTGTTTGGAGGCCCTGATTCTACCTAGATGAGGTGTCCAGTTTTAGAGGGGAGCACTACACGCTTAATTCCAATTCCCTACCCATATTCCCGTATGGCCTACCAAAGCTAGAAGTTGTTTATGGTAGCTGTAACGTTTTTCCGCGTTTGATTTTCGAAGAAGTGACGAATTGCACTTTAATAGGAGATCCCAATGGAAATGAATCGCTTGAAGCACCTTTACATCGAGGAACTGAGGGACTTGTACAGCGCGGAAACTCAGCTCGTGAAAGCACTTCCTAAGATGGCTAACGCAGCGTCTTCCAAGGACTTGCGCGCGGGCTTTGAAGAGCATTTAGGCCAAACGAAGGAGCATGTTGCGCGTCTTGAAAAGATCCTCAAGGCTTTGGGAGAGAGTGCGAAGGGAAAGAAATGCAAAGGCATGGAGGGTCTTATTAAGGAAGGCAGCGAAATGATCCAGGAAGATCCCGCGCCCGAAGAACTAGACGCCGGCCTTATCTCAGCCGCCCAACGAGTGGAACACTATGAAATTGCTGGCTACGGCTGTGTCAGCACTTACGCGAAGCTTCTCGGGGAAGACGAAGCAGCCTCTATCTTGAAGCTAACCCTTGAGGAAGAAAAGGAGACAGACAAGAAGCTAACGCAACTGGCAGGCAGCATCAATCTGGAAGCTGTCGAATCCGAGGAATCGGAAGAAGGCGGCAACCGGTCGAGGAAAGCCAAGGCGGCTCGCGCCTAGCCAGCTCTTGGAGTAAGACAGGTAACAAATTTCAAAGGAGGAACAAATAAATGAAGGTACGTTGGATTGAATTGCCGCGATTGCTGTTGCCTCTGGGTTCGTTGGTGTTTGGCGTATCCCTGATGGCCACACCAATCCCGGGGTACCAAGATCCACAGCAGACTCCACCAGACAACACCAAACAAAACAAAGATCAGACAAGTCCCACCGCGGATCAGCAGAAGATGAATCCAGCGGACCGCGCTCTCACCCAGAAGATTCGTAAAGCAATCCATCAGGATACGAGTCTGTCCACCTACGCACACAACATTAAAATCATCGCGCAAGACGGGAAGGTCACACTTCGTGGGCCAGTGCGGTCCGAAGATGAAAAGACCAACATCGAAGCCAAGGCAGTGGCCGTGGCCGGACAAGGGAACGTAACCAATCAGCTCGAAGTTGCACCGGCGAAGTAGCGGAGCAGAAATCGAACCTAGTTCGAATTCAAAGGAGAAATACAAATGTCAGGTAAAAAAGTAGGAGTATTCGGGATTTACTCAACACGCGTTGCGGTCGAAAATGCTACAGATTCGCTCATCCGAGCGGGCTTTCCTGCGGCGGATATTTCCGTACTATTGCCGGAGAGTCTTGGCGGTCCCAGGGACATGGGGACCGAAAAGGCAACGAAGGCGCCAGAAGGTGCCGCAGCGGGAGTGACCACCGGAGGCGTAATTGGCGGCACGCTCGGCGTATTGGCAGGCGTTGGACTCTTGGCGATCCCTGGCCTGGGCCCCTTCATCGCAGCAGGTCCGATCATGGCAGGATTGGCGGGGCTGGGTGTTGGCGGAGCAGTAGGTGGGGTTACCGGCGCCTTGATCGGCATGGGTATTCCTGAATTCGAAGCGAAGCGATACGAAGGCCGCCTGCAAAAGGGCGGAATTCTCCTCTCCGTACATTGCGATACGTCCGATGAAATCAATCGCGCCAAGGAAGTGCTGAAGGCCACTGGCGCGGAGGATGTTTCTTCGACCGGAGAATCCTCTGTTGATGCTAAGCAAACCGATCGTGACGCGGCCGCTAAAGCTGCTCGCACGTCCTATTAATCCAAAAGGAGGAAGCCGCAGGGCGGCTTCCTCCTTTTCATCCTATAAACAGTTCCCGAACGGTTCCGCTTCATTGCTTGGGAAAGGAGATTTACGATGTCCAGAAATCATATTCCAGAAACGCTTCTGACTTTTGTTGTAGGGGCAGGTATAGGTGCAGTGGTTGCTTTACTCCTCGCACCTAAATCTGGTGAAGAACTGCGGGATGACATAACTGAGGGTTTGAAGGACGGGGTCAATCAGGTCCGCACGACAGGCAAAGATCTAAAGCGCCGCGCACAAAAAGTCGTAGATATGGCAAGAGACCAGGTGCAGGACGCTGTTGATGCAGGCGATAGTGCCTATAACCACGCCAAGAAAGCCTGAGTTTCGCGAGGCACGCTGAAAGGCTGTCGATCATACGTCGGGGAATTTAAACCTAGTCGAAGTTTCAGGTTTCCGTGGCCATTGCAGCGATAGGCGCGCGAGCTTTTTTTCAATGGAAAGGAGTTAACAAATGAAAGCAGGCACAAGTAAGCGCAACAAGGACAGCGCACTTTTGATCAGTGTGGCGGAGTCCATCGGATCGACTCTCGGGACGCTTGCCGCAAAGGCCAATGCGGCGCAAAAAGCTCTTACTCGAAGCGGTGCGGCGCACGCCATGAAGCGCGTAGCCAAGAAACGCATGCGTAAGAGTAAAAGTGTCTCTCGCAAGACAAGAAGCTCAGCCCCCCCTAAAGTTAAGAAAAAACAAACGCGCTAGGGCCACTCGGGACGGTTTGCGTCGCGCAACCTAGTCCGTCAAGCGAGCCGCACGTCGGGAGAGATAGGTTGGGTTACACTTTGCAATTAGTGAAAAGTTCGCAGCCCCGGCATTTGATACTCATGACGACAGATCAAGCCTTTCCCAAAAAAAGTGCTTTGATGAAATGACTAATTGCTCGCGGCGACGTAGCTTTGGAAGCTGCTGACTGCGGCTGCTTCTGTATCGTAAACATCGAAAACGGTCAGCAGCTTGGTCATTTGCAGAACCTCGTGAAATTTATTGCCCAGATGGCATAGGCGCAAAGATGCACCCTGATTTTTGGCGCTGAGATGCGCCGCTACCAAAGTGCCCAGCCCCGCGCTGTCGATGTATGTAATATCTGCCATGTTCAGAACGATCTTCCTCTTTCCTTCAGCGATCATGTTCTTTAGTTTCTCGCGAAGAGAATTGCTCTCCTCGCCCAGCACAATACGACCTTCCAGTTCCACCAAGGTCACCCCATCTACTTCGCGATTCGTCATTCTTACAGTCATGCCAGTTCCTCCCACGCCGATGACAGGCCCTACCGGCGAACCCCAAAGTAGAACACCCACACGAACACCGATCTGCCCAAAAAAGCACACTTCCTTGTGGCAATTTGACGTGGCTGTATCCCTGCTGCCCGCCGCAGCTATCATTCCGAGGTCGGTTCTCTTCGGCAGGTATTGTCGCAGCAACCGATTGGTGCTTTCGGTCGGGCCGCGCTGCCAGGGGTTCGAGCAGGCTGCTCGATTGCCCGCGAGAGGATCAGGACGATCCTCGAAGCCTTCTCATCAATTCCGTGAGACGTAGGCGGTCTTCATTGTGCACTGCCGTGAATCTTAGTCCTAATCCACGTCCGGGTTCTGCATGTCGTACAACAGCGTCGGCCCTGATCTGACCTTCTTGAACAAGAAAATGAAGCTTCGCCGACATTCCGGCAACGGGGGGCGTGTCTGTTTCGATGAACAGACCTCCCATGCTCAGATTCCGCACTCGGGCTATATGCTCACGTCCAGCAGAGCGCAAATACACATAGACACCCCCGCGTGCCTCGACGCGCGAGTGAATCCTTCTCGAAGGGGAAGTTTGTCTTTGCAAGATGTGCTTAACGGGGCTGGCTTGGTTAAAGCCTGCATCCACGCGTGATTCTTAGAGAGAACAGAGAAAATGACCCGTTCCCCTCGGTCGCCTGAGGGGGAAGGGGGGACCATCTCTCTGCTCTCCCGACCCTAATTTTCGGGGTAGGAAGTATGTTTACCCATACCTGAAACCTTGTAGGAACCGGGAAAGCATTCCTGATGCGAACTACAGCTTTTAGGGTATAGCTATGAGGTTGAGGAGGGCATACGGTCGATCCTGGTGGGTATATGGCTAGTTGGGTCCTAAGCTGTAATAACTGCAATTCAATCTTTGAACATTCGAAGATAGATCGAACTGGCCTTGCGAACTACTTCATGCCCCTCAAACCCGAATTCCCACCCGGCGGCAGTGAGGTTCAATGTCCTAAATGCGGGAAGAAAGCTACTTATCAGAAGAGCGCTCTTACATACCAGGCATAGAATCGTTATCGCAAGAGCCTTCCGCGTTTGGCAGAAGTTGATGGGAATCTCCCTAGCTCAACATAATGTTGGACTGCCATCGCACCAGTCACTCGTCCAGTCCATCCGCAGCGGCAGTGAGGAGTAAGAACTGCTTTTTGTACACAGCTTCAGAATTGGGTCGGTTCGGCAAAAACATGCTGAGCGGCTGGTGGAAGATCATGCATGTGGCTGAGAAGTGTCACCAGCTGCCAGATCTGCTGTTCACTTAGGACATTTTTCCAACCAGGCATGGCCGTCCAACGAATGCCGTGCTGAAGGATGTAAGAATTCTGGTGCTCCGGCATGTCGGCCATGTCGGTAGCGAACTGCGGCGCAGGGGGATTGAGCGATTCGGCGAGCGTCGATTTTGGATGCGCCGGGTCGCCATGACACAGCGTGCAGTGCTGGCGATAAAGCAGGGCTCCGGCGACAAGATTCGGCTCGTCCGCGGCGACGGGATTCACCGCTCTAGGTGCAGCACGTGCGACGCTCGCGTCCATGGCGTGCCCAGCGAGTATGGTCTCCATCTTCGAAGGAGGGTCATCCGCGCGCATATTCACGAAACCCATGAGTGCAATTAGGAGTCCGAGCGCCAGAATAAGAATCATCGTCACAATACCAAGGATGAATCCTTTCATCGCACTTTCCTATTCTCAACGGGCTAGACAATGGGGCGGACAGGTGGCAGGTCCGGGTTTGCCCTGTTACTTGCCCAGTTCTTGTGCAAACAAAGACTGTAGCGTCACTCTGGCATACAGAGTCGCTTAAGACTCGGGCGAACTTCGGCTAGAGCATCGTTACTTTCATCACGTGGATCTGTCCCTTGTCAGGGTAAACGTGGGCGCTCAATTCGACGTGATGTCCCACGTGATCCTTCAAGGTCTCCGGATTAACCACATCCCAAGATTTTCCGCCATCGTCGGCGACAAAGGTGATTTTGTCGCCGTCCGCCTTCACGGTGCCTTTGATATTCATCAACTTGGGCTTCTTTTCATCCTGGTTCTGGCTTGTGTCCGGAGGTTTTCCGTGCATGAGGACCGGAATTCCGAGCGTGGCCACTGAAAGTGCCAATACGGCGACTGATAGCTTCTTCATTTTTGCTCCTCCCGATTTTTTCTAAAGCCGTCAACTACTCTCTTAGTTTGAGGGAGCCGCGAATTTTAGGGCTATCAGGTAGTCGCTGTATTCAGGGGTTAGGTGGCCGCTCAGGTGTATTTTCTCCTCTTCTACAGGAATTAGGGGATGGACATGGTACCTCCAAAATCAGACCATCGCGAAGAGGAGAGCAGGAAGATGAGGTCCTTCGAGAGATCGAGCGGACCGGCTGGGCGCCTTTGCTGCTCTCCTTCAAGAGGACTGCCGCGTCAATTCGTTTGACCGGAGGCGAGCAGTTCTTCGCGTCCAAGTCCGGGCCCACCACTAAAAGCCAGCGGCCACCGCCGATGTCACGAATGGTCCGCGCCAACTGACAGCCGCACCCATGCTGTTCTTATGCCGGTATCGTCTACAGGACCAGTTCGGCCTTTAATACGGCAACTACCGCATTCCGACGAATTAGCCGTTCGCATATTCTGCCCGAGACGATAGGCCAGTTCGTCAGGAGATAGTTGTGCTGGACCTTTTCGAGATCATTGGAGTTTTGTTGAAGCTGTTTGTGTTTGGCGTGTCTGTAGTAACTTCTGGGATTGTTGTTTACGTCCTCTTGCAATTGTGGTTTGACAAGAGCGAATCCCAAAACTTGCCGAAACAAAAGCGGCTCCGAGTTTGATTTCTCACGATGCGCCAGTACCACTTCCCAATCAGGTTCTAGCTAGAACACATCGGGTACCATCCGATTTTCACCGTGGACGATGAATGGTGGGTCGTCTCACTTCGACTCACAACCGGCTTCTCCCTGATTGCCAGGCCGCCTCAGGAGTCGCGGGGTGTTTCATCGTAGGCCGACCTCCACGACAAATAAGAGGAAGACTGCGACGATGAGTGCGATGCCGAAGTTGAACCCGAAAGAGATCTGTTTCTTGCGGATTCGCTCAAAGAGACAGAGAGAAAGGAAACAAGCGCCAAAGACAACGACAAAGAAAACCCAAGCTTTGGCGTAATAGATCGGTTGATTCATGCCAGGCGAAATTCACGCGAGACCGCGGCGAAAGATATTCTTAAGACGGGACATGCCAACAAGACTTCCATGGAGTGCCGTACGTTGAATCTTTTCCCCAGAGGCATTTCGAGCGTGGCATGGTGCATGTGCTGAATTCTACTATAGGAGATTTAAGATTCAGCAAAGGTTATGGCCCAACACGCAGCATTATCGAGTGTTCGCCATTTCCCTTGTGCGCGCTATTTTTCAATTTGCTCAACCGGATTAATCTCCCACCAGTGAGTCCCCACTTTGGCTTCGTATCTGCTGATCCCCTTGACGGTGATCGGCTTTCCAACCTGAGGCACATCGCATGGAAGCTTGGGTATGCACTTAGAAATGATGCAGTGCGCTCGGTCCATGCCTTCCACTCTCGGGCTTTCACAGATGCGAATGTCGGTGTCGCCGTCGTCTCGTTTTGTGACTTGCGTCACGAAACCACCAACAGAGACGTGGGCTGCCATTTTGTCCGTCCAGCGATTCGCATCTTCTGCGATCAATTCACCAATCGATAGTTCAACATAGGCGCGCTTCGACGGTGGCTCAGCTGGTTTAGCGGGAGGAGTCGCTGGTTTTGCCGCAGGAATCGCACTCTTGCTTGAAACAGGTTTCTGCGCAGCGGTTTGCACTGCCCAAAGCATTGAAAAGGTCAGCAGTACAACAAACAGATATGCAACGGATTTTAGCATTTTACACCTCGCGGGAAACTTCCCAAGGCTGTTGCTTAAATCCATGATAGTTGGCGCGAAATGACACTGCGGGGAGTCGTGACGGCGCGTAACCCTAAGGGTAACCGGACTGCGGCCACAAGAGGCGTCGCTCGATGCGTACGCTTTCTATGCCATTCTCTGAAAAGTAGGGCTAAGCCATTTAGACAGAATGGCGGGGACGCTGGGACTCGAATCGCCGCCTTTGCCGTGACAGAGTAACTTGATGTGGAAACTCAAGCACTTACGGGGAACGTAATGGAACGCAAAGTATTGAACACACGTAGAAGGGAATTCTTATTGTTCCTGGATTGTTCCCGCGAATAATGCGTCGGTTCTTCCGAAAACCAAATCGGCCGGCGGATTGGCAGCCGACGCAAAGCAATGTGCGGACTTAGCCGGGTTATTCCAGAGACCGGCGGGCTGATTTGATCTTATGTGCTAGCTTGGTACCTGGCCGCGCGTGGGTACACGCAAATTCGTCAGCTTTTAGTCCAAAGCTTTACATGCGTGACGCCGATGTCAAGCGGTCTACGAAATCATTCGATCTCGGCGCTGCCACTGTAGCTGTGTAGTCCCTAACTCCGTTGCCCCAAGCCCGGGATTGCAAGGCCGCGACCGGCGAATTGCGACTTGTCTTCCAACTCAGAACTTTGTGCAAGTGACCGGTTCAGTAGGCTGTGATGGAAGAAGCGGCGCATGTGACACCGAGTATCCTCCCATGCCAGGCATGGTTGCGTCCTTCGTGGCGGGGCAAGCGAAAGTGACTTTCTCAGAATCCCCATCGATGATGGTGTTGGCAGTCGAGTTCAGATACGTGCAGGGGATCCCAGTCCCAAGCCCCTGGCTGACCTCGCATACGCGGAGCACCTGTTTTGTACCGCCGGTCTTGCACTGCAACGTGACGTTTGATCCTGCGGTGCAGGAATGAACCTCGCCCGGCGGAGTGAAGCCGCAATCGCGGAGCGGTCCGATTTGGCCGCGGTCGCAAACGTCATTGACGAAGCTCCCCGGTCCTTGCGACACGGAAATTTTTGCAACGTTGTTGGCCGAATAGTTTGGCGCAAACTGGCACCGCATCTTGGAAATGGGATTGCCCTGAGCGTCCTGAAGCGTTGTCGGGTCAAAGACCAACGCGCTCAAATTCGTCGGGTCTACGGGCTGGTTATTGATGTCCAGCGGCTGTCCTTCACAGAGGAATTGCTGCGGATTTAGCTGAAAGCGCAGGTCATGTGGCTGTGAAGTGTCGACGTTGGTGACGTCTACCCACTGCCCGCTGATGCCGAATTGATACTCGTCGCCCCAGCCCGGGGAGATTCCCTGGAAATTGCAGGACTGGTAAGTGCCCGCGAGGGACGTAGACTCGTCGTTGTGGTAGCGGTTGGTATCCTCGATGCAGAACGCGCGCTTGACCCCGTGAACTGTGTTGTAATCGAAATCGACGTAGAAATTGAAGTCCCATTCGTTGTCGCAATTACCGAATTCGAAAACGTTGCTCAGCCGCCAGGGATTATTGGGATCCGTGAGGTCGCCGATGTGGATCGGCCGGGTGCCATCGTTGCGGGTATTGGCCGAGAAAGTGATCAGCCTGCGCCATCCGGGCTGGGAAATTGTGCCGTACTCGATGTCGCAAGAGTCCGGCGTGAAGTACCGATAGACGACACGATTTTCGTTCTTTAGAGCTTCTTGTATGGCCGCGAGGTCCGCTCCAGTTGGATTGGAAATTATCCCCTGGCGGAAATCAGACGCGAGCTCGGCATTGTAGGCTACGCGCGTGAAATGCATATTCGGCTGCAGCATTCCGATGTGATTCGTGAGAGCGTCGGTGCAAGACTCCGCTGGAAACTTTGTGATGTGACACACTGATGTCGCCGGCGTTTCTACCTGGCACGTCTGATCGTAAAAATAGTAGACGCTTTCCTCGAACGCGCTGTTAGGGGGAAAGCCAGACTCGTCGATGCATGCGTACCCGGTTCGCTGCATCACGAGCTCGGGATCCGCGGGGAGGTCGAAGGGTTCGTCCCACGTTCCGCCGATCGTGCTCAAAGCAGGCTCGCTCGTCCCTGGCGACACCGGATCCGTTACGATGTAGGTCCAGAAGTGATATTTGACCGCGACGTAGTCGTGCGTGCCAACCTGTGTCCGTTGCGGGTCTCCCAGAATTTCCAATTTCCATGCCGCCTGCGGCGGAAGCGGCAGATCACCTCGCGCTGGGGGAGCGGTGTAAAAGAAAGAGCGGAAAACGAGACGATAGTAAGTCAAGTTGACTTGCGTGGTGGCGCGCTTCACCCAGAAGTCCTCGTCCTGCGAAAGCGCCCAGTCCGCTGCCGCTTCGCGTTGTGGACCAGCCGGAATATCGTCCAACTGAACGCCTACCGTAGTGTTCATGTCCATTCTGATGAGCGCACCGGGCGGAGCCGTCGAAGCCAATTGCGCGACGGCTCTCGATGGCAGCAGGACAAGAGCTGCGAAAGTGAGCCCCAAACAAATCAAACCGCGGACCCGAATCACGTTTGGCATTTGAGCCTCCCTCAATTTCCAGAAACTAGAACCAAGAAAAAGCGTGGCACGTCCCCCGCTGAATTCGGCTTGCCGCCCCACCCCTCGGAGGCGTCCAACAGGCAAGGCGGCAAGACCTCCCGGGGAACTCAATTCTTCATCGCAACTTCCGTCTTCAGCAGCCCATCGATGGCAGCTTGGAATGCGGAAAAGGGCTGGGCCCCGACGATGCGTACGCCGTCCAGCTTGTCCTTCGCGCTCCTCGCCAACACGAACGTCGGCGTACCGCTGATTTGCAGCTTGGCCGCTTCACTCGCGTCCTTCTGCACGTCGGTTTTGTACTTGTCGGAATCCAGGCACGCCTGTAAGCCCTTCGCATCCAGTGCAAGGCCTTCGGCGGCCTTCTTGATGACGTCGTCGTTTGGCGGCGCGGCGTTTGAATAGAGCGCATCGCGCAGCTCCCAGTATTTATTCTGGTCGCCGGCGCAGCGCACCGCTTCCGCTGCCTTCAGAGCGAAGGGATGGAACTCGAGCGGCAGATCGCGGCTCACGAAGCGCACCTTGCCCGCATCGATATAGTTCTTCTTCAGCTCGGCATACGCGTCGGTGTGAAACTTCTTGCAGAACGGGCACTGGTAGTCCGCGAATTCCACCAGCGTCACCGGAGCGTCGGCCCGGCCGATGGCATACCAGCCGTTGCCGATGGTCATCTGCACTTTCTCCAGGACTGGCGGCGCTGCGGGTTGCGGGGGCGCCATCGCCCGCGCCAACTGTATTTGCTGCTTCTCCAACAATTGCCGGATCTGCTTCAACTCCCAGACAATCGCATCCGCCTGCTCCTTGGTGATCGCGTCTGTCTTTGCGGCCGATTCGTGGTCCGCTGTTAGACACTTTGCTGCGGGCGCGAACGCCGCTCGCTCTGGAATCTCCTGGCAGAACGCGCTCCCGCCGGCTGTAATTGCTACGCTGGCGGCGACTATCCGTAAGATATTCCTCATTTTATACCCCCTCTGTTGCTTTCCTCATTTCAGGTGGCACCCACAGCTACTGGCAGACTTGCTGCCCCTGTGGTCCGCTGCAAACGCCGCTGGCACATTGACTGTTCTGAGTACACTGGTCACCACTGGCGGAGAGGCATTGACCACGGGCGCATACCAGAGGGTTCAGTCCGCCCGGGCAAACATTCCCACACACGCCACAGTTGTTGTTGTCGACGTTGAGGTTCACGCACACACCGCCACAAGCCGTTTGTGTCGCGGAGGTGCAGTTTCTGACGAAGGTGTACAAAGAAGTTGGCGGCGCATACTGGTCGTTCTCTTGGGACGGCTGGGCTGTGATCTTCGGCAAGGAAGAACCTCCGATCGAATAAATAAAGCCGAAGATAGTGTCAGCTGCAAGGAAGGCACGCGCGCTGGGTAGAGAAGCGGTCGTCGCCCAACCTCCGACGCCAGAGTTTGCGGTTGGGAAAAATTCTTCAACGGTGTTAAGGACGGTGTCATTCACCGGATCACTGCTACCGCCGATCGCGTAAATATTGCCGTTTGCCAACGCAGTGGCCAGCCCGCTCCTTGCTGTCGGCATAGGTGCTGCCGTGCTCCAGGTGTTGGTCGACGGGTCGTAGGCTTCCACAGTGTTCAATACAGTAGAAGATGCAGACCACCCGCCGATGGCATAGATTCTTCCGTTCACCACTGCCGCAGCCAGATCCCCTCTCGCGGTAGGCATAGGTGCTGCCGTGCTCCAGGTGTTGGTCGACGGGTCGTACATTTCGACAGTGCTAAAGAAGGACGTATTGCTGTTTCCAAACCCGCCGATGGCATAGATTTTACCGTTTACCGCTGCCGCACCCAGATTCCCTCTCGCAGTAGGCATAGGTGCTGCCGTGCTCCAGGTGTTGGTCGACGGGTCATACGCTTCGACAGTGCTCAAGCCACTCCCGCCGATTGCGTAGATTTTGCCGTTCACCGCTGCCACAGCAAGGTTGTTTCTCGCGGTTGGCATCGGAGCTGCCGTAGTCCACGTGTTGGTCGAGGGGTCGTAGACCTCCACGGTGTTTACATCGGCCACGTTGGGGATAGACCCGCCGATCGCGTAGATTTTGCCGTTCACCGCTGCCGCAGCCAGATTCCATCTCGCGGTAGGCATGAGGGCCATCGGAGTCCAAACATTGCCGCCGGCGACTACACCCGAAAGCGCAAAGCCTGGAGGAGCGTTTGGTGTGCTGCTCACGATCATGTAGCCAAAGGGAAATCCGTTGCTACTAGAGGCAGTGTTTTGCAATGTTCCATCTGCGAACTGAACACCTCCGCCAGTACCCAGGATGAGGTTCCCGTTGATGGTCTGGCTGGCTGAGAACGTATTGGGTTGTGTTGTGAGAGCTGCGCCTACGGACATTGGTCCGGGAAGGCCTTGAAGACCCATCAGACCTTGTATTCCTTGCGGCCCCTGCGCTCCAGTTTGCCCTTGTGTTCCTTGCGCGCCTTGCGCGGCCAGGAGTTGCCAGTCAGCAGCGGCGCATGGGCTCGGAGGGTAAACAGGCTCGCAACTGGTGTTCGGCATGGCGTTGCTCGCACTGGTGGCGACAATCGCCAGCCAATAAGAACCGCCATTGCTCACCGCGTCATTGATGCTGTAACTGTTTGCAGCACTCCACACTCCTCGATTGTTGATGCCCTGTGGCCCGGCTGCGCCAGTTTGGCCAGCTGGACCAGGAATCCCGGGAATTCCCTGCGCTCCTTGCATACCTTGCGGACCGAATTGACCGCTGGGTCCTTGTGGTCCGGTTGCGCCGGTTTGGCCAGTTGGACCAGGAATGCCCTGCGCTCCTTGCGCTCCCGTTTGCCCTTGTGGCCCTTGCGCCCCGGCTGCGGCGAGGAGTTGCCAGTCCAAGGCGCACGGCGAAGGTGGAAAGGCAGGTTCACAACTCGTGCTAGCGTTTGTCGCTACCAGCGCCAACCAATAAGAGCCATTGTCGGTGACGGCGTCATTGACGTTGTAACTGTTGGAGCCAGTCCACTGACCTCGATTGTTGATCCCCGGTGGGCCCTGCGGAATCAAAAACGTGAGGTCCGCTGCGCTGGGGGTGCCGGCATTCATGACCGAGGCCGGCGTCCCGTAAAGCACGGTCATCGTGGGTTCTACCTTAATAGTCGCGGCCGCCCCTGGAGCACCCCCAGGCCCCGGATTCCCCGTGGCTCCTGTTGCACCCTGTGGTCCCTGCGGCCCCACTGGCCCTTGCGCCCCGGTGTTCGTCAGCACGATTTCCAGCCGCGGCTCGTGGCTGGTAACAATGCCTTCCTTGCTGTCAAACACAACATAGCTGGTGCTCGCATCCGCCACCAGAGCGATGCCGTCGTTTGCTATCCCTCCATTCGACGGTCCGTTCAGCCATTCCTTCACCAGTTGCGTGACATCTACCACCAGAAACGAATTGGCCTTCCCCACCGCGATTCCCGTGGCAAACGCCGTCGAAGCAATCGCTGGCGGCGAGGAAGGACTGAGCGTGGATTCCGTCCACGAACTAGTCACCGGATAAATATCAATCGCGCCGCTCGGATTCGTCGCGGTGCTGAGGAACAGCTTCAGCGTAGCTTTCTCGACGTTTGCCGCGGCAACGTTGGGTGGCAATGACGATTGCAGTTGAAATTTAATGTATGCCTTCGTCGTCCCCACCTGCGCAGAACCAACCATAGCGCTCGAACCCGCCACAACCAGCACAATCCCCTGACCGTTCAGGTTGACCGCCTGGGTCGTCGAATTCGTCGAGACAAACCCATCATCGGTCACCGTGCCCGATTGCCCCCAACTTCGACCGGGGAATCCGACAAGCAAAATCATCACGACCGCAGCAAACATCGCATGCGTTACGAGCCTGCGCATGACAGACCTCCTCGTCCCCAAAGGCTGAATTTGCCCGCGTACCGTAAGAAAAACCTTAAAAACCTTTCCACGCCGACTTGGGCCGAACTCCCTCTCTCTTACCTATTCGGAATAACCGGGCAAACTGGCTCACGCGATCGAAAAAATTCCCGGCAGGCTGGCGCAGACCTCCCGCAGATCCTTCAACTCATGTGTTTTCACGGTATTGAATAGAAAACGTTGAAGTTTGACGGGCTTCTGACTATTCTCGTGGCATCGTCCCCCGGCGGTGATCATGCCCAGAGCCCCCAACGTGGGTCCAACTCCTTCCAGGGAAGTTAGCGAGTTACTTCTCCATTGGGGGAACGGGGACCGCAAGGCGCTGGAGGCCATCTTGCCCCTGGTTTACGACGAGCTGCGCCGCCTTGCTCGCGCTAACCTTCGCCAGCAACGCCCGAACCACACGCTGCAAACCACTGCGCTCGTCCATGAGGCTTACCTGAGGCTGGCCGGAGAAAAATCTCCCCAAGTGCAAAACCGCGCGCACTTCCTTGGAATTGCCGCCCAACTGATGCGCTGGATTCTGGTGGACTATGAGCGCAACCGGCGCGCTGCCAAGCGCGGCGCCGGCTTAACGCGAATAACTTTGGACGAGAGTATCGCCTCGCCTCAGCGCGTGGTGGATCTACTAGCTCTCGACGAAGCTCTTGACCGCCTTGCCGAACTCGATGCGCAACAGAGCCAAATTATCGAGCTGCGCTACTTCGGCGGGCTTTCCGTTGAAGATGCTTCGGAGTTTCTGGGAATTTCTCCGGCCACGGTAAAGCGCAGTTGGGCCTCCGCGCGCGCCTGGCTGCTCCGCGAAATGCGTGGAAAAGAGTTGCGCGCATGACTCCAGAAAAATGGCAGCGCGTCCGGTCCATTCTCGAGTCTGCTCTCGAGCTTGCTCCAGAGTCGCGCTCGGCCTTCGTGGAGAACGCGTGCGCCGGGGAGGAGAGCCTCCGTCGCGAAGTTCTGTCCTTGCTCAGCGAGCAGAACCAAGAGGATCACTTCCTGGAGCAACCCCCCTTGGAGTTGATGCGTGATCACATCGCACAGGACCAGGTGCACCGGGACGAAGAGGCTGAGCGGGCTCTCCTCGGCAAAATGATTTCTCATTACCGTGTTCTCGAGAAGCTCGGCGGAGGTGGCATGGGTGTGGTCTATAAAGCGGAGGATACCCGTCTTGGCCGCTACGTGGCCCTGAAGTTCCTGCCCGAAGAGATGACTCAAGACGACCTGGCGCTGGAACGCTTCAAGCGAGAAGCACGGGCTGCGTCCGCCACCAATCACCCGCACATCTGCACGATTTACGATATAGGGAAATACGAAGGAGGACCCTTTATTGTGATGGAGCTGCTCGAGGGGCGCACGCTCAAGCATCGCATCGCGGGTAAGCCGCTTCCTGGCGAATTGGTGCTTGAGCTTGGGATTCACATCGCCGACGCGCTCGAAGCCGCGCATGCCAAGGGCATTCTTCACCGAGACATCAAGCCAGCCAACATCTTCGTTACCGATCAGGGTCAAGCTAAACTGTTGGATTTTGGGCTGGCCAAGCTGGCGTCAGCCGAGCCTATAGCAGCGCACGATCTGCCTACCGCGACGGCGGACACACTTCCTGACGCGGACCTCACGCGGGCTGGCGCCTTAATGGGCACAGCGCCTTACATGTCCCCCGAACAAGTCCGAGGCGAGCCTCTGGACGCGCGTACGGACCTTTTCAGCTTCGGCGCCGTGCTCTACGAAATGGCCACCGGGCAGCCAGCATTTTCGGACGCGACAGCCTCTCAGATTCGTGAGGCCATCCTGAGCCAGGAACCTGCATCCCCCCGCAAGCTGAATCCCTCGGTGCCGACAGAACTGGAACGCATTATTACCAAAGCGCTTAAGAAGAAACCGCAGGAGCGCTATCAACGGGCCTCCGAAATCCGAGCGAAGCTGATCCGTATGCGTGCTGAAATCGGCCCTCACTGGGGACGTCGGGTTGCGCTGGTAGCCTTCGGGTTGATGGTTCTTCTGGCTGGTCTCGGCTGGAGACTTGGTTGGCTCCGTCCAAACCTTCGTGCCGGCCAAATTCGGTCGATTGCCGTTCTTCCGCTTGCCAATCTTTCCGCTGATCCAGAGCAAGAATACTTCGCTGATGGAATGACCGAGCAGCTCACTACGGATTTGGGACAAATCAGCGCGCTTCGAGTGATTTCACGGACTTCCGCAATGCATTACAAATCCACGAACAAGAAATTACCTGAAATAGCCCGGGAACTGGACGTGGATGCAGTTGTTGAGGGTTCCGTTGAGCGCGTGGGGAATCAGGTCCGAATCACCGCACAGTTGATCGAAGCCCCTACCGACCGGCACCTGTGGGCCCAGAGCTACGAACGCGATCTGCGAGACGTCCTGAGTTTGCAGGACGAAGTGGCAAAAGCGATCGCCAGCGAGGTAAAGATCACGGTGACCCCGCAAGAGCAGATTCACCTGGCGAATGCACGTCCAATTAAGCCCCAAGCTCAGGAAGCCTACATGAGAGGGCTCTTCGAACTGCACAAGCAGAGCGCTGAAAGCATCGAGCAAGCGATTAAGCATTTCCAGCAGGCGGTGGCCCTTGATCCGAATGATTCTCTAGCGTACGCCGGCCTCGCTGATGCTTACTACGATCAGAGCACGATGCTTCGCGCTCCGCTCGAAGTAATGCCAAAGGCCAAAGCAGCTGCTGCTAGGGCCATTGAACTCGACGATGCCCTTGCGGAAGCTCACGCTTCGATGGGTTATGTGAAGCTTAACTTTGACTGGGACTGGCCGGGTGCCGAGCGGGAATTTCACCGCGCTCTCGAACTCAATCCCAGCTTGCCGCGAGCACACGCCGGGTACGCTCATTATCTGTTGACGCTCCGGCGCACCGATGAAGCGATTCAAGAACTCAATCGCTCCGAGAAGATCGATCCGCTCATAACAGAGTCCCATGTGAACCTGCCATATCTGCTTTTCAATGGGCGGCGCTTTGTCGAAGCCATTGAAGCTGGAAGCGGCGGTAAAGACGACCGCGTTGTAGCTCTTGCCTCCGCGCAACTAGGGCGCCGGCAGGAAGCTATCGCCGCCGCAGACCGCGCGATGAAAATGAAATACGCGCAGAGCCCCGTGATTTTGGCACAACTCGCGTCTGCCTACGCGTTGGCAGGCAACACGGAAACAACTCGCGCAATGCTCAGCGGAATCTTAGAACAAGCCAGCAAACGTTACGTTTGCGGTTTCAACGTTGCCTGCGTTTACGCCACGTTGGGTGACAACGAGGAGGCCTTCGCCTGGCTCGACAAAGCTTATCTTGCCCGTTCGGATTGAATGCCCTTTGTCGGGGTGGATCCCCGACTCGACCCGCTACGAGGTGACCCCCGCTTCGCCGACCTGCTCCGGCGTATCGGCTTGCCCCCGGAAATGAGTCGCGGAGAGCCGCGCACATGACACCCGAACAGTGGCAAAAAGTCCGGCCCATTCTGGAATCCGCTCTGGAACTGGATGCGGCCAGACGGCCAGAGTTTCTCGACAGTGCCTGCGCCGACCCGTCTTTGCGCAACGAAGTCGAATCGCTGATTGCTTCCCATGAACAAGCAGGAACGGACGTGTTGAATCCTGCTTCCGCGCCTACTCTGAAGCCGGATGAGGAAACTCAATTTCGCCTACCGCCCGGCAAGCGCATTGGCGCGTACGAAATCCTTGAAGAAATCGCGGTCGGCGGGATGGGCGCGGTGTATCGCGCGGTTCGCGCCGACGGTCAATACAAACAGCAAGTTGCACTAAAAATCGTGCGCTCGGAATTGGGCGCAGAGTTTACGACCGGCCGATTCAAGAACGAGCGCCAGATTCTAGCGAGTCTCAATCACCCGAACATCGCAAAGATCCTGGACGGCGGCGCCACGCCCGACGGTGTTCCTTATTTCGTGATGGAGCTCGTGGAAGGCCAGCGCCTTGACGAGTATTGTGATGTGCACAAACTCGCCACGACCGAACGGCTGAACCTTTTTCTTCAAATCTGTGCCGCCGTGCAGTATGCCCACCAACACCTAATCATTCACCGCGATATCAAGCCGGGCAACATCCTGGTCAACGCGGAAGGAGTTCCAAAGCTGCTCGATTTCGGCATCGCCAAGATCCTGGAATCGAGCGAAGCGAGCAATCAGCCAGAGCAAACCATCAGCCTGACGCGGTGGCTGACGCCAGAGTACGCCAGCCCGGAACAAATCAAAGGAGAGCCGATCACAACGGCCAGCGACGTCTATTCTCTGGGAGTGGTTCTGTATGAGCTGCTTACCGGACGCGCTCCCTACGATGTCCCGACGCACTCACCCCACGAGCTTTCCCGTGCGGTCTGCGAAACCGAGCCGGAAAGACCGAGCCTAGCGGTGCTGCGGAAGCAACTCCGAGCTAACGCAGGCCAAAGAGAGTCGGCGGACGATTCTCCGCTCACCGCCACACGAGAAGGCTCTCCCGAGAAACTAAGCAAGCGCTTGAGGGGTGACCTCGACAACATCGTGCTCATGGCTCTGCGGAAAGAACCACAACGCCGCTATTCTTCCATTGAGCAGTTCGCGCAGGATATCCGGCGCCATCTCGAACATCTCCCTGTCATCGCGCGCCAAGATACGTTCGGCTATCGGGCGTCGAAATTCATCATCCGCCACAAAGTCGGTGTTGCTGCGGCTGTACTGGTAACGCTCACGCTGTTGTCCGCCACCGGCATCACCCTTCGCCAGGCGCGCATTGCCCGTGCCGAACGTGCTCGCGCCGAACGCCGCTTCAATGACGTGCGCAAGCTGGCCAATTCGCTTATGTTCGAAGTCCACGATTCGATCCAGGAACTGCCTGGGGCCACGGCAGCAAGAAAACTGATCATTCAGCGCGCGCAAGAGTACCTGGATGGGCTGGCGCAGGAATCCCAATCGGACCCGGCGTTGCTGCGAGAGTTGGCAGCGGCCTACGGAAGACTTGCAAGTGTTCAGGGACATCCTCGGGACGCCAACCTCGGCGACACTCCGAAAGCGCTGCAGAACAGTCGCAAAGCGGTCGAGTCGCTGGAAGCCGCCCTTTCGTTGAATCCTTTGAATCGGGACATTCGTCGTGAGTTGGCTGAATCGAACATCAATATGTCCTATATCCAGGCGGACGTGGGCGATATAAGCGGCCGTAACCGATCTTTGGATAAGGCGGTGCAGAGCCTGGAGGAATTGGCTGCCTCCAACCCGGAAGACCTAAAGGTTGAGTCTGACCTCGGTGATGCATACTCGGCAATTGGGTTCCGCTTCAACGACCAGAATGATCTGACCCAGGGGTTGACCTACCATGAAAAGGCCATGGCCATTTATCAACGACTTGCCAGAACTGATCCGGGAAATGAAGAGTATCAAACACAACTTTCTTTCTCGCACAAGCGCGTTGCCAGTGTGCTGATTGTGCAGAACCAACTGAAGTCGGCTCTCGAAAACGAGCAAGCCGCTCTGGCAATTGATGAGGCACAATTAGCACTGCATCCAGACAACGCACGGAAGCGCTTCAACATCACCTTCGCCTATGGCGACACCGGATTCATTCTGAGAAGACAAGGTGATCTCGACGGGGCCCTCAGCTACTACGCCAAAGCGCTCGCCATCCGCGCTGCGCTTGTAGCGGCTGACCCGCAGGACACCAGGGCGCGCAATGGTTTGTCCACGACTTATTATAAGATTGCCGGGATTCTTGAGGAGAAGACGGATTTCCAAGGAGCCTTAGACAACTACAAAAGGTCGCTCGCTTTGATTGAAACCCTTTCACAGGCAGATCCAACCAATGAGTCTCATCGAGCCGATCTCGCCGACACGCAGATCGCTATCGCCGGTTTGTACGCAAACATGGCGTTCAAGTCGCACCTTCCTTCCACGGAACTTGAGGATTGCCGCGAGGCAGAGAATTGGTTTCGGAGAGGGTTGCCGTTCTATCTGCAAGGAAAAGCCCAGGGCAAACAGGGTGCAGACGAAGACCGTGCCCTCGCAGAAGGCGTTCAGAAAAGGGAAAAGTGCGCTCAGACCATCGCGCGCCTGGACCACGTGGCCGTACCTTCACTTCAATGATGTGCACGAAATGGCTTTGACATCGATGCCCCATCCGCGGTAGCCAAGAACTTGCAGCTATGGATTTTCGACTGGAATTGATCTCCGAGGACGCTCTTTCCAGCCTGCCGTGCTTAAGTCTCTAATATTCTGGCCTTTGCTTCCGTCTGTGGTCTCGCTCTGCCGGCCAACTCCAAGAAAAATGTACTAGTGAGTTGAACTTTGGATGGCTTTTATTCTCCACGCATCGTCCCCTGCAGTGATGACCATAAGGGTAACTGGACCTCCCTACAGGACAGAGGGTGGCCTAGAAACAATCCATCGCCTATGTCGAGCGTGACTTCTTCCAAACCAGTGGAGGCAAGTCTAAATTGGCGGCGCACTTCAGATGGGTTTGCGCATACGCTGCGGCCTTGTCTTTTCCCTCTTCGATATCAGCCACGGACTCGGAAGGTGCAATCCAATTCTTCGTTTTGACGTCGTACACCGAGGCCTGCACTCCTAGTGCACTGTGCTCCGAGAAAAGCCGTAGGTGTTCGCCACCCAGTTTGATTTCAGCCCAGAAGCCTTCATCCAGCATTAGGAAACTCCAGCCTGCGGCACACAATCAGGCCACTGCCAACCAAATACCAGACAGGAATTATCAGGCAGGTCCTAACAAGTGCCCTCTACAGAGCAACCTAGGCGTGGTGCTCACGTTGCTTACTAACATGGGGACTCGAAAGACGAAATCGGAAATGGCGCAAATCACAGGATCCACACCTGTACGGGCTCATGAAAAGAGCGTTGTGAAGCACATGCTCGAAGAGACCCTTTCTTCTCGATCTGTAGATTCCATGACTACCGCAGTTGGGGCACATAAAGGACTTTCTGAAGATACCCATGACAAGCTACTCCCGTTCCGGCTGGGTCCAAAATGGTACACCCAAGTCCTCCTTTTGTCGCGACTTTTTCGCACTTGGCTGGGGGGAGAGCTCAGCGAGTGGCGTGAGGTAAAAACGCCGTTCAAGTAGTTTGACGTCACCAATCTTCTTTTGCAATTAGTCGTTTTTCTTGTATTTGGCCGAGCGCGCTCGAGCTGCGTTGCTCGCAATCTCGCTCCGTTTTTTCGCTGTTAGTTTCAGGGTGCGCGCTTTGCCACCACGTCGATCCAAGTCGACTGGGTGCAGATTCTTAGCTGTTTCGTAAGAATCTGCCTCAGAGCGCAAAGAAATGCTAGGTGCAAATCGCCATCTGTCTGTTTTAAAACGAGATAGCCGAGTTCGTTTCGCAAAATTGCTTGCTCCCCGCGGCTAGGCTGGCGCGCGATGGGCTGAAATCAGTAGATCTCTTGGAGTAGCGTCGCTGGATGTAATCGTGAACCGGTTTCTGCTCTAATCTGCTCAAGAGCTTTGGGATAAGCATCTCTATTATAAGGACTTGGCATAGTTCGTTTTGCAATTTTGTCCTTTTGGGAACCGATGAGTGGAGCCGGTCCTCCTTCCGGCTTTCTTACCGCGTATTAGAGACACCCCCAATATCGTTCAGGCTGCCGAATCATTAATATTCGTCCGTCCTCAAGACATGGAATGTCGCACCTCGAGCTTGGGCAGCACCGGTTGGCCCAACCGTCTCTGTTGACTGCGTTCGAGTCGGGTTAGCGTCCGCTCGATGCTGCGTTCAAGGCTCGTCTGACAACGGAGCAAGGCATCGAACGCAGAACTGTCCAGGACTTCGCATGCTGGTAATGCGGTGCCATTGCGTTTGGGCTCACGAGAAGAACGTTGTCTGGCTCCGTCTTTATTCCAAAGTCTTTCCAGGCGGCGAATTTCCTTCTCCGTCGCATCGATGAATCTCTGAACACAATCCATTTCTGATGCAAATCCTTCCTTCTTTCTTTCTACCGCGGTCGCTTTGAAGGCCCCGAGGCACTCGAGATAAATGTCGAATAGATCTCGACCGGGTCGGCCCGAATAACGGGCTCCGTAAAGGAATCCGAGATCAGTCGCATATGATCGTTCAAATCCATACATCTCGACGAATGTTTTGACAAGGCCCAGTCGCTCCCCATAAGTTTGCAAATCTTCAGGATAATCCTCAATTTCACAAAGAACGCCTATTCTGTTAGTTTTAGCAATGTTTTCTTCGACTGCCGCATGAATAGTCCGATCTCGATCTGACCGTTTAGCCTCTGCCTGTTCGATGTTTTTTTGCATCTCAGAAGTCTCGATCTGAAGAAGTCGGTGGTAGCGCCAATAATCTGCTGCGAGCTTCTCCACATCAATCTTGTCCGACATTCCTACCGGCATGTAATCCTGCTCCAGACCGTGAAGGAGGGCATCAAACTGCGACTGAGATTCGTGCTTAAGCAACACGGCTTTGGCAAATAAACCAAGTTTGATGGCATTGTATTTGCTTCGAGTCTTACCTAACAAAGTACGGGGACCACTGCCTCTTCTAGAAGCCGCCCGCGATTCCTTCACATAGTTTGCCGATCCATCTTGCCGGGGTAGTTTCTTGTCGTTGCTCATTGTTGATCTCCTTAGAAGTCGCGATTGCTGATCTCTGTTTTTTCCTTAGCAACGGGCGCTTTTTTTGCTAACTCCAAAAAAAAGCGCCGCGCATGAAACTTCGTCGCGGCGTTCTATTTTAGATCTGAACAATGCCGGGGATAAAAATTATGCCCCGCCTACGACCAAACCTTACGCTTCCACCATGGCAGTGTCAAGCACTGCTGAAGTGCTCTCAATTCGTTATTTGCACTGCGCGGGCACATTCGGAAGCCTTCAGCGCAAGACTCATTTGATCGATCGACCTTCTCGCGAAGATCAGAAGACACCAAAGCCCTTACTGGATCAATCAAGGCACGCTATTGGGAAGGTTCCTTCTTGTAGTGAGACAGCATGCGCTGAAGGTACTTCGATCCTTCTTTTTTGTAACTTTCCAGGCCACCGGCAAGAAGAATTTCACACAGTTGCGAAACGGTTCTGCCTTCGCGTCTCGCCACCGCTTGCAGTTCTCTCTTGAGATCTGCAGAAATTCTGAATCCCACCTGTTCATTCTTAGTTTGCATGCGAAGACTGGATTCTAGAACGTTGGTCAAACGAGATCAAATACAAACGCTTGACAATGCTAACCATGATGCTATACATTGTTACACAATGCTTAGCATGGAAAGGAGTCCACAATGCATAGCCTAAAAACCAAGTCTCAAAAAATCGAATTGCTGGTACGGCAAAACACTAAGCTCGCGAAGTCTCTTTGGTCCGGCGAGCTTGGCCACTTCAATCTTTCCGCACTAAGGAAGTTAACGCGTGAGTCTGGGCTGGCACTAGCCGCTGGGGAAATTCTCTGGCTGAACGGCGGATGGTATGTGACCGGCGGGGGGCTATTACGCATAGCCAAGGAAAACCATTGCCATGGAATACATGCCCAAGCCATGTCGAAATTGAGTGATGCAACGAACAATCGCTGGATCTTCCGGGCAACCGTCTATAAATCTCCCAGTTCGAAGGGTTTCGTCGGTTACGGTGACGCCGACCCTACAAATACATCTTCCCTTGTCCGCGGGGCCGAGATGCGCGTTGCCGAAACACGGGCCGTCAATCGAGCCCTACGAAAAGCCTACGGAATTGGGCTGTGCTCAGTTGAGGAGTTGGGCTGGGTTACCGGTTCTCCCAGTCCCGCCAGGGAACAGAATCAGTCCATAAAACCGCCTACCCCAAACGGTTCGAGTAACGGGCAACCCAAACTGCGGGACCGGCTGTGTGTCCTAATCCGCCAGCACAACCTCGATCCCATACTAGTCAAAGCGTACGCTGCCGACTTTTGCGGCACGTCAACCCTCAAAGAGGCCAGTCGAGAGCTGGTCGAGTCCTTTATCTCCCATATAGCGACGTCCGCCAAAGAAAACAGAGACGGCCTGGTGTGCAAGCTCAATTCCTATGCCCAACGCCAGGAGGTGACGTCATGAGACGACATATTCCAGGTCTATATTCGAGACAAGAAGATCGTGAAGGCCCTCTCGATGGTTTGTTTCTCGTTCGCGTAGAAAAGGTTTCTTATCGTTGGCAAACCCAGAAGCCCTTCCTCGAAGTTCGATTTGTCGTCCTCGAACCAAAACCGTTCGAAGCACGATGGTTCTCTGGACGGTTGTACTGCACCGACAGAGCACTTTGGAAACTTAATTGGTTTCTTCGCGATTTCGGCTATGACGCCGAACTCCTTAGTCGAGACCAGGTGGATGAGAAGGCTCTCCTCAATCTCCGCGGGGTCATCCGAACCTCCCTCGTGACGATAAACGGCCGCTCCTTTCAGAATCTCGATTCCTTCGCTCCAGCAGCAGATTGGGAACTGTTCGATTGCACTTCCATCGGCAAGAGTGATGTGCAGGGAGACGCCCATGACCTATAGCTACACACAGATCAGCCATTATCTTCGCTGCCCCCGCAGCTATCGCTACCACTATCTAGACGGATGGCGGGAAAAGGAAACCCGGGCAGCGATGATCTTTGGTCGCTGCTTCGAGAACGCCTTGGGCGCCTTCTTCCGACAGGAAGATAGCGCCGCAGCACTCTTCAAGGAATGGGGCGCGTTTCGCGATGCTTCGTTCGAGTATAAGAAAGGAGACTCCTGGGACCGAGTTCTCCATCAGGGAGTCCATCTGCTCGAAACATTCGCAAGAGACGATCGCGTTCGTATTCAGAGCCCGCGAAAGAATCTCCAGATCAAGGTGGTCCGGACTCTGACGGGAGGCAATGATTTCGTTGCCCACCTCGATGCGCTTGGCGAGCTCGATGGCAAACAGTGCCTCATTGACTGGAAGACTACAACGAGTCGCTACCCAGATGACCCAGAAGGATTGCTTTCCCTAGATCCTCAGTTGATCTGCTATTCGTGGATCACCGGAATTCCTGATGTTGCGTTTGTGGTGTTCGTGCGAAAGCACCAGCCAGAAATCCAATACTTAAAGGCGTCGATCTCAGAAGAGCAGCGCCAGGAATTTGGTCGCCTCATCGAAGCAACTGCTGGCCAAATCGAAGCGGGTCAATTCGCCTCGCACAGTGGCATTCGCTTCCCCCAAAACGGCTGCCTCGGCTGCTGCCATCTGGGGCTGTGCCTCAACAACCAGCCACTGGTTGATGCGAATCTCATCCGCAAAGCAGGAGCGAGTGACCTTGATTGGCTTGACGAGCTTGTGGATTAACGGACGAGGGGCCGTGTCGCCAGAAATCAATCACCGCCGGGCCCTTCTCATACTCGGCAAGATCGACGAGATCTTGTCTTGGGAGAAAACTAAAGAAAGACAGCAAGATGTGCACTTCGTTGAGCTTGGAGAGTGTTTGTGTGAGGTTCGGGCAAAACAGTATTGGAGGCTGGAGAGACTAAACTCGTTTGACGAATTTCTCGAGAAACGCTTTACGGGATCGCGCCGTAAGGCCTATTACTTGATGGCGATCCACGAGAAATTGACACGCATCCCGAAGCAGCAGCTCCGAGAAGTTGGCTGGAGCAAAGCCATAGAGCTGGTAAAGGTGGCACGCCGGGAAGGCGAAGAGTTCGACAGTGCAACCTGGTTGCACAAAGCGAAAGAGATGCCCAAGGAGGGATTCAAGAGCGAAGTCCAGCGTCATCTTACAGGCAAGGACACGGAGCCCTGGGAAATCATCTACTTCAAACTTTACAAGAGCCAGATCCCCGTTGTGGAGCAGGCACTTGAAACGGCCGCGCTAATGCTGGGTACCGACAAATCGCGGGGTTATTGCTTCGAGATGATCTGCGCCGACTTTCTCGCGGGGTCAAGTCTGCAGGAAGATGAGCCCGAAAATTTAATTCTGTCATTGCGTCGGATCTACAGCTTACTTCCGCACGCAATGCAATGTGACTTTCTGAAAGGAATCGAAACAACTCCATGTCGAGATTGAGGCCAAAACAACCTCGCATACGGCTCGACGCAGGATCGTATAAACAGCTCCGCATGGCCGTTCTCAGACGGGATGGCTGGCGTTGTCAGGATTGTGGTGCGACCAGGAATCTCGAAGTCCATCATCAGCAATCACGTGGCCGGCTCGGGCATGATTGCGCCGAGAATCTGATCACGCTTTGTAGCGGCTGCCATGAACACCGACACAAGAGAAGACTCTAATCGTATTGTTGCAGTGCGTGAGCCCGCTAATGATGCCCCTACTCCTCTCTCCAAGGAAGTAAACTAAGCTTTACTGTAGGACTTAACTATGCTTAATATATGGGATCGCTCATGGCTAATACTTGCGGCTGTGACACTTGGTCTATGAGCGATTCCTAACAGACCAAAACAAATCAAGAGAGCAGGCACCTTGATGATGGCGCGCGCTATTCTTCCAAGTCTTCTTCTGATGAGCGCTGCGCTGTTTTGCCCGGGGAAAGCACTGCCACAAGGCGAAACTACCAGCGCAATCGTCGGCCAAGTAAGCGATGCGACGAACGCTCCGATTCCCGGCGCCACGGTCACGATTACAAATCGCGAGATCGGGCTACAGCGCAGTGCCAAAACCGACGATGAAGGCCGCTTCAATTTTCCGCAGCTAAAACCTGGAACTTATTCAGTCAAAGTAGAGGCGGAAGGCTTCGATCCGCAGCAGAATGAGCACGTGTTTTCGAGTCTGGGGCAAAAACAGACGGTCAATTTCACGCTTAAGGTCGCCGAATCCAAGCAGACGGTTGAGGTAAGTGGCGAGCCTTCCCTCATCAATCCCGAAAACGCAAACACATCCACGAATCTGAATGCACAAGCGCTGGAAAACCTTCCCAATCCAGGCGGTGATTTGACATACCCCCTTCAGTTCGCGGCCGGCGCGCTCATCAACACGGCAGGCAGCGGCAATGATTTCGTCGGCGGTACAAATGGCTACGGCAATGTTGAGTTCAACGGTCTCCCTGCTCTCTCAAACGGCTATATCGTAGACGGCTTGGAAACCAATGACCCGCTGACGAATCTGAACAGCGGGCTGTCGACAAACCTCGTCCTCGGATTGAACTCAATATCGGAAGTGACGGTCAATACACTCTCCTATGCTGTGGACCAGGGGCGGTATGGTGCGTCGCAGGTCAACTACGTTACAAAGTCCGGTTCAAACCAGTTTCACGGGAATCTGTATGAGTTGTGGAACGGTTCGAAATTCAACGCGGCCAACTATTTCACGAATGCCACTCCAGGAAATCACAAACCACGCTCGACAGTGAATCATTTTGGGGGCAGTCTTGGCGGCCCAATCCTCCACGACAAGCTGTTCTTCTTTTTCGATAGCGAGTGGGTTCGGATTGCGCTACCCATTGTCACGGCTGCAACCGTCCCAACTACGGCGTTCCAGAATTACGTTTTACAACAACTTCCATTGGGTGGAACCGATTCCGTGACGGGGTCAGTTTACCAGCCGTCCCCGAAGTCGGTGCCGTTCTATCAGACGATGTTTTCGCTCTACGGAAATACCCGCGGAACGCCTCTCACCGTACTTGGCTGTCCGTTCGATGTAGGTGGAGGCACGCCCGCGATTGCAACTGATGGAAACGGTTGTGCAAATCGGCAGAGTGTCTCTCATTCGAGCGATGATCATGAACAGGTACAAACGGTTCGCGTCGATTACAACATCAGCGAAACGAACACCACCTGGTTTCGCTTTCAGACGGATACCGGAGTCCAAACTGCCTACACTGATCCCATCAATCCTATCTTCAACGCGTTTTCCCCCCAACCTCTCTACTCTTTCGCCGCAGGATATACGCACGTCTTTTCGCAGAATCTTGTGAATTATTTCAATCCCGCGTTTTCCTGGTACGGAAGCCTGTTTGGTCCTAGTGATTTTCAGAAAACGCTTTCCGCATTCCCGATCGTTTTGCAAGGCAGCGGCGCGAATGCGCCATTTACAACCGTCGGTGGATTAGACAACACGTGGGTCCAAGGAAGACGCGCCTCCCGGTTCTTTATCAACGACAATCTAGCTTGGAGCCATGGGGCTCACGAACTCCGGTTCGGCACCAACACGCGCATCCTTCGCCTGAACGATTATGACTTCGGCGAAGGTTCGGTGCCCACGGTGACCTACACCACTCTGCCGCAATTCATCTATGGAGTGGCCTCTACGGCCACACAGACATTTCCTACCTCGGCGAACCAGCCCTTTAACTTTCTCAATCTCGATCTCTACGCGCAGGACACTTGGAAGGTGACCAAGAGACTCACGTGGACTCTCGGCTTGCGCGATACGTTGAATTCCAATCCGGTGAATTCTCATCAGCAGATCGCTCGCCTCAGTGGCGCTTTTGATTCCATCTCTCATGACGTGAACCTACCATTGAACGCCACAATTCAAACCGGTCTCAGTCATGTGTTTTCCTCGACGCCTCTCGCGATTCTGCAGCCAAGAACAGCTATTGCCTGGCAGTTTGCACCGAACTCCGTTGTCCGCGCCGGCTTCGGGCTTTTCAGCGACATTTTGCCCGGCACCCTCGCCGATGTAGTTGGCGTCAATCCGCCCTACGTCCAAACTTTCAAGGGCGGACTTTTGGGAACCGTCGGTGGGACAGCCATTGCGCCGGGAATACCTGGCAGCGCGGTTGACGCAGCCGTGGCCGCGAATCAATCTTTCAGTTCGGGATTTCCTCAGGGACAGCTTTCCTGCGCGTCTACACTGTCGAATCCCTCAACGTGTCTTCCTCCGGTGGCCATCACGGCGATGCCCAACGGAGAACTTCACGCGCCATACTTCATGGAATGGAGTCTGGGCGTGGAACATCAGTTGGGTTCCACAGCAAGCATCCACGCGCAATACGTTGGCACTCGCGCAGTAAACCAACCCTATCTCACGCAAGTGAACGGCTATCAAACTGTCTGCGCCGGGTGCTTTGCGCCTTTCCCTTATGCGCTATCCACGGATCCTCGTTTCGCGGCCGTAACGCAATTTTCCACCGGTGCGAACAGTCACTACGATGGACTGCAAGTGACCGCAGTGAAACACCTTGGAAACGGCTTCATGGGTCAGCTGAACTACACCTGGAGCCGTTGCATGGATACCGTCTCGAATGGCGGATTCCTGCAGTTCTCGGCCGGAGGAATCTTGTCGCCCCTTCCGGGAGACTTAGCCCGGAACTATGGCCCCTGTGACTACGACATCCGGAACAATCTCAATGCTCAATATGTCTATCTATTTCCGTCCAAGGTCCAGAATCATCTTCTTGGTTATGCACTGAACGGCTGGCAGGTGTCGGGGACCGTGTTTTGGCATAGCGGGATTCCGTTTTCTGTCCTCAGCACGCCATATTCAGCAAATGGAAATGGCATCGTGAATGGCAGCGGGCCGGAATTCGCGAGCGTTGTTCCCGGCGTGCCCGTTTATGAAAACAAACCGATTCCAGGAGTGACGCAACCTGGCACAGTTCAATGGCTCAATCCCAATGCCTTTGTTTCGACCGTGGACCCGAGTACTGGCGCGTGCCTCGGCGGAGATAGCCCCAAGAATTGCCAATTCGGGAACCTCGGCCGCAACGCGCTGCGCGGCCCAAATTTTGCGTGGAGTGACTTTTACGTCACGAAGTGGTTTCCGCTGGCCGAGCACGTGAAGATGCGCTTTGACGTCCAATTTTTCAACGTATTCAACCATCCGAATTTCGGGCTTCCGAGCATGGTTCTTGCTGGGATTCCGGGCAAGCCTTCCACCCAGACTGGATTTGGAGCGCTGACTTACACGACTTCTCCGCCGACCGGCCTGCTCGGGGTCGGGTTGGGCGGTGATAGTACGCCACGCATGATTGCGTTTCAATTGCGGCTGGAGTTCTGAGGTTCTGCTCCGGACGTTCTCACGAGCCCGGTGCGCCCGATCCGTCATCTGTATTGGTCACTGGTTAGGTTGCAGATGGCAATTTCTACAGCGTTCCTCCACGGGAGGAGACGTAACATACCGACGATGCAGTGGGATGAACTTGTCAGAAGTTATTGAGTCTGGACCTCCAACTCGGAACCCCCAACGGAGATCCTCTGTATGACGCAACTGCAAACTGTCGGCGAAGTACGGAGAACAAGGAATTAGTGCATCCCAGCACTGATTCGTCTCAATTGGTACGCGCACGATAAGTCCAGAACTCAGGCCGTAAGCCATAGTTTTCGCCTGGGGTACCGGCAGAAAACCATGCACGTCGAGCAATGGACGGAAGTATATCCTCCCAAGAGTTCGCGGGTAGCTGCACCAACCGCCCAGGGCGAGGAGCCCCAATAGGGCGGCCTGTCGCCCCCTGAGACTCAGGGTCGGCAAGACTTGGTGCAAAGCCACCGTTCCCAAACAGGCAGCGGTCGTCCAAATGGACGCCTCGCCAAAACGGAAAGCGGGGGCCAACGAAAACCAAAACACTAAACCTCCAAGCGATGGCAAGAGTAACGGAAGCCAGAACAAATCGATAAATACCCTGCGCCGCAATAGGAACATGAATCCGACTAAAGAAATGAGCATAGGAGCTATGAAATCTACTCGGTTTCTAATGGCGCCGGCGAGCCACCGTCCGATCCAGTGCATACCACTGGTTTCCTCGATACTCGCGTGAGGGATGCGTGCCCATGAACGGTTGAATTGAGCAAGCATGTCTGCGACAGCGCGTGGAACCCTCCAGTCCGCAGGGACAGCAAATGCACTGCTGGGAAAGAGCGGATATCCGCTAAGAATCACGCCGCGAATAAGCCAGGGAATTGCTAAAACGCCAGAAAACAAAGTAGCCGCGACGATAAGCTGCCTTTTCCGGGCTGGGGGACGACCGAGTGAGAGGAGCTGAAGGAACGCCACGACCCAGCCTAGCCAGGCGAAGGCCAGACTGGATATTTTGAAGGTAAAAGCAAGGGTGAATAGCATCATGGCAACAACTAGCCGCGACTCCATGTGCGTTAATGACCCTGCAGGTTTCTGTTTCTCCTGAAAACCATCGCATAAGGCGATCACCGCAGCTATTGAGACAATCGTCGTGGGCAAATCCGTGTTTGTTCCAACAATTTCTCCATTCAGAACCCAAACGATGCCAGGTATGGCAAAGAGCAAAACGAAATAGTCGAGGGGAGAATGATTTCGAATGAGGAAAGCTCGGAAGAAACTCTCTACGATCGTAATCACGGTGGCAGAAAGCAGCAGGCCAACAAAGAGATGGAACCCCAAATCATGCCATGGTCCCTGGTTTAAGGCCGCCACGCACAAGAACACATTTGAATTCAGCCCGAGTTGTCCGAGAAGATTGCTGAGTCCAGGGACGAGCGGATAGGTATTGAACCAGCGCACCGCCATCGCGCCGTAGAAGCCTGTATCGTAATGAATGGCCGGACCGACGCAGCGAGCCGCGAGTACCAAAATTGGCACGATGCTGAAGGTCTTGGGCCAAAAACCGAAACGCGTATCCTGCAGAAAACTTCCTGCAAGCATGTTTCGATTCAGGATGAATCCACAGAGGCCTACAACACAGAGGAGGCCGGTGATCATGAGATCGGCGGGACGGAAAAAGTGATAAACCTCTAAGGAAGCAACTGTGACGGAGAGGCCAGCCCAGAATGCATCGAACAGTGAACATACGAGACCTAATCGCCGCAACAGCAAGGCCCCGATCCCGACGAGCACCATCGCACAGACTATCCAAGTTAGAAGGATTGATAACGCGACGACGGCAAACATCGAGTGGGCCTCCCCGGATGAATCGGTTTGGAGACGAATCAGGACGACGTCACAAATACTAAATTCCCGATCGCACTACCAGGTCCTACCCACTCGAGCTCCCTTTAAACCAGGCAAGAAAGCATCGGTCAATGTTGCCAGAAAAAGATCGCGCGAAGCTGAATCGTAACAGGAGTTTGGGTATCGAGAACACTGGCCAGGGGAAAGCGCGAGAATAAGAAGTCTTGTCATCAGTTGCACACCCACACGCCGTTAAGACCTTTGGCATAAGCACCTTTGCCGCCCTTAGCGCAAGGATTTGTTATTTTGCAGTCGGAACAGAAGATGAGCACACCGTTGGCCGGGGTGCCTAGAGAGGAAAGGGGTCTTGGTTCCAGAACTATTTGCGGCGCGTAGAGGCCGGTGGAATTGAACATCGTGGGCCCGCCGCCTATTCCTGTTGGCAGTGAACCTCCACACGAACCAAGGCTGCTTTTTCCGTTCCAAGTGAATGAAGTCAAGGAACCTGGCATGTACGCACTCGGTGCAGAACAATTATTATTTGGCGGAAGAGGTCCAGTCCCATTTACAGCCAAGTAGTAATATTGTGCCCCAACAACCGAAGTCCAATTGATCGTAATGGTCTGATTCCCGCTCTTGGTCGCGCAGTTGGTGCTGGCCGGTCCAAAAGCGCCCACTCCGCCGTTCCAGAATACCGGAGCAACCCTGAAATTATATGAGCCGATTTTCACAGAACCGCCAGAACTGACCGAGCATGTGGGAGCGTCCACCGACGGGCTGCCAGTGAACAACGAATAGGGGCTGCCAAGAACTACCATGGACTCAAAGAATGTAGCGGATATGGGGACCATGGCTCCTGTAGGCTGACGATTGAAAACTCCATCCACGGCCGTGGTCGCGCCACCATTGTATTGAATGTTGCTGTTGATGCCTGTGGTGACGGCCCCTGCTGATGCTGAAACCCCAGAAAATGGATTCCCCGTGAAAACGTTATGTCCCCCTTGTGTGCTTGTGGTTCCCAAAACGGAGAGGCCGATGAAATAGTAGGGAGTAAAGTTGGCGACCATTGCGGTCGGAAAGTCCGCGGGCGTGATTCCTTCTATCTCCAGATTCCCAGCGCCAAAAAAGCCAACGTTCGTGTACTGCAGAACCGGGACGGTGGTGTTCTGCGTCTGAATATCTTTCACGTAGCCGTAAGACACTCCCCCCTTTGCTCCCGTGTAATCTTGCAGGAAAGCCCCGCGATATAGAAACCAAGAATGTTCAATCGTCCAATTTCCAGTTGGCGTGCCGTCGGCTCGCGTAAGGAACGCTACAGAGGGAAGTGGTGAATAGCCTATGAAGGATTCGCTCGTACCTCCCGCTGCGCTCGTGGTGAATAAGTCTTTGTTAAATCGGTAACTGAAGCCACCGGACTGAAAGACGGCAAGCATCCCCGTGTAATCGTTGTTCGAGCCCTCGCCACCAGAAAAGGTGACGTAATCGAAGCTATCGTTGATGGTGCCTGGAGCATAGAAGGTCAGATAACCGTTTTGCACGTTGCTGACCAGCGCGACGTATTGAAACAAATCTGAATTGCCGTACGTTGCAATCAACGGATACGCGGTACCTGAAATCTGGGGAGCGCCGCTCCAGGCGAACGCCGTTCCCGGAGGAGCAGTCATGCCGGTTACTGTGGCGCCGTCGCTAAATTCCAAAGTGTCGTTAGCGGTGATGTTACTCATCAAGTTCAACTTAAAGTTGATGACCGCAGGGTTGAGCTGCGTGTAGGAATTTATAGTGAGGGGGAATGAAACCTGAACCGGCGCGCTCCCGCGAGCAGCAGAAATCGCAGCTCGCAGCGCTGGCCCATCATCGGACTTGGCCGTGGCTACGCTCAACGAAGCACCAGCGTTAGCTGCAAGTTTGAGCGACGTCGTGCCGGCACCGGAAACGATCGTCGTGGTCAGGTGATCGTTGGCCCCAACTGAAGGAGCAGTAGTCGGAATGAATGCCGGGAACGTTTGATTATCGTTCATCGGCGAACCGAAATCGTTGTAGAAATTATTCAGCGTTTGACCGAGCAGAGTGAAAGTTCCACCTGCACGCCCATAGACGTAATACTTCCATGCACCCGTGACGGCAGTCCAGGTGATGTGGTTGGCGTGATACGCGTAGAGGGTGCCGCCAGTCGCGGAGGTCGTCGCTCCGGTGCGAGTGTCCATGCTGGACAAAAAGGTGAAGTGCGTCGAGTCCACTATAGAATGAACAATCCAATAGCCCTCGAAAGTCGCGTCCGTGGAGCTGAAATAGTTTATGAGGACAAGTTCCCCGGCTACCAGTTCGTGAGCGGCGCTAGTTGAAACGGTAACGACATTATTGGAACGGGCGAGTGTTGAGATTTTGACGGTCTGCCTTCCAAGAGTCGTGCCCGTATTAGTTGAAGCGGTAGAGGACGCCGCCGTGTAGCAGCCAAATTTGTCGGCGGCAACGACCTTGTAAGCATAGGAGGAACTACCAGGACGGCCCGCTAAGGTATTGAGACCACCTGAATCTACTGATGGTGTAACCGCGGGACCGGATGGAACAGAAAGACCACACGGGAGACCGGCGTTGAAGATCGTAATATACCGACCGTTCTGGAAGTTCTGAGCACTCTGCAGAACTACCGTTGGCTGCCCCGAAATCGTCCTAGCTGTGGTGCTAGAAGGAACCAACGCCTGGCCATACGCGAATGTGTCTATCGGCGGCAAGCGCTGCGCCCGCACGGAACTGACAAGCAATAGAGCGAGAACGGCCATACGCTTCATTGCGTGTTCACCTCCCGGAAATCACACGACGTCAGACGCACCATAGTTTGGTGACAGTTTGCCTCAAAACACAGTGTCTGAGCTTGAAAATGTCACCAAAGGCCTGCTAAGTGTTGTTGCAAGTTATAATTAGAAACGGAGGGATGCGTGAGCGGTTTAAAATGGCTGCCTCGACAAATCGAGCGGCCGGTTCGTTTTTCGTTGCCCGGCTTGCGCCAGTTTCAGTGAAAATTCTGCGACCGTCGGGGGTTTGAACCACCGACGCACATGGCTGTCGTAGGCTTTAGCAGTTGGCTAAGAAAACCCAAGCATGGGAGAGATTTGCCGTAGGTAAGTTGGCCTGTCTTTTTAACCCACTCGGAGCTTAAATGCTGACGTCTAAAGCCCTTCTGCGATTCGCTCCACCTCCTTACGTCTTTCAACCCCTTCAAGTCTTAAGAAGATTAAGGCTCGAATGCCTTTGGCGTTCCAAACGGGAGGTTGTTGTAACACTTCCCTGGGGTTTGCCGATCAAGATCAATCCACACGAGGCTATCGGATATAACATCGCCTGCCATGGATTGTACGAATTTGGAGTGACCGAGACACTCTGGAGGCTAACCGAGCCTGGCGAATTGGCGATCGATGCCGGCGCAAATATAGGTTACACGGCCAGTATTCTCGCCATCAGAGTAGGTTCGAAGGGAAGAATCATCTGCTTCGAGCCACATCCTCAGGTGTTTGAGTCTCTTAGGGAGAACGTGGAGATTTGGAAGAAAGATAAAAGGTGTGGCTCCTTTGTTCTCCACCAAGCAGCTTTAGGGATTCAGAGCGGGCAGGCATTACTACAAACCAATGACGGGTTTCGCACCAACCGAGGTTCAGCATGGATTTCGAACAAACTAGAACCCACTCCAGATATCGCAGTAATCGACGTACCTATTCGAAATTTGGACAGCCTTCTCGACGAGGACGAAAAAGTAGGTGTTTTGAAAATGGACGTACAAGGAAGTGAATTGGCCGTGCTCCAGGGCATGACACGGCTACTCGAACGAAAAGCTGTGCGCGACATCGTTTTTGAGGAAGAGGCGCCCTTCCCTGCTTCAACTCACAAATATTTAAAGTCAATGGGATATTCAATTTTTGGACTTCAGGAGCAATTTGCTGGAGTACGTTGTCTTCTTGATGCCCAACCTAGTTTCGATCCGGTTATGGGACCAGTACCAAATTATCTCGCGACGCTGAATCCAGGCCGTGCCAAGGCCCGGCTCGGTCCCGCGATGTGGCGATCGTTCGGACTTGGAAGGTTCTTTGCGAATAGTTATTTGGTGACACCTACCAAAATGCAGCTATTGACTCATTTAGCGGAGCTTTCGTTGGCACCGTGCGGTTGCGAGTTATAAGTAGAAAAAGGAGGAGTGGGTAAGTAGTTGGAACTGGCGGTCTAGAACTATCCTATTAAATCGCCGGTTTCCGAATGATCCAGACTAGGTAATAATCATGTGACTCGGCGCAGAGTCAAATTATGAGAATTGCAACTGCTTTGTCCTTACGTCAATTACCGAGAGGTCCGCTGCTCACCGTCGGAACCTACCTCGTAGGCGCCTTCGCCGCGTACGAAGCCGCCCAATACGTAATCAACGATGATATTACAAGCCTCGCCTACGTAGGAATGGCGATGGTCGGCGGCGCAATTGTCATTGGGATTCTTAACAACTGGCGCAACGGGGTGTACTTTTTCCTAAGCTGGCTGTTGTTTGAGGACTTTGCGAGGAAATTTCTTGGCAACAACATGGCGATCTATTTTGCCAAGGATTTTCTGGCCCTCGTAGTTTTTATTTCTTTCTTAGCGGCTATGCGGCGAAAGGAAGTGACCTCCTTCCGCCCTCCTTTCCTCGGAGCAGTGCTTATCTTTGTGTGGTTCGGCCTTCTCCAAATCTTCAATCCAGCTTCCACTAGTATTTGGTACGGTCTTATGGGTGTCAAAATCTTCTTCTACTACGTCCCGATGGTCTTTTTAGGCTATGCGCTTATCAACTCTGAAGCTCAATTGCGCCGTTTTTTTACAGCCAACATAATCCTCGCTCTCATAATTATTTCTCTCGGCATTGCTCAGTCTATTCTTGGTCCATCTTTTTTGAACCCCGCGAAACCTGCGGAAGATCTCCAAATGTTAAGCACTCTCTATCGCGTCTCTTTGAACGGCGCTACGATGGCTTACCGACCTACTTCCGTGTTTGTAAGCGCTGGTCGATATGCGGATTTCATAATTGTGGCTTGGCTGCTCGTCCTCGGATTTAGCGGCTACCTCCTCCTCCGCCAAAAGCGCGGCAGGGCGCTTGCCTTCATAGCCATTGCGGTGACCGCCCCCGGAGCATTCTTAACTGCATCCAGGGGCTCATTCATGTGGGCGATGATTAATGCCTTGGCAACCAGCGTTGCTTTTATCTGGGGTGCCCCCTGGCGACAATATGAGGCGCTGCGCGTCTTTCGCGCCATTCAGCGAGCCGCGCTAGGCATTGGGCTAGGCATTGTTTTGCTCTTTTTTGCATATCCTGAGGCCCTACTTTCGCGGCTGTCTCTTTACCAAGAAGCGCTCACGCCCAACAGCTCGACGAGCGAATTGACGCACCGTACCTGGGACTATCCCATGATGAATTTTCTCGGTGCCTTCGGTTACGACCGGTGGCCATATGGCTATGGCATCGGAACAACAGCCCTCGGCGGCCAATACATCGCTCGTTTTTTCAACGCAAAGCCTCCTGTAGCTGGAGTCGAAAGTGGATTTGGAACCCTTGTTGTCGAGATGGGGATCGGCGGTCTCGTTCTTTGGATGACTATGAGCTTCGCGATTTTGTTCTCCGCTTGGAAGGTAGTCACGAAATTAAGAGGATCTCCTTGGTTTCCGTTGGCTTTTGTCATCTTCTGGTATGCCTTTTTCCTACTTCTTCCCGCCACTTTCGGCGGCATTCAGCCTTATGAAGATTTCCTGTTGAATGCCTATTTTTGGCTCTTGCTTGGGGTGTTGTTTCGGCTACCCACTATCGCTCTCTCGGCACAATTTGCGATTAACGCCCCAGCCCCGCAACATCGGCACAGCTGGATTCGTTGAATTGCATCTTGCCCCCGCTTCACTTTTCGTCGACCACCATGCCATAAAGTGTGCTATCGCCCAGTTCCTGACGCGTCTCGCCCACATCTATCGCAGCGTAAACCAACTGCCTGTCCAGCGTCTCGAGGTTCTGGATGCTGTTCCTCCAAATTCCGATCATTGGTCTGAGTCCGGCGATAATTGTTTGCACAACGCTTCGCGTCTGACCAAGACATTCTTGCAGGGATCGTGGCTTTGCTGGCGAAGAGCTGGTACTGGAGCCGCACTGCAGATATCGTCCGTGTACTCGAACTCGACCATGTCACATCTCATCTGCATATGACTCCGTGCCTTGAGGTGGTAAAGTCATCTGGCGCGAAGATTCAGCATCCACTCTGCGCTCGTGAGATCGGCGTGATGCAGGAAGTGCCGAGTGCTGGCCAATTCGGATCCTGGTAAATGTGGTCTATGCGCCAGGCAACCCCGCTCCGGCTTTCAAAATGTTTTCTGAAAGTCAGGTCATCTTTAACTCTTCGTGGCCGCTTCCCTGCTCTCTTCTGAAGGGAGAATTCCTCCTAACGGTTTGCCAATCAGCTGCTTGTACCCCCTTCGAAAATTATCCAGGAGATACAAATGATCGTAGCCCAGGACCAAAGCACCGAGGGCTCGAACGTAACTATAAATGCGATGCCTGGTAGACATAATCTCTCTGTAGATGCGCGGGTATTCCAGTAAATGCCTGAAATATCTCCAGCGGCTCGGCTTGTGGATTTCGAATCCATCCTGTTCTTGCGCCTTCGTCCATTGTTTCAAGTAAGCTACCAAGTCCGGCGAAGCAAGATCGTGCCCATTGAGTTCGAGCCATGTCCGGATTTCCGCCAGTAATATCGCACGCATCGCCATGCGGTGTTCAATGCGATCGCGCGCAGCTCTTCCCACATCCGATTGGAATAGATTCGCTCCGTGAAATCGGTATTTCGCCAAAAACTCTGGAAGGGCGGTGACCGGCGCGATAAAGATGATCAACGCCGTCAAGAAGGCATCCGCCTGTGAGCGTAGCGTCTCCGGCACGGGCAGCAGCAGGTTAAGAGCGGTTCGACGAAACGCGAGGCAGGAAGTGCTGACCATCGGATAGCGCAATAAAGAAGCACGGCTCTCTGGAACGCGGCCGGAAACCTCCGCAAAAAAGTTGTCATCGGCTACTCGTTCCCCTCCTCGCCACAAATACGTCCGGTGGTAAATCATTCCCACCGACACCTGCCGCTCGAACTCTTCGTACACGCGTCCAAGTTTTCCCGGCAGCCAGACGTCATCCGCATCCAGCAACGCGATAATCTCTCCGCGTGCGTGTTCGAATCCAAAATTGAAAGCCGAAGCCTGCCCGCCGTTCGGTTTGCGAAGATAGCGAATTGCATTGCCGAATTTCTGCACGCGTTCTTGCGTGTCATCCGTGGATCCATCGTCGACCACTAGAATCTCACGCTGTTCCGCGGGGAAATCCTGCGCAAGAACGCTCGCAATGGCTTCCTCAATGTACCGTCCGTAATTGTAGGTATCGATCAGGACCGTGAAGAAAGGGGCGTTCATTCTGTGCTTCCCACGCGCAGCTATCCTTTCTCGCGCGAACCCGGCAGCGTCCCTGCGCGCAGTCCGAGCATCCGGCGCACCGGCCGCGTAATTCCCAGAAAGAAAAACCACACCGGCTGTATCACATCATGAAGCAAAACGCGCCACGCCTGCCGCAAGTACCGTTTCGCCGCGGCCCAGCGCCGCAACCGATTGGGCTTCAAGCCATCCGTGCGCAGCACTTCGGTGGCATCCGCAATCGTCCGCAAATGCCTCCACCCGCCACCTAACTCGTAGTTGCGAGCGGATTCTGCCCCATGAAATACGCCCTGTTTTCCCTGCGGGTGATAGCCGTAGTCATGATTCTGATGTACCGCAACGACAACCATCGAGGCATCCACGACGGGATAGTTCGAATCCCGCACCTTCCAGAGAAGCCAGTTGTCCCAAAAGACCCGTCCGATCACGAAAGCCGGAAGGTCCGCTCCGTACACCCCGCGAGGAAACGCAAAGTAATCAATCCAATCGGGCGTCCGCCGCTTGGCTGTTCTAATAGCGCGAGTCCTAAGCAGCGTTTGCCAATCGCTTCGCTCGAAATCGTAGGGTTCGTCCATCTCTGTGTCCCAGCGTCGGCCCACCATCAGGAAGTTCGAATGCGTTGTCTTTACACGCTCGAGCGCCCTGCAAAAATCCTGCATGAGAATAATGTCGCAGTTGATGTAACAGAGAAGATCGTGCCGCGCCATGACCTGTGCTCTTGCGAACATGTAGTCGAGCCGTTTCGTGCCATGCTCATTGCGTTCAACATAAGGTTCATGGCGGATTCCCAGCTCTCGAGCGGTCTCGGTTGCGCCTTCATCATCTCCAAAGAGAATTACCTCGACGTCTGGATGCAGAAGTGTCCAGCTTTTCAACGCATTGCGCTGGATAATGCCGCTATGGTCCCGAAAGGGCTTAGCCGTGGTGAAGAACGTGAGCATTCGTTAGCCGCTTTCGCTCATCGCGCCGTGGCCTGTGTCAACCGCGCTCGTTGCGATGCAATCATCTCTTCTAGAATTGCATCTAGTCCGCGCGTAATCTTCCAATTTGGATAGTGGCTCTGAAACTTGCTGAGATTGGAGATGTAACAGATATGATCGCCTTTGCGCGCTTCTTCGACGTAGCGCCAATCCAGTTTGCGATCGGTCATCTGCTCAATCCGTTCGATGGCTTCCAGGACCGAGATGCTGTTCCCGCGGCCGCCGCCAAGATTGTAAACCTCGCCCGGCCTCGGATTCGCGGCAAACTCTTCGATCGCGCGAACCACGTCGTGGCTGTGGATGTTGTCGCGCACCTGCTTGCCCTTATATCCGAAAACAGAATACGTCCCGCCGCTCAGCGTCACCTTCACCAAATACGACAAAAAACCGTGCAACTCGACGCTGGAGTGAGAAGGCCCCGTCAGGCAGCCGCCGCGAAAAATCCCCACTTTCATCCCAAAATAACGCCCATACTCCTGCGCCACAAGGTCGGCCGCGGCTTTCGAGGCGCCGAAAAGCGAATGCAGCGTGCGATCAATTCGGCACGTTTCCTCGACTCCCGCAAAATCTTCTGGCCGCTCGTAGTCAAAGCGCTTCTTCAGCTCCTTCAACGGAATCTCGTTTGGCGCATCGCCGTACACCTTGTTCGTGCTCATGAAAATGAAGACGGCTGCGGGAGAGTGTTGACGCGTGGCTTCAAGAAGATTCACGGTGCCCAACGCATTTACCTCGAAATCCACTAAAGGAATATCACGCGCCTTGTCGTGAGAAGGCTGCGCCGCGCAGTGGACAATGAGATCGAATCGCTGAGCTCGAAAAAGCTCCTCGATGGCCGCCCGGTCTCGAATATCTAGCGGAACGTGCGTAAACCGCCTAGTCACAGTCTTTAAACGTTCGAGATTCCAGAGCGTGTCGCCCGGAGGTCCGAAGAACACCCGGCGCATATTATTGTCCACACCGGTGACTTCATGTCCCTGTCGGTCAAAGTGCTTGACGGCCTCAGACCCGATCAAACCGCTGCTTCCGGTGACAAGAACTTTCATCCGTTAGAATCTACTCCTTTGTCCGCCATCCGCAATGGGCAGAAAACGCGGTACAAGTGCCGCGGAGAGGAATCCGCACATTACTGACTTCCGGGACAAGAGGGCGCTCCCCCAAAGGAAGAATAGCAGTACTGGCATGCTTTTTTAACCCAATAGAATGCTTCGAAGTGTGAAGCGCAGCCCTACAATGCTTTCCCCCTCTGAGTTAACAGCTACTCATACGAGGTCACGGCATTCAGAAGGGAGCTGGTGTCGCGGAGGAAGGCGAGTTCGCAGAGCCAGAGGACGCCAAATTTGGGGCTGCGATTGATGTCGGTGATATCGAGAACGCGGTATCCGGCTTCGGCCATAAAGTTCACGACTTTCGCGACGGAATTTTCGTAAGGACCGCAAACTTCCGCTTCCACCAGAAATATGTCGGTCTTACCAAGCAAATCCGAGGCACCTGCGAGAACCCGGAGGTCAAAACCTTCAGCGTCGATCTTGACCATGTCCGGCGGGAGTGCGCTTGTGGAGGCCGCAATTTCGTTGAGCGTTTTGATTGCGATGGCCGCTTGCGGGAATCCAGCTTCACGCGCCTGTTTCTCCGTGAGGGCGAAGGTACAGCTGTCATCGCGGCGCGCCAGAGTGAACGGAAGACTCCCGGACTTGTCGCCTGCACCAGCGTTAATCCATTGAATTTTGCAGCCGCGATCGAGGAGATCCTGAATATGAGTCCTCAGGTGATCCTGTGGCTCGACGAGGGTGTAGCGGGCATCGGGGAAATATTTGAGGGCGGTGCGCGTCCAATTACCGTGGTTGGCACCGACGTCGAGAATGTTCTTGGGAGCAAAGCTGAGCCCCCGGAGCAAAGAAAAAAAGTGATCGAGGCCTTCGCCGGGCTTGGGAAGATCCTTGACACGGACTAGGCGGAAGCCGAACTTGCTCAGGATGGATTGGATGAATTGTTTCATTTGCGGCGTCTGCACAGCTCAACGCTCCGTCAGCATTCGCGTAAAGATTCGTTTTACTTCCGCTTTATCCCGCGTGGCGTAGTACCAGTCAATCGTTCGTTTCAGGCCTTCGCGGAACTTAACTTTCGGCTCCCACCCAAGGAGCTTCTTCGCCAGCGCATTATCCGCTACGCGATTCAGCGGACCCGTTGGCATGTTCTTCAATAGCTTGATTTCCGCCTTGTGCCCGGTGAACTCAAAAACCATCTTCGCGCAATCGATCACCTGAATTCGCTCCATGGTCCCCAGGTTGATGGCCGTCCCGTCGTTGATTTTCTCCCCCGCAAGGATCGTGCCTTCCACAATATCGTCAATGTAAGTCCAATTGCGAATTTGCGTGCCGTCGCCCCAGACCTCAAACGGGTTCAGCTGCAAGAACGCACGCGCAATCATCGCAATTACCGCATGGTTTTCCACACCGCGCGGGCCATAGACCGTGAAATATCGGCACGAAGCCGCGCCCATGCCGTGTTCTTTCGCATAAGCCTGCAGTGTGAATTCGCCCATCAATTTCGCCCAGCCGTAGGTGTTGTCCGCGTCGTTCGGTCCCTTCGTGAGGTCCTCCGTCAGATATAGTTCTTTCGTCGTATCCGACTGCATGAAATTCGGATACACGCACCCGGAGGAAGCAAACACTACTTTCTTCACTTTGGCTTTCAGAGCTTCTGCAAAAACTAGTCCGTCCAGAAAAAAATTGGAGGCGGGTCCGGCTTGATGTAGATCGACATAGCCGCGTCCCCCGTGATCCGCCGCTAAATGAAATACAGTGTCCACGCCGTGCATCGCAGCGCGCGTCACTCCTGGCTCGCGCAGATCCGCCTGCAAAAAATCAACTTTGCCGGTGCCCAGATGCCCGCGAATGTTGTCCAGGTGGCCGCTGCTCAGATCGTCCACGATGCGCACCTTCGCGGCGCCGCGCGCCAGCAGATGATCGGTAAGTGTCGAGCCTATGAACGACGCTCCTCCCGTCACAAATACTGTTTTTCCCGTCCAGAATGTTTCCGCTTTCGTCACGCGCGCTCTTCCTCCTCGATCTATTTTGCGATCGTAAGGTCATCGATAACTTCACTGTCGTAAACTTGGTAGCTTTCAGAGCTATTTAGACACCGGAATAAGCGCTGACAGGCTTTTCAGCTGGGCCGCCGAATCCGAGCTTGAAATAGCGAACGCCCTCGGCACCGTCCAAATGAGATAGCGCGCGCCAGCAATCAATAATGGCACGAGGGGAATCGTCCCGCGCCCACTGATTGGCAGGGATTTCGCGGAACTCCTGCCAAGGGGTCGCAAGCACCACAACACCCGAGGCGGCGATGCATACTCGAGCAGAAGCAGCGACACGCACGTTCTCGAAGTTGCTCAAGGCGCGAGCGGCATCAGTGGAGGGATCGAAAACAATCACGTCCAGCTTTGCGGAGGAAAGTTCCTGGGCGAGCAAGAGTCCAAAGGACTCTTCGACCACGTCGGTATTGGGCTTATACGTGAGGCCGAGGATTCCGATGGCGTCGCCAGTTGAGTGATGGCTCTTCACGGTTTCCGCAAGCAATTTGATTTGAGCGCGATTGAAAATGTCCGTGGCTTCGGCGAGTCCAGAGGAGGCGCCGACACGAGAGGCCAGCGCAGCCAGGGCGCGATTGTCGCGAGGAAAGCAGGGCCCGCCGTAACTCACGGCGCCTTTCAAATACTTGGCTCCGATGCGGCTGTCGAGGCCGAGCGCGTCGGTAACGACATTCACGTCCGCGTCCGGCAGCTTCTCGCAGAGACGGGCAAGCATATTGGCGTAGCTGATTTTCGTCGTAATGTAGGTGTTGACGGCGAGCTTGGTAATCTCCGCGTTCATGAGATTCATTCGCGCAATGGCGGGAGAGTTTTTGCAAACCGTCTTGTATATGCCCGCCAGCATTTCCCCAGAGCGCGCATCTGATTCTCCAATCAGAAGAAAATCGGGATTATAAAAATCTCGGATGACTGTGCCGAGTGCAATGAATTCGGGGTTGTAACAGAGGCCAAAGTTAGTACCGCAGCGCTTGCCGCTAGCGCGTTCCAGCGCGGCCAGGACCGCGCCACCGGTGGAGCCGGGCATTACCGTGCTGGTGATAACAACGAGATGGAAGCTCTTCTTGGTCGCGAGAGCGCGCCCGACGGCTTCGCAGGTAGGCAAAACATATTGCAGCGAGAATCCTCCGGTCGCATCACTGGGAGTGCCGACGACGATGAACGTGACGTCAGAATTCTGAACAGCCTCCCCGATGTTTTGGCCGGCTTGAAGTCTGCTCCCAGATTCGAGGATCAGTTCTTCAAGGCCCGGCTCATGGACCGGGGGGACGCCGCTATTGATGGCGTTCACTTTCTGCGGATTCAGGTCTACACCATGAGTGGTAAAGCCGCGCGCGGCGAAGCAAGCCGCCATGGGCGAGCCGAGCTTACCCAGACCAATGACCGAGACAGACAAGAGCATACGCCTCCTAATCGAGACGCCGGCTAGTTTACCGTGAGAGGGGCATGAGTGACTAGGTGGAGGGCTTCGAGCCGGGTCGAAACGACTCGGTGGCTCTCAACCGCCATTTTTCGAGTAAATGAAAGTGCTTGTAGCCCGTGAGAAGGGAGCCGAGGGCATTTACGTAGTTTATGAGCCGTAGTCGAGATGAGAGTTGTGGTCGGTAGCAGCGATTGTAAAGCATGAGATGAGAGAAAAAGCGGAGGCGCCCAGGAGGATTTATCAGGAATTCCTCGCTCTCCTGATAAAGGGTCCAGCGATTCAGGAAGCACCGTACCGCCGGCTGCTTTAAGGTGAAGCTGTTGTCTGCGAGCCATTTGCGTATGCCTTCATAAAGGATTCGCCGCATCTGCAACCTGCTTTTCCTGACTTCGGCGGCCATTTCCTGCTCGTCAGCGTAATAGAGGTTCTGCCCATGGATTCTATAGGTTGCGAGGCAGTCCGATATACCCAAAACAGGCGCCACAAATGCCATCGTGGCACCTAAGTAGCCGTCGGCTTGCACACGCAGTTCTTCTGGGACTGGGAGAACCCGATCTAGAAATCTGCGTCGAAATGCGATGCAGGACGTAGGATAAGGAAAATATTGGAGAAGATCTGAAATCTTGTTCGGTAGATACCCCGACAAGAGGACAAAAGGCGATTCTCCCGTTTTGCCGGTCTCCGCGTCGAGTTCAAGGAGGCGATGATAGATCATTCCGGTTTCCGGGTTCCTCTCGAACTCTGTTGCAATGCGTCGCAGCTTCCCTGGCAACCAATAGTCATCGGCGTCCAGAAATGCCACGATCTCCCCGCGAGCCATTGCAATACCGAAGTTAAACGCAGAGGCTTGTCCGCCATTTGGCTTGTAAAAGTATTCGATGCGGGAACCGAATTTCTTGACGCGCCCCATCGTGTCGTCAGTGGAGCCGTCGTCAACGATGAGAATTTCGACTTGATCCAGGGGAAAATCCTGCGATAGAACGCTCTCGATGGCGTCTTCGATGAAACGGCCATAGTTATAGGTGTCAATCAGGACGGTGACGAGAGGCGCGCTCATTACACTTTCTGACGCGGGTGTACGGCCTTCGAACGCAGGCCGAGGGCCTGGCGAAGAGGGCGCGTGATTCCCAGGACACGGAACCAGATCGGGTGCCACAACGACGAGACGAGAAGGTCTTTCGTTTGGATCGACCGGCGTTTCAGGCCCACCCAGAGGCGCTTCGGATTATCCTTTAACTCTTGCGGCGTAAGAATCTTGTCTGCGTCTGTAATATATCGCAGATGAGAGTAGCCGCCAGCGAGCTGGAAATTGCGGCGCGATTGCTCATCGGTCCAAACGCCTTCCTTCCCTTTCGGGTGATATCCGTAGTCATGATTCTGGTGAACGGCACGAACGACGTGCGAGGCATCTACAACGGCCGCGCCCCGATCCCTCGCACGCCAGAGTAGCCAGTTATCCCAGTAGACGCGGCCTATCACCAGTGGAGCAATGTGATCCTGGTACAGACCGCTCGAGAACGCAAAATAGTCGATGTAGTATTCGGGCTTCTGGTCATTGGCCGCCAGGGCGCGCGACTCCAGCCTTTCTTCCCAATCGGCAGCCGAAAAGTCGATGGGCTCGGTGACGTCCGTGTCCCAGCGCCGCCCCACCATCAGAAACTTGGGTTCCAGGGATTGCAATCGCCGGATCGCACCGACGAAATCACGCAACAAAATAATGTCGCAATTGACGTAACAGAGGATTGGGTGCCGGGCCAGGGATTGCGCACGGTCAAAAATATAATCGAGCCGCTTTGTGCCCAACTCATTACGCTCGACGTGAGGCTCATGGCGGAGGCCAAGTCGTAGCGCGGCTTCCGCGGCGCCCTCGTCGTCTCCGAAGAGGATGACTTCAACGTCGTGATGGAGGAGTTTCCAAGACCGTAGAGCGTTTTGCTGGATGATGCCGCTGTGGCCACGAAAGGGCTTGGCAGTGGAGAAGAGTGTCAGCATGAGAAAGGATTTAATCTGCGCTAGAGGCGGACGCGGGTTGTATGGCGTCTACTTTTTGTGCATCGATGTCGACGGCGATAACCTGAAACCCGCACACCGCAAAGCAGTCAGCCATGGGTGCGCAGAGTTTACCCAAGCCAATAACAGAAACGGACGAGAACATACGCCTCCTGAGAGGGTGCGCCCTAGTCTATCGTAAGCGCAGCTGCTGTGGCTAGCCGGGGCGATGCGGGACAGTGTTATCTTGAGACCTTGGAGGATTGAGCTTAACGCGAAGTTTTCCACCTATGATACTGATGCCGGATGACGGGAGGAAGGTCGGGACCAGGGAAATGGTAAAGCGCTTGTATGGCAGTCCGATTCCATATGACGCGGACTTTTGGGATGTGCTGTACGCCTCTGGTGAGCGCGCGGAAGAGTTTGACCAGAGTTGCGCCCTGCATGGATTTCAATTCCTTTTCGAGAATTCCCTCGCAAATCGTATTGTACTTGTCGATAGCGGACAAACTGTCCGAATTGGAATGAACACGGAAGCTGCCGATGAGCGCGTCGACGGAGTAGAGGCGAGCGTGGCGGAAGAAGCGCACCCAGAGCTCGAAATCGCTGGCACTGCGGCGGGACGCGTCCACGTGAGCGCCAACGCGGTCCCACAGGCTGCGCCGCCAGAAGGTGGATTCCTGCTGAATGTATTTGTTCGCACCTGCGAGGAAGCGGTATCGCGACCAACGCGGCAGGTCTTTGACGCCAAGGATCATTCCAGCGTCGTTGGACCAACTCGGGCGGCCGGTAATCCATTCGACCTCCGGGTGCTCGCGAAAGACGCTGCCGACGACGGAGAGCGCACCGAGCTGAAGCTGGTCTGTGGCGCTGATCCAGCCCATGATTTCGCCGGACGTCGGCGCAAAACCTTTGTTAATCGCGTCGTACATGCCGTTGTCTGGCTCGCTAATATAGCCTGAGATCTGCGATGCATATTTTTGAATGATGTCGAGCGTGCCATCCGACGAGGCCCCGTCAATGATGAAGTATTCGAGATTGGGATACCCTTGCGCCAGGACGGATCGGATGGTCTGCTCAATGTACTCGACTGAGTTGAAGACGGGCGTAACGAGGGAAATCTTCGGCCAAGTGACGTCTGAATGTTGAGACGCTGTCAAGGGCGACCCCGTTCGGGCATGCCGCGGTAGAGCAAATCAAACCAGTTAAAATCGCTATTGTGAAATTCCTGGTAGAGCACGACATCGAACTTGGCGGAGCCGAACATACTGAGTAGTTTTTCCGGGTCCAGCCATTCGGCCCACGGCGTACCTGCGCCATCGGTCGTCAAGCCCCAATGAGCGAAGCGCGGCCTGCCATCGCGGACCCAACGGCTCTTAGGATAGGCCAACTGTAGCCAGCGTCCTCCAACCTTCAGGTGCCGCAGCAATTCCTGGTATTCCGGCTTCAAGATATCCATCGGTGCGTGGTGCAGCGAGCCCATGGCCATAATGACGCCGTAGTCTGTGTCGAGTGGTCTCAATGAGTCCAGATCCCTAAGGTGGACGAATTGTACGTCCATAAGGCGCATGATCCCGCAGAGACGCTGAAGAACATTGAGATTGGACTCGACGAGATCAACAAAGGTGATTTTTGCGCCGTGCTGAGCGAAGGTTATGCTATCGACGCCGAAGCCACTGCCAATGTCCATCACTTTCTTTCCGCGTATGAAGTCTGCGTAGAGGGCGTGGTACCAGCCGCGATGCGCGAACTCGGGGCCGGTAGTGATGTCCTTGCGAGCCTTCTCCCACTGAGCCACTAATGCGTCGTCGGATAACTGCATTAAATTCGTGGTCTTCTCGAAAACACTGTTGCCTGAAGGGACTTCCACCCACTTCTTGCGAAGGGTTTCGTAGGGCAACTGCCAGGAGGCGCTCTTTCCGTCGGAAGGCTCTCCGGCCAAGTCGGACCCAATTATGGCCCTAAATTTACGAATGAGGCCCATTTTTCACCAACTCCCTTACATCGCCCATGTGTTCTTCTGGGACAGCCACGAAATTGCCTTCGTATTGTTTTGGATTCTGCGACATTTCCGAAAGCAACCCACCTTCTAGAATTCTAAGCCACCTAAACCCGAGACCTTGCAGGAAGCCTGCCGTATCTTTCGCCCGGTGGTCCCAGGCCGCTGACCGGGCGTCCTCTAATTCTGCGAGAATCACCGGGCGAGGGCGACGGTTTAAGAATTCCAGGGCGCCTTCGAAGACCCCTAACTCACCACCTTCCACGTCGAGTTTAATGAAATCGACATGCCGAATGCCTTTTGCAGCGATCCAACTGTCTAGGCGGAGAATATGAACGTTAATCTCTCGCCTCAAACCGGGAATATCACTGGCAAGCGGTTTGAGGCTGCTGCAGCCGGTTTGAAAGTCGACTATGTGCAGTGTGCCCAATGAATCTTCACTTCCGAGGGCAAGATCCTCGACACTGACGTTCTTGCATCTGTTCAGTCGGAGATTAAGGTGCAATGCCTTCTGCTCACGCGAGGAAGGCTCGAAGGCGATTACTTCTCCTTCTGGTCCGACGAGCTTTGAAAAGAGCAAAGTATAAAAGCCGTGATGGGCGCCAACATCGAGTACGGTCATGCCAATCTTTAGGAATCGTCGCAGAAACGCACGCTCGTCAGGCTCGAAGCCATCGGAAGTCAGAGTTGATCCGAGATAGTCGTTCCGTCCCATAAACCAAGCGCCGAATGGGAGGCGAACGGGGAACGGAATACTAGGGAAAACACGCTTCCATCGAGCGTAGAAAGACCTAGATTTCTCATCGACTGGTTTTTGCAAGAATCTCAAAGTACGTTGCAGTATTCCCTTGGTAGGAGGGTTGACTGTTGCCGTCATGCGGACTTCTCGACTTTCGACAAGACTGAAAACTCGCTGGGGATATTTAGGACTCCCGCCCATTCGTCCCGTTTGTGGGCGATAGGTTCGGTCGCCAGGATCATTTCTGGAACGCAATCCCAGGAGTCAAGAAGTTCCGTCCCGTCGTAGAGGCTTACGAGCCAGGTGTACGAGCCGGGGCGGAGAGGAAGGATGGGGAACGCGTAAGCGAATTCGTGTTCGCCTGCAAAGAGGTGAATGTTATCCGCCGCGTGCCCCCACATGAGCTGGCGGTCGTGATTGAAGAGGGCAATCCCATGATGACCCACGCGCACCGGGACATTGACCTGCACAACAAACTTCACCATGACCGGGCCCAGCGTGCCAAGGATATGGGGCTGGTTGGTCCGCGGCTCGACGATTTCCCATCGGAGAAAACGCGCTTTGGTGCTTGGGCTACGGTCCTCTGAATGGCCGTTACTTTGCCCGCGAGCCATGGCAGATTCATAGGCGGAGACGACTTCGTGGGCGGGGCCATCTTGACGGACGGAGCCCGCATCAATCCACACCACGCGGTTGCAGAGACGGCGCATCTGGTTCATCTGGTGACTGACAAGGACGATGGTGCGGCCTTCGCGGGCGACATCGCCCATTTTGCCGAGACATTTTTTCTGGAAATTGATGTCGCCGACGGCGAGCACTTCATCGACGAGGAGGATTTCGGGCTCGAGATGGGCGGCGACGGCGAAGGCCAGGCGGACGTACATGCCGGAGGAGTAGTGCTTGACGGGAGTGTCGATGAATTTTTCGAGCTCGGCGAAGGCTACGATTTCGTCGAATTTGCGGGAGATTTCGCCACGGCCCATGCCGAGGATAGCCCCACTCAAAAACGTGTTTTCGCGGCCGGTAAGCTCGGGATGGAAGCCGGTGCCGACTTCGAGGAGGGAGCCGACGCGGCCGTTAATTTCGGCCCAGCCGGAGGTAGGGCGAGTGATACGCGAGAGGATCTTGAGAAGAGTGGTTTTGCCGGCGCCGTTGCGGCCGATGAGACCGAGGACTTCGCCTTCGCGGACTTCGAGGGAGACGTCCTTGAGGGCCCAGAAAGTTTCGTCTTTTTTGCGGCGAAGGGAAGCGAGCGGGGAACGGAGAAAGTGCTCGAGAGCGTGGCGCAGACCGGCTTCGACGCGCAGGCCGCGACGGTAGCGCTTGGAGAGAGATTCGGCGTGGATGACGATCGTGCTCATTGTTCAGACTCTGTCGGCAACGGAGGACTCCATGCGATTGAAGAAAAAGAGGCCGCCGAGGAGGACGAGGGCAACGACGGCGGTGGAGGCGAGGAGCATTAGGCTGGGCGCCTGGCCGCGGCCGGTGAGGGCCCAGCGGAAGCCGTCAATGACGCCGGCCATGGGATTGAGGCCGTAGAGCCAGCGCCAGCGGGCCGGAACGAGAGAAGAGGGATAGGCGACCGGCGAGGCAAACATCCAGAACTGCACGACGAAGGGGATGACGTAGCGGACGTCGCGATAGAGGGCGTTGAGCGCGGAAAGCCACAAGCCGACGCCGAGAGCGGTGAGGACCGCCAGCAGGAGAAGCACGGGGAGCCACAGAGCGGCGACCGTGGGCCGAATGCCGTACGCGAAAGTGAAAAGCGCGAGGACCGCGAAGCCGATAGAGAAGTCCACCAGACCGGAAACAGAAGTGGAGATGGGAAGAATGAGGCGCGGGAAATAAACCTTGGTGATGAGGCGCTGGTTGTCGACGACAACGTTGGTGGTCGTCTGGAGCGCATTGGAGAAATAGGTCCAGGGAACGAGCGCGGCGAAATAAAAAACGGGATGCGGGAGGCCGTCGGAGGGCAGCTTGGCGAGGCGGCCGAAGAATAATGTGAAGACGAGCATGTTGAGGACTGGCTGGAGAACGACCCAGAGGACGCCGATTGCGGTCTGTTTGTAGCGGATCTTGACGTCGCGCCAGACGAAGAAATAAAGGAGCTCTCGATAAGCCCAGACTTCGCGGAGACGGAGCTCGAACAGGCCCCGTGGGGGCTCGATGCGGACAGTGGCGGAGCGCGTTGGGAGCGGGAGCGCGGATGTCGAGGCCGTGGCCATGCGTCGAGAGAAAACTCCGAGAAAGACTTGGATGAACCCTGGATAAGAGTATCAGAGATGCGGACAGGTTAGAGAGATCAGGGAGTATTGGAATCTTTTTCGAGCTGCTTGATGTCGATCGAAACGCTTCATGAGGGTTGGCGGGGAAAGAGGTAGGACTGGACGTCGGCGGAGAGCTGGCGGGGTACGACGAAAAACTGGTTGTGGATCATTTCGGAAAACGAGATGGGGCCGCGCGCGGAAATGAGATGCGAACCTCGCTGGATCACGAAGCCGACACAACACTTAGTGCGGCCCATACTCTACAGACAACGAGCGGCTGCATGCGATTGAGGAAATAATAAGAGGCTCAACCTTCAAGAGCTCAAGAGCTTATTGGAGGGCAAGAGTTGGTCGGATTCTCATTTCCCATATCTCGCCCAACCATCACAGAAGAAGAAAATCCTACCCTGAGCAAGAGCCAGCACCCGCAAACCACCATTACAAGAGAACACGCAAAACCAACGGACCGCGGGATGTGGGCGATCGGAAGCACCCACCACCACACCGCAACGATGCGCAGGGCGCGAGATGTCGCGATTGTCTCGCTGGGAGTGCCCCTTTGGCGAAAGAGTTCGCGGACATCCTGGTTCCTCGCCTCGGTGATTTCATGGGACGCGGCGCCCCAGCCATGAAGCAGCGGTGCCCGCACCGGAGACCAATATAACTGGCCATCGGAGATTCCCTGCTCGTTGGCTTCCGCATAATAGCGTTCGTAAAAGGATACAAGTGTCGGCGCATTCAGGAGGAATCCCAGGAACGACAAATAGATGAGGGCCTTTGCCGCTTTTCCATTGAGCAGACCCGTCAAGGCCATCAAGCCCGGCAGAGCGGGCAGGAGATAGCGCGGCCCCCAAGACCAGCCGCCGTGCCAATTTTCGTAGAGGGAATGCAACCCCAGGAAACCAAGAAAAATGGCAGCGATCAAAAGCGCCTCGATCGGCTTTTTTTTCCAGACTTTCCGGAAGGCCGGGATAGCCAAGAGCACCGCCGGGGAGTACCAGATGATTCCGCGTCCAGGACTAAAGAGCAAACCAACGATACCCTCCGGGAGTGCGGAGAGAGAGAAGATCCAAGGCTGCCCGAAGGTGAACGGATTCGCGAAACGAAGGTAATTATAGAGGAAGTAGAGAACTAGGCCCAAGCCTCCGCCGATTGCCGGTGTCAGAGCGAGGCGTACCGGGGTTTTCTTCAAGAGAAGATAGGCCGAAAGTGCGGGAGCGAGAAAAATGCCAGTGGGTTTTGCCAGCACGGCCAGCAGCGCAACCATGCTAGCCAACAGAATCGTCCGGTTCGAACGGACAAAAGTTAGATAGATGCCAGCAGCAACCAATAAGGCGAGCAGGGGATCAGCATAAAAAGTCCGAGCATAAACCATGGCGATGGTGCCCCCTGCAAAACAGAGCGAAGCCCGGCGCGCGGCTTGGAGCGTGCTCCCGAGTTGTAGAGAAATCAGCGCGACCAACGCGACGGTTGTTGCAGTAAAGACAGCGGGCAAGACACCGGCAAGTGCGGCAGCAACAAAATGCAATGGTAAATGCAACACGCGAGATGCAAGGGAGGCGGTCATGACGAAGGGGACCGCGAGCAGCGATTGCAATGGATACCAGGAGGAATAGATTTGTCCATTGCGACCGGGGATGCCGAGTCCAGCGGGTACGGTCAGATTGTGCCGGGTCACGATAGATTCGGCGACCGCCAAGATGGAATTTCCGTCGACGGAATAGATGCCGGGGGGAAGAAATGCGAGGTAAATGAGCCCAGTGCCGAGTGCCAAAGCCCACGCGAGTCTTCGTGCTTCAGAATTTTTCATGCACCGGAGAGATTACACCAAGTCAGACCTCAAGGAGCTTCACGATTGCTCGCTCCGAACTACTGGGCCTGGCCTAAACATAAGGATTGGATCCCGTGCCCGCGACGTCGCTGTGATGCTCGATAACCGCGGCGATAATCAGGCATGTGGATTGCTTCCGAGTTGCCCGTCATCCGGTCCAAAAGATGCATTCCTAAGTCAGGAAGAACTCGGTTACGTTTCCTAGTCCGACTCTGATTGGGAAATCTCTCCGGAGAACTGAACCGGACTCCCCCCAGATCGTCAACGAGCTTTACATCATCGTTTATCGTTAACTAAGCTCAAGGCCGAACCCCAATGAATATCCAGTTTGACCGTATATCATGGATGTACCCGATCACCGGAGTCGTTTCATTGCTCTCAGACGAACCAGGAAACGACGTGGATCTTCCATGGCAATGCCAAGCTTGAAGACTGGCCATGATGCCGCTCGCCGCCGATTCTGGTTGGCGATGTCGGGGTTTGTCATGGCGCTTGCGCTACTGCCCTTTTCCTACAAAGTCGAACGGCGCCTGGAGACAGTTGTTCACATCAAGGGCGGAGAATCCGGAAAAGTTGACCTGGAACTGGCGCAGCGTTTCCAGTCTCCGTACGCCCACCGTCTGGTTCTGGTGATCAGCGGTATTCCCGATCCGGATTCAGCCAAAGGCGCAGATGCATTGGGCTTCTTAACCAGTTCATTGCGTAGTGTGCCAGGAGTGTCGGGTGCCGTCTCGAGTCTGGATTGGCCAGATCCTCTGTTTACTGGGAACAATGGCGGGGCCTTGATCATCGTCGGGTTGGGCCTGCACGATGAAACTGTCGACGCGTTGGTCCCCAAACTGAGGGCAAGAGCAGACTGGATGGAAGGTCAGCTTAGGTCGCAATACCCCAATATCAAACTGGACATTACGGGTGAAACGCCACTGACCTTCGATCTTCGCAAGGTCAGTGCAGATGACGTCAAACATGCCGAGGAACGAGCGATGCCGGTAACTCTCTTGCTGCTGTTGTTGGCTTTCGGCAGTCTTGTGGCCGCGCTATTGCCGCTGGGAGTTGGAGTACTCTCAATCTCGATGGCGATGGGTGCGGCTGCGCTACTCGCGCATTATCTACAGCTGTCGATTCTGGTGCAGAATCTGGCGACGATGCTCGGCCTTGGCTTGGGAATCGACTATGCATTGCTGATGGTGAGCCGGTTTCGCGAAGCATTGGCCGAGGGATATGATCCCGGCCACGCTGCCGATATTGCTGCCGGGCAAGCGGGGCGGACGTTGATAATCTCGGCCACGACAGTTGCAATCGGATTTTCAGCGCTGCTGACTGTGCCCATCAGCGAACTGCGCTCCATCGGGATAGCTGGCCTGCTGGTAACCATTTTGAGTGTCATGCTGTGTACATTCATTCTGCCTTGGGTGCTTGGTCTGCTAGGGCATCGCATCAATGCCGCCAGAGTGCGTCTTCCAGCCAGACGATTCAAAACGGGGGACAGCCCATGCGCGGCGAGCGAGCCGTGGGTGCGGTGGGGCAGCATCATAACCCGCCGACCCTGGACAGCTCTGCTTGTCGCCGGGATTCCGCTACTGACCCTTGCATTCCAGGCACGGAGAATCACTCCCGGGATTCCTGACCATGACTCGCTCCCGGCCGCAGCCGAGTCGGTGCAAGCACTGCACACGCTTCAAGGCATGGGGCGGTCGGGTATTGTGCAGTCCCTCAGAGTGGTCTTGGAGTTGCCGCCGCAGTCTCCGCCGCTCTCGCCGACTGGCTGGCTTGCCGTCAGTCGCTTGACGAAGCGCTGCCAGAGCGATTCTAGAGCGGAAGAGGTCTTATCTCTTCCGACCCTCACGGGAATGTCGGACACTGCGGATGCTGTCGATGATTTGCCAGAGTCAATCCGCAAAAGTTTTCTTCGCAGCGATGGCCAAGCTACCTTGATTGAGTTGCTGCCCACTGCCACTCTTTCGCCCAACGAACAGATACGATGGGTACGAGAGGTGCGTTCCTCCGATGTCGCGGCGATAACCGGCGTGCCCGGCGCTGTGCTGCGCGTCGGCGGTGTTCCCGCACTCGACGCAGATTATGACTCGGTAGTAAAAGAGCGGTTGCCCAGGGTGGTCCTTGGCGTCATATTGGGGAGCTTGCTGGCGCTCCTGATCGGGTTACGTTCTCTATTTGCGGCTGTCAAAGCAATTCTGCTCAATCTGCTCTCTGTTGGCGCTTCATTCGGTGCGTTAGTTGTCGTTTTTCAGGAAGGCCACGGTAGCAAACTCTTTGGGCTCGACGGACCGACCGGCACCGTATACCCGATCGTGCCGATTCTCTCGTTTGCCATCGTCTTCGGATTGAGCATGGACTATGAGGTCTTCCTGGTCGCCCGAGTCCTCGAAGAACGGCGGCGAGGTCTATCCGAGAGATCAGCGGTGATCGAGGGCGTGGCGCGGACGGCCGGCCTTATCACGAGCGCCGCGGCAATTATGATTGCCGTCTTCACCGCATTCACCGTGGGGAGTTTTCTGGTCGTCCAAATGCTGGGCTTTACGCTCGCCGTGGCGGTGTTTATTGATGCTACAGCGGTGCGGATGGTTGTCGGGCCGGCACTATTGCAACTTGCCGGCGACTGGAATTGGTGGCCCTTTGGCTTATATGGGACCCCGGCGACGTCTGAAAAGGAGCTTATCCCTTGACGGCGAACAGCGTGGATGCTCCAGTGACAGCACAGGGCCTGGCAACAGCCTAATTAAGCGATGTGATTTATTTCACTTTCTCTCCTTGAACGCTGGACTGGCTGATATCAAAGTCCTTGCGTCCAAGATTTGCCTTTCCCGAGCCCCTTTCGATTACAAGAATCGAGGAGCCGGGCTTGCCCTGCAGCTTTGCCTCCACTTGCGTCGCGGACCAAACGCCGCCGACCTGCCGCAGCCCATAGTAAATGAATTCCTTCTGCTGTCCCGCCCCGCGAGGCGTCTTCACCACATGCACAGGGTACAAAATGCCGCGGTCAATCCACGATGTTACCGAATCATAGTAAGTCCGGTCCTGAGAGCCGGACATGCTCTTAAGGACAAAGCAATCCCGTGCGCCGTATTTCTCCGTTGCCAGAAGTTCCTGATGCTTCCAGAAGAACTGGCTCTCTACCATGTCTTCATAGGAGAAGTCTGTTCCCACTAGTGGGTCGTTCCAACGCTCGAATGGCAACACGCTAGCGGCCTTCTCACCAGGAAGTACCGCCTCGATGGTCACGTGCCCACTCACGCTCATATGCAGAAGAAGGCTCGTCTTCTCTGAGCCAGGCCCCGAGATCTCGCAGAGCAGACGCAGACCATCGGGAAACCAGTGAGCCTTGGCGACAAACTTGTAGCTCGTGCGCTTGCCATTGCCTTCCACCCGTGTAAGTCGCCCGGTCATGCGGTAGTCCAATTTCTCAATACGCTGACGCGAGCCAGTCAGCACAGTCTCCAGATCGGGATTCGCCGCGAACGCCCGCGATGGATGCACCAGCGAAAACAGCACTAGCAAAGCGATGGACGCTTGAATCGTCCCAAAGGCGCAATTCGCCCATCTGGCCTCTGGATACCGGCCAAACTTGCGGCTGCGAGAGAGCTTTACGAGGCGGCGCAGGAAGGTCGTAGCTCTGTATACAACCAAAGTCCGTAAAGCGCGCATCCAGGGCGACGGGTAGTGATTCTCGAGCCGTGGCATGCAACCCATTTCAGAACCACACTTTAGGTGACAGGCTTCCGAACTCCTTCGGCGTCTTATTTTCATTGGGATACAACCATGTTATGGCAAGCCTTCTGGGATGGAAAGTGCGGATTTTGAATCCGCGGTCTTGTTAGCAAGCCAGAGCGAGTTCGTCACTATGGAGAAACCACCGATCGAGGATGACGCGGCGAGAGAACCACTTGTTTGCCAAGAGAATTCGGGCGAGGGAACTGACCATCCGTGTTGGAAGATGACAGCCGATGTTGAAAGCCCATTCTTCCTGCACTCTTCCAAATCGCTGCGCGAGCAGGCAGCGATAAGTTTCTGAAAGTGTTGGACTATTGGCTCCGCCTGCGGCCATGATGGCCTTCGCCGCGAGCAGTCCCGACTCGATCGCTGGCCGTATACCTTCGCCGCTCTGAGAATACGCCAAACCGGCGGCGTCGCCGATCAATAGTACACCCTCTTCGGCAACGTTTCTTTTGGCATGTCTATACAAAAGATAAGAATGGCCCGCCATCTTGGCAGGCAGATCAAAAGCAATCTTCCTCGCTTTTTTCAGGAAGCTGCCGAAGCCGGCAAGGTGAGTGGGCAAGGCATGGGGATCGAGTCTTCCTAAGCCGATATTGAGAAAATTCTTCTTACGGACGCACCAACCATAACCCTTCATGTCAGGACAAAAATAGAGTTCAGGAATCTCAGGCTGGATAGAACATTGATCGCGCTGGGTTTCTGACATCTCGAATTCAATTTCTTGCGCAGCAACGCTGACTTCATGGCGAGCGTTGGCCCCCCGCAATCGGGCAACAGGACAAAAGTGTCCCCCAGCGCCGATCACGAGCCGGGCCACGAGCTGGCCGTTGACAATCCAGCGATCGCCCGATTGTTCCAGGCGGGCTAAAGGAACCCCTTGGTGAATGCGCCCACCACAGCGCTTCAATAGAAAATCGTCGAACTCGCAGCGGCGAATTCCGTAGCTAATTGGTCGACCATAATCGGTTTCTACTTCGCGGCTGCCCATCTGGCTAGTGCGAAAACCTCGGATGTTCTGCAAGACATGGCGGCGTGAATATTCATCGAGATCAATTTCGAGTTCTTCGACAACGGGGGGCGTGATCCATCCTCCGCATACTTTGTCTCGGGGAAAGGTCTGCCGGTCCAGGATCACCACACTGAAGCCCGACTCCCGCAGTTTCCATGCGCAGGAACTTCCTGCGGGACCGGCTCCAACGATCAGGACGTCGCATGCATCCATTTGGTCTCCCGCTCTTCGTGCTGTTCTTTTGTGTAGAGGTGCGCACGGGTCCATGGAATTTGCTGGCAATCAGTTCGCGCGAAAACGATTTGAAAAAGTTGAAGCGTGCCAACATGAAATCCGGCGACAGCTCCGGCGAGGTAGAGCCGCCAGGTTCTCATGAACTCCGGGCTGAACATTTCGGAAATCTGCTGCTCGGAGTTCTCGAATCGCGCCAACCAGTGCTCCATTGTTTTTGCATAGTGGGGCCGTAAGTTCTCGACATCAAGGACGGACAAATCCCAAGGTTCAAAGACTTGCATGACCTCACCCAACGCTGGGGCGTAGGCACCATGAAAAATGCGTTTTCTGGTCCACGTGCTGAAGGGATGCGGATGATTGCGCCCTACAAAGTGAAGAAGTCCACGCCCGATTTTGGTGAGCGAGCGGTGGATGATACTCCCCAGGTCTCGGTAATGTTCCCGTCCAACGTGTTCCAACATGCCTACAGAGACAAACGCATCACACCCGCCGGAGATGTTCCGGTAATCGTCTTCGATGAATTCCACTTGATGGCTAAGTCCCAGTTCTTTTGCTCGCCCGCGGGCGAACAAAATTTGCTCGCGTGAAATATTGAATGCCCGGACGGTTACTCCATAGCTTCTTGCCATGTGCAGGGCCAATGCGCCCCAGCCGCAGCCTGCCTCAACGACGCGCTCCCCGGGTTGCAATTGCACCTTGCGGCATATGTAATCCAATTTCGCGGCTTGCGCTTCCTCCAGCGTTGCACCAGGAGACGGGTAATAAGCGCAGGTATAGACGAGTTGTGGGTCGAGCCAGAGCCGGTAGAAATCGGTATTTAGATCGTAGTGTCGCTGGATATTACGACGAGAGCCGCGCATGGAGTTGCGTTGAACATACTCCATGCATTTCGAGACGAGTTTGACGTACCAGCTGTGATGCGCGACTTCCGCGATGGAACGATAAAGGATTTCTAGTGCGGAGACGAGATCTCCCTCGAGCGTGATCCGCCCCATGCTGTATGCATCGCCGAATTCAGCTTCTGGATCGAGCAGCAAACGCAAGAGAGTCTTTCGGTCCTGTATCACGATGTTGGCCACAGCAAGCGCGGCTTTCGGTGAGACTTCGGCGCCATCTCGTAGCCTGAGCTGGACTGCGGGCTGACCCGCCGCTCGATAGATCTCTTGCAGTATCCATTCGTCGATTCGAGAGGACTTGTTTTGAGCAGACATGGAGAGCTCTCCTTACCCGGTGATGGAGTTCGGATCGGTTTCCAAGATCATACCTCAGCAAGCAGAGGTGCTAGTGGCGAGCGCCGGCGAACTTAGCTCTTGGAAGAGGCGGACCGTTGCTGGCCCGGGTTTCCGAAAACTCTTGAAAGATATCGCCCGTAAGTTGAGCAAAATCAGAGGGTGCTGCCGGCCTCAGTGGGTTCCGAAAACGGATGTTATTAGAATCAGAGAAGGTCGCTCAGGTACATGCGATAAACGGGAATCGCCTTCGGGGGCGTACCTGGGGCTTTGAGGTGTTCAGTGTGCACTTGTGCTAGTTTGAGCATGGACACAAAATTGGCCACAGCCCCGGAGGACCGGATTCTGCTCCCCAAGGAATCAAAGGCACGAATTCCCGAACTCGACGGCCTGCGCGGCATTGCTATTCTGCTAGTTCTGCTTTACCACTTCGTGAGCAGTCCCCGAATCCAGCCGCCCGTGTTTCACAAGATGTTTGCGATAGGTTGGTCGGGTGTGGACCTGTTCTTTGTTCTCTCCGGTTTCCTCATCGGAGGCATCCTGCTGGATGTACGCGAATCGCCCAATTACTTCCGGACTTTTTACGGCCGCCGATTCTTTCGAATCGTTCCTCTGTACTACTTGTGGATTGGCGCGTATTTTGTCGTCGCGGCAATCTGGTCAAGTCGAGTCGCATGGCGGTCGATCCCGATCTACGTTTTATTTCTGCAGAACTACGCAAAAATCGATCGTGCGGTTTTGGCGATGGCATGTCTCGGGGCCCTGTGGTCTCTGGCTGTTGAGGAACAATTTTATTTGATAGTCCCAACGGTGGTTCGCTTTCTCTCCACGTCGAGACTGCTCTTAATGCTTTATACTGCAATCATTTGTGCGCCGGTATTTCGCATTCTGCTCTATAAGCTTCTGCCTAACCATCCTGCGGCACCTTATACGTTGACTCCCTGTCGGGTTGACGCGCTTGCGATGGGCGTGCTCTTGGCATACGGGTGGCGAAACGAGCGATGGAGGGCTGCCTTCCACCGCTATCAGACAGCCATTTGCGTCACCTGCTTTCTGCTGCTTTCCGGCTTCCTTTATCTAGCCATCTGGAGACCCTTTCAGTACTCTCTGGCAATGTACTCCTGGGGCTTTTCAGTCGTGGATGTCTTTTTCGCAAGCCTGTTGGCGATAGCTGTCATGCTGCCCGGCAGCCCATGGGCCGCGGTCTGCCGCCTACCTTTTCTTACTGAGATGGGCCGTGTTTCCTACTGCCTCTATGTAATCCACATGGCTGTGAATCTCGCTTGTCACGAACTCTTTTTTCACCGCATACCTCGATTCGAAAGTTGGAGTACGGCTCTGGTATCAGTACTTGCCGCGGCGTTGAGCTACGGTCTCGCGGCTCTTTCTTGGAAATATTTCGAACATCCGCTCCTAAGCAGAGGTCACGCGTTGAAGTACTGAAATGCGTTTTGCCAGCTACCACCGGGAGTTGAATACGAACCAAAGCGGATCAAAAAACAGCTGGAGAGAAGTGTCCTGCTTATTGCAGAAAACAGGCGAGAGCGCAGAGGTTGGAAGCTCCTGATGTCCCGTCCCCCTCAGTGGCGAGGCCCATTCAAGTGACAGCTTTCCAAGTGGCCGTCAACTGACCATATCCTTCCTCGATTCGGTATCCCTTTGCTGAGAGAGAGGCACTACATTTGGCGTGTAGTTGGGTTCCGTGGATTTCGAGAAAAATCTTCGGATGGAATTCCGTGAGAACCTTACTGGCGCCTTCCAAAACTTCCATCTCTGCGCCTTCCACATCAATTTTTAGGATGTCCGGAGGTCGGAGACGCCGTTCTCCGTAGATACAGCCGTCCAGAGTTGTCGAGGGAACCCATATTTCACCAACTGTGGAAAGATGCGCCATGGAAGAGCTCCAAGAAGCTACCGAAAACGGAACTGTCCCTTCTCTGTTGCAGACCGCCGTTTCAAGGATGACGCAATTTCCTACGTTGTTCAGGGTCAGATGGCGACGAAGGTACAGCAGGTTGCGCTCGAGCGGCTCGAACGCGTAAACCTTTCCAGAAGGACCTGCCCGCAAACTGGCGAGTAGGGAGTAGATGCCGACATTTGCCCCGACATCGTAGACCACGGTGCCTGGGCTCACTGCGTTTGCAAGAGCGCGGAGACGGGCTACCTCATAGGTACCGACCCAGTAGGCATTAGGACCTGCGCCCTTGATCCACTTCTTTCCGCGGAGCGGGCCCCGTAAGATGCGAACTTCAGCCTCGGGGGGGATCAGCGAAAGTGGAAACCGCAGAATTTTGCCGAGCAATGATCCTGAGGAGAGCATTGTCGATTAGGGAGGAAATCGAAAGAATTTCCGCGTAGAGACGCGCATCAATGGAAGCTCCGCAAGACCATTATACCTCTATTCAGGATTAGGACTTGGCGAACGCCGAGGCCCATTGCAACTTCCATTCCCGTAGTTCCAAGCCAAACATCCCTATACGCGGTAGCGTGCAGGAGTCCTAATTCTTTCTTGGAGTCGAGGCTGGGGTAAGCCAGTGGACACCTCATTTGACTGCATTGGCCGAGACAACTCAATTGCTCACGGCTACCAGCTCAGAGAGAAGTCTTTTGAATCAGTTCCACGACCGCAGGTCTCTTAGAATCGGGATGTAAGGACAATTGGCCACTCCTTTCCAGGGGATATCTTGGACTATCTAATCGTTGTTTAAACGGCGCCAATAGACTCCCGTCCAATCGACTTTCTGAATTTCCTCGGATATTTTGTACTCTTCTCGAAAGTCGTGAACAGCCTTTCGACAGCATTCGAGACCGCCGTAATCGTCAATAATCACGTATCCTCCTACAGACAAGTTGGGGTAAAGGAACTTGAGACCATCCATCGTTGATTCGTACATGTCCCCATCGAGGCGAATTACGGACCACTTTTTATCCCGAAGCCCAGGAAGGCTGTCTCGAAACCATCCCTTAACAAATTGTACGCGGTCGTCGAGAAGACCAAATCGAGCAAAGTTGAGCTTCACCTGTTCAAGCGGAACGGCGAGGATGGGACTCGTAAAGTCGTAATCTCCCGTATCCGCTGGATACTTGCTGCCATCTGGAGACGGCAGACCCTCAAAAGAGTCAGCGACCCAAACGTCTCGATCTATTACACAGTGCGCTTTCAGGATTGCGCGTAAGAAGATGGCGGCACCACCTCGCCAGGTTCCTGCCTCAATGAAGTCTCCAGGGACGTTATGTACTAATACTTCCTCTGCGCACTCTTGTAGCTGATTGAGTCGTTTCATCCCTACCATCGTTAGGCCCACCGCGGGCCAATCGCGTCCCTCAATGCGATTTTCATCGTCTACCTGCAGACGCCGCATTGGGACAATGTCTCTTTTGACCAGGGCATCAAAAACAATGCGTTTGACGAAATCGCGTGGTCTCTGAGCTGGGCTAAACTCTTCCTGTCCATAAACGAGGTAGGTCAGTGTCCGCTTCATTAAATCAAGATAGAGCTGCTTAGCATCCTCCATGCGGGCTCCTTCAATATCTAACATTGATGAGATGATGCCTCGATTCCTCTGGAGTCAAGGCCAAATTGCACTTATGCGCGGGAAACGGTGAAATACGGCGCATGGACGATTGCGCTGCAAAGCATAAACAGCAGATTGCGTGCCGAAAGGAAACGGATCGGCGTGCACACGATCGCCTCATCCAGCAGAAGAGGCATTTCATGGTGCGCGCTTCTCAAGCCGCTCAACATGGCTCGGGACCGGAAATGGCAGCAGCTTTCGCCGAAATCCCTGGTAGAACGTCAAAAGTGAAAGCTGGCGCCTCCACCGATAGTAAGTGCTGGAAGGCAACAGGAGAGCAGGTATGAGCCTTAGGCAAGAAAACACATATTGCCAGATCGAGGCATCGCTATGAAACACACGCATGATTCTTAATTCAGTCGAGACCGTCTCCCAAGGGAACCCGCTATCCACGACGAGACGCAAAACGTCTGCTTCGACCCCAACGCACTCCAAAATAGTCTTCGCTATCCCAGAGGATACTCCGCTCTGCTTAAATTTTTCTTTTAGCGATTGTGCCAAGGCCACAAGAATCTGCTGTTTTCTGCGAATTCCTTGCGAGTCTCCGCTTGTAAGCTGAAACAGATTCCTCTCGTGTAAGCGATAGAAAGTGAGCGACTCTGGCAAAATCATCACGTCAGCAAACAGTCCGGCAAGGGTAAACAAATACTCGTCGGCCTCGAATTTTAGCGACTCCGGAACGTATCCGATTTGGCGAAGAGTTTCTCTCCGGTATGCCATACGGCTGGTGCCCAAAAAGCACCTCCGAGTCCGGAAAATCTTGGCTTCCTCGATTGAGGCGATTCGAAATCGAGAGACTTCGCGCAGCACTTCAGTGCGCTGCCGTCCGTCTTGGTAAACTTCGGTTATGCCATGTCCAACTAGACCGACGCCAGCGTTGGCGGAGAATGCCTCGGTGACTGCCGTCAGTTTGCCAGACGCCCACCAATCGTCGCCATCGAGGAAAGCAACGATTTCTCCTCGTGCTTCCGGAATACCTGCGTTGAATGCTGAAGCCTGTCCACCATTGTTCTTACGAAGCAGCCGTACATGCGGCCTAAATTTTCGGACAATTTCTGGTGTGTTGTCCGTCGAGCCGTCGTCCACGACAAGAATCTCGGTTTCCGACGCCGGGAAATCCTGATTGAGGACGCTCTTTATTGCGTCCTCGATGAAGTCCTGGTGATTGTAGGTGTCAACTAGTGTTGTGACGAACGGCTTGGACATAATAGATCTCGTGTGAATCCAGGCTGCTGAACCGAACGCGGGCAACGTTACTCCATCGCCTGACTCATTTCAAAGTGCAAAGTCCATCCCACCCATCGAATGCCGGAGCCCCATCAATCAGGATTGAGGCGCGCGAGACGTGATCAGGTCCACCCCACTGTCAGACGGTCGATGCGTTCCCGCTGATCGTTAGCCTCGCCATTCACTTTCTTCGCGAATCCTCTGCCGCGAGGCTTGCCCTTGGTGGCTTAGGCCAGGATCTTCAACAAGAGCTTACAAGCCTCAAGTCGTTCGCCTGGGGCAAGCACCATCCAGAAGGATAGAAAGTCCGAGACAGCAGCGATCAAGAAAGCAACGGCCTGCCATTTGCGTGAAGAACGCTGAACGGGAGCCAGCACCTCTGTAGGTGTCAAAATAACTGGATGATCGGTCAGCGGTGTCATGACCTCGGTTGCGGTGCTCGAGCCCTCCTCAAATTATCCTGTCATGGGTGCGAACCGCAAGCTATGAGGCTCTCCTTCAGGCGGTAATTCGAGAGCACCGAAGTGGCGGGACGACGGGCCGGAGTTGGACAAGGTCCTATCCTGCTCGCGATTCAACAGCGACATTTCCTATGCTCTCTGAAGAAGCGGCGATAGTGGGCTCATAAGCTAATTTGTGCCCTATTTGCACGAGACGTTTCTCGAAATAGGCCCATGAGAATCGACAGATACAGAGCGTGAGAGCAAGAGATAGGAACGCGGGGTAGAGGTCCCGTAGAGACAAGATCGACGGATGACCCCCCGACCAAAGGAAGCCATATACGTTAGCCAAGACGAGTTCGTGCAGCAGATAAGCTCCGTAGGCAATCGTCCCCAACCAAACGAGCCAGGTCGAACGTAGATATCTGCTGAGCAGACTACTCCGAAAGATCACTGCATAGAGTAGAAGACAAACGTAGAAAACTGCGAGCCACGTGTAACCCACGGAGAGCATACCGACGCTAAATTGATCGGCCGAGCGCAGTGTCAAAAACACAAAGCCGGAGGCCAGCATAACCTGCACCAACACAAACGTTCTTCGCTTGCTTTCGAGAAGGATCCGTAACCGCGGGTTGCGCCAGATGACGACCCCAAGAACGCCGAGTAGCAGCGCGTCCGCTCGGCAAGGCATCAAGACCAACCAAGCGAAGAAGTGCTTGGGCCAGAGCAGGAAGGATACGATTCGCAGGAGTGGAGCCGCGAGAATGCCAGCGATAAGAACTCTGGAAAGGCCGCGCGGCGTCAATCTGCGAATGAGCAACGGAAGCGTAAGATAAAACTGTTCCTCGACGGCGAGGGACCAGGTCGGTCCTAATCCATAGGATCCCAAAGTATTCTTTGCCGACATCCAGAAATTTTGTGCAAATAATACATAGGAATACCAAGGGATGGGATTTCCCATCATCCATGCAAGTTTTTTATCTACTCCGGCGTGCACGAGACCACTCAGCATGTAAAAACAGATCAGGGTTACGCCGTACATCGGGACGATGCGGAGGAAGCGCCGCGCGTAGAAGACACGAAAGTAATTTGAAGAATCCCGAGCATCCAATAAAATCCCTCCGATTAGGAAACCCGAGAGGACGAAGAAGAGGTCAACCCCACTCCATGCAAGGCGAAACGGAACGGCGGCATATGCGAGAGGAGATGCCAGACGAAATCGCGTCGTATCGAGGAAAAAGTGGCGGAAGAGAACCATACCAATGGCTATTTCCCGGATTCCATCAAGTTCCCGGATGCGCCCTGTTAGATTGAATTCCCCGATCTTCCCCGTCAAAGCGTTCCTGACCTCCCAACGATCAATCGGACGAATAGAAGATGGCAAACAGAAAGCTTAACTGAACACCGTACCCCGCGAAACTGTGCTCCGGGCGCCTCAATCGATGATCCGGCCTTCGGCAAACAGAGCCTGTAATTGCGAGGGCCAGGCGGGTAATTCCAACCCAAATTCTTGTTTCAGACGGGAATTCGAGAGCACAGAATAGGCAGGACGACGGGCGGGCGTGGGATACTCCTCCGTTGGGATCGCGGTGACCCGACGCGTGACCAACGGCTGCCCCTTAGTAGCAGTCTCAAACCAGGGGATGCCCCGTGGCAATCGAGAAGCCTCTTCGAGAATCGCCTCTGCAAATTCAAACCAGCTTGTTTTGCCTGCGGCTGTCATATGGTATTTGCCGCTAAAGTTGGAAACTGCTTGTCCGCCTTCTTGAGACAGCCGCGCTAAGACTCTTAAAGTGCCCTTAGCGATTTCCCGGCTCCAGGTCGGCGCCCCGAGTTGGTCGCACACGATCCTCAATTCCTGCCGCTCGGTCGCGAGCCGTAGGACCGTAAGCAAGAAGTTCCGCCCCCTTGTGCCGTACACCCACGAGGTCCTAAAGATCAGGTGAGGAACCCCAACGGCCCGTATGGCCTCTTCCCCGGCAAGTTTCGTCTTCCCATATACGTTGATTGGGCTGGGATGATCAGTTTCTTCGTAAGGAAGATTTTTCGAACCATCAAAGACATAGTCGGTCGAATAGTGCACCAGCGCTGCGCCGATCTTTTTCGCCTCTTCGGCCATCAAGGCAGGAGCTTCCACATTTATGATATAGGCCTGTTTCTCCTCTCTTTCGGCCTGGTCCACGGAAGTGTACGCAGCGGCATTAACAATGATAGTGGGCTGAACGTCCCGGATTGCTCGGCGGATCTGCTCGGGGTTTGAAAGATCTAGCTCATGGCGATCAAACGCGGCCACCTCGCCGAAACTTGGAAGAAGCGCTAGAAGCTCAGCCCCAACCTGCCCGGTCTTTCCGGTCAACAGAATCCTGGAATTCATTCTTTCTGGTATCGTGGTAGACATTCTTTTGGAACCGTCGCCAAGGTTCGAAGTTTCGAGTCCTTTTCCGACACAACAGGGCTTTCGATGCCCCACTGGATTTTGAGCTCAGGGTCACTCCACAAGACGCCGTACTCATCCTGCGGATCGTAAAAGTCGCTGCATTTGTATAGAAATTGCACTGCATCGGAAAGCGCCAAAAAACCGTGTGCAAATCCAGTCGGAACATAAATCTGGTTATGGTCTTCCGCGCTGAGGATGACGCTCGTCCATTTGCCGAAGTGAGGCGAACCCTTGCGCACATCCAGTACTACGTCGAGTGCTTGGCCTTCGACAACACGGCAAAGCTTTGCTTGCGGATGACGGAATTGATAGTGCAGCCCGCGCAGCGTGCCTTTCTTTGAAGACGATTGGTTGTCCTGGACAAAAGTATCCGTAATTCCTAACTCGCAGAATCTTGCGAAATTGTAGGTCTCGAAGAAAATGCCGCGCGTGTCGTGAAATATTTTCGGGCGTAGTTCCAGCACACCGGGTAGTGAAGTTTCAATCCGCTGCAAGAAAGTATTGACCTCAGTGAAGCCAGAATACGTCTCGATGGACCAAACAAAAACTGAATTCTAGCAGAACGTCCGAGCACCTTGCGATCGCTTGAATCTATAAGGAAGACTTCTGCTCCGCCGGCAAAATCGCGTGGAGGGAAGCATCGCGATGGTCATAATATTTTTCGTAGTAGGAGCGGTATTCGCCAGCCTGCACGCCGGCAAGCCACTCGTTATTGGATTCATACCACTTCACGGTCTGTCGCAAACCTTCATCCAGAGAAATCATTGGTTTCCAACCAAGTTCCTCCTCGGCCTTCTTGCAATCGAGCGCATAGCGGCGGTCGTGGCCTGGACGATCTTTCACGAAGGCAAGGAGTGTTTCGGGCTTGTCCATCGCCCGGAGAATACGTCTCGACATCGCTAGATTCTCTTCAACGTCCCTACCGCCGAGATTATAGATCTCGCCGATCCGTCCACGCTCGAGAACAGCGACGATTCCACGGCAATTATCTTCAACGTGTAGCCAATCTCGTTGTTGCTTCCCGTCGCCGTAAATGGGCAGAGGCTTCCCGAAGAGCGCGTTGGTGATCAGCAATGGTAAGAATTTTTCCGGGAATTGAAAGGGACCATAGTTGTTCGAGGAGCGCGTAACCAGGGCTGGAACTCCATAGGTTCGTACAAACGAGAGCACCAGCAGATCTGCGGCTGCCTTTGAGGAGGAGTACGGGCTGCTAGGCCGCACTGGTGATGCTTCGTTCGCAAAGATCGCTGGGGGCAGGTCACCATACACTTCATCCGTAGAGACCTGGACGAAGCGTTTGATCCCGATGCGCCGAACCATCTCCAGAAGCACGAAGGTCCCAGTGATATTGGTTTCAATTACCGGGGCCGGCTCGTAGATGCTGCGATCCACATGGGACTCCGCGGCGAAATGGACTACCGCGTCGCAGCCTCGCATGCCGGCTTCGACCGCACTGGCATCGCAGATGTCCCCTTTGACAAAGCAATATCGCGGGTTCTCTTCAACTGTTCTCAGGTTGGCCAGATTTGCAGCGTAGGTTAGCTTGTCGTAATTCACGACTTCGTAATTCCTGCTTGACTCCAGAACATGGCGAATGAAGTTGGAGCCGATGAAGCCCGCCCCTCCGGTAACGAAAATCTTCATCGCTGCACGGCTTTGCGGGCAGGGTTGCCAGCGGTATGTTTGTCGGCCGTTTTATTTGCGCCCGTTTTCGCAACAAGAGTATTGGCGCGGAGTAAGGAGTCGAAAGTGCCCGCGTCGGTCCACCAACCATCCAGAATCTCGTAGCTAAGTTTGTTTTCTTCAAGGTAGAAGTTATTGACGTCGCTGATTTCCAGCTCCCCTCGTCCTGAGGGCTTCAACCGGCTGATCTTTTGAAATACTGTGGAGTCGTAGAGGTAAACTCCGATGACAGCAAACTTAGACTTGGGAGCTACGGGTTTTTCTTCGATGCCCACGACGCGGTTGCCTCGAACCTCTGCCACGCCAAAGCGCTGGGCGTCTTCCACCTCTTTTAGAAAAACTTTCGCTCCCTCTTTTTGTTTCTTGAACACCTCGACGGCGTGGCAAATATTGTTCTCGATGATGTTGTCGCCCAGGACGACGCAGATTGGCTCTCCGGCTGCAAAATACTCCGCCAATCCGAGCGCTTCTGCGATACCACCTTCCCCTTCCTGGTACGTATAGTTTAAGTGTTTCAGACCGAAAGCGCGGCCGTTCCCAAGCAGCCGCAAGAAATCACCCGCATTTTTTCCTCCTGTGACGAGGAGAATTTCATGGATCCCGGCGTTGACAAGCGTTTGAATCGGATAATAGACCATCGGCTTGTCAAAGACGGGTAGGAGGTGCTTGTTGGTCACCCGCGTAATTGGATTTAGTCGGCTCCCAGTGCCCCCGGCAAGCACAACACCTTTCATATGTGTCCGCATCTCCCTAGCACGGATTCAAACTCCACTCCATATTGACTTCCAGCACGCTTGGATTATCGCTTCGAAGGATGAAGGTCGCAAGCTCTAAACATACGATCCGACTTATCCGCGAGACGCACCCATCCACGTAAGACGCGAATCTCCCTGCTGTTGAAAGACTCCTGAGTCACCCACACCAACCTACCGCATCAACCCAGATCTATTTGCACCTGAAGCTCCCGCTTAACTTCGTGGGCAAGTGGGGTAGCGATGGCCGGGTGCAATCATAGCGCATCGTGCTCCAGGCGCCGCTCCTCGATTTAGATCCATGCCTCTTTGAGCGAATGGAAACTTTCCCGCCGAATATCCCATCTGAATAGCAGAACAACTTTAGACACGGGAATTATGGACTGCTAGTTGAAACACTTTCACCAGTTAAAGGAATTAGTCTGGAATATAAGAGTTGGCGGAGGTGTTCGACAATGCGGGGGCACCGTTGGCATGGACTGCGAAGGCGGAAGTACTCGTTGATTGGCCTATCGTCCTGAAGAGCAGGCGTGAAGGGCGATCGTCCGATCAACGGTTCGAGTGTCATTTCCTCTGAAAGCATGAGGTCGAACTGCTGGACCGGGGTATCGGCTGGGCCCCACTCCATCATGTCGATTACGGCACTGGCGGGCATGCGCGCCACTAATTCGTCTCCAGTGCGAATGGTAATTGGACGCGCACTCGCGAGAAAGTGCCACCCCCAATGCTCAACTGAACGAAAAACGCGCACGTAAGGAAAGGAATTCTGGAGTGCACGCGCGACAGAAGACTGCACCGCATCATCCCCGGAGGGTAACCACTGTTGGAATATGCCGTCCGGCCGAAGATGTTGCTTGATCAAAGCGTAGAAGTCTTGCGAGTAGAGAAGGCTAGAGCCGGCGGCCGCTACCGGAGGAGGTGGATCAATAATGATTGCGTCGTAGATCTGAAGCGTTCGCTCCAGATACCGTCGCCCGTCGTCAATCACCACGTGCGCGATTGGCGATCCGAGCACATTCTCACCATCAGGATGATAGTAGGTGAAAAGCTTTGGGACGCTGGGAACAAGGTCAACGACAGTCGTAGGATCTCCCCAAGAGACCGCCGACCGGAAAGTTGTCCCCATTCCGAAGCAGATGACCAGAGTGTTGCGGGGCGGTTGCTCGAGCGAAGCGAGAGTCAAGTGCGCCATCATTTTCGTGATCGGGCTCAAAAAGGTCATCCCGGAGCCGTTGACAAGAAGCTCTTTATCCATGTCTCTGCCTGTAGCTATCACCGTAGCCGTGCTGTCACGCAGCACTTTGCGCTCTCGAAACTGCGTTTCAAAGTCTCTTGTTAAGAGGTAAATTGCAAGTGCTGCTACGAGGATGGTGCATGCCCAGGCGCGCTGCCCAACCCGGAGCCTACTTCCGCCGTCAAACGGCACAGCCCTGGCAAACCAAGGCAGCACGAAGAGCAACAAACAAGCGCGCTCACCGAACAGCGGCAGCAAGAGAAAACCTGAAACCAACGGGCCTACGATGCAGCCGACCACGTTCACGGCATACGCGCGGCCCGCACGGTCAGGATCTCCTGCCGACCAACGGTCTACAAGCTTCGGCGTGAGGAAACCGATAACACCGGCGAACGGCGCCACGCCCAGAAAAACGCGTAGGAAGGAGTTCATTTGGATGCGGGTGTCTGACGTAAGCAAGGGAAGCAATCCAAGAAGGGCCAGCGAAACCCATATGAGTGTGCCTTCGCGTTCATTGCTGTGGCGGCTCCAGAAGCGATACAACTGAGACCCCGCAAACGTGGCTAACAGATATGAGGCTAAGATCATCGCGAAGGAATACACAAGAGGGCCGGCATAGGGGGTGAACAACCGAATCCAGACAACTTCCATGCCCATAGTCGTCAAGCCGGTGGTGAACAGCAATACTAGGACACTGTCTTTCCATCCTTGGCTGGCAGATGTACCGCCACTCTGTTCCAAAATGTTTGTGGCCGTATGCCCCCAAGAACCGAACGTCCGGAAGATGGCCAATGTTGCGATCGTTACGTTCAGCAAAGCCCCAATTTTCAGCGTGCCGCGAAAGCCATAGACCTCAATAAGGACCAAGGGAATCACGGCGCCTGCAACGGCTCCCAAAACGTTTGCAAGGTAGAGAAAGCTGAAAGATCGGCTTGCCTCGTAACGAGATTCGCGACGGATAGCGAACATTGCTAATGGGATGGTAGCGCCCATGCAAGCGCACCAAGGGATTACAGCTAACGCTAACCATGCTCCCGAAACCAGATAATACGTACCTGACGCCATCGCAACCTGCTCTGCTAGGCGTCCCATGAGGTGGTGCCCCCAGATCAATAGCTGCGGGACCGCGAGAGCAGAAACACCTATTAGAAATTCGACGAGGGCGTACAGCCGGAGAGCAGGGAATCTGAGCCGTCCTCCATATCGCCGGATCAGCGCACCGGCCGTCAAGGATCCGGCTCCCAGTCCAGCCATAAACGCGGAGAGAACGATAGACACAAGTGCGGTCGTAACGCCGAACTGCGCCATCGCCAGCCGCAACCAGATGAGCTCATATAAAATGCTGCAAAACCCAGACACAAAAAAGAACACGAAGATCCAAGACATGGGCACCGTCACGACTTTACTGTGGAAAAGAGATCCGAGAGTCGAGAACGCACCGATTGGACCAAAGTATGCAGTGCGATGTCAACATCTCGTCGAACACTCCAGTGCTGACAAAACTCGGCAGATGCATCCTCTAATCCAATTTCATAAGCCTGTCCTTTGATATAAACTTTCTCCGAACTGAAGGCAAAACTATTGACTTCGTCAATCAAGGCAACCAACATTGCTGTGCTTCTCTCCCGAGTTTTTGTCTGTTCCCTCATCTCTTTTGTGTTCGTTGTGACGGTCTTCCGTGCCAGTACGCAATCGATCGCCCACGACGAAGCATTAACTTACGAATGGTTCCTCGATGGCAGCGTTTACAGGGTGTTGGCGTTTAATTCCACCAACCACGTCCTGTTTACCATCATCGCTAAGTTGTTTGTGAAAGTGTTGGGTACCAAAGAGCTCTACCTCCGCGCCCCAAGCCTCATCGGCGCTGCTGGCTATCTCACCTTCACCTATCTCCTCTGCAGGAAGCTTTTCGGTGACGGCATCCTACTCTTGCTTTCGATCGCCATGCTTTGTCTGAACCCGCTAGTCATGGATTTTATGGCCGCGGGCCGAGGCTACAGCCTTGGAATGGCATTCCTTGCCGCGGCTATCTTCATCTTGGCCAGGTTAGTAGCCCGCGGGACCTTCAATCCTGACGACCCAGCCGGGCACCGAGACTGCACAATTGCATCCATATTCCTTGCCCTTTCTGTTGCAGCCAGTCTCACCAATCTATTCCCGGCGGCTAGTTTGGCACTCGCCTTTCTCGCGATCGCGTTCGAGTGGCCTCGGGACTTCGGACCGCTCGGTGCACTCAGGCTTCGGATCTTCGCGCAATACTTTATTGCCCCGGGTGTTTTCATAGGTCTATTCATACTTTGGCCGTTCCTGATTCAGGCGCGCCCAGCTCAATTCCATATGGGCATACCTCAAGCATCCGATGCTCTTCGAGATTTCTTCAACTCCTCGTTCTTGTATAAGTGGACTGGGGATGTTTACTCGCCTAGCTTGGGCGCGGTTCCACCGTCGCCAGGTAGCTGGCAAGAAAGACTGTCAGACTATGGTGTCTATGTCATCTTCCCCTTGGTGTTCTTGTTTGTGTTCCTCGGCCTGATTTCTGTATTCCGGTCTTCCATTGAATCTAGACAGCGTGAAACAGCTTACTGTCGCTTCTTTGGCGTCGCAGCAATCGCGTGCGTGGCTCTAACGGTCTTATCCCATATCCTCCTGAACGTGAATTATCCTGTGAGCCGGACCTGCCTCTACTTTATTCCGCTATTTACGATCAGTGGCCTACTTGTGGCCCGTGAACTCTTTTTTCGCTTTCCGCGCTACCACTTGAGGCCGGTTGGATTGATCATTGCTGCTGCGGTGATGTTCGATTATGCGGTGTCGTGGAATACGGAATATTTTAGATATAACGCCTACGATGTAATTTCGAGGCAGCTCTTTTTAAGCATTTCAAATGACGCTCACTCGCGAGGCTTGAAGACGGTACGAGTGGGCGGAACGTGGTGGTACGAACCGGAACTCAATTTCTATCGCCGTCGGTACAATGCAGAGTGGATGAAGCCATACGACGTCAAGGATCGCTCGTATTTTTGGGAGTCTCCGAATGCATTGGTGCCGGCTGAATATGATTACTTCGTTTTCACTCCTGCGAGCGATCCAGGCTTGACCGGCCCCCGCGTGAGGACGATTTTTCACGATCGAGTGACCGACCTTACGATCACTGCAATGGACAAGTGACACCTTTGGGGTGAGCAGCCGGGGCACAGGTTTTTGCGACTGCTCTCCCTCGAATGGTAAGCTATGCGCAAAACAGATCGTGTGCTTGTGATGTTCGCCCTGCCGTAACAGCTCGATATCATTGAGGAAGAGCTATCGCGGCAGAATAGAGGGAGCGAAAGTGATTAACGGGAAGCACATCGTCGTTGTGATGCCGGCTTACAACGCGTCGAAAACCCTCGAGAAAACCGTCCTTGAGCTTCCTGACATCGTGGATAGCATTATTTTAGTCGACGATAAGAGCACCGATGGGACGGTGCAAATGGCGGAGAAGCTGGGCTTGCAAATTTTCGTTCACGATAAGAACTATGGATATGGCAGAAACCAGCAGACCTGCTATCGAGAAGCCTTGGCTGCTGGCGCAGACATTGTGGTAATGGTTCATCCCGATTACCAGTACACACCGCTATTGGTGAGTGCCATGGCCAGCATGATCGCCTTCGGCGTCTACGACGTGGTGCTGGGCTCTCGAATCCTCGGAGGCGGGGCCATGAAGGGCGGTATGCCCGGCTACAAATACGTGGCCAATCGCTTTCTGACCGCATTTCAGAACGCTTTCACGGGTGCAAAGTTATCCGAGTATCACACGGGTTTCAGAGCATTCTCCCGAGACGTCTTGGTCACTTTGCCGATCCTAGAGAACTCAGACGACTTTGTTTTTGACAATGAAATACTCGCCCAGTGCGTTTGTTTCGGTTACCGCATCGGTGAACTTTCCTGTCCAACGAAATATTTCGAGGAAGCCTCGTCGATCAATTTCGCGCGGAGCGTAAAGTACGGCTTTGGAGTCCTGGCCACAACCCTGAAATGCTGGTTACAAAAATCTGGAATTGCACACTACCGTCTATTTAGTCCCGCAGGCAGAAAACTGCTTTTGGACTATTATTTGCCGGTTCAAGTACACGCCACAAAGAAAGATAGCCATGCGGGGTAGATCCCGCGGGGCAATGGAATCTAACCGTTTAATAAACGTCGTCAGAACATGGGTATCCATCTGAGACTTGTGCCGATCCCTCGACCCTTGCCGAACGAATGTGTATCCATATGTGGAGGAGTCGGCAACTTGCGGAAGGCACTCTACTTCTCCACAAGGAAGGCACCTATGACGAGGGCGTCCATGCCCGAACTGAAAAATGTGCGGATAGCATCCGTCGGGGTGTGCACGATTGCTTCGCCACGCAGATTGAAGGACGTGTTCATGATGACGGGCACGCCCGTGCGCTTTCCAAATTCATCGATTAGGCGCCAGTAGAGCGGGTTGATTTCCTTCTCTACCGTTTGGGGCCGCGCACTGCCATCTATGTGGGTCACCGATGGGATGACGCTTCTCTTCTCCGGCCGGACCTGCGCTGTAAGGACCATGAATGGCGAATCCGTCGCGCTCTCGAGATATTCCCCAGCCGCTTCTTTCTTCAAAGAAGGCGCGAACGGACGCCACCATTCTCGAAATTTCACAGCGTTATTGACCTTAGCGTTCATTTCCGGATCGCGGGGATCCGCTAGAATCGACCGGCTTCCCAGCGCTCGTGGCCCGAACTCCATCCTCCCTTGAAACCATCCCAATATTTTCCCCTGGGACAATAATTCAGCGGCTGTGGATGCCGGATCGGAAATCCGGGTATAACGCAATTTATAAGTACGAAGCGCATTCTCGATAGCTCCATCGTCAAAGCCAGGGCCCCAATAGCCATGCCGCATCTCTTTGTTCGGCAATCTTCCTTTGTCGTCGAGATAGGGTGCCAACGCCGCGCCCAGCGCCACTCCGTCATCGGAAGCCGCTGGCTGCACGAAGAACTTCCCCACCAGGCCTGAAGCAAGGATCTTTCCGTTGGCTTTCGAGTTCAGAGCTACGCCTCCCGCAAGGCAAACGTCGCGGCATCGCGTCTTTTCGATCGCTATTTGCACGACGTTCATCATCGCGGTTTCGCAAGCGTCCTGGACGGCGTAGGCAATGTCTTTGTGCTGTTCCTCGATCTCGCTTTCCGGCACGCGCCGAGCTCCCAGGAATCGACTTGCCTTCGCGAGCGAAACCGAACCGTTAGCAGCCACCTGTCTCGTATCGACTCGATATGGCATCGTCTGCAGATCGATGAACGCAGATAAATCAATGCCCGGCTTTCCGTAAGGCGCGAGCCCCATCACTTTCCATTCATCACTATTGGGCTGAAAGCCAAGGAACTCCGTAAATTGGCTATAAAAATACCCAATAGAATCTGGGAACGGAATCGTAAGTACGTGCTCAAGTCTTCCATTGCGCCCGTGCCAGATCGACGTTGCTTCCCAAGCGCCTCGGCCGTCCATTACAACAACGGCCGCATCATCGAACCCCGAGAATCCATAGGCGCTGATCGCATGCGCGAGATGATGATCCACAAACCGCATCTTTGCTTTCGTTGGGCCGAATTGCTGCACGAATAGCTTGGCCCCGCCTTCCTGATGCCACATCTTTAGAAAATGCAGCGTGGTAGTCAGGAGATTCAAATACGTCAAAGGCAAGCCGCCCGTAGCTAGACATTTCAAGTCGTGACGGAACCCTGGCCCGGGAGTCGACCATCCAAAGCAAACCTCGCCGACTTGATCCGCACGAATACCCGCAAAATCCAAGCAGGATTGAATTGCCAGCCGCGGAAAACTGGCATCATGTTTCAGCCGGGTGAGGCGCTCCTCAGCCACTGCGAAAAGCAATTCACCGTCACGCACGACACAAGCCGACGAATCATGCATCCGCGTGTAATTTATTCCCAATGTGATCATTCGAGGTGTGCTCTCCGTTTACTCAAACAGCGATATAGGAGAGGGCGGAACTCGGAAGTAGATTGCGTTACGATTGCCCGGCCGAAGACGTCGCTCACGGGGCCAACTTCTCACGCCGCTCAACGTGATCCGGCACAGGAAATGGCAGAAGGCTTCGCCGAATATCCCGATAAAACGCCGAGACTGAAATCCGATGCCGCCAGCGATAATAAGTGCGGGCGGGTAAGAAAACAGCTGGAATAAGCCGGACGCAAGAAAACAAATGCTGCCAGATCGAGGCGTCGCTATGAAACACGCGCAGAATTCCGAGTTCCGTCGACACCGTCTCCCAAGGGAAGCCACCATCCACCGACAGTCGCAAAACGTCCGCTTCGAGCTCTATACACTCCAAAATGGTCCTTGCGATATCGAACGGTACTCCGTTTTGCTCCATTTTTTCTTCGAGTGACTGCGACAAGGCTACGAGAATCTGTTGTTTCCTGCGAATTGCTTGCGGGTCCCCACTTGTAAGTTGAAACAAATTCCGATCGTGCACGCGATAAAAGGTAAACGACTCGCGCAAAATCATCACGTCGGCAAGTAGACTGGCAAGAGTAAATAGATACTCGTCGGCTTCGAACTTTAGCGCTTCTGGTACGCATCCGATACGGCGGAGGATTTCTCTGCGGTAGGCCATACGGCTGGTGCCCAGGAAACCCCTTTGCATGCGGAATATTTTGGCTTGCTCGACGGAGGTGATCCGAAAATGAGAAACCTCCCGCGGCACTTCTGTGCGCTGCCGTCCGTCAGGGTGCACTTCGGTTACGCCATGTCCGACGAGTCCTACGTTCTTGTCTCCTGCGAATGCTTCGATAACCGCTGTCAATTTACCAGGCGCCCACCAATCATCGCCATCGAGAAACGCTATGATCTCTCCTCGCGCTTCCGGAATACCAGCGTTGAATGCGGAAGCCTGCCCGCCATTGGGTTTGCGTAGGAACCGCACGCGGGGCGCAAACTTCCTCACCACTTCGTGGGTATCGTCGGTCGAACCGTCGTCCACGACCAGAATCTCGGTTTCTGACGCGGGGAAATCTTGATGGAGAACGCTGTTTATTGCGTCTTCGATGAAAGACCGGTGATTGTACGTGTCAATCAGAACTGTGACGAACGGCGTCGGCATAATAAATCCCGCTAGTCTCCATGGGACAAATCCGTAAATTCTACTCGACGGCCTGCGTCGGCGGTTTCGATGACACCTATAAGATTCAGCTAGCAGTCCTCAAGGCATGAACAGAACGCCCAGGCCAGCCGTCTCCATAGATGCTCCGGTAACCGCATACCTCGCAGTCCGACGCTCGCTGAATAGGTAGCGATATCGTGAAAAGAGATCATATCGGACGCCCTTCAGCAGTTTCGGCATATCACCATGGCCTATTGAGATACCTCAGAGCAATGAGACCTGGACTGCATTCGTTTCTGATCCTTAATTGCAGCGGTCCACCAGGGCATCATCGTCCGTAAGTCGAAGAAGGAAATCGAGCTGTTCCTCTGGCGATCTATTTGCATTTTTGAATAGCGCTCTTTTTTCTCGCAACAATTTCAGAACGAGGCCAGCCATGTAATACAGTACCGCGATCCGGTCCGTCGCATACCTCCATCTCAGTCGGCCTATATCCTTCGCCAGCCCCGCGGTCGAAACCAGCCAGGTGTGAAATGCGTATCGATTTGGAAGCAGTTTTGTTGCCAGCAGCAATCGCCCTTTCAGTACCCCGCGGAAACTGAAGCGCTCTGCCGCGAGCGATTGCACAGAACTGCCTACTCGGTGCCAGCAAATCGCACTTGGAATGTATAAGGTCTTCCGCCCGTGTACCCATGCCCTCCAGCAAATCTCGACATCTTCGTAGCCGAGAGGCAGCCGGTCGTCAAATCCTCCCAACTTCTCAAAGAGCTCCTTTCGCACCATCATGCATGCGGCTGAGCCCATGAATACTGGCGATTCCTCAGTCTTTTCTTGCTGATAGAAGTATAGCCCAGGCACCAATTCCGTAGAAGAATCTCGCCTAGGAGGGAGATTGGTTAGGCGCGCCGCCAAATGTCCCCGAGTAGTTCCATCCCAGTTGAACTGCATCCCGTCGGTAGCAAAAATCTCCTCGTCCCTTTCGAATGGTTCGACCAAGGCGGACACAAACCGGGGGTCGAATCGCATGTCGTTATTCACAAAGAGCAGCAGATCACCATCGGCAACCTTGGCGCCTCGGTTTAGGGCCGGCGCGAGGCCAAGATTTTCCTCAAGAGGAAGCCAGCGCACACCGTAACCTCTTGCCACCTCGGCGGAGTCATCCGACGAGCGATTATCAACAACGACGATCTCGAGCGACGTAAATGATTGCGAGAGAAGACTTGGCAAACAAAGGCGCAGGTGCTTTGCGCCGTTCCAATTGACAATAATTACAGACACCCTGGGTTTATCAGCCATGAATCCGCACGTTTCGCAGTTCGAATTCTAACCCTTTGAGACCTAAGAGTGATAGACGGTGGAGGCGAGCTGCCCCATCACGAAATCGCGCGCTGCAAGACGCGCGTTACAGAAGCTAAGTGCGGGAGAGAGTTAGGCCTCAAGGAGGAGGAGGATTCTGCTTGAGCTGGTCCACATCCTGCTGCTCGATCTGCTGCATCAATGCTTTGCGGCGAAAAAGATACGTGTCGAGTTGCGTCATAATTTGTCGTGGCACGACGAGGAATTGGTTTCGCATCATCTGCGGAAAAGAAATCGATCCCCGCGCGGGAATGAGATGCGATCCCCACTGGAACATCAGGCCTATGTTCCAGAAGATGAAAACGGCAACGAAGCCGGTGGTGGCAGAGAGTACCTTCCGCGAGGAGCGGAAGAACTGGGCAAACCGGTCCAGGAAAACGCTGAGGCCGAGAATGAAGAGTGCTGTGAGCGAAACGAAAAAGCGATTGCCGTAGGACGAAATCCCCGCCCAGTCGGGGTAACACGCGATGAATAGATAAAAAGCCAGGAAGGAAGCGAGGAGCGGCAGGCCGACGCGCGGCTCGCGCCACCAAAAGAGAATGAGGCCGATCACGGCGAAAAGAAGAATGGGTGTCCAGGCAAGCAAGCCGTGATTGGAAGCGAAGAGGACCTTAAGGAAGGCGGGCGATCGCCAGAGCCAGTCACGGAGTGGGGTGTACCCAGATGCAAAAGCGTTTCCGTAGATGCGAAGACGTGTTAGGAAAATGGGAAGCAAACAGAAGAAAACAACGGCTAGGAAGGCGACGTGACAGAGGAGGAGATCCACAAGGCGAGGAGTTTCGGGAGACGAGGAGCCGAATCCACCAGCGGGAGTTCCACGGAATGCATCGAGATAGTCCCGGGTGGCTTCAACGACAAGGACGACCAGCACCATGGCGTTGGCGTAGTAGACGTCGAGCATGAGTCCGGCGACGAGCCCAAGAAGCAGCCATTGCCAGAACGTGCGCGAGAAACGCGTCTCGTGCCAGTACCAGAGAAAGAGGGCAACGGCGAAAGCAGAATGAGCGTGCGACCAGGAGGGATTGAAATACATGTAGATGGGAAGCGAGCTGGCCCACCAGATAGCGATGGTCGCTAGGAGCGCCCAGCGTTCGTGGACGTATTGGCGAGCGAGACGAAAGGCGAGGAGCAATCCAAGAAAGCCGTAAAAAGCAGTGGCAAGCGCCATAGTGAGGCGATAAGGAGCGGAGAAACCGTCGGCGGCGATGGAGGAACCGAGTGCATGCGCGAGCTTGACGCCCGCGTGCGTCACGAGAAGAAAGGGAGTCCAGAGAATGGCCGGACCGACAGTGAAATGGTTGTCGAGATGGCCGGTGGAAGTGCGGAATTCCTGCCGCGGCTGGCCGTTCTCGTCGAGGCGCGGGCCGCGAAAGCTTTCGTTGGCGTGGCGATAATCTTCGGTGAAGTCGAGATTGTGCTGGATGAGCGGAGCGCGGGCGAAGGCGTAGTAGCCGACTCCGTCGCCACGGACCCAGGGATTGAGAAACGGGAGCGAGAGCAGGAAAAGAAGAAGAAGCAGACGCTCGGATTTGCGAGCGCGCAGAGCGAGAGAGGGCCTGGAGTCGTGCTGGTCCACGAACGAAGTACCGCCTAAACACCTTTCCTATTCCTGGCTACCATTATTATCGGGCAGCATCACTCTATGAAACAGTATTGCCAAGAACCAAGGAAGGGACCCGGTAACTGCAAATAATAGTGGCGTCATTGTATCGCAGGAAGGTCCTTTGTAGTTAAATTTACGCAAGTCGAAACGGGGTTTGCTTTATTCTGCGCGGGCATCAGAAATCAGCCCGAGCCAGTGCTTACAAAATGAGCGTCAAACAATAGCAGGGAGCGGTTTCCATGAAATTGGGCGTCGGAAGAAAGGGCTTCAAGAAACAGCAGCGCGTCAAACTATTCGTAGCGGAGGGCGACCATGGGGTCGAGGCGGCTGGCGCGGAGGGCGGGAATATAGCCAGCCGCGCAGGCAACAAAGGCGAGGGCGGCGGTGGCGAGCGCGAGAGTCAGCGGATCGTGGGGCGTGAGGCCGAAGAGCTGGCTCTGGACCACGCGGGTGAGTGCGAGAGCGGCAGTGACGCCGGCGACGACGCCGATGGTAACGAGGAACAAGACCTCGCGCATGACCATCCAGATTACATTGCCGCGAGCAGCGCCAAGAGCCATTCGAATGCCGACTTCGCGGGTGCGCTGCGCCACAGTGTAGGCCATGACGCCGTAAAGGCCGATGACAGCCAGGAGTGTGGCCAATAATCCAAAGACGGCAGAGAGACTGGCGATCATGCGCTCGGTGGAGAGCGAGTTATTGATCTGTACCTCGGTGGTACGCATGGCGTAGACGGGGAGATTGGGATCGAGGTCGCGCACTTTGGCGCGCAGAGTGGGGATCAATTGATTTGGGTCCATGGTGGTTCGGACGTAGACGGTCATGCCGCCGGGGTGACGATCCGACAGATACGGAACATAAGCTTGCTCGGGGATTTCGTCGCGCAGATTGGTATATTTGAAATCCTTAACGACGCCGATGACTTCCATATCGGTGGGAGTACCCGGATCCGTCCCGAAGCCTAGGCGAAGGCCGATGGGATTTCGCCCAGCGAAATATTTTTTTGCAAACTTTTCGTTGATCATGATGGTGGTGGGCGACCAGTTCCACTCTTGAGGACCATGTTTGACGTCACGATTGTCGTTCCGGGTGAAGTCGCGTCCGGCGACGATAGGGACACCCATGGTGGCGAAATAATTTGGGCCGATGGAGTTCATGAAAGGTTCGGCGTTTTCATCGGGCTTCGCAGGGGTAAACCCTTCCACACTCATGCTACTGTCCCATTCGTTGTCCTCCAGAATCCGCACGGAAGCCAAGCCAACAGATTGGACTCCGGGAATCGAGCTGAGAGCTTCTGATAATTGCGGATAGAACACTTTCAAGCGCTCCGGCGTGTAGCCATTGAGAGACGGGTCGATGTTGAAACCTACCAATCGACCCGCGGAAAAGCCAGGACCTAGGTTGCGAAGATTGGCGAGGCTGCGGACGAAGAGTCCCGCGCCGACTAGCAGCAGGAGGGAGAGGGTGACCTGAGCAACCACGAGGCCTTTCCTAAGGCCGTTGTGGCCGCCGCCCACGACCGCGCCTGCCTGATCTTTTAATGTTCCGGCAATATTGGGCTTCGTCGTCTGCATAGCCGGGACCAGCCCAAAAATGATGCCGGTGAAAATGGTAACGCCAAAAGTGAAAAGAAGAATGCGAAGATCGGGCGCGCTGGAGATATTTAGACCGCCGGAATCCGAAGGGAGGTAGACGCCCATGAGCGCCTTATCCGCCCAGAAGGCCAGGGCAAGACCCGCAATTCCCCCCAGGAAGGACAAAGTGACGCTTTCGATGAGGAGCTGCCGAATAATCTGCCAGCGAGTCGCGCCGATGGCCAGACGAATGGCAATTTCTTTGGTGCGCGCACTTCCGCGCACTAGCAGGAGATTCGCGAGATTGGCGCAGGCGATCAGAAGCACGGCTCCCGTGGTGGCCATCAAGACCCAGAGAGGAGTCGAGAGTGCGCTGCGCGTGTAGGAGCGGCCCTGGGAGCCCGGTAAGACATCGATCCAGGATTTCAGAAATTCCTGGCGATCGTAAGTGGACGCATGGTCGAAGGCAGCTTCCTGCACTTCCTGTTCGAGCATTGAGTGCATAAAAGGTTGGAGAGCAGCTTTGGCTTGCTGCTGCGAGACGCCTGGCTTTAAACGCCCGAATGCATTCACCCAACGAGTACGGCGATCCTTCAGCATGTCGTTAGGGTTACCAATAATAATTTGCGGTTGCATCATGATGGGGATAAACATTTTGGGGGATTGACCAAGTTCCACGCCGTCAAAACCCTGCTGCGCGACGCCGATGACGGTCATCTTGTAATTGTTGATGGTCAATTCCCTGCCGACGATTTCCGGATCCGCGGCAAACCTTGTTTTCCAAAAGTCGTAACTCAGAACCAGAAGCGGATGTCCACTGGGGACGCGGTCATCCTCCGGCGTAAACAATCTTCCACGGGCCGGGCCAACGCCGAGGGTGGAAAAGTACGTTCCGGAAACAAGCTCGACGGCAACGCGTTCCGATTGCCCGTTGAAAGAGAGGCTCGCCGCAATTGGAAAACGGCAAAACATTTCAGAGAAGACTTCATTGTGGGCCTGAAAATCCCGGTACATCGGATGAGAGATGGCGTTACCACCCCAATTGTTGCCGTAGTGACGGCCGCGCATGGTGAGGAGCACAAGCTGCTGGGGGTTCTTTACGGGAAGGAGGCGCAGCAGGACCTGATCGAGGAGGGTGAAGATAGCGGTGTTGGCGCCGATGCCCAAGGCCAGGGTCAGTATGGCGATGGCAGTGAAGCCCGGGGTTCGGGCGAGGGTGCGGAAGGAATACTGCAAATCGCGAAGAGCGGAATCCAGCCAGCCGCTGACGTGCTTCGGGCCCGCGTCGGCTACGTTCGTTGTACTCACCAGGACCCCCGTGGGCAGCTAGAGGTAAAGACGAAGAATATCCCTAAAAGTTTGGTGAAATTTGTAAGGGACGGCCGCTGGACGGGAGGACAGGCCAGGTCTGAAAGCAACTCTCTACCGACAAGGTTGGTACAGGCGTAGGCCGGGCCCTACCGGAACTCGACTTGAGGTTTTTGTAGGCTAATCGCAGGGTGGGACTTAGTCCGCGCTGCTGGCCGCTGCTTTGGGAATCTCCAGACCGCCGGCTTTCATCTGGAAAAACAGGGACACGCGGTCGATGATTTCATTGAGCGACGTCTTGGGGCGGAAGCCGGTCAAGGTTTGTAGTTTTTCGACAGAGGGAACGCGGCGCATCATGTCTTCGAAGCCGGGTTCGTAGGCTTTGTCGTATGGGACGTATTCGATGGGAGAAGAGCTGCCGGTGCGCTCCTTAACCCTCTGCGCGAGTCCCTCGATAGAGATTTCCTCAGTGTTGCCAACGTTGATGACCTCGCCGATGGAGCGCTCCGTGTCCATGAGGCGGATGAGGCCTTCGACACTGTCGCGCACATCGCAGAAGCAGCGGGATTGTTTGCCGCTGCCGTAGATGCTGATGGTGGTGTTGTCCAGCGCGGACTTGACGAAATTGGGAAGGACCATGCCGTAGCGGCCGGTTTGGCGCGGGCCGACGGTATTGAACAGACGGACGACGATGACGGGAAGCTTTTTTTCTTTCCAGTAGGAAAGCGCCAAGAACTCATCGAGGGCTTTGGAGGCGGCATAGCTCCAACGGCCTTTGGTAGTGGGGCCGAGGACGAGATCGGCGTCTTCGGTAAACGGAACATTCGTGTTCTTGCCGTAGACCTCGGAAGTGGATGCGGTGAGGACAAGTTTCTTTTTCTTGCACGCGGCTTCGAGGATCATCTGCGTACCGTTGACATTGGTTTCAATGGTCTTAACGGGACTCTCGACGATCAGTTTGACGCCGACGGCGGCGGCGAGATGCACGACGACATCAGCATCGTCAACAAGTTCGGCAACCAACTGGCGGTTCTCGATGTTGTCGAGGTGATATTCCATGCGTTCGGAGGACTTCAGGTGGCGGATGTTTTCCATACTTCCGGTGGAAAGATTATCCAGCAGCACAACGTGATCGCCGCGATCGAGAAGCCTTTCGGTCAGGTGAGAGCCGATGAAGCCGGCGCCGCCGGTGATTAGATAACGCAAGGGGCCTCCTTAAAGGGCCTGGGAGTCGTCGTCGTGATCGCCAGAAACGAGTTGGGCGGCGGAATCGGAATCTTCGTCATGTGACGCCTCGCTTGTTTCCTGTGGACCATACCCATACGAATATGGGTAATACCGGTAAGAATAGTAGTAGTCCGGCGAGCTGGAGTCGACGGCATTCAAAACCACGCCGAGGATGTGGCACTTTACGCTATTGAGCAAATCGCGCGTGCGGGTAAACGCTTCCTTGGGTGTTTCGCCGCTGCGGACGACGAGCAGGACGCCATCGGTCTGGACGGAGAGAATCACGGCGTCGGTGGCGGCCATGACGGGCGGCGAATCGATAACAATGAATTTGTATTTTGTGCGGAGCTCGGTAATAGCTTCAGCAAACTTGTGAGAAGACAGCAAATCCGCAGGATTGGGGGGAAGGGGACCGGTGGGAATCGCCGCGAGATTGGGAATAGCGGGGTGCTGAACGGTAACCAAATCGAGACTTGAAACGCCTGCGAGGTACGAACTAAGACCCGCGAAGTTGCCGCTGCCAAGATTGAGCAGACGGCCAACACCGGGCTTCCGAAGGTCGGCATCCACGAGAACGGTACGATCGCCGAGCTGTGCAAGCGTAACGGCGAGATTCGCAGCAGCGGTCGTCTTACCTTCTCGGGGCAAGGCACTGGTGACCAAAATCACCTGTGGAGGATGATCGGCCTGAGAAAGGAGGATGGAAGTCCGCAGGGCGCGAAAAGCCTCCGACATCTGCGACTTGGGAAGATGCTGCGCGACAAGCTCGATGCGCTTTTCGTGCCCGTTGGTCGCAATACCATTAATAAGGCGCTGCTTCTTGGCGGTCCCGTTGGAACCGGCGAACTGCGGCACAACCGCTAGGGAAGGCAGCCGCGCGAGCGTCTCGATGTCGTCGGGAGTTTTGACAGTATTGTCCAAGTATTCACGGAGGAGCGCTAAGCCAATACCGCCGACGAGTCCGACGAGAAAAGCGAGTGAGATGTTGCGCGTCTTTGCGGGACGCGCGGGGAAGGAAGGAATCATGGCGGGGTCGACAACGCGAATATTGGAGGAGCGGAGGCCCTGAGAGATGGCCGTTTCTTTCAGCTTGGTCATCAAACCATCGTAGAGAGTCTTAGTGGCCTCAGCCTCACGTTTAAGAATGTTGTATTCCACAAACTTTTCGGCCATCTGATTGGCTTCGGCCTTTTGCGCGTCCAGGGCTTCGGTGAGCATGGTTTCGCGCTGGCGGGCCTCACGATAATCACTTTCCAGGATATCCACAATTTTCTTTTTTTCTTTTTCGATGGAATCATCGATTTGCTTGAGTTGCAACTGGAGGCGCTGTACCTTGGGGAAATTAGGACCGTACTGGTTCAGCGCATCGGTGTACTGAGACGAAGCCTCTGTTTGCTTCCTGAGCAAATCCATGAGCGCGACGTTATTTTGAACCTGGGGAACAGCATCGAGATTCCCGGATTTGGCAAACTGGTAGAGCGACTCCTTTTTCATGCGCTCGCTTTGTGCATCTGTCAATTCCTTGTTGATGTCAGCGAGCCGCTGCGTGGTGATGTTTTGCTTGTCATCCAACGTCCAAATCTGATTCTGCCGTTCGTAAGCGATGCGGGCCTCTTCCGCTTTTTGAACCTTAATTTTGAGCTCATCGAGCTGATCGGAAAGCCAGCCAGTAGCGCGAGTTGTGGCATCGTAGCGGCTTTGGAAGTTCTCCTGGATATAAGTGGCGATGTGAGCGTTAACGATCTTGGCGGCGAGCTGCGGGTCAGTGGATTCGAAACTGACATCCATAAGGCGACTAGTGGGAACGCGCCTGACGCTGAGACTTCCCAGGAAACCAGCAAGCTCCGGGGGGCGCTTCTGGTTGGCCAGACTCCCGATGGCGATAGCTTCCGAAGGTCCTTCGGGAGAGGAGAATTCCTGAGGCGCCGCAGAGCGAAGATTGCGAATGGTCTGCAGTGCAAGGGTTTCGCTGGTTAGAATCTTGGATTGCGTCTCGATGTAATTCTCGACGTCCATCGTGTAATCGTAGGAATCAGCACCCTGGAAGGGAAGGATATTAGCGTTCTCCCGGTCCATTTCAATGCGGGCGGTAGCGACGTAAACGGGTTGCATGCGGAAGGTGACGATGGCCACGATGGTTACGACAGCAAGGAGGAAAGAAACAATCAGCCACTGATGCTTGCGAAGGATGAGCAAGTAATCATAGAGGTGTGGCTCTCGAGGAGATAACTCCCAGGCCGGCAAGCGAGATTGGGGAGAAACGAGTTCGACAATACCATTCGAACCATTTTCACGCGGTACGAGTTTGTTTTCGTCGGCCATTTTTCAATTAGTTCACGATCCGATACAGGGCCACCGCACTACCGATGACTACTGCGAGTTCCACGGCCCGCCTGAGGACCTGCTTGGTAGTGCTGTTTGGCACGTACAAGATGTCACTGGGCTGGAGCTGAACATCTTCGGTGGTAAAGTCCATCACTTTCTTAAGATCTACGGGGACCTGGTGCTGCTGACCCTGATTGTCCCTGCGGATGATGAAAGCGTGATCCTTTTTTGCCGTTGCATTCAAACCACCGGAGAGAGCAAGGATTTTTAGCGTGGTCATCTGGGAGCGATCATTTGCCAGGACGAACCCACCGGGCCTGGAGACTGCTCCGAGAATGTAAACAATGCCGGCGTGCGGGACGGTGACGATATCTCCTGACTGTAGAAGGATGTTGTTGGTCGCATCCCCGGATTCCACAAGTTGATTGAGGTTGATGGTAATCGTGTTGCTCTTGGGGAACGGATCAGTGGGCACAGGAGCATCAGGCGCAGCACTCGGCGAAGCCGTGGAAGGCGCGGGGAAGACAGTCTTAGATGTTTGAGAGTCGGTGGAGGCCGAGGCAGAGCCGGATGCTGAGTCCGGCAAACCGCTAGTCTGGGTCGAATCCTTTGATACCGTTGCCGCATCGGGATCTTCCGGACCGATTGCCGGAGGTTCCGAAGGATCAGCTGAAGGCTCTGGCGCTGGGCGGGCAACGATGACCGTGTCCCCTGCATCGTTGGCAATCCCACCGGCTTCGGCGAGGACTTCCAACAAGGTGACCGGGTGGTCCGCCTGGTACACCATGGCGTGAGATACGGCGCCCACAACCGTAATGGGTTTGCTCTTCCTCTCTTTGACGCTGACGCTCACTTCCGGGTGAGAGACAAGTCCGTTGGATTCCAAAACTTCAGCGATCTTCTGTTCGGCCTGCACTTCGGTCAAGCCGGAGACATGTAGACGGACGGGAACCAGCGGGATGCCAATCGAGCCGGTCTGGCTGACTCGTACCTCGCGGCTAAGTTCTTTTACATCAAAGACCTCGATGACGATCACGTCGCCGTTGCCGATGATGTAGTCATGGGGAGACATGTGCATGTGCACGGTGGCGGAGAGCGCGCGGATGCGATCGTTCGTTTGTTGCGGCGTTTCAAGGGTGGTCTGCGAGCGGGCGGAGGGCGAGAAAACCGTTATCCCTAACAGGAAAGTCGTGAAGAGACACGACACTACCGCACCCAGTTTGACTGGCTGCATGAGAATAGATGACCCCCGGCTAGATTATACAGGGATCAGGCCCGAGACGGTCAGGGATTTCGAGAACTGCGATGGCGCCGCTTCGAGTGGGTTGTGGGGGGGGCGGACTGCTGAACATCGGTTGTGGCAAGGTGAGCCATCAGGAAGAATAACAGAGCGTTTGCGGGAATGTGCAAATTGAAATCCACGAGGCTGTGGAACAAAAAGCCCGCACAGGCAAAAAAACCCGAGAGTTGCAGGGCGCCGGCGAAGGAACTGTTGAGCTTGCGGAAACGCTTCAGCGACTCAGAGAACAGGACGCCGATAAACCAGATACAGCAAATACCGCCTGCCAGACCGGTCTCCGCAAGGGCTTCCAGGTAATCGTTGTGCGTGTGATTAACAATTTTGCCGTCGTAAAGAGTTTCGTAAGGTGGAAAAACGGTTTGGAGAGTGCCGAGCCCGGTCCCGGTCAAAGGATGATCGAGAAAGATCCGCCAGGTATCGCGACGCATTGAGGCGCGCTTTCCTTCAGTCATCTCCAGAGATTGCATCGAGGAAAAACGCTGGAGAATTTGCCTTACGCCGAGCCAGGACACCAACAGCAGGGCCAACAGCAATATGGCCCCGGCTGAAAGCAACTGTTTGCCCATAGTGCCACGCCCAATCATGACCAAAGCGAGCAGGCCCAGTTCGATGGCAAGACTTAAGATTCCGCCACGAGAAGCCGAGAGAAAGAGCGCGCCAATGGGCAATACGGCAAAGAACCCGATGACCGGCCAGCGCTCACGCCGGACCTTTCCAAGCACCAAGGGAACGAGCGAGAGCGGAAGCAGCAGTTCGACGAACGCGGCGAAATGATTGCGGTTGGCATACGGCCCGAAAGGAATGCCCCCGTAGTGCATCTCGCGAAACCAGTAGAGCTTGCCGTTGAAGGTGAGGTGCTGGAGTATGCCGAAGACACTGACAAGGAAGCAAAAAACCATTCCAAACCAAACGAAGCCGCGCCAGTCTTCCAGAGTGCGGAAAGCTTGAACGGCAAGAAAAAGAACGAGTAGGTCTGCGAAGAGTAGCAAGAGTTCGATCCACGTTTGGTAGGGCGAAGCGGTGCCGTGAAAAAACCATTGCCCAAAAACGACCAGCAAGAGCGCCGCGAGGGGTGGGAGGAGGGGGGAAAGTACAGGCTGCGCTTCGTGGTGGAAAGAGATCCATAAAGCCCAAATAAGGAAGAGCAAGCCCGCACCGGTTTCAAAAACGGCCCTCGCCCAGCCCTCGACACCGCCGTGAGCAGCCACGCCGAAGACCACGAGTGCGCAAATACCCGCCCGAAGGAACTTCATGGGTTCGAGTGCTCCGCGGGGGCCGGCACCAGTGCGACGTCGTCTACCCAGACAGTGCCTTGAATGCGATTCCCGTCCTCATCGCTCGGGTAACGCATTATGCAGACTTGCATTTCCTGAACATCATTGCCGGAGACCCAAGGAAATTCGATCTGCGTCCAAGGCAGCGTGCCATGAACGTCGGGTGTGGCCAGGACAGAGTTATCCTGAAGTCCAAGGGATCGCAATTGAAAACGGATTCCCTGGTCCGAGGAAAGATTTTTCGCTTGCACCCAGGCTGAGAATCGGTAAGGAGTCGAGGGTTGCACGGGAACGTAGTGGCAGGCATCCAGGAAATTGATGTTCGACTTTCCGTCAAAGGAGAGGCGCAGAGAATGTTTTCCGGAATGTTTCTCGCTAGAATCCATGCTGATCTGCACGCCGCCAGAATGCTCGGAGAAAAACCAGGAAAATCCTGCTCCGGTAACTCCAGATTCGAAACCGCCGTCCCAGAGGACAGAACCGGGGGGGCCTTGAAGATCGGCCATGCCCGCGAAGACGACCGCCTGATCCCAGACACGGCGAGCTTCCGCAATTTGCTTTTTTGCGAGCAGGGCGCTCATGAGGGGGAAAATATCCTGAAGCGGCAGGCTGGGATGAGTGGCGGCGAGACGGTCCCAGACTCTGAGAGCGTTTTCCGGGTGGCCATCAACAATTTGGTCCCAGATCACATCGACATACACATCGCGAATCGGAGGGAGGACGCGATCCAGAATCTGATCGACATCGGGCTCCGCACGGAGCGAACGGGAAAAAGCCTCGGCGCCTCGTTTGGGATCGGCCTGGACGGCACGGCGCATGTGAGCGAACGCGGTTTGGAGCTCGCCCTGTCGCAATAGAAAGTTTCCATATTGCCAGGTAACTTCCGCGGAGAGCGGGTAGGCTTTCTCAGCCTGGACAAATGCATCACGCGCCGCCGCGATATCGCCAACTGATTCAAAGGCAGAGCCGAGACCGAGCCAGTACTCAGCAGAATGGGGATCGAGGGAGACGGCATTCTTGTAAGCGTGGATGGCTCGTTGCGGGTCCGAATCCTCAAGATTAAATTGCCAGTAGCGCGCAAGAAGATACCAGTTGCGCGCATCGCCTGGCTCGAGTTGCGTGGCGCGTTCGAATCCATCTCGAGTTTGCAAGCCGGCAAAGTATTGGGCGCGGGCATTGCGGATACTGGAGTAGGAGAGAAGCAGTGCGGCCAGGAAGGCGACGAGGACGAGTGTTCCACGTTGCGCGGAGTTGGAGAGACGCAGAATCATTCCACGGTACTCTGCCTAGCCGATTCCGGAGTTGCAACACAAATGTCGAGTACGGTGCAAGCCTTGCGGGCCATTAAAGTGAGAAGCGATTTTCATTGCAAGTGTTGCCAGCGGAACCCTCGTGCGCAAAAACGCTTTGTTGCGGGTGGCAGCCGGTGTCAGTAGAATGAAGCTCCAGCCTGCAAGGACAAGAAATGTGGTTCTCTCCTGGCGGGATACTCTTCTACGAGAGGCATGCCTAGAGCGAGCCGGGTGGAGTTGTGCCGCATGAAAATGCGGATTGCGGCAATTCCTTTTCGCCAGCCTAACAACGAAACACTCCCTGAAAGGGGCAAACGGATTGAGTGGCATTGTCGGCATTTCTCACCGTGACGGTGCGCGAGTCGAGCGGGCGCTGCTGCAGAACCTTGTGGACTCTCTTGCCTACCGCGGCCCCGACGCGCACGCCATATGGTGCGATGGCTCGATTGGACTGGGGCACGCAATGCTGCGGACGACTTACGAATCGGCCGGGGAGGAACAGCCCGCGAGTCTGGAGGGTCGGCTTTGGATCACGGCTGACGCGCGACTTGATGGACGGAAGGAATTAATCGCCGGGATGGAACGAACCGGACGAAAAATTGACCGGTCGGTCCCGGACTCAACGTTGATTATGCATGCTTATTCCCTTTGGGGCACGGCATGCATCGAACATTTGCGAGGCGATTTCTCGTTTGGGATTTGGGATGCGCGGGCCAGAACGCTTTTTTGTGCGCGCGATCATTTCGGTATCAAACCGTTCTACTACGCGCAGCTCGGGAAATCCTTTCTGTTCAGCAATACGCTGAATTGCATTCGAATGCACCCGGAAGTTTCCGAGGAACTGAACGACGCGGCCATCGGCGATTTTCTTCTGTTTGGACTGAATTATGATAATGCGACAACGAGCTTTCGTGAGGTTCAGCGGCTGCCGCCGGCTCATTGCCTGACTTTTTGTTCGAACGGATTGAAGATCAGGCGGTACTGGTCGCCGCCTACGAACGGGCGAATCCGGTATAACCGTGCTGACGATTACGTCGAACATTTTAAGACACTGCTTCAAGAGGCGGTGGTGGACCGTCTGCGCACGGGCCGGGTAGGGATTCTGCTGAGCGGTGGATTGGACTCGTCCGCGGTGGCGGCTGTGGCGAAGGAGGTTTCGGGGCCGAATGGTCAACCGAGAAAAATCATAGGATATACATCGGTGTACGAAGCGTTGATTCCGGACGAAGAAGGCCACTATGCACGGGAGGTTGGGAAATTCCTCGGGATTCCGATCAAATTTCAGGCCCTGGATGAGGTAGAGCTTTTTCAGGGCTGGGACGAGCCGGAGTCGAGTTTGCCTGAACCACTCGACAATCCTTTAAGTGCGGGATTTTTTGAATCCTGCCGGAGTATTTCCCCCGATTGCCGTGTTCTATTGTCTGGGGAAGGGGCTGACAATCTCATGGACTTTCAGATGTGGCCGTATGTGAATGACCTGCGGCGAAGAGGAGAGTGGCGGCGCCTCTTAACAGAGGTAGCGAATTATGCTTGGATTAGACCCTTCCCCTGGCGCGGCATTCGAGCACGGTTCCTGAGATTGTTTGGCAAGGAGCCGGACATGCCGGTGTTTCCGGAATGGCTTGCTGCAGACTTCGCCAAGCGAATGAAACTCGAAGAGCGGTGGAAGGAATGGTGCGCGCATCCAAATATACCGCTTGAGCATCCAATTCATACAAAGGCCCACGCCTCTCTTTCCCTGCCTCAGTGGACACACATGTTTGAAAGCGAAAACGCGGGAGCAACGCATTTCCCACTGGAAACTCGGTATCCTTTTCTCGATCTTAGGATCGTAAGTTATCTTCTTGCCCTTCCGCCCTTCCCTTGGTTCTTTCAGAAGATGCTACTGCGTGAATCGATGGCCGGACGGATACCTGAAACGGTGCGGATGCGGCCGAAGACGCCGGTGCAAAGCGATCCTCTTGCGGCACAACTCCAGCGGAGTGGCGCCAAGCGACTAGAACAGATGCATTGGAGCAAAGATTTGGATAGATATATCGATCGGTCCGAGTTGTCGCTGACGCGTGGTAAGATGAACGCGGAACAAATAAGTACTAAGATGCGACCCCATTGCCTCAACATTTGGTTGCAATCGGCGCGGGGGGTTCGGTATAGAATGCATGCGGAGGCTGGGAATGGGTAAGGCCGTGAAACGGGAAGAGAAGAAGCCATATTCGAAGCCCACGCTGACCGTTTACGGAACGGTGCGAGAATTAACACAGAGAGCTGGCCGGAATGGTAAAGCGGATGGTGGAAGAAGTGCCAGAGCGAACAGGACACATGTCTGAGCGCAACTTAGCAACCATACGTAGTGTGTCATCACGCCCGATTCAGAATATCTCCAGAGGCCGGCATGGCGAAAACTAAAATCAGAAAGATTTCTCTACTAACCAGCTGATCCTGTTGAGTTCTCCCGTAAGTGAACCCCGAATCTATCGCCCACGCTGAATTGAGAACAAACTACTTCTTGTTCGGTCTGCGTTTCCGCTCCAATTTACCCTTGCCAGGAGTGGACTCAGATGGTCCTTCGAATGCTACCTGCCAGATTGAGCTGCATTTTGGGCTCCGACCATATAGCGAAGAGGAGAGCTCCATCCGTTCTGAGGAATTGACGTACGTCAGCGCCGACACAAATGCAGAGGGCAAGCCGGCACTGCAAATCTTTAAAGTTCAAGAAGGTTCCTTCATACGGATCGCGCATGAAGATGGGACGCAGTTCTGGCTGGATGCTAAACGAGAAAATATTTGGGCGACTTGGCCCCCTGAGAGCTCCATCGAGAACGCAACTTCTTATCTGTTGGGACCGATTTTAGGGCTTATGCTGCGCTTGCGAGGAGTGACTTGCTTACACGCAAGCGCGGTAGCCTTTGGAGATCGGAGTGTGGCCTTTGTCGGACAGACAGGGATGGGAAAGTCCACGACTGCGGCGGCCTTCGCCCGGCAAGGGTACGGGGTAATCTCAGATGACATTGTTGCACTTGAGGAACGGGAAGGCACTCTTCACGTGATGCCCGCATATCCTCATCTTTGTCTGTGGCCCGAATCTGTGAAAATGCTTTATGACTCGCCGGAAGCGCTTCCACGATTGATCCCGGACTGGGATAAGCGGCGCATGGACCTTGGAAATCAGGGGACACGCTTTGAGAGCCGATGCCTGCCGCTGTGCGCGATTTATGTTCTGGGTGAGCGCCGGGCTGATCCGGCACCCTATGTGGAGACTGTGCGACCACAAAATGCCCTGCTTGCGCTGGTAGCCGACACCTACGCAAATAAGATACTGGACCGCGAGTTGCGTGCGAGGGAGTTCGCGGTTCTCGGATGGCTGGTGACAAACGTTCCGATCCGGCGAGTGTATGCGCATGAGGATCCAGCCCGGCTCGATAGACTGTGTACGGTCATCCGCGAAGACTTGGATTCGTTGGATATAACAAGATCTGCTGATCACTCAACTGCCAGAGGCCGTAAGTAATTCCTCTCTAGCTGCCTGCTGATAATCTGGTAGGATACTGGCGGTTCCCGTTTTAGAACGAGTTCTTCCCGATTTGGGGCACTATGTTAGCCGCTTGTGGAATGCTCTCACTTTCCCGAACAAACCCCGCATCCTTTTTTGACCGAAGATTCCTGCCATGTCCCGGCTGGGAAGCAGCGGAGTGCGGAAGAACGGATCGGCGAGTTCCAGATTGGCACAGGTTTTAGGATAAAGTGCGATTCGAAGATTGAGGAGGATTGTCACCATGAAGACGCGGGTTGCTGGGGCAAAAGTTTTGAAGATTGCGGGCGTGACCGTACTTATTTCCGTCCTGACGATCCTGGGCGCATACCGGATTTCAGCAAGACGCACGCGAGAAGCCGGCGAGGTGCACTCCCATTCTAAGGTATGTGAAATGGCAAAGCTTTCTGCCGCAAATCGGGATCCACGATGGATCGAAGCATATGGCAAATTGCCTCTGAGCTTTGAACAAAACGTGGGGCAAACGGCTCAAGAGGTTCGCTTCATTTCCCACGGGGCGGGATACGAACTCTTTTTGGCGCCGCAGGAAGCGGTCCTCGCCCTACGTACCCCTCTCCCACACGATTTGTCGCCACGTAACCGGTTCAAGACGATGAGGGCTCTTCGCGACGCCTCTCGCGCCCGAGCGAGAACAGCCGTACGCATGCGCTTCGAAGGGGCGAATCCAAACGCCCAAGTTAGCGCAACGGACAAGTTGCTGAAAAAAACGAACTACTTCGTCGGCAACGATCGCACAAAGTGGCATACCGACGTACCTTCGTATGGTCGCATCAAGTACACCGACATTTATCCGGGAGTGGACCTGGTCTTTTACGGAAATCAACGTGAACTGGAATATGACTTCGTTGTTGCACCTGGTGCCGACCCGCGGGCAATCCATCTCAATCTACAGGGTGCTCGTGAGCTTCGTATCAATGCGCGCGGTGACGTGGTTTTGAAAGTGCCCGGTGGAGAGGTACTGCTGCAGAAGCCGTTGGTATATCAAATCGTGAAAGGGAGGCGGCACGAGATCGCGGGAGGCTACACGCTTGCTAAAAACCATCGGGTCACTTTTGCCGTGCCATCCTATGACCGAAACGAACCGCTCATCCTTGATCCGGTACTGAACTACTCGACATATCTTGGCGGCTCAGGGAGCGACGGCGACGCTCCAGGGCTGGGAATCGCAGTGGACTCGACCGGTAATGCATATGTGGCGGGCACCACATTTTCGAATGATTTTCCAACGACCAGCAGTGGATTTGATCCGGGCCCACCAGCAAGTGGTGCAGTTAACGGGGAAGCGTTTGTCACGGAGATGAATCCCACAGGTACTGCGGAACTCTACTCAACGTATTTGGCGGGGAGCACCGGCGAGTTAGGAGTCGCTCTAGCTCTGGATCCAGCCGGGAAAATTTATATAACAGGGCTGACGTTTTCGAGCGACTTCCCAACTACGTCGAATGCTCTGAAACAGAGCCCGAATTCCACCAACCTCAATGTGGGGACAAGCTTTATCTCGAAAATAGACCCATCGATTAACGGCCCAAATTCACTTGTCTATTCGTCTTACATCGGTGGAACGGGTGGAACAGCTGCCCTCGCAGATTTTGGCAATGCCGTTGCCGCGGATGCGAACGGAAATGCATATGTGACTGGAATTACGTTCTCACCGCCGAACGCGGGACCCGTATTCGCGCTCACTGACTTTCCGGTGATGAACGCGTTTCAGGCAACCCCGAACGACGCAATAGATGGCAACGCATTCCTGACTCGCATCGACACGACTAAGTCTGGAAACGCTTCCCTGATCTATTCCACGTACCTGGGTGGGACGGGTGCGAATGCGGGGGCATTGGGATTCGCGGATGCAGGATTTGGGGTGGCGGTGGATTCGTCGGGCAATGCCTATATAATGGGCGCCACTTCTTCGACCGACTTTCCAACGACCGCGAGTGGACTCCAAACTACTTCTCCCACTGGCAATGTCTCGGGAACCGCATTCGTAACTAGAATCGATACCACGAAAAGTGGTAACGCCTCGATGGTCTATTCGACTTATCTTGGCGGCGAAGCCTCCGATTTCGGGGTTGGGATCGCATTGGGCCCAAGTAATGTTGCCTATGCAACAGGGGGAACTCACTCCTTGTTGTTCCCAACCACCACGGGAGCCTTCCAGACAACAGGAAATGCCAAGGGCGTTGCTTTCGTCAGCCTATTGGATACAGGAAAAGCCGGCGCTGCTTCCTTGCAGTATTCGACGTTTCTGGGAGGCACGAACGGCGACACCGGGAACGCCATACGTGCGGATGGCACGGGCAACGCATATCTAGTGGGTTCAACTGCCTCAATGAATTTCCCTGTGACGTCGGGGGCCCTTGAACCTGTGCTGCCCGCGGGCCCGGGGGTCGGGTTCGTGACCAGGATTAATCCCGGCGGAAGCGGTGCGGCAGACTTGGTATATTCGACATACTTTGGCGGAAGCGCAGCAACTCAGGAACAGGGATTCTCCATCGCGCTCGACGCATCGAGCCCTCCTAATGCATACATCACAGGCCAGACTTTTTCTACCGCAAGCAGTTTCCCTGTTTTCCCCGCTGGAGCATTCCAAACTAACTTGAACGGAATATCGGATGCGTTCATCGCGAAGCTGACGCTGATACCAACTTTTGTAGTCGTGCCGACCAGTCTTGATTTCGGCACTCAGCCGATTACAGTCACGAGTGGGGCGAAAACCGTTTCACTTACGAACAACACCTCAGACGCGATACCTTTCCCTGGGACCGCCGTTACCTTCACCGGAACTAATAAAGCCGATTTCGCTTCGCCATCCAACACTTGCGCGGGGAGCATCGCAGCCGGAGCTACGTGCATGGTTAGTGTGACCTTTACTCCTTCGGTCTCCGCGGCGGAGACCGCCACGATGGTGATCACGGTGACGATTACGAATGGCGGGATATCCAGCTCTCAAGCGTTCGACGTGAGCCTGAAAGGAACCGGATCTGCCACTTTGCCTGGCGTTGGATTGGCACCGACGAGCCTGGCGTTTGGCGGGCAGATGCTGACGACTACGAGCGCCGCGAAGACGGTAACGCTTACGAACACCGGAGCGGGGCCGTTGACGATCACGTCGATCGCTGCCTCAGGCGATTTTGCCGAAACGAGCACCGGCGCGGGCGCGTGCCCGATCAGCCCAAATACATTGCCGGCCGGGCCAGGAGTGAATACATGCACCATCAGCGTGACGTTTGCACCGACCGCAGTGGGTGCGCGGAATGGAACCCTAACGATCACCGACAACGCCAACGGGAGCCCGCACACAGTTCCGCTGACGGGAACCGGTTGGGACTTCACCATTACCGCGCCCACGACGGGGACCGTCGGGCCCGCGGCTCCGCTTAAGTTCAATGCGACGATGACTCCCCTCGGAGGGTTCAACCAGGCTGTGGCGCTTACCTGCACCGGCGCTCCGGCCGGAACAACCTGCGCGGTGGTTTCACCGGTCACTGCGGCTGACGGAACAACCGCGCAGACCGCGCAAGTAACGGTGACGACCACGGCCATGATGATTCCTCCGCGGTCGATCCCCAATCCGCCCATTTCGATCCGGCAGATCGTGCCGCTGATTCTGGCGCTGATGCTGCTCTTTATGCTCCCGCGAACCAAACGGCTTCGCGTGCGGCTTGGGCTGGTGACGGCCATGCTCATGCTCGTCGTACTCGCGGGTTGTTCAGGATCGGGCAGCAAGCCGCCGATGAATGCGACCTTGACGATTACTGGAACCTCCACTGGCACCGCAGGCTCTGAGAGCCATTCGGCGACAGTGGCACTGACGATCAACTAAAACCAAAAACACGGCAACGAGACCGCGCGTGCTGCGAGACAGTGCGCGCGGTTTTTTTTGGACGACAGGTCATTGCACTGCATCACTTGCGTGGAGATGGAGCATTTCATGGATTCAAGATCGCGCTATCCTGGTTCGAATCTAGGTCTCCCAGCGAATCTTTCCAATCACTTAGCTTGCCTCCAACTTGGGAATATTAATTTCTCTAAGCGCAGAATTGCACTGTGCTGAGCCTCCTTGGTGTCTCTGAATCAGCGTCCGCTGAGTTCAGCTTTTTTACACCAAGCGCTCCCCCTTCCACCTATACATTCAAACTAATCGGGACTCAGCCCAACAAAGCCGAGACCCATGGGTGTAGGATTTGCGGATAGCGCATCTTGTGAAGGCGCAACTTCGTGCTGGGGAGACTTAAATGAGGTGCTTGGGTAACTAGCACATGCTTCGCGACCCGCTGGAGAGTTCCGTTTGGTCCACAGCAATAGCGAGGAGAAAGACAATGCGAAAGTTTGCTCTGCTGGCTGCGGTGCTAGGCCTGTTCAGTTTTTCTGCGGCTGCCCAAGATTATCCGATGGCAGAATTCTTCGGAGGCTATCAGTTCACTCATTTAAACCCCAATGTTAATGCAAACGGATGGAATATCTCGGTCACTGAGTATGCGAATAGCTGGTTCGGCGTAAAGGGTGACTTCAGCGGGGCATACAAATCTGAAGGAAATCTCCACACGTTCATGTTTGGGCCGGTCTTTGCTCTCCGCAAGGCGCAGACTGTAAGCCCATTCGCGCACGCCCTAGTCGGTGTCGCGTACCTATCTGATGGCAGAGCTACCACGGGTCTCTCCATGGCGGTGGGCGGCGGCTTGGATGTCAAAGTGAACCAACACTTCGCGGTGCGGATTGTGCAGGCTGACTGGTTGCCATTTCGTGTGGGGTCAGACTGGGTAAAGCAAAATGCTCGTATTTCAACAGGGCTCGTTTGGCGGTGGTAGATATGTTGACAAAAGTAGGATAAAGGAACCCCACTAATTAGCCCCCATGAAGTCGCTATATGCGGCGACTAGTGATTAGCCTCCCCGATAACTGCAGGCACTTGGGGATAAGTCGGCCAGACTCGTGAAAGAGTGTGCCCCGCGTTAAATGCCGCGCTCTGTGTCCGCGGTTGGCGTCAAATTGCGATTACACTCACGGCGGCAGTATTTTGCCGTTCCTACGCGTTAACCGGACAAATGAAGTTTTACTTCACATCTCCGGTAAGCCGACGATACGCCCGGAAGGTGCCGGGCGCGAACGGCGTTTCTACTTGCATCATAGGTGGCGGTCAAGCGTCGGTTCGAAGGGCCGCGGGCACTTGCATCGGGGCAATAAAATTGCTGGCGAGAAGATAGGCGAACAGGTATCCGAGAGGCGGCGCGCGCCGCAGGTGAGTGGCAGAAACCCATCCATTCGTCTCGCTCCATTCCCAACCCGAGGTGGAAACACTCTTCAGCCAGTCCCTTAGATCCGCGGCAGGCATCGGATAAGCGTAGAAACGCACGTTCTGGGCGAAGAGACGTCCGAGGGCCTCCAGGAGTCTACCTTCGAGATTGCCATAAAGGTCTTCAAACGCTCGAATGATCAGAGAAAGACCTACGACGAAGCGCACGGGCGCTTCTGTGTAGCGATTCACAAAAGCTGTCATATTGTAGAGCTCTCGTTGGCGAAAGAGGAGCACGTCGCCGCCAGAGGCGAGAAGCGCATCGATGCGACGAAGCAAGTCGGGCATCTCCGGAGCCGGTTCGTTCGGCGTGAATGAAGCAGCTGTCAGGCAAAAAAAGCCGGCGGGCGACGACTTTGTTTCGCCCAGCTCGTTCTGAAGTTCCTGAATACCCGAAGCTAGCAATCGTGCGTGTACTTGCGCGTGATCGGGACCTATGTGGCCAAAATATCCCGGCGCAAGCACGACGGCTTTCTTGTAGAGAACCTCGGTAGGGGGAACGGTGGGGCCGCTCGAGGGAAAAAATACTGTTTCGGCGAGCCCCGCAGACACCAAGTGGGCTAGTAGGGTGCTGCGATCCCAGCTCTCGAACGTTGGCCCGCGAAGATCCACGTAGTCGATCTCGATTCTCTCCTTGATGACGTCTTGTGCCACGCTTTCCAGAAAGGATTCCTTGGTTTGCAATTCGAAGAACGCAGCGTAGATGAGATTGACACCCAAAATACCGATGGCTTCCTGCTGGAGGACACTTGAAGGATCGAGCATATTGATGTGCAGCAGCACATCGTTTGCAGTGCCGCCGGGCTGCAACTGAAACCGGAGACCGATCCAGCCATGAGCTTCATTGGTTCCGGAGAAGTTACGCGCGGAGACGGTATCAACAAAGGAGAAGAAGCGAGTTTGCGGCCCACGGGTTTTGCTTAATTGCGTGAGAAGCTCGGTCCATTCGTGGTCCAGCATCGCCTCGAGTCGCTGTCTGGATACGTAGCGCGATCCAGAGCCGTAAATGTCATCGCTGACTTCCTTGTCGTAGGCGGAAATGGTTTTGGCCACCGTGCCGGACGCGCCTCCTACCACAAGGAACCAGCGCGCGACCTCCTGTCCGGCCCCGATTTCGGCGAAGGAACCGAAGATGGATGGATCAAGATTCAGGGTGAGCGCTTTGTGGTGAGTGTCGAGTTTTTCAGTGGAGGGCATAGTCAGGCTCCGCTCGGGCGACCTTCTGACAGGCGCGTAGCATCCGGACGAGGTAGCGAAACTGGGCGCCCCAATGATTCTACTCGAGGTTTTGTTTTTGATTTCGAAAATGGCAAAAGTTCTACAACCGTTCAGTCCTTCTTCGCGTTGAGCGGACCGTGTTCCTTCTGGGCCGCCGGAGAGGTCAGCCTTCAGCAAGATGCAGAGCGGGCGAGAACTCTGTTGTGGGAAGTCGGAAGCTCCACTTGGAGCTTGCTGCCAATTGCGAGCAGATCACTTGCAACCTGGAAGTAATCCACATGCAGCGGTTACCGAAGAAGTGAAATCGGCCATGGTCCCAGTGTCCGGTTAGGCGGGTGGTCTCAATGGGTCGACGCAACACTTTCTTGAAGTTTACTCGCAGGAGTCTGAAAACCTAAAGTTTGTCGTGGGCGTTGATTTAAGCGCAGCGCTACTTTGTTCAGATCCGACTGGGAA
>Ga0210384_10000166_pt1 | contig 101846 bp, 78 predicted proteins | sample IncBWH2MmetaG_FD_160574 | JGI IMG/M metagenome (GOLD analysis project Ga0210384, IMG submission 160574) | Forest soil microbial communities from Barre Woods Harvard Forest LTER site, Petersham, Massachusetts, United States - Inc-BW-H-2-M | ecosystem: Environmental > Terrestrial > Soil >... | reverse complement strand
CGTAAAGATCGACCCCATCGCCTCCAGCACCGCCTCCGAGACAAGATTCTCCGATGGAATCAACTCCAACCCGGTAGCCTGCCGCTGCGCCTCTTCCCGCAACAACTCCGCAATCGCCGGGTCCACCGTCTCCAGCGGCCTCTGCATCCGTTCATTAGCTTCAGTAGTCATCTCGGTTGTCCTATCAATCCAAATTCAATTCATCTGAGTTCGTTCGTCTTAGTTCAGTTCAAGGGTGCATCATCTTACCCCGCCACACGACTTCTGCGAAGCGCCCCTCTTAGTAAAAGCCTCGGAGGTGGTATAATGTCCCTGGGAAGTTCTGCGATTTCGGAGTGCGGCAGCCCAGCTGCCGCTTTTTTATTTTTGGGCCGTAGTAGCACACCCACTCCTGCTTGCGCTGAACTTCGAAGTGGCTGCTCTTCTCCAGTTCCTATGCAAAGTGATGCAAGGCGCGCAGCGCAGCAAATGTAGCGCACGGCGGAGCCCGGCGGTCTTTCCTCCCCGAGCGCGAGAGCCATAACCGAAAACCCGCAATCTCCGACCAAGGATCCGTAAAGGCAGAGATCCTCGGCCACAATTATGTGTGCCATCAAGTCGTTTAGAATCAACATGCACGCAAGTGTTGATTCTAAGGGACTTACATGGACGCTAAGCCATTTAGAATCAGCGTTTACAAAAAAACGGGGGGAGGGGTATGGCGAAATGAAAACACTAAGCCCGCCGGCTAATAATCCGTCAGCCCCCAGCAACGCGGCTCATCAGTCGCTGAAAACCAAAACGGCCCCGTTAGAATCTTTACGAGACGATGCGACTTGGGTGCGCTTAGTGGGCCAGTGCAGCAGCGGCGCTTTCGCCGAGCGAGGCGGCGGCCTCAAATACGAAATCCGCGACCTCCTGCGGATGCGAGACTTCTTTCAAATGCTCACAGTCATTGCATGGATGCGATTTATCTTCGGACTCCCTGGATTGCCAGCAAGTTCAGAGCGTTAGGCGTCGGTGGACCGCTGATATTCTGGAAAGCCCGCCCGCGACTTGAAATCATTATCCCTTACTTCCCGGAGAGTCTTTTGTGGTAAAGGGTCAAAATATCGTCGGTGGATTGGACACCCTTTCCCGTCGCAATTTTTCGGACCACGCTGAGCTTCAAGCCGCCGTAGTCTGGGAGCCGCGAATCATTCATCTCAATCAAGTAAAAGCCCGGCTTGCCTGGATTGGCGCTATCGGGCACGCAGTAGAACATTTGCAGGGCGATGCGGATGTAGCGGCTGGCATAGAGCTGCTCATTCGCGACGACGTATTTGATAACGCCCACGCCCTTCGGAAACATCGAAACGCGATTCACGCGGATGGTGGGTCCCTGGCCAAAATCGATGTTTTCCCAATAGAAGAAGTCCATCGCGCCAGCGAGCTTGCCATCGGGATACTCGAGAATGTGTTCATAGATGCCTCCGGATTTGTCCTTCGGGAGGTAGTAGGAACTGTCCAGCATCGATTTCATGTTTTCATACAAGTTGAAGGGCTTCTCGCGGTCGGTGTAGCTGCCGAACGCCTTTAGGCCACCGGAGATGTAGGTGGTCACCACTTCGAAAAGGCGCTGGCGGGCGAACTTGTTCACTCGGTCGTATTTGTCGACCGAATTCCAGTCGATCCGTTTCTGCAGGGCCACAACGTCAAAGACCTGGAGATCGCAGTCGTTGGGTTTGCACTTCTGCAGCGCGTCGATATCTTTGCGAGGAAATGCGATGCGGTCGAAGTCGGAAAGTTTGGGCGGCGAACCGAGTTCGTTGAACGCTTGTACGTCGAGGTAGACCTTGTCTTCGAGCAGGCTCTTCACGTCGCGATAAGATTCCGCGAAACGCTCCACGGTGCTATTGATATACACCCCACCAAACACAAGCATCCCGTACTTCTTGTCGCCAGATTCGAGAACCTTGGTGACGACCTGGCCTTGATCCATCTTCTGAATATCGCTGTCGGACAAACCGACCTGAGTCTTAAAGAAAGTTTCCGGCTGTCGTTGGGCACAAGCGGTACTAGCGCCAAAGATCAGTCCGAGAGAGAGAACACTTGCCGCAAAAACTTGCCCGCGCATGGCAATCATTCCTATTCTTTTCGAGATTGTTTTATCCATATTTCCTTTTTGACGCCCATAAAAGCCCAGCTGTAAGTTCATCTCAGTTACCCGTGACCTTGACAACGAATTCTCATACGAGCACTACTGGAGGTCTAGTGTCTGATGCAAGCAAGTGCGAGTCAGATGCAGATTAACGCACGAATCGGAAAGTGAGCCGCGACTATCCAGTCGTTAGCCGCCGCCAAAAAATTTTGCTTTGCATTTCAAGCGGATATGGTCTCCTCCGCTGGTTCGATGCGTCCCAAGGGGGCCTCCGCCCTCTCTCATTGGCTCAGAGTTGCCGGGGTGCCGCGGCTCGCCGAGAGAGGGTTAAGTCGCTGCAAGGCCGGAGAATGAGCCTGTGGCTGTCGGGCTGGAAGGCATAAAGGGCGGGCCATAACTCTCCCCGAAGCACTTCTTAGAGGATGACGGCTGCATCTCACCGTCCTTTGCTTTTATCAAAGCTGAAGACTTGGCCCCGGTTCTGGTATATGTCTTTGGCAGGGATCAAGCCAGCGCAGCGGAGAAACGCCAATGAAAGCCGCCGTCTACACCAGGTATGGACCTCCGGATGTTGTCCAGATCACGGACGTCGAAAAGCCCGTTCCCAAGGACAACGAAGCCTTGATAAAAGTTCGCGCGGCGAGTCTCAATCCACTTGACTGGCACTTCATGAGAGGCACGCCGTACGCCGTTCGCATCATCGCCGGGCTGCGCAAACCAAGAGTCCCGAGGCTAGGCGTTGATGTTGCCGGCCAGGTCGAAGCCCTTGGCGCCAAAGTATCGCAATTCAAACTCGGCGATGATGTTTTCGGCTCGTGCAAAGGCGCTTTTGCCGAGTATGTCTGCGCTTCCGAATCAGGATTGGTCATGAAGCCAGTTAACGTGACATTTGAGCAAGCAGCTTCCGTACCTGTGGCCGCCTATACCGCATTGCAGGGTCTTCGCGACAAGGGACACATCCAAGCAGGTCAAAAGGCCCTGGTTAACGGTGCCGCGGGAGGTGTAGGTACATTCGCTGTGCAGATTGCCAAGTCGTTTGGCGCGGATGTTACCGGCGTATGCAGCACCAGGAATCTCGACATGGTCCGATCCATCGGTGCAGATCGCGTTATCGATTACACACAGGAGGATTTCACGAAAAGCGCACAACGCTACGACCTGTTCTTCGATTGCGTTGGGAACCATTCGTTGTTAGCTTCCAGGGGCGTTTTAAATCCCAAGGGGATTTACGTCGGCGCGGGGGGAACGACCGACAACTGGATGATCCGTCCCTTGCTGAGCGCAATATCCTCTCTTGTGTTGTCGCTCTTCGGGAACCGGAAGCTGCTCATGGTTCTCGCGAAACCCAGCAAACAGGATCTGGCCTGGATGCGCGAGCACATGGAATCTGGAAAAATAACGCCGGTCATCGACAGGCGTTACAATTTGAATGAAGTCCCTGAGGCTCTCCGCTATCTGGAAACAGGGCACGCCCGCGGTAAAGTAATCATAACCCTTGAAAATAACTAAAATTTGGGAATGCCTTGGGCGCGGCTTTGAACAGCTACTGCAGGCAAAAGGCTTTGCTTTGCCTGCAACGCCGATATAGGCTCCTCGGCTGGTTCAATGCATCCCAAGGGGCCTCTTCCATGAACTTGTTCCGCAATGCTGCACTCATCGCACTGTCTGCAGGCTCGTTTGCCGCACCTGCTTGCTTCTCGCAGCGCGACGCCAGCGAACTTGAACGCAAGGTCGATCAAGTTTTTGCGGCGTACGACAAACCCGATTCACCCGGCTGCGCGCTGGGCGTCGTGCGTGACGGCGAGTTCGTCTACAAAAGAGGCTACGGCGAAGGCAGCCTGGAACTGAGTGTCCCACTCACTCCTGAGTCCGTCTTCTACATGGGCAGCGTCTCGAAACAATTCACCGCCGCCAGCGTCGTGCTTGCTGCCGAGCAGGGCTATCTTTCGCTCGATGATGACGTCCGCAAATATGTCCCCGAGATTCCTTCTTACGGCAAACCTATCACGCTTCGCCAAATGCTGCACCACACTAGCGGCTTTCGCGACATTCTCGGTTTGCTCCTCCTCGCCGGACGCAATTTCGAGGACATCCACCCCACACCCGAATTGCTCGATCTGCTCTCGCGCCAAAAAACTCTCAACTACATACCCGGCGACGAATACCTCTACAGCAACACGAATTTTTTCCTCTTCAGCGTGATTATCAAGCGCGCCACGGGAAAACCTCTCTCGCAATTCGCCGAGGAAAATATTTTCAAGCCGCTTGGCATGACCCACACGCGCTTCTATGACGACCACACCGTCGTCGTTCCCGGCCGCGTTCCCGCTTACGAGCCGCGCCCCAGCGGCGGATTCCGAGTCGACTGGTCCACCAATTTCGACAAAATCGGCGATGGCGGTCTAATGAGCAGCGTCGACGATCTTCTTCTCTGGGACCGCAATTTCTACGCCAACAAACTCGGCAAAGGCACTCTTCTGAAGGAACTGCAAACGCCAGGTGTGCTTAATAGCGGAAAGCAAATCGAATACGCGCTCGGTCTGACGATTAGCACCTATCGCGGCCTGCCCATCGTCGAGCACGGCGGAGCTCTGTTCGGCTATCGCACCGAACTCTTGCGTTTCCCTCAACAGAAATTTTCGGTCATCACGTTGTGCAATCTCGGCACCAGCAATCCCGGCCGCCTGTCGTATCAGGTTGCGGATCTCTACCTCGCCGGCCAACTCTCGCCCGAACCTCCGGCTTCCGCGGGTGCGAGCGCTGACGCTCACCCATTCGCCGGATGGTATCGCAACCTGGAGTCTCACTCCGTCCTCGAAATTTCCGCATCAAATGAAGGCGTTGGAGCGTTCGGCACACTTTTCAAACCTCGCGACGCGACCCACTTCGTCGCCACGGCAGGTCCTGAAATTGCCTTCGACCGCCAACCGAACTCCGGTTTGCGCCTTACTCTGAGTTTTAAGGACACTGCGCCGCAAATTTTTGAAAGGTATGAACCGCTCAAGGCTTCTGAGGAAAATCTCGCGCGCTACGCCGGCGAATACACCAGCGCCGAACTCCAAGCCACTTATCACTTTGCCGTTAAGGAGGGCAAACTCACTTTGGCCACCAACTGGCAGGAGCCCGCCGTCCTCGAACCAACCGTTCTCGACGAATTCCAAGGCCCGTTCGGCACTGCCATCGTTTTCCGCCGCGATGCTGCAGGCCACGTCATCGGCTGTGATTTATTCGCCGGCCGGGTCCGAAACATCGCTTTTACGAAGTCCATGAAATGATTAGTTGTTCATCACCAATTCGATTTGGGCGACGCAATATTTCACTGAACCGGCTGGCTCCGCCGCAATGGTATAGTTGCCGCGATTCCTCAATAACCACAGGAGGCTCACCCCGTATGTCGGCCTTCCACCAAGCGAACAAGAATGAGCGGTACTCTCGACTGCACCGTGGCATACTTCATCGTTGCTCCTCGTTGGCGTTCTTCGCAGCCATCGTTTTTTGTTTCTCGGCTCCTCGACTCTCCGCGCAGGATCAAAATCCACTAGCGAATGATCCCAAGGCTTCCAAGCTAGGCGAATTTCAATTCCGATCCAACTGTGCCTTTTGCCACGGACTCGGTGCGCGCGGCGGCGGCCGCGGCCCGGACCTGACGCGCGCGCAAAAACGTCATGGAAATTCCGACTCCGAACTTTTTCGCACCATCAACGAGGGCGTTCCCGGCACGGCGATGCCGCCGAATGGCGCTACGCAGCAGGGCGTCGGCATGACCGATACTGAAATTTGGCAAGTCATCGCCTACATTCGCAGCGTTCAAGTCAAAGCACCTGCGCAACCGCTCGGAGATGCAGCGCACGGCAAGCAACTTTTCTTCGGCGCAGCAGCATGTTCCACCTGCCACATGATCGAGGGGAAGGGAGGTCGCATCGGCCCCGACCTTACGACCACCGGCTCGGCCCGCGCCGCCGATTACCTGGTCGAGTCCGTGCGTAATCCCAGCCGACGCCTGGCCCAGGGGATTTCCGAGGCGATGAAGGAATTCTCGCAGGAATACGAAACCGTGAAGGTTGAAACCGCTGATGGCCAGAAATTTACAGGCGTGGTCTTGAACGAAGATCATTTTACTTTGCAGATGCTGGATCTTCGCGAGCAACTTCATCTCTTCGAAAAAGACAAACTTCGTTCCTACGAAAAATCGCGGGAATCTCTCATGCCTGCCTACGATCAAAAAATGTTGAGCGACAAAGACCTGCAGGACATTCTCGCGTTCCTGCTAAGTGTAGGCACCCAATGAGGACGCTGATGATGAAAAGCTCACTCTTTGCGTCGCTCGCTTTTTTCGCCACTTCGATTCTCGCGGCGCCGAACGCGCATGCTCAAGTCACTCCCCAACGCCTGCTCGATTCCGCAAAGGAACCGCAAAACTGGCTCATGTATTCGGGCGATTACTCGGGGCATCGCTTCACCACGCTGGATCAAATCAATACTACAAACGCGAGCGGGCTCGTCCCCAAATGGGCCTACCAAACGATGGCGGGCGGCAAGTTTGAGACGACACCGCTTGTCGTCGACGGAGTTCTCTACGCTACCGGCCAGGATGATCGTGCATTCGCTCTCGACGCCAAGACGGGCCGCCCCATTTGGCAATACCAGCGCGCGCTACCTGCCGACATTCGGCCGTGCTGTGGCCGCGTCAATCGAGGCCTCGCCATTCTTGGCGACAAAGTCTACTTGGGCACGCTCGACACGCACGTTATCGCGCTCGATTCCAAAACCGGCAACGTCATTTGGGATGTAACAGCGTTCGACTATCGGAAAGGCTACAGCATCACGCTTGCGCCACTCGTCATCAAAAATCTCGTCATCGTCGGTGTTTCCGGCGGCGAATACGGCATACGTGGATTTATTGAAGCCTACGACGCCGCGACCGGCGAACGCAAGTGGCGCTTCTACACCGTTCCCGGCCCCGGCGAGCCTGGCCACGAGACCTGGGAAGGCGATTCCTGGAAAATTGGCGGCGCGCCAGCCTGGATCACTGGCTCCTACGATCCAGCCACCAACACTACCTTCTGGACCACTGGCAATCCCTCACCCAGCAATCGAGGCGAAGGACGTGCGGGCGACAATCTCTATAGCAACTCACTGCTAGCGCTTGATCCTGACACCGGAAAGCTCAAATGGTATTTCCAATTTACCAAGCACGACGAACACGATTGGGACGCCACGCAAGTTCCCGTCATGATTGATCAGGGCGAAAAACATTTTATCGCTCAAGCCAATCGCAACGGCTACTTTTATGTGATTGATCGTTCCACCGGAAAACTCATCTTCTCGAATCCTTATGCGAAGACTACATGGAGCAATTCCAAAGACGCCGAAGGCCGCCCGATCTCGCTCAAAGAAGCTTCTCCCACGCCGGAAGGGAGCCGCGTCTGTCCCGGAGCTGCCGGCGCAACGAATTGGATGTCTCCCACTTACGATCCACAAACAAAGCTTTTCTACGTCACCGCGCGCGAGCAGTGCGATATCTTTAGCACCGCGCCGCAGCCCTACGAAGAGGGCCACGCCTACTACGGCAGCGCGTATTTTCCAAACGACGACACTTCGCCGTTCTGGGGCGCGCTTCGCGCCATCGATCCAGACACTGGCAAAATCAAATGGGAATGGAAACATCCATCGCCCACATGGTCCGGAGTGCTCTCGACAGCAGGAGGGCTCGTCTTCACCGGCGATGCCGAAGGGAATTTTATCGCTCTGGACGCCGCCACCGGCAAAGCTCTCTGGCACTTCCAGTGCGGCGCATCCGTCTATTCTTCGCCTATGTCGTTCGCCATCGGCGGCAAACAGTACGTCACCGTAGCGGCCGGTTCCGCGCTTTTTACGTTTGGTCTGCCGTAGCTTGGTGTTGGTCGCGCTTACAGCGCGCTTTGAAGACGGCCTCGGAAGCGAAACGCGCGGCGAGGGTTCGGCGTCAGATAGGCAGCCCATGAAAACTCTTGCGGAATCGCGACGACAGTTTCTAAAGACCGCAGGGCTCGCAACCGGAGCGCTGTTGTTTTCTTCCGGTGACAAACTTGCTCAGGCGGAATCGGACCGGCCGGGCAGCGCATCTATCGCAACGCAAACCGATTCCGGCGCCGCGGACTACACGCTGCACATCAAAAACTCTCCGATCGAGATTGCGCCCAAACGAATCATCTCCGCGACTACATACAATGGACAATTTCCCGGCCCTCTACTTCGCCTCAAGGAAGGTCAAGAAGTCACCATCGACATTTACAACGACACCGATACTGCAGAGCAACTGCACTGGCACGGCCAGCAAGTTCCTGTGGACGTCGACGGCGCCGCCGAAGAAGGCACTCCGTTCATTCCCGCTCACGGTAAGCGCCGCATTGTGTTCACACCAAAGCCTTCCGGCTTCCGCTTCTATCACACGCACAATCGCGCAGGCGCCGATTTAGCCGCGGGACAATACAGCGGCCAAGTCGGTCCGGTTTACATCGAACCGCGCCAAAATCCTGGCAAATACGACCGGGAAGTTTTTCTCACGTTAAAGGAATTCGAGCCTACGTTCAGCCGCGGCGGGGATATGGCGCAGGATTTTCTCTTACCTTCTGCTCCCAACAAGGCTCTCCAGGAAACCGGCGAGTCTGCCATGAAAGCTTCGCTCGCAAAAGGCATGCCTCATGGATACGAAGTCGGCTATCGATCTTTCACCATCAACGGACGCATGCTCGGCCACGGGGAGCCTATTCGCGTAAAGCAAGGCGAAAGCGTCCTGTTTCATATCCTGAATGGAAGCGCGACGGAGATTCGCAGTCTCGCTTTGCCAGGTCACTCGTTTCAGGTGATGGCACTTGATGGAAATCCGGTTCCAAATCCGACAAAAGTTCCTGTGCTATGGCTGGGCACCGCAGAACGAATCTCTGCCATGGTGGAAATGAATCGTCCGGGCGTGTGGATTCTGGGCGACCTGGATAACGATGATCGCCCGCATGGAATGGGCATCGTCGTCGAGTACGCCGGAAGCACGGGAAAGGCCCAATGGATCGCCCCGCAGCCTTTTCGCTGGAACTATATGCGCTTCGCGAAACCCGGGGCGACGGCTTCAGCTCCGGATGAAACATTTGACATGACCTTCGCGAAAGAAAACGCGGCGGAAGAAGGATTCAATCGCTGGACAATCAACGGGGCCAGTTATCCCATGACCGGAGAGATGGTCCCTGCTTCATTTCACCTCAAGCAAGGCAAGCGCTGCCGCATTCGCATGCACAACGCGAGTGACGACATCCATCCCATCCATCTACATCGCCACAGTTTTGAAATTGTCGGGATCGCTGGAAAACCGACCGCAGGAGTCTTCAAGGATGTGCTGATGCTGGGCGGCTATCAGGAAGCCGAGGTGGATTTCATCTCCGACAATCCCGGCCTCACGCTCTTCCATTGCCACCAGCAATTGCACATGGATTTTGGCTTTATGACGCTGTTCGATTACATCTAGCGCGGGTTCTTACTCGCTCGCATCACTGGGTTCTCGGCTGCAAAGCTTCCAACCTGGTTCGCGCCTCACCCATCGCAGGTGCGAGTTGCAGTGCTGCGGCATAGGCTTTCGCTGCTTGTTGCGTATTGCCTTTGCTTTCCAATGCCCGACCCAGCCAGTACAATGCGAACGGCGATGGCGCGATCTGCGCGGCCTTTGTAAAATCTGCGATCGCCGCGTCCACTTCCGTCGTCTGCATCTCAGCCGTACCGCGTCCGATGTAGCTGTTTTGCGCATTAGGATCAATGGCGATGGCGGCGCTCAACTCTGTCCGCGCGGCCGCGTATTTGCCTTCTCCCAGGTACAGGATGCCCAGATTGTTGTGCGACTGCACTATTTCCACCTGGTCATTGGATAATGCCAGTGCCGCGCGGTATTCGTGTTCCGCATCATCCAACTGATTTTGCCGCTGCAGCAAAACAGCAACGTTGTAATGAGGCGACGACAGATCGGGGCTAAGCCGTACGGCAGCCACGAAGTGTTGTGCCGCAAGCTGGGGCTCGCCGCGCTCCATCAGCGCGACTCCGAAATCATTTTCCGCGAAGCCGTTGTTCTTGGTCACTTCGAGGGTGTGGCCGAAGAGCGTGTAGCTGTCGTGCCAGTAGCTGATCTGCTTGATCGTCAGCGCAGCAAACGGTGCAAGCGCTAGCAGAAAAATCGCCACCACGATTTCTTTCGGCCAACGCTTCTCCGCGGCCAAATCTCCGATCATCCAGACTAAGGCAAAGAGCAAACCCATCATCGGAATGTGCATGAACCGGTCTGCCATCCCTTGCCGGCCCGTTTGGATAAACCCGATCATCGGCAACATCGTCCCCAGATACCACAGCCAGCCCATCAGCAAATATTTGCGCTCTCGGAATCGCCAAACCATCAAAGTGATTGCGGCCAGTGCGAGGCCCGAGAGAGCGACGATAGCCCACGATAGGGTGTTTTCCGGATGCGGATAATACGGCGCGAGCCCGACCGGCCAAATTGCTTTTCCCAGGTACGCCACGTAAGAAAAAATCGCGTTTTTGAATCGCCAGCTGAACGGCATCGTTGCTGTCAGCGCGTGCTCGCGCGAATGCACGTAAACGGTCACGGCACCGCCCGCAGCCGCCATTACGAAGAGAGGAATCTTTTCGATCACCAGCGCGCGAAACGCCGGAAGGAACTTGCGGGGGTTTCCATTTGCATCTGTTCCCGGAAGCCGACCCAACGGCCAGTAATCCAGCAGCAGCAACGCAAACGGGAAGGGAATCACCATGACCTTGGCCGTAATTCCCAAACCAAAAAATAAAACTACCCAGAGATATCGTCCGACGCTCGGTTTTTTCGCATACCAGCCGTATGCTCCGATCGCCAGCAGAAAAAACAAAACGCAGAGCACGGATTTGCGCTCGGAGATCCACGCAACTGCTTCGACATTTAAAGGTTGCACCGCAAACAGCGCCGCGACTGCTGCGCTTCGTAGTGGGCGCGCTGTTGCACGTTCGATCAGAAGAAACAGAAGCACCACGCTCATGATATGCAGCAGCACGCTCGTGAAGTGATGACCAGCGGGGTTTCTTCCGTACAACTGGACGTCCACCATGTGCGAAATCCAGGTCAGAGGATGCCAATTCGAGGAAGGATAGCTGGAGCCAAGCGCCCACCGGATATCCGCCCAAGTCAATCCCGCCAAAACATGCGGATTGCGCGTGACGTAATCCGGATCGTCCAGATTGACGAACCCGTTGCGCATTGCGGGCGCGTACACCGCGGCCGTTCCCAGCGCGAGCAACACGGCGAGAAAGGTGATCAGCCGCCAGTCTATCAGTTTCACCGAACGCGAAGAATCCGGGCCAGCGTTCTGTTCTTCGCCTGTTGTTGAAAGGGAACTCACGGTCAGACCAGCCTATCAAAACTGTGTGAGATTCACTTGCACCGCGAAAAGACGGCAACAGGATTAGTTACCGGCCCTCGCGCCAGTCTTCTTTTGATAACGACAACCGAACAATCCCGCGAGCTTCTCATCCTTGCCGCCGTCGAACTCAGTACAATCAAAAAACGCACAGTGGCCATCGATACGCAAGCTCACGAGCAGCTTCTCCGGCACCGCCGCGTTTGGGACCAAAAGCCCATTCTGCGGCGCGTGTACAACGAGGAATTTTTCACGCGGATGCTGGCCTCTCGCAAACCAAATGGACTTTCCGTTGAGGTCGGCGCCGGTCCCGGTTTTTTCAAACAGTTCGAGTCAGAGATTGTTTCGACCGACCTTATCTGGTGTCCTTGGCTCGATGCTATCGCCGACGCGCAGCAACTCCCGTTTCGTTCGCATAGCGTTGCGAACGTCTTCGGGCTGGACATGCTGCATCACCTCGCCACGCCCATGATTTTCCTTGGCGAAGTCTCACGCGTTCTGATTCCTGGCGGCCGCCTGATTCTTGTCGAACCGTGGATCACGCCTTTTTCTTACTTCATTTTCCGTTTTTTGCACCAGGAGCGTTGCGATCTTTCTGAAACGCCATGGATTGTGAATCCATCCGGAGAAGCTCTCGAAAAATTGGCGTTTGACGGTAATCAGGCGATCCCATACCTCCTCTTCGGGCCCAAGAGTCGCTCAACCACTCTCAGTTCTTTGCCGGAACTCAAGCTTCTGGCGCTCGAGCCGTTTTGCTTGTTTGCCTATTTGCTCAGTGGCGGCTTCAAACTGATGAATTTTTTGCCGGAGTCCCTATATCCCGCGCTATCGAAATTCGAGCGCGCCACGGCGCCTCTTTGGCGACGCGTTGCGGCTTTGCGAGTTTTGCTTGTATTGGAGAAAACCACCCCAACCCAGGGCGAGGGCAACGGTACGAAATGATCTCGACGGGAAGCGGCTCAGCGCATGAGCAATAAATCGTCCTCAAATATTTTCACGCGCGTCTACAACCTGGCGCGGGCCGCGAAACTCTTCGAGATACCGTTGTTCAGGAGGTTTTTTCTTTTTTCCTATTTTCTTTACAAACGCTGGTACGAAGATCCTTTCTGGGCGCTCGGCCGCCGCAGCCCAGAGCTGTTTGCCGGCGGAGATATTCTCGATATTGGCGCGAATATCGGTTATACGGCGTGCGTGTTTGCCGCTGCGGTCAAGCCGCCAGGTAAGGTTTACGCGTTTGAACCAGACACGGCCAGCTTTGCGACGCTTGGAGAAGTCATTCGCCGCAAGAATCTTGGCGATGCGGTGGAGATTTTCAACATGGCCGTCGGCAGCGCGGATGGCTCACTTGAGTTTTGGCACAACGAAGAGCACTCGGCCGATCATCGCGTGGTCACGGAGCAGTTCAAAACCTCACGGCCACCTAGCGAAAAAATCACGACGGTTTCGGTCACCAGCGTGGACAACTTTGTTGCGGCCCTAAATCTGCAGAACATTTCTCTCATCAAAATCGATGTGCAGGGCTACGAACTTGCTGTTTGCGAAGGCATGCGCAAAACTGTCGAGAAGTTTCCAGCGATGTGTATTGCTTTCGAGTACGCGCCCGAAGGTATGCGCGAACTCGGATTCGAGCCGTCAAAGTTGATAGATTTTTTTCGTTCCGCTGGCTATAAGCTCCACATTTTGACTCGTGCCGCCACTACGCTCGCTGAAGATAATCGCGCGATCGATGCCGCCGCCGAACGCTCTGGTTACGTCGACTTGCTCTGCTCCAAAAGAGTCCTCGGCTAAACCTGTTGTGCTTCGGTCCCTGTGTTGGTCGGCCGCTTCTTCCGAAATCCCATTTTGATGCGCACGAGGCCTACCCAAGTCATTTTCAAGAGTTGGAGTCCATGCCGGAATCGCTGAATGTTTGTTTCGCCATAAGTGCGCGCCAGATAGCGGACAGGCACATCCACGATTTCCAGGCCCAACTCCGCCGCAGGGAAGAGAAGCTCAAAATCGCCGAACGGATCGAACTCGCCAAAGTCCCTTCGCCACGCGACCATGCGTTCATAGTCATGCCGCGTGACAAGCTTCGTGCCGCACAGCGAATCGCCCAGGCGCACATCCAGGACGGCACTCAGCATTTTCGCGAAGAAAATGTTGCCCATGCGGTTCAAGAAGCGCATCGCCGCGCCTTCCATCGGATAGACAAGCCGCGACCCGTTGATGAAATCACCATGCCCCTGGTCGTAGGCATAGCTGAAGCGCGTGAGCATTTCCGGCGGCATAGTCAGGTCGGCGTCCAAAATTACCAGCAAATCTTCTCGCGCATGCGAAAAGCCCAGACGTACCGCGTCCGCTTTGCCTTTGCCGGGCTGTTGCACTGCCAGAATGCGGAACTGGTCGCGGTACACTGTCGAGACGCGCAGAATTTCTTCCCAGGTTCCGTCCGTCGAGTGGCCCTCGACAAAAATAATTTCCGCCTCGCGTCCCAGGTCTGGGAAGCGCTTCAACGCATTCTCGATGTTTCCGCGTTCGTTGCGCGCGGGAATGACGCAAGAGACGCCCTGCTGCGACGACGGCACCAACGGCCGCATCACGACGACTGACGTGAAGCTCAACCAGCGCGCCAGAGGTACCAGCGGCATCACGCGGTTAATGATTGTCCCGAGGCCCAGCATTTTCCACGGGCAATAGACTGCTTGCCGCTGACGCACGATCTCAAATCCCGCCACCTTCGCAATGTTTTCGAGATCGACGCGCGTCACAAACGTGCTCGGCAGGTCGCCCTTGCGAATTCCCATGCGGTTCGTGAGATAGTAGGCCCAGCGCAGGTACGGATTGTAGAGAACCACTACCAGGCGTGAGGTACGCGCCAGCTTCGCCTTCAACTGCATCAAGAGAGCTTGAATGTCGAAGTCGTGGTTGAAGGTTCCGTTGATCAGAATCGCGGTGCGCTTGTCGCGCTCGTGGGTCAAGTCGGGGAACGGCTCGTCCTTGCCAACGGTTTCTTTGCGTGGTGCATCGATCGCGCGGAGCAGCCCGCCCTTATCGTCTTCGCGCGGCAGCCACTGGATTACGCGGTCGTAGTATCTGGTCAGCGCGGAAATCTCCGCGGCGAGAAATGCGTTTACGTAGGTGCGCCAGCCGGGAGCGGGGTCGTTTGCCACGTCTCCCCTTGACCTCTCAACACGTTCTGATTCGATCTCGGGCTGCATCTCGGTCAATTGGGGCATCCCAAAGGTTTTACCATGTTTCAAGTCTGGTTGAAGTTTCACGGCGGAGCCCGGCATCGTGCAAGTAATCTTCGACGACGGCGAAGATCTCCTAATGGTTTTCTAAATCTGTTGGCATTTTGAAACCACTCCTGACCCTCGAGCGGTCCGTCTGTTCCCATTCGTTGACACGCTGCAATGCGTCCGTTACGCTTTTGAGTTTACTCAGGCGAATTTATTACTCTGAGGAGAACGGAACACACCGCCGCATGGCTGAAGAAAAGCTCCCAACACGCGCACAAGATTTTTCCGAGTGGTATAACCAGCTGGTTTTGAAGGCGCAACTTGCCGACTATGCACCTGTTCGCGGGTGCATGGTTGTGCGGCCGTACGGGTGGGCGCTGTGGGAGAACATGCAGCAGGCGCTGGACCGGCGCTTCAAGGCCACCGGGCACCAGAATGTGGCGTTTCCACTGCTAATTCCACGCAGCTTTATTGATAAAGAGAAGCACCACGTCGAGGGATTTTCGCCCGAGCTGGCGGTGGTGACAATTGGCGGCGGCGAGAAGCTGGCTGAGCCGCTGGTGATCCGGCCGACTTCGGAAACAATCATCGGGCACATGTGGTCGAAGTGGATCCAGTCCTACCGCGACTTGCCGGTTTTGATGAACCAATGGAACAGCGTGGTGCGCTGGGAATTGCGGACGAAGCTCTTTCTGCGCACGCTCGAGTTTTACTGGCAGGAAGGCCACACGGCGCACGCAACGCGCGAAGAAGCGGAATTTGAAACGCGGCAGATGTTGGACATTTACACGGATTTTGCCGTGAATGATGCGGCGATTCCCGTGATTCCGGGAAAAAAATCGGATGCCGAGAAATTCGCGGGCGCGGACGTTACCTATTCAATCGAAGGCATGATGGGCGACGGCAAAGCGTTGCAGTCTGGGACTTCGCATTTCCTGGGGCAGAATTTTGCGCAGGCTTTCGAGGTGAAATATCTGGACCAGGGCGGGCAATTGCAGCATTGCTGGACAACGTCGTGGGGCCTTTCGACGCGAGTGGTTGGCGCAATCATCATGGTGCACGGCGATGATCAGGGACTGGTTTTGCCGCCAAAGCTCGCTCCGTACCAAGTCGTGATCGTGCCAATTTACAAGACCGACGAAGAGAAGAGTTCGGTGATGGACGCGGCGCGGAAGTTGAAGGCGGAATTGGTGGCGACGAACGTACGCGTCACTTTGGACGAGCGCGAAGGGCCGAGTCCAGGGTGGAAATTCAACGATTGGGAGATGCGCGGGGTGCCACTGCGCGTGGAGTTGGGGCCGAAAGATGTGGCGAAGGCGGCAGCGGTGCTGGCGCGGCGGGATCGTCCCGGTCGAGAAGGGAAGATCAGTTCACCGCTGGCTGGCATGCCTCAGACGATCGAGAAGCTGCTCGTCGAAATTCAGCAATCGCTACATGACAAGGCGCTGGCTTTCCGCAAAGCCAACACGCATGACGCCAAGACGTACGATGACTTGAAGAAGGCGGTCGAGATGGGCTTCGCGTATTCCTACTGGTGCGGAAGCGCCGAATGCGAAGCGAAAATTAAAGAAGAAACGCGAGCTACCATGCGCTGCATTCCCATCGATCAAAGCCTGGGCGAAAGCAATGCGCGGGCTGGCGGGCCTGGAGTTTGCGTTTATTGCGGCAAAGCAGCTCCCGAGCGGGCTATTTTTGCGCGGGCGTACTAAGGCAAAAAGGCCGCAGGCCGAAGCCTGACCTACTTCACGACCCCGTAGCTTTCCGGGAACACCTGACCCTGCAACGTCTCGACACCCTCTAAGCAGGGTGCTAGCGTTAACTGAAAGACAGTAGCTGAATTCTGCCGCGCTACGCCGCACTTTTGGAGTCGGCGTTCACGGCCCCGGAGAAGATTTTCGTGCACTCTGCTGGCACCCCTGAACGGATTTCGATGAAGCCCGGCCGCCGCGCGGAGCGAGGCGCGGTCACGCTGAAGACGGTCGTTCTTGTGACCGTAGCCGTGTTGGCGATCTATCTAGCAATCAAGCTGGTGCCGCCGTACGTTTCCGAATATCAGTTGCAGGATAAAATCCAGGAACTGGCGCGCTTCGGCATCGTGAACCACTACACGGATGAGCAGATCCGGGACAACGTTTTCAAAGTGGCGCAGGATTTGGATCTTCCCGCGAAACGGGAAGACATCAAGGTCAGCGTGACGCAGTCCATCGTCAAGATATCGATGGAGTATACGGTTCCGGTCGATCTGCTTTTTTACAGCACCGAGCTGCACTTTTCACCCTCCAGTGAAAACAAATCAATTATGTAGTGGGTTTGCTCGCCCGCTTCGGATGGCCGGAATCGGGCTTGCAGCCGTGGCTCTGCCCGGACCCGTTCGGGCGAAACCGCTGGCGATACCCGCTAGGGCGAAAGCTCTGCGTGCATTTAATCAAGCAACATTTCTCCTGCGAACTCCGTCTTTCTTAGTGCTAGGTGTTGCGAGACAATAGAAGTTCAGCCCCGGGAGCCATCGTTTGCGCATTCGAATTGGAAAAGGGTTTTTCACTTCTAAGTTAGGCTTGACGATCCTGGGGATCGTCTTCGCCATCTTCCTCACATCGGGTGGTATTTTCACTTATTACTACATCAAATATTCGCGGATGATCGACGCGCGTTTGTCCGGCAAGGTGTTGCAAAACACGACGCAGATATTTTCCGCGCCGGAATACATTTCCACCGGGCAGGCCTGGAGCGCTGAAGATCTCACGACGTACTTGACGCGCATCGGATACCGTCCCGAGGCGGACGACAACTCGCTTGGGCAGTACACCGTGCAGGGAAACACGGTGGACATCCGGCCTTCGAAGCTTTCCTATTTTGGCGGTTCGAACGCTCTGGCGGTGCAGTTCAGCGGGAAATCGATCCGCTCGATTCGCCCGCTCTCCGGCGGAGGCAGCCTGGACACAGCGCAGATCGAGCCGGAGCTGATTACCAATCTTTTTGATAGCGCCAGGGAGAAGCGGCGGCCGGTGCGCTATGAGGATTTGCCGCCGGAGTTGGTACACGCGATTCTTTCGGCCGAGGACAAGCGGTTTTTCGATCATGGCGGATTCGACTTCATTCGCATCGTGGGTGCGGCGTGGGCGGACATTCGCCACAGTTCTTCGCACTATCAGGGCGCGAGCACCATCACCATGCAGGTGGCGCGAACATTTTTCTTTTCGAATGAGCGGACGATGCGGCGCAAGGTGGCCGAGGCGATGGTTTCGATCGAGCTCGAGCAGCGCTTTAATAAGCAGCAAATCTTCGAGCTGTATGCCAACGAAGTTTATCTCGGGAACCGCGGGAGTTTTGGGATTCGCGGGTTCTCCGAGGCGAGCGTAGCTTATTTTGGCAAGGACCTTCGGCAGCTCTCGATCGCGGAGTGCGCGTACCTCGCGGGAATCATTCGAGCGCCTAATTATTATTCTTCCGCGGACCGTCATCCGGAGCGCGGGGCGCAGGCGCGGGACCGCGTGCTGACGCAGATGCTGGAGAACAAGTACATCACGCAGGAACAGTTGGATGAAGCGAAGCACGCACCGCTGAAGATTGTGCGCAGCGCGGGTTCGGCGAGCGAAGCGCCGTACTTCGTGGATATGGTCAAGGACCACCTTCTCGACAAGTATTCCGAGAACGAGTTGCTGAGCCAGAACTTCCGCGTGTATACGACCCTCGATCCGGCTTTGCAGCGGGCGGCTGCAGCGGCGGTGGATGCGGGAGTGAAGAACGTCGATTTGTTGCTGGCGAAAAAATACGAGGAGTGGCGCAAGGAAGCAGCAAAGAAGGGAAGCACCGAGGCGATTCCGCAGGTACAGATTGCGCTGGTAGCGATTGATCCACGAACGGGGGAGATCAAGGCCGTGATCGGAGGTCGCGATTACGGGCAGAGTCAGTTGAATCATGCCCTGGCGCACCGCCAGCCTGGATCGGTGTTCAAGCCGTTCGTGTACGCCGCGGCCTTTGACAATGCGGTGGACGGCGTGCAGCCAGTGATTACGCCCGCAACGACGATTGACGATGAGCCCACGACGTTCGAATTCGACAACAAAGAGTACACGCCGAACAATTACGGCGAGAAATTCATGGGCCATGTCACCGTGCGGGATGCTCTGACGAACTCGTTGAACGTGGCGACCGTGAAAGTCGCGGAGCTAATCGGCTACGGGCGCGTGGTACAGATCGCGCGACAGATGGGGCTTGGCAACAACATCCAGGCAACGCCGTCAGTGGCGCTGGGGTCTTACGAGATGACGGCGATGGACGTGGCCGCGGGCTACACGGCGTTTGCGAACGGCGGGGTCCGCGCGGAGCCGCAATTCCTGCACAGCGTGGTGAGTGCCGATGGCAGCGTGCTGGAAAAATTTACGCCACAGACGCACCAGGTACTCGATTCGCGTGTGGCCTTTCTGGTCACCAGCTTGCTGAAAGATGTATTGAATAAGGGCACCGGCGCAGGAGTTCGCGCGAGGGGCTTCACGCTGCCCGCGGCTGGGAAGACGGGAACTTCGCGGGACGGGTGGTTCGCCGGATACACCTCAAACTTGCTCACCGTAATTTGGGTCGGGTTTGACGACAATCGCGACCTCGGTCTGACGGGTGGCGCGACGGTCGCGCCGGTTTGGGCGGACTTCATGATTCGCGCGACGGCGCTCCCGGCGTATCGCGACGTCAAGGATTTCAGCATGCCGGATGGCGTGCAGTCGGTTCTGATCGACCCTGAATCGCTGGAACTTGCCACGCCAAACTGTCCGACGACGCGCGAGGAAGTTTATGTTGCCGGGTCAGCTCCGACGGCGTTTTGCGAACTGCACGGCGGGAGCGCCGCGGCTGCTTCCTCGGGTTCCTGGCTGTCCCGGGTTTTTGGGGGCGGCGAACCCAAACCTCCCCAAACCGATGCGCAGGGCAAGCCCATAACTCCCTACGATCCGAACAGGCCGCCCGATGCGACTGGCCAAGGGGCCAGTGACCCGAACGCCCCTCCTGGCGAAAAGAAAAAGAACCCTTTACAGAAGATTTTTGGTATCTTTGGGGGCAAGAAGAAGGACCCCGACAAGGCTAAGCCTCAGCCAGTAACGCCTCCGCCGGAGAAGGGAGACTCGCCATGACTCAGTTTCGAGTGGCGTTTCCAGCCAGTATTCTCCTCTTAAGTCTTGCGATTCCCGCAACAGGTCAAACACTCGAAGGTACGCGGTCGATGGTTATGGCGCCCGGAGTGGCGCAAGTACCTTCGCCGCAGGACCCCGTAGTCGTGGTGCGCCCGGAGCTTACCGATGAGCAGATGGGCGACCTGTATATGGTCCGTAAGCAGTATCGCGAGGCCGCTGGTCTCTTCAAAAAACTCTCGGATCAAGAACCGCGGAATCCTGTCTATTTGAACAAGCTGGGTATCGCCCTGCACCAGCAGGCAGCACTGGGGTTGGCTCTGAAATATTACGAGCGAGCCGTCAAAGTCGACCCGCGGTACGCAGACGCTGAAAACAATGTGGGGACGATTTGGTATCAGCGCAAGAAATACGAGAAGGCGGTAAAGGCGTACCAAAAGGCGATTGCGATCCGGAGCGACATGGCTGTGCTGTACAGCAATCTGGGTTACGCGTATTTTGGGGACAAAAAATACGAAGAAGCCATATTTGCGTTCCGGCGCGCATTGATACTCGATCCACAACTTTTCGAACATAACGGATCGCGCAGTGGGTCGATCTTGCAAGACCGCTCCGTCGAGGATCGCGGGCGGTTTTATTACATGCTGGCGAAGTCTTATGCGCAAGCCGGCGACCTCGACCGCTGCATCCGTTACCTTCGCAAGGCCAAGGACGAAGGCTACAAACAGTTCACGGATATAAAGAAAGATCCGGCATTTGGCGCGGCTCTTAAGGATCCTGCGGTTCAGGAAATGCTGTTGCCGAAGCCGCCGGACGCCACGCAGCTGTAGCCGGAACGCCGTCCCGCTTCGGAAGGCGTGGCCTGCACCGAGACCCGCGAGACCAACCGCCAATTAGCACTGTGATTGTGCCAAGCGCTGATAATTCTGGAATTGTGTTTTCTTCCCTGGATTCATGACTCAACTGCCACGAGTGCCTGACACGGAGGCGCAGCGCGCCGCGATGAGGAAGCTCAGCTTCCTGGTCGGAAAATGGACCGGAGAGGCGCGGATTTTTCGTGGGGCTGGCGCCCTGGAACTGGTTCAGACCGAAGAGGCAGAATTCAAATTGAACGGATTGGTCCTGATGATCGAGGGAATTGGGTGCAACGCGGCCGATGGAAAACCCGCGCTTCAAGCTTTGGGCATGATCTCTTTCGATGATGAGTCTGGAACCTACCACATGAGGGCTTACAACGACGGCCGTTATCTCGAGACCGAGGTGAAGCTGGCCGAGAACGGTATAGGAATGATGTGGGGCTTCACCTTAGGAGAAATCAAAACCAGCTCCCTGATGCGAATCAGCGAACTGGGGGACTGGACGGAACTCCATGAGATAACAATAGGCTCTCAGCCTCCACGGAGACTTATGGAGGTCAGGGTCAGCCCTCAGAAGTAGCTCGGACTGTCAGAACAAGCAAGCATCAGGAAGCACTTATAATGCGGTTTGTGAATCTGCGCAGCATTCCAATTGTCGCGAACGTAGCGCTTCTAGCGCGATGCTATCGTGCTCCTCTGCTACAATCAAATGAGCATGAAGCAGTCTGTTTTCACCGCGCATTCACTTGTCCTATTTTGCACACTGGCCCTTTGTTGTTCGGCTCCTCCTTCTGCTATTGCGCAACAACCTTCCTCAGCTGCTGGGGCGGCCGCAAGTGCGCGCGGATCGGCGTCTGAGGCTTCCCAACAGGGAATCTATCTTGTATTCCCGTTCGAGAATGCCGGGGCATCGCCGCGGTTGGACTGGCTTGGCGAGGGGCTTGAGGAACTGACGATTCAGCGTTTGTCCGCGGCGGGTCAGCAAGTGTATTCGCATACCGGGCGCACTGGCGAACTGGACCGCTCGGGGCTTCCGCCCACAGCAAAATTGAGCCGCGCCTCGATGCTGCGCATCGCTCAGAGCATGGACGCGGATTTTGTAATTTTTGGCAGGTTTACGTCTGACGGGCAGACTCTCATGGTCGAGGCTCAAATTTTACGGGTGAGCCCAACGCGGCTGCTTCCTGCGATCCGGGAAACGGGCCCGCTCGATTCGCTCATGGACATGCATGTGCGGCTGCTTTGGCGTTTGCTTTCGGCAAACGATCACGCCTACCCGCGGACTCTTGAAGAATTCTCGAAAGCGCAGCGGCCTCTGCGGCTCGATGCGTTCGAACACTACGTTCGCGGATTGCTGGCTAGCGAGGATGACCCTCGGCTGCGCGAACTTCGGGAAGCCGCGCGGCTCGAACCCGAATGGCCCGATCCGGATTTCGCGATTGGCGACGCCTATTACGCGCGGAGAGATTGTGACTCATCGCTGATTTGGTTCGCGAAGGTGCCGAAAACGCACGACCGCTACGTCGAAGCGGTGTTCGCGACGGGGGTTTGCCGGTTGCTGATGAATCAGCCGGAGAAAGCGGAAGAAGTTTTTTTGTCGCTGCAAGGAGCCTTGCGCAACAATCTCGTTTCCGGCGCGGACCTGCCTGAAATTCTGAACAATCTCGCGTTGGCGCGCGCGCGGCAGAACAACACCGCGGCAGCAGTCGCAGATCTACGCCGGGCGGCGGAGCTTGACCCCGACGAGGACGACTACCCCTTCAACCTGGGATTGTTGGCGCTCGGCACTAATGATTTCGCCGGGGCCGCCGGGTATTTTCGCGAAGCTTCCGGCCGCGAGCCGGACAAGGCGGAAAACCGCGCGCTGATGATTCTTGCGCTCGAGAAGGGGGGCAAGAAAGCGGAAGCCGATCAAGAGCGCGACACCGCGGCAGAGATGTTTGGCCCCGACGCGCTTCCTGTGGTGCGATTGGACGCGAAGAAAGATACGCTGCTGCATCTGGAGCGGGTCCGCGCGGAGATGGATACCACCGCGCTGCGGCTGGAGATCGTATCGGCGGGAGATACCGCGAATGCGGCGGCTGCCGCGGTCGCGGACACTCCCGCGGCACACCTACGGCGCGGGCGGCAAGAACTCTCGGCGGGGCGCGTTGACGCTGCGGAGAACGAATTTCGCGTGGCGCTGGCTGCCGATCCGGGTAGCGCATCCGCGCACAACGGACTCGCGGAAGTCTACCGGCGCCGGGGCAAGCTAGATGACTCCGCCAAGGAACTGCAGGCCTCGCTAGAGATTCGCGATTCCGCAGCGGTGCGCACGACGCTCGCGCGCATTTATCTGGAGCAGAAAAAGTTGGATTTGGCGCGCACTGAATTGGAGCGAGCGCTGAAGCTGGCGCCCAAGTATCCCGATGCGAAGGAATTACTGGAGCATTTGCAGAAAGTAAAGCCGTCCGGAGGCTCACAATGAGCGCTCATCGTTTAGTTCAAAGATTTTGTGATTTCAGAGATTTCCGTGCTTCGGTGTTGACGATTCTTTGCGGCGTCTGCGTTGCGACGGCGTTTCTTGTGCTTCCATCGGCCACGGCCAACGAACATTCCACCGGTCCAGTCGTGCTACAGCTCAGTCTTGATCGCGAAGTCGAACCGGTGCTGGCCACTTACATCGATGAGGGGATCGCCGACGCCGCGAACCGGCATGCTGCGCTGGTGCTGATTACCATGGATACGCCCGGAGGACTGGGTGAGTCGATGAAGGACATTATCCAGCATATTTTGGCGTCGCCGGTGCCAGTGGCGGTTTACGTATCGCCCACGGGCGCGCGCGGTGCGTCGGCGGGATTCTTCATACTTCTTTCCGCCGATATCGCAGCCATGGCGCCGGCGACACACACCGGCGCGGCGTCTCCCGTTGTCGCAATTGGCGGATTCCAGTTGCAAATTGACGAGACGATGCGCAGGAAAATGTTCAACGATACAACGGCCTTTTTGCGGAGCTACACGGAGAAGCGCGGCCGGAATCCAGTGCTCGCGGAAACCGCGGTGACGGATGCGAAAGCGTTCACTGAGAAAGAAGCTCTGGACGGGAGGCTGATCGACTTGATCGCGTCTTCTCCCGAAGATCTTCTACATCAAATGGACGGCCGCACGATCACACGATTCGACGGCACCAAAACAGTTCTAGCGCTGAAGAATTCCTCGACCATTCCATTCGAACTTTCCGCTCGCCAGAGTTTTCTCGCGCGCATTGTCGAGCCGGATGTTTTCTTCGTGCTTCTGATGGTTGGCGTCCTCGGGTTGTACACCGAGTTCACGCACCCGGGGATGATCGCGCCCGGCGTGATCGGAGGCATCTGCGCTGTGCTGGCGCTCTATGCGATGCACATTTTACCGGTGAATTTCGCGGGGGTGCTGCTGATACTCCTGGCGCTCGCGCTATTTATCTTGGAGGCGAAGTTCACAAGCCACGGCGTCCTCGCCATCGGTGGCATCATTTCGATGATGCTGGGCGCGATGTTTCTGATTCGTTCGCCGCTGACTTCGGGTGGGGTGAGTCTGGGCGTCGCTCTCGCTGCGACGCTGCCGTTTGCGCTCATAACGGTATTTCTGATGCGGCTGGTACTGCGTTCGCGCTCGTGGAAGTCGACGACGGGAAGGGAAGAGTTGATTGGCGAAGAGGGGGTTGCCATCTCCGGGCTGGGCGCCGGCACGGCTGGGATGATCCGCGTTCATGGCGAGCTTTGGCAAGCCGTCTCACCACGTGCGGTGCCGGAAGGAAAGCCCGTGCGGGTACGCAGCGTGGAGGGCCTAAAGCTGCATGTCGAGCCGGAGGAAGCAGTGGTCACGGAAAACAAGTAGAATGCGTTTACGTTTAGGAGGGTAATCATGCCAGAGTTCGGTCTTCTTGGGGCTGCGTTGATCGTCGGGATCTTTCTGATTTGGTTTTGGAATTCGCTCTACATCATCAAGGAGTGGGAACGCGGCGTGGTCCTGCGGTTGGGACGACTGTTGCCTGAGGCCAAAGGCGCAGGCATAAACCTGGTTTTTTGGCCTATCGAGACTCTGTATCGCATCAACCTGCGCCTCGAAACACTGGACGTTCCGCCGCAAGATATCATCACGCGCGATAACGTTTCCGTCAAAGTGAACGCGGTTTGTTATTTTCGCGTGGTGGATGCCAATCTCGCGATGTCTCAGGTACAAAACTATCAATACGCGACATCGCAGCTTGCGCAGACCACTCTTCGCAGCATCGTCGGCCAATTCGAGCTTGATGAAATTCTCTCGCAGCGCGACAGGGTGAACGCCAAGTTGCAGGTAATCCTCGATCAGGACACAGAGCCCTGGGGCATCAAGGTGTCCAAGGTGGAGGTAAAACAGGTCGACATCCCCGAACAGATGCAGCGCGCCATCGCGAAACAAGCCGAAGCGGAACGCGAACGCCGCGCCAAGGTCATTCACGCCCAGGGCGAATTCGAAGCGTCGCAAAAACTTGCCGATGCTGCGAAAGTTCTGGAGACGCAGTCTTCCGCAATTCAGCTGCGCTACCTGCAGACTTTGACGGAGATAGGTGTCGAGAAGAACACAACGATTGTTTTCCCCCTGCCCATCGATATCATTAATAGCTGGGTACAAGCGTTAGGGGGACCGAAAAAATAAGAATGGCTTCTGGGGGAAAACGAGGGAGCGCCGGAGAGCGAGTGCTCGAAGGACGACACGTCATCGGCTTATTCATGCTGATGCTGCTGTTTTCGGGCGTGTTTTTTACGCTGGGTTACGTCATGGGACGTAACCAATACGACGGCCAAGTGCGCGCGTCCACGAATCTGCGCGGTTTTCCGGATTCCGCAGTTTTACCGAAGCCCGAAGCTGCGCCGAAGGCTTCGAACAAGAAGCCAGCCCCCGAATCTCAAGCCGAAACGCCGGCGCCAGCAAATTCCGATTGGGAGTTTTACCACGCGGGCGATTCGAATAAGACCGACGATCATCTGAAACCGGTCGCATCTCCTTCGACAAACCCTTCCGCAAAATCCGCAGTGGGAAAAAGCGGCAATCCCGCGAAGCAACAGCCTAGCGCGATTTCGAAGACCATCGGTGTTGCGCCTCTCAGCGGTGCCGGAGGCATCAGCTTACAGGTTGCTGCGCTCACCAAGGAATCCGACGCGATGGCCCTCGCAAATACTTTACGCAAGAAAAACTTTCCAACCTTCGTGCAGTCGCCGCAGGGCGATAAGTATTACCACGTGCTGGTTGGCCCTTATGCCGACCAGAAAGCCGTCGAGAACGCCAGGAAAGGCCTCGAGGTGGCCGGCTTCAAAGCCATCGTCAAGCACTGATGCCTGGACGTCCGTGGCTCGGCTATTTTCGTCCGCATCCCGGAAGCGAAACTCCCGCATGGCTAAGGCTGTTCATCGCCGCGGTTTCCGGCGCGGCACTCTCGTTTTCCTACACTGGTTTTTATCTGAGCATTTATTCCTGGGTATGCGTGGGAATTCTGTTGATCGTGCTTTTCGGCGCGAGTCCGCGCGTGGCGTACGCCTGCGGATTCCTGCACGGCATCTGTTTTGTGCTGACGTCCGTCCCATGGATCGCGGAAACGCTCTCTGTGCATGGCGGGCTCTCTCGCGCCGGCGGATGGGGCGTCTTACTGCTGATTGCTTCTGTTTGGGCCGCGGCGAACGGCGCGGTCACTTGGGTGATCAACCGGCTTTCGCGGCGGAGTATCACGCTGGCTTGCCTTGGCGCGCCCTTCCTCTGGGTTTCGCTCGAGATGTTTCGTACCTGGCTGCCGGAAATCAGTTTTCCGTGGAACCTGCTTGGCTATCCAGCTTCATCAAATGCGGCGCTGGTGCAACTCACGGCTGTCACAGGAATCTACGGTTTGTCGTTTCTCGTCGCGGCGTTCAATGCGCTCCTCGCCTGGAGCGACGCGGATACGAAATATTCGCCAAAGCAGCGGCTTGGGATTCTGGCGGGTGCTGCGGCGCTGGTCCTTGTGGTGATGATCGCGGGGCCACGGCTCGTACCGGTGCCAGCCGCTAACCACACCGCGCGTGCCGTGCAGGTCAATTTTCCCGAAGCGCAGGAGTACCCGACCGATTGGTTCACGCAGCATGCTTCGGAACTGGCTGAGATACAGCGCCTAAGTCTCGCGCCTTCGCCACACCATCCTGATCTCCTGGTATGGCCGGAAGCCCCCGCGCCCTTTTCGTTTCAAGATTCGCAATTCGCATATTTGGCTTCCAGCGTGGCCGTGCGCTTCCAGCATCCCTTCATCGTTGGCGTGGTGGAGTGGAAACCGGAGACTGTTTCGGCGGGAGGAAAGACTCACGAGATCATGGCGCCCTATAACAGCGCATTGATGTTTGACGCGCAGGGGCACCGGGATTTCTCCTACGACAAAGTCCACCTCGTTCCGTTCGGCGAGTACGAACCGTTTCCGCTCATCCATCGCGTGGTGAGCAACGTCTCCAGCGAAGTCGGCGGCTTCCGCAAAGGCACCAAATACTCCGTCGGCCAGTTTCCGAACGGGAATTCGTTTGGTGTGTTCATCTGCTACGAAGCGATTTATCCCGGCGAAATTCGCCGCTTCGCCGCCAACGGCGCCCAGCTCTTCGTTAATATTTCGAATGACGGCTGGTTCGGGCACTCCGCTGCCGCCGAGCAGCACTTGCGCATGGCGCGTGTTCGAGCGGTCGAAAATCGCCGCTGGATTGTGCGCACAACGAACAGCGGCATCACCGTTTCGATCGATCCCTATGGGCGGATTCTCCGTCCGATGCCCCCGGACGTGCGCGCCGCCGCCGATTTGCCTTACGACTTCCGCACGGACAAAACTCTCTACACGCGTTTCGGCGATTGGTTCGCTTGGCTCTGCGTGCTGGTTTCCGCTATCCTGTTAGGACTAACTTTTAGAAAGGCTGTTTAGCGCCCGGCCAAGGTGCCGGACGCTCCCTGACACAACATGATTCTCGAAGACCTCCAACACCGCTACGAAGGCATCAAACCCCGCATTGCACTCGTCCGGAGTTATCTTTGACGCGCCGCAATACCGCGAACGCCTGAAATCGCTCGAAGCCCGAGTTGCTCAACCCGATTTCTGGAACAACCAGGAAGAAGCGCAAGCCGTTCTACGCGACCGCAAACGCGCCGAAGAACAAATTGACGCCGACAATAAGCTTACGTCCATCTCCGGCGACATCGAGACTTACGTAAGCCTCGCGACGGAAGAAACCAACGCCGAGCAGCGCAACGATCTCCTGAAAGACCTCGACCGCGAGCTAACCGCCGCCGAGAGTTATGTCGGCGAGCTAGAAACCAGGACGCTTCTCTCCGGCGAAACCGATCATCTCAACGCAATCATGACCATTAAGCCCGGAGCCGGCGGCACGGAGTCGCAGGATTGGGCTTCCATGCTCCTGCGCATGTACCTGCGTTGGGCGGAGCGCAAAGGCATCAACGCCAGTGTGATGGACGAAACTCCTGGCGAAGAAGCGGGCATCAAGTCCGCGACGATCCAATTTGCAGGCGAAAACGCTTACGGTCTTCTTACAGGAGAGACTGGCGTGCACCGGCTCGTGCGCATCTCGCCTTTTGATCAAGCCGCCCGCCGCCACACCTCGTTCGCTTCCGTCTTCGTGATTCCGGAAATTGACGACAAGATCGAAATCAACATCCGTCCCGAAGACCTGCGCGTTGATACCTTCCGCTCCGGCGGCAAAGGCGGCCAGAACGTCAACAAAGTCGAAACCGCCATCCGCATCACGCACTTGCCGACCAATATCGTGGTGGGCTGCCAAGCCCAGCGCAGCCAGGGCAAAAACCGCGAAATGGCCATGAAAATGTTGCGCTCCCGGCTCTACGATCTCGAGGTGCAAAAGCGCCAGGCCCATACAGACAAACTCGACGAGTCCAAGCTGGACATTTCCTTCGGCAGCCAGATTCGTTCCTACGTCATGCAACCCTATCGCATGATCAAAGACCACCGCACCAAATTCAGCGCCGGGGACGTCGACCGCGTTATGGACGGCGACATCGACCCTTTCATCCGTTCCTACCTGATGGCCAAAAAGACCAAGGGGAAGCTGGATGTTCAGCTGGATGACGACGAGGACGCTGCCTAGACCTATCTATTCGCCCCCAAATGCTGCACCCAGGCGCCGTTCACCCCCTAATTTCGACCGTTCGCTGCGGCTATAACTCATTTAAGCTCAATCCGTTGATTCTTAGAGCCTGCGATGTTAGTTTTGTTAGGTTAATCCAACGCACTGTGAATAGCATGTCTCGGCGGCTGGACCGCCGCGGTTCACGAAGGAGAATGTCTTTTGAGCGAAGCCTTACGAAACTTCTTGTTTACGTCGGAGTCTGTCACCGAAGGCCATCCGGACAAGATTGCCGACCAGATTTCCGACGCCGTTCTCGATGAAGTAATGAAGCAGGACCCGAAGGGGCGCGTAGCGTGTGAAACGCTCGTCACCACCGGCCTTGCCGTAGTTGCCGGCGAAATTACGACGAGCGCGATCGTTGACTACGACACGCTGGTCCGCAACACCATCCGGGGCGTCGGCTACGACCGCGCAAAATACGGGTTCGATGCCGAGACCTGCGCCGTCATGTGCACCGTTAAGCGCCAATCGCCGGACATCGCCATGGGCGTCGATACCGGCGGCGCGGGTGATCAGGGCCTGATGTTCGGTTTCGCGTGCGACGAAACCGCTGAACTGATGCCCATGCCCATCCAACTCGCCCACCGCCTCACGCAGCGCCTCTCTGAAGTTCGCAAGTCCGGGAAAGTAGATTTCCTTCGCCCCGACGGCAAATCCCAAGTCACTATCGAATATCGTGATGGCCGTCCCGTTCGCGTCGATTGTGTCGTCATCTCGACGCAGCACAGCGAAAAAGTTTCCAACGCCGATCTGCGTGATGCCGTCACCGAGCATGTGATTCGCCCCATCATTCCTGCAGCGATGCTCGACAGCAGGACCAAATATCACATTAATCCTACGGGCCGCTTCGTGATCGGCGGGCCGATGGGAGACGCTGGCCTGACTGGACGCAAAATTATCGTCGACACCTATGGCGGCTACAGCCGCCACGGCGGTGGCGCTTTTTCCGGCAAGGATCCCTCTAAGGTGGACCGTTCCGCCTGCTATATGGCGCGCTACATCGCAAAAAACATCGTTGCGGCAGGTCTGGCGCGCAAAGCGGAAGTTCAGCTTGCGTATGCCATTGGAGTGGCCGAGCCTGTCTCGGTGATGGCCGAGACTTTCGGCACGGCTGCAGTCTCCGAAGAGAAAATCACTGCGCTCATACGCGAGTACTTCTCGCTAACGCCGAAAGGCATCATTGAAGCCCTCGATCTTCGCCGTCCGGTCTACAAGGACACTGCTGCTTACGGCCATTTCGGACGTAGCGGCCCCGGCTTCACCTGGGAGCGCACCGATCGCGCGGATGCTCTGCGCAAGGCTGCCGGTCTCGGCGTGGCGGCCACGGTGGAAGCGGTCGCGCACCGTTAGGAATCGCTGCAAACGCCGGCTACTTTGCTGAGGTTGGTTTTTTTTCCGCGCGAAGTCCCCTCGCCGCGCAAGATTCGCACTAAGGAGAATAAGTGTGGCCACAGCAGAACTAAAAAGAGGTGATGTAAAGGATATCGGGCTGGCGGATGCCGGCAAGCGCAAGATCGAGTGGGCTCATCAGCAGATGCCCGTTCTCGAAATCATCCGTAAGCGCTTTGTCAAGGAGCAGCCGCTCAAAGGACTGCGCGTCTCCGCTTGTCTGCATGTGACCAGCGAAACGGCTAACCTGATGATCGCGTTGCGCGACGGAGGGGCCGATGCCGTTCTTTGCGCGTCGAATCCTCTTTCGACGCAGGACGAAGTCGCCGCTTCGCTGAATCGCGACTACAACATTCCGACGTACGCCATCAAGGGTGAGGATAACGAGACGTACTACTCGCACTTGCGCGCGGCGCTCGAACACAAGCCGCAATTCACGATGGACGACGGCGCCGATCTGGTTACCATGCTTCTCACCAAGCGCACGGACCTGGTTGCCAATGTCATAGCCGGAACAGAAGAGACCACGACCGGCGTCATCCGCCTGCGCGCAATGGCCAAGGACGGCACGCTGAAGTACCCGATCATCGCCGTCAACGATGCGGAGACCAAGCATTTCTTCGACAATCGTTACGGCACGGGGCAGTCCACGCTGGACGGCGTGATTCGCGCCACCAACTTGCTGCTCGCTGGCCTCAAAGTGGTCGTCGCCGGCTACGGCTGGTGCGGCCGCGGCGTGGCAATGCGCGCTAAAGGGCACGGCGCCGACGTTATCATCACTGAAATCGATCCGACAAAGGGCATCGAGGCGGTGATGGACGGATTCCGCGTGATGCCGATGGCCGAAGCCGCCAAGCACGGCGATGTTTTCATCACCGTCACTGGCAACAAGAGCGTTATTCGCGCCGAGCACTTCGAAGCGATGAAGAGCGGCGCGGTCGTTTGCAATTCCGGCCACTTCAATGTCGAGATTGACATTCCTGCGCTCGAAAAGCTCTCGACCGGCAAACGCGAAGTGCGCCCGCTCGTGGACGAATACCTGCTGAAAGACGGCCGCAAAGTTTATCTTCTCGGCGAAGGCCGCCTGGTGAATTTGGCGACAGCCGAAGGGCACCCGGCCGCCGTTATGGACATGAGCTTCGCCAACCAAGCTCTATCCGCCGAATACCTGCTGCAGAATTACAAGCAGCTGAAGCCGCAGGTCTACGTCGTGCCCCAAAATCTCGACAAGGAAATTGCCCGTCTCAAGCTCGACAGCATGGGCCACAAACTCGACAAGCTTACTGCCGAGCAGGAACACTACCTAGCCTCGTGGCAAGAAGGCACGTAAGTAGCACAGACACTCCCGTCTGGCTCTTGTCTTTCACGATGGGGCGCAATAAACCGCGCCCCATTTTCTTGTAAACTTGATTCAGACTCATTCAGGTCACGCTCATGTGGGATTTCTGTACCAACGCACTCGACACAGCCCGCCTCCGGGGCGCCACCTATGCCGATGTTCGCATGATGCATTTGCGCCAACGCGACCTCACTACAAAAAATGGCCAGGTCGGAACACTAGCGCAATCCGAATCCATAGGGATGGGCGTCCGCGCTCTCGCGAATGGCGCATGGGGATTCGCGTCCACTGATCGCCTCACGCGCGAAGGCGTTTCTGCCTGCGCCGCCCAGGCTGTCTCTATCGCCAAAGCATCCGCACTCGCGAAACGCGGTGACGTGGTGATGGTTGAGGAAACCCGCTACGTCGATAGCTGGCAAAGCCCGTTTCGCAAAGATCCTTTCGAACTCCCACTTGAAAACCAGCTCGCTCTGTTGCTCGCCGCCGATGCCGAAATGCGCCGCGTCAAGGGCGTCACGCTCACCGAAACCGGAATGCAATTTCGCAAGATAGATTCCTGGTTCGCCTCCAGCATTGGTTCACGCATTCACCAACGCAAGCTGATCACCGGCTGCGGCATCGCCGCCACTTCCTTTCAGGGCGACGAAATCCAGAAACGCTCCTATCCAAACAGTTTCGGAGGCCAGCATGCTCTAGAAGGTTACGAGCTTGTCGAGTCGCTCGAACTGCTGAAGCACGCAGCGCGAGTCGGCGAGGAATCCGCCGCGCTCCATTCCGCGGCACAATGTCCCGAGAAAACCGGCACGCTGATTCTCGGCGGAAGCCAGCTCGGCCTGCAAATTCACGAATCCGTTGGCCACCCGATCGAACTCGATCGCGTCCTCGGCCAGGAAGCGAATTTCGCGGGAACAAGCTTCCTTACGCTCGATCAGCTCAACAAGCTGCGATACGGCTCAGACATAGTAAACGTCGTCGCCGATGCGCGCCTTGAGCACGGCCCCGGACTAGGAACGTTTGCCTATGACGATGAAGGCGTCCCCGCCCAGTGCACGGACATCATCAAAGACGGCCAATTCCGTGGCTACCTTTCGAATCGCGAGACAGCACATCTCATCGGCCTGAAGCGCTCTTCCGGAACGATGCGCACAGAGAGCTGGAATCGTCTCCCAATCATTCGTATGACGAATATCAGTCTCAAACCAAGCACGTGGAATTTTGACGATCTCATCGCCGATACCGACGACGGCATTCTCATGGAAACAAACCGCTCGTGGTCCATCGATGATCGCCGTTACCAGTTTCAGTTTTCGACGGAACTCGGCTGGGAGATCAAAGGCGGCAAAAAAACGCGCCTGCTCAAAAATCCCAGCTACAGCGGTATCACCACCGAGTTCTGGAATTCTTGCGACGCCATCTGTTCGCGCGATCATTGGACGCTTTGGGGCACGCCGAACTGCGGCAAAGGCCAGCCGATGCAAACTATGGGCACGGGTCACGGTGCGTCGCCATCGCGCTTCCGCAACGTCAAAATCGGCTCGGCATTTTCAAACCAATGAGCTTCGTGCGCAAATCCAGAAAATCGCCGCCAGGTCAGAGCACTGCGTCTTCCGTGCAACTATTCTCCGAACGCGAATTGCGCCGCATCATCGACACAGTTCTTCGGCTCGCCAAATCCACCGGCGCCGAGGAAACCGAAGTCCACGTCGACGAAACCGCTGACTCCCTCACGCGCTTCGCCAACAATGCCATCCATCAAAACGTCGCCGAGCACGGCCTTAACGTTTCCATTCGAACCGTCGTCGACCACCGCACCGCGCGCGCCACAACAAATCGCGTTGACGAAGACTCGCTCCGCGCAGCAATCGAAGCCTCTCTCTCCCTCGCGCAGAGCCAGCCGAAAGATCCGCGTCTTCTGCCGCTCTCCGGCAAACAGCGCTATCGCAAAGTAAATCGCTTCGCAAAAGAAACCGCTGCTCTCACGCCCGAAGACCGCGCCCGCGCCGTCCGTCGCGCCTGCGATCTTGCCATCCAAAACGGCCAGGTCGCCGCAGGCATTTTCGCTAGCGGCCTGCAACAATCCGCAATGGGCAATTCGCGCGGACTCTTCGCCGCCTATCGCGAGACGCACGCCGAATTCTCCATCACCATGCAGGAAACTCCCGCCGCAAGCTGGGCCAAAGCCAACGCCGCCAGTGTCCGCGCTTTCGATCCGCAAAAACTCGCCCAGCGCGCCTGCGAAAAAGCTCACCTTGCAGTGGATGCCCGCGAACTTCCGCCCGGGCGTTACACGGTTATTCTCGAACCAGCCGCAGTGCTCGATCTTGTCGGCTTCCTCTTTTACGATTTCGCCGCCACCGCCCTTCAAGACAAACGTTCTTGCCTCAACGACCGCATGGGCAAACCCCTCTTCGGTAAAAACATCTCCATCACCGATGACGCCTACCACCCGCTGCAACTCGGCGCACCGTTCGATGGCGAAGGCATCCCGCGCCAGCAGGTTCTGCTAGTTGATCGCGGCGTCCCAAAAAATCTCGTCTACTCACGCGCCAGCGCCAAGTCCGCCCACAAAAAAACCACCGGCCACGGCTTTGCGCTCCCCAATGAATACGGTGAAGCGCCGATGAACCTTGTCTTCGCGGGCGGCGATTCTTCCGTGGAAAAAATGGTGGCCTCCACAGACCGCGGTTTGCTTGTCACCCGCCTCTGGTACATCCGCGAAGTCGATCCCTACGAAAAAGTCATGACCGGCATGACCCGCGACGGCCTTTTTCTGGTCGAAAAGGGCAAAGTCACCTCTGCGGTTCGCAATTTCCGCTTCAATCAGTCCATCCTCTCGATGCTTTGCAATGCCGAGCAACTCGGCCCCGCCGTCCGCGCCACCGGCGAAGAAGCCTTCGAAATGGTGGTCCCCGCGATGAAGGTCCGCGATTTTCACTTTTCGGAAGTTACAAAGTTTTAATAATCCACAGCTTAGAATCTCCTCCCCCACAAAACCGATTTGATAAATGCAAATTCTGCGTTGTACATCCGAGCCCCTCCCGCTTAATAAACAGATATGCAGCAATGGTGCGTGCCATCCCGCAGCGATCGGCACCCAAACTGGGGCCATCCCGACCACGATGCCTGTGGCACCGGATTCGTCGCGCGCCTCGGCGGTCCCGCCAGCCATGAGATTGTCGGCATTGCGCTTACAGCCCTTGAGCGCCTGACTCACCGCGGCGGTGTCGACGCCGATGGCGCCAGCGGCGATGGCGCCGGATTGCTGACCTCCCTCCCTTACGAGTTTTTCCGCGCCCGCGCACAAGAGCAGGGCATCGACCTTCCGGAAGTATTCGGCTTAGGCTTCGCGTTTTTTCCAGCCACATCCGCCCCCGACGCCAAAGCGGCCGTGGAGGCCGCTGCCGACACCGAGCGCCTCCGCATCCTGGGCTGGCGCCACGTCCCCACCAACACCAACTCTCTCGGCAGCAAAGCTCTTGAGACGATGCCCGAAATATGGCAGTTCTTCGTTGCGCCATTTCACGCGTCGAGAGGCGTTTCCCGCTTCGAGTGGAAGCTCGCTCTCCTCCGCAAGCGTGCCGAATCGCTTCTGCCAGAGCGTTGTTATCTCTGTTCGCTCTCTTCGCAAACGGTCGTCTATAAGGGCCTCCTCACTCCTTGGCAATTTCCGCAATTTTACGAAGATCTCCGCGACGCCTCGTTCGCCACGACGTTTGCCATCTTCCATCAGCGCTACTCGACCAACACGCAACCGTCTTGGGATCTTGCGCAGCCTTTTCGTTACGTCGCCCACAACGGCGAAATCAACACCATCGTCTCAAACCGGCGCTGGCTCCGCGCCAAACAGCGCGAACTCCGTTCCCGGCTCAACGTCGGTTCCTGGTTCACTCCGCTGGAAGGAAGAGTCAGCGATTCCGCCAGCTTCGATAACGCCTTTGAGCTAAAGCTCCTCGATGGTTTTGCGCCGGATGAAGCCATGCTCACCCTGGTTCCTCCCGCGTTTGAAAACGATCCTCTTCTCTCCCGCGACATCCGCGCCGCCCTCACCTCGCTTTGCCAGCAAAGCGAGCCGTGGGATGGCCCGGCGGCTCTGATTTTCTCCGACGGCCAATTCGTCGGCGCAAAACTCGATCGCAACGGCCTCCGCCCCCTGCGCTACACGCTCACGCACGACGGTCTCCTGATCGCCGGCTCCGAAACTGGCCTCATCGATCTCGAAGAATCCCGCATCGCGGAACGCCAGCGTCTTGGCCCCGGCGAAATGATTCTCGCCAATCCCGCGACAGGCCTCTTCCTGCGCTGGCGCGAAATCCTGAAGCGCCTGGCTATGCATCAGGCGCGCAACGCCACGCCGCCGCCGCGCCATCTCGCCTTTTCCGCCGCAACGCACAGCGCAACCACAAGCGAGCCCAAGCGCATCGCCGCTGCTGCAGGCTGGACTGAAGATCAATTCAAAACTCTTTTCTCCGCGCTAATCCACGGCAAAGAAGCTGACTGGAGCATGGGCGACGACGCTCCACCCGCTTTTCTCTCGACTCTTCCGCGCACGCTCTGGGATTACTGCAAGCAGCGTTTCGCGCAAGTCACTAATCCGCCGATCGATCCGCTTCGCGAGACCCATGTCATGTCTCTCGATGTGCATCTCAAGGATGGGGTCACTCTGCCCGGCCCGCTGCTCAATGCCGGACAGTTCGACGAACTTTCCGAATTTTTCGGCCCCGTTCATCGCATCGACATGACTTTCTCTTCCGCCCTGGGAGTCCCGGGCGCACGCTGCAGTGTTGCTCAGCTATCTTCTACCCCTCTGAGTAGCAGCGGTCGCCCGGGCCTCCTCCTCCTTTCCGATCGCGGCCTTAGCGCGGAAAACGCCGCGCTCCCCGCGCTGCTGGCTACTGCTGCCGTCTGGAAAGCGATGGTTCGTGAGAGTTTGTGGGATGTACCGCTGATCGTCGAGTCCGCGCAAGTCTTCGACACGCATCATGTCGCGCTTCTCGTCGCCGCTGGCGCTAGCGCCGTCGTTCCGTATCTCGCCGATGAATTTGCGGAAGCGCTTGAACCCGGCGGCGCCGACCGCATGCGCGTCGCGATCACCGCCGGCTTGCGCAAAGTTCTCGCCCGCATGGGCGTTTCCACACTAGCGAGCTATCGCAATAGCCATCTCTTCGAGATCGTCGGCCTTTCCGAAGATCTTTGCGCAGACTTCTTCGAAGACGCTGCGGACTATCCCGGCTCAAAAACGCTCGACGATCTCTTCGCAGATTACGTTCGCATGCACACGACGGCCTTTTCGAATGCGTCCACGGAACTCGCCGACGCTGGCTTATACCGCTTCCGCAAAGGCGCCGAACTTCACGCCACTTCGCCCGAAGTTGTTCGCCGCATGCATGCCCACGTCCGAGCTCCCGAAGCCGGCAAATTCGCCGCATTCGAGGAATTGTCCGAGCATCAGGGCACCGTCTTCCTTCGCGATTTGCTGGAAACCGTTCCCGGCACACCCGTGCCCGTCGAAGAAGTCGAATCCACAAATACGATTCTTCGCCGCTTCAGCACGCAAGCGATGTCTCTCGGCTCTCTAAGCCCCGAAGCGCATCGCACTCTTGCTATAGCGATGAATATGATTGGCGGGCGCAGCAACACCGGCGAAGGCGGCGAAGACCCTAATACCTATCGCTTCGAGCCCGCCGCCGCAAATAAAATTAAGCAAGTTGCTTCCGGCCGTTTCGGCGTCACTGCGGACTACCTCGTCCACGCCGAGGAGCTCGAAATCAAGATGGCGCAAGGCTCCAAGCCTGGCGAAGGTGGCCAGTTGCCAGCGCGCAAAGTCACCGAATATATCGCGCGCATCCGTCACGCAACGCCCGGCACGCCGTTAATTTCGCCGCCGCCGCACCATGATATTTACAGCATCGAGGATCTCGCCCAGCTCATCCACGACTTGCGCGCGGTGAATCCCAGCGCGCGCATCGGCGTCAAGCTAGTAAGCGGCGCAGGCGTTGGAATCATCGCCGCAGGCGTCGCCAAAGCCGGCGCCGACGTAATCACTATTAGCGGCCACAACGGCGGCACCGGCTCCTCGCCGCTCACTTCCATCAAAAACACTGGCTTGCCCTGGGAAATCGGCCTTCGGGAAACACACGACACGCTGGTTCGCGCCGGCCTCCGCTCGCGCGTTTCCCTTCGCGTCGACGGCGGCCTGAAATTCTCCCGCGACATCATCGTTGCTGCGCTCTTTGGCGCTGATGAGTTCGGCTTCGGCACGGCGTCGCTCCTTGCCATCGGCTGCGTGATGGCTCGCCAATGCCATCTCAACACCTGTCCCGTCGGCATCGCTACGCAAGACGAAAAACTCCGCACGCGCTTCAATGGCAAGCCGGAAATGGTCGTCGCGTACTTCCGCTCTCTCGCCGAAGAAGTGCGCAATCGCCTCGCCCAGCTCGGTGCCCACTCTCTCAGCGACCTCACCGGCTGGTACGATCGCCTCAGCGCGCGGTCCGGCATGGATCCACTGTTGATCGTTCCTATGTCTGAATCGGGCCGCGTTGCTCCCCAACAGTCCCCAGCCCTGCATGCATCCGCGCGCGAGGACGCGTTGCACCTCAGCGCTGCGTTCGAGCTTCAGACCGAATCTCAGCCCATACAGAATTCCGACCGCAGTGTTGGCGCCGGCATGAGCGGGGAACTGATGCGCCACCGCCGTCCGGGCGCCCAGAACCAGAACCGTCCGCCAGCGGAAGAAATGACCAAGGAATTCCATGGCTGCGCGGGACAAAGCTTCGGCGCGTTCCTGGCTGAAGGCATCACCTTATCGCTTTCGGGCGAAGCCAACGACTACGTCGGCAAGGGTCTCTCCGGTGGCACCATCGCGATTTCCGCCAGCTCCGCTGCCTCTCGCCGCGGCGACGTCCTCGCTGGCAACACGGTTCTCTATGGCGCAACCTCGGGCCAGCTTTTCGTCGCGGGCCGCGCGGGCGAGCGTTTTGCCGTCCGCAATAGCGGCGCCCTCGCGGTTGTCGAAGGCGTCGGCCAGCACGGCTGTGAATACATGACCGGCGGCGTCGTGCTCGTCCTCGGTCCTCTCGGCCTGAACTTCGGCTCCGGCATGACCGGTGGCCTTTCCTACGTTCTCCGCGGCGAAGCCGACGAAGTCATCCATCGCGATTTCGTTGCCCTTTCGGAAATCGACGCTCAGGAAGAAGCCTGGCTGCGCAGCGTGCTCGAAGAACACATGCGTTTCACCGCCAGCCCGCGAGCCTCGCGTTTGCTTTCGCGCCGCGGCGTGCTTCCGTTTCTGCGCGTACAGCCCATTCATTCCCAAGGTACCCTGGAAGCTACTTGGGAGCCGTTGCTCGCACGATTGAAGCATCGAGAAGTGATTTTTAGTCCGCCGCAGAGCGCCGCGTTCACGCGGGCTCCTCTGCCAGCCTGAAAGGAGCAAGATTCTGCGCTTACTTAGCGGAGACATTCCGCTATAATTATTGCCGAGCCACCAGCCTATGGACTTCGATCAACTTGCCACTTTCGTATACGTTGCCAAACTAAAGAGCTTCTCGCGCGCAGGGCAAAAAGTTTTTCGCTCGCAGTCCGCTGTCAGCGCGCAAATTCGCCAGCTCGAGCAAGCCTATCGCGCCCGTCTCCTGGACCGTTCCGCCAAATCCGTCGAGCTTACGCCCGCAGGCGAGGTCCTCTTCGAATATGCCGAGCGCCTTCTCCGTCTCCGCGACGAATCTATTCAGGTCGTGGCCGACCGCGGCGACGTGGTCCAAGGCCCCTTGGTTTTCGGCGCCAATGAAGCCACCTGTCTCTATCTGCTTCCAGATATGTTCGCTGATTTTCAGCGCCGCTACCCGCAAGTCCACATCAGCATCTACCGCAATTTCAGCCACAAGATTCTGCAGCGCGTCGAAGATGGCTCTGTCGACGTGGGTATCGTCACGCTGCCCATCAAGTCGCCCACACTCAAGGTTCACCACATCTCCCGCGACCGCTTGCGTTTCATGGTCAGCAGCCGCAACCCGCTAGCGCACCGTTCCAAGATCACCCTCGAGGAAGTCGCCGCGCAGCCGCTGATTTTCCCCCGCACCGGCTTCACCCGCCAGGTGCTGGACAAACTCTTTCGCCCCTACCGCGCCCGCCTCCGCGTCGCCATGGAGCTCCCCAGCATCGGTATGATTAAACGCTTCGTCGCCGCCGACGCCGGCGTCTCCTTCATCAGCGAGAGCTTCGCCCGCGATCAGGTAAAAGCCGGCGAAGTAAAACTCCTCAATGTGGAAGGTGTCGACCTTTGGCGCGAACTCGGCCTGGTCTACCGCCGCGACCGCAGCCTCCCTCGCGCCGCCCAGGCCCTGATCGCCGTAATCCGCGAACACAAGAAATTCCCCGACACTGCAGCCGCCGCCTCCGACTAAACTCACCACTCGCGCCTAAACTCGTAGGGGCACGGCACGCCGTGCCCGCTCTTGTTTTCTACTTCTAGCAGGGGCAAGTGGCGACAAAACGAATCTATAAGAGGTTTAGGGACAATTTTGTCAGTTAAGATCCAATTTACCTCTTGACCGAACTTCCTCTCAGTAGTACTCTTTGTGTTAGGCAAGATCTAATTAACGGCAGCTTCGGCTGCCGTTTTTCATTTTGGCGAGGTTTTCCCTTCCAGAGGTGAGCTTCCGTCCGGTCCGAGAGGGCGGCATCCGTCCAACGTTGCACAACCCTAGTGCAACTTTAAGTTCATTAGAATCAACACTTGCAAAAGTGCATCAAAACACGCGACTTGATCTATCTTTAGAACGAACATTTTTGAGAAATCTAGGGGGGATGGGTAGTTATTGTTAACCAGACGTGATGGTCTCCGATGCGCGGCGATAGGCCCTAGCCAGTGGGCTCTTGGACTACCCACTATTCACTACCCGCTACTCACTACCCGCTACTCACTTTTCTCAGTGAACGCTGAAATCCAAGCTCGCAATCGATCTCGAAATCACATTTTCCTGTATCTGGATGAGGTCATTGTCGGCGTAAGTCATCCCGAGCACGGTAAAGACATCGGCCCCTCGAGAAATTACTACCAGCGTTCCGGACCAATCGTGGCCGTCCGCCATGCCGCGGTAGTGATATTCGATGGCTGGCAACCCGCCAACCACGGTCTTTCGCTGTGAAATTCGTTTGTAGTTTTCGTAAATTTCGCTCAGCCGTCTTTCAACGGTAGCCGCTGCCGGATCCAGGGCAGCTTTGCTCTCTTCGTCCCCAATCACCAGAAGAGTCGACTGGTTGAGCGTGCCCAATGCCACGACCGCATTCGGCAGCGCCTTCCGCGCATCTTCCATCAACGCCCAGCTCGGCGCTTTGTACATTTTGAAGCCGTGTGTGTAGTTCGTATAAAGATTCCCTTGAATGTCTTCGCGGATTGCTGGCGGTTCCGGTTCTTTTGGCGCCGCGGGCTGCGCTGCGGATGCCGCCAGCGACGGAGCCGGCGCCGCTGTGGGCGCTCCGATTGCCGGTGCCACCGCATTCGTCTTCGTGCTCGTCGGAACTTCCGGTTTCACCGCGGCGTTCGTAATTTTTGGAGCTGTTTTCTCGCGCTTTGCCGTGGCCGGGTCCGCCGATTTGACGCTCGCATTTGTAGCCGCGGTTGTTCCTTCTGCTGACGATGCCACTGCCGGTTCTGTCTTCGGCGCCGCATCGGTTGCGGAATCTTTCTTCGCTGCAGGCGTTTTGTCGTTTTTCGGCGTCTCGCCTGCCGGTGTCGACGGAACAATCGACGCGATCTTGTCTTTCTCCACGAGCACATACCCAAAGTCCGTTTTGACTTTGAACATGTTGTCTTCGTACGACACGATCACGCCGTAAAGCTTTTTGCCGTCTTTCAACCGAATTTCATCCGCCCGCGCGGAACTTGCTACGCCGCACAGGACCACTGCCAAAACCACAGGCAACGCCACAGCCGATGCTATTGCGGAGAGGGAGCCGCGCATTTTGGGGACAGCCATATTTTCAGTATGGGGTCGCCCGCCACGGCCCTGCAACCGTCACGAGCGCGGTGGTGTCCGCCGTGTTACCTCCGCTAGCAACGCCCCAATCCGCCGCGCCAGACGCTCCACTTCCTCAATGGAATGGCTCAACCGCGCGCGTAGCGGCTCCGGCAGGTTCGCGTGCGTCTGCTGCATCGCCAAGGCCTCCGCGATCACACGCAGCTCTTTCCGATGCCGCGGATTCAACCGCTCCCAAAGCCGCCGCTTCGCGCTCCGGTTGCGGCCCAGCCATTCCTCTCCAGTTCCCGCTGGCCGCCCCGCTTCCGGCTCCGCCGAGGTGGTCGCCGTCGTATTTGGTTTTCTCACCCGAAATAACATTTCATGCAGCCCCGCACTGTCATATCGTTGTCGCTCGCTTTTTCTCTGTGCACTCTGCGTTCTCCGCGTTCTCTGGGTAGATGTTTTTTTACTTCTTCAACGCCTCCATTTTTTCCCCATTGATCTGTCCGCCCACTTCCACTCGCCCCGTCACGCGCATCGCCCGCGTTTCAAACACCAACCCGCCATAGCGGTCATACGCATCCGGAAAAAGCACCACCTCATACAGCCCGCGCTGATCTTCCAATGTCACGAACATCATGTTCCGGTAATTCTTTGTCCCCACATGCCGGTAAGTCACCACCCACCCGCACAACGTCACGCGCTTCCCGCGCAACCCGTCCAACTCGTCGCTCCACACCTCGCCATTCCGCGGCAGAAAATCCAAGGGGTGCCCGCTAACGCACACCTCCAGAATCTCTCTCTCGTATCGCAGCCTCTGTTCCTGCGTGTACTCGGCCGCCGGCATTCCCGCCAGCGCTGCCCCGACCGCATCATCGCCGCCCGCATCAGCAAACAAAGTTTCCGGCGCTCTGAGTGGCACAGCCACTCTTGTTTGCCCAGAGCCTCGAAGGGGTTGTGCGCTTTTGCTCTGAAGAGACTGCGCGCCTTTACTTCCGGCTTGCAAAAAATTCCATCGCCACAGCATCTCCGGCCGCGAAATTCCGCGCGCCTCACCATCCACTTGATCACCGGCCTCATCACGCACCTCATCAAACGCCCCGCACTTGATCAGCGCCTCGATCTCATCTCTTTCTACGAGCACGCGACGCAAAAAATCCTCCAGCGACCGAAACGCCCCGCCTTCTTCCCGCGCCCGCAGAATCGCGGTTATCGTCTCCATGCGCAGTCCCTTCACCTGCATCAACCCAACGCGCAGCGCGCGCTTTCCATCGGCAAGCAAAAGTGGGGCAGACATTCCGGTCTGTCGCCTCTTCGCATCCGTGTACTTCGCCTCCGCCGTATATTCCATCCGCGAATGATTCACGGATGGCAGCCGCACCTCGATCCCCCAGCGCTTCGCCTCTTCCACGTACGCCGACACGTGATAAAACCCAGCCCCCGCGCTGCACATCGCCGCCAGAAATTCCGCCGGATGATGCGTTTTCAAATACGCCATGCGGTACGAAATATCCGCGTACGTCGCCGCATGCGCTTTGCAAAATCCGAAGCCCGCAAATTTCTCTACCATCATCCAGGTCTCTTCGCGTTGTTGTGGGGTCAGTCCCATCATTCCCGCGGCCAGCAGGAACTTTCCGCGCAATCGATCGAGGTCGCGCCGGCCGGAGAATTTCGCGGAAGATCGCCGCATGATGTCGGCCTCGGCCAACGACATCTCTCCGGCCACCTGCGCGATCTGCATCACCTGTTCCTGGAAAATGCACACGCCAAGCGTGTCGCCGAGAATGCCCTCGAGCGCTGGATGTGGATACTCAATTGGTTCCTCGCCGCGCAGCCGCTTTATAAACAACTCTTTCGATCCATACTCCGACGCTCCCGGCCGGATCAGCGCCAAAGCCTGCGCCATCTCCTCGAGTGTCCGCGCCTTCATCATTCGCAGCAGACCGCGCATGGCTGGCGATTCGATCTGAAACACGCCCATCGTTCTTCCCGCGGCAATCACGTCGCACGTCGCGGGATCATTTTCCGGTATCGCATCAAAATCAAGCTCGCGCGGCCTTGGGCACGGCGTCACCCCATCCGGCGCAACGTTGTTTTTTTCCTTTACCTCCTTTATTTCTTTTACCTCCCCTACCTCTTTTTCGATGTTATCCAGCGCCAGCGACATCGTCGTAAACCCGCGCTGACCGAGCAAATCCATCTTGATCAGTCCGAGCGCTTCGATCGCATTCATGTCGTACTGCGTCACGACAATTCCTTTTGTCGCGCGCTCCAGCGGCGTCAGCCAGGTCAGCGGCCGCGCGGAAATCACCGTGCCGCACGGATGAATCCCCATGTGCCGAGGCGCATCGTCGAGACGCAGCGCCACTTGCAAAATCGTTTTCCACGGTTCGTCGTCCACGGGCAAATTGCGGCACTCCGGCAAATCGCGAATCGCTTGCAAAATCTCACGCACCGGCCGGTGCGGCAGCCGCTTCGTAAAGTGATTCACTTCGCCCGGCGGCACGCCAAACACTTTTGCGATTTCGCGGATGGCCAGCCGCGCGTGCATGGTCACAAAACTTCCGATCATCGCTACGTGTTCCTCTCCCCAGCGCTCGTATACGTAGTCGAGCAATTCATCGCGACGCGCTCCGCAAATGTCAATGTCGATATCCGGGCAATCGCCGCGCTGCTCGTTCAAAAATCTTTCAAAGTACAATCCCCAGCGCAGCGGGCACACGCAGGAAATTCCCAGGCAATACGTCACCATCGAACTTGCCGCCGAACCGCGCGCCACCGCCGGAATTCCGCGCCGCTTGGCCTCTTCCACGATCTCCCACACCAGCAAAAAATACGGCGCAAGATGAAGTTTTTCGATCACTCCCAATTCGTGCGTCAGACGCGAGAGCACTTCGGGACGCAGCGGGCGGTAGCGTTTCTGCGCGCCGGCAAAGCACAGCTTCCACAAATACGAAAACGCGGACTCGCTTTCCGGAACCGGAAATTCCGGAAAGATCGTTTTGTTGAGCGTAAACTCCAGATTACAGCGATCCGCAATGTCGAGAGTCGCGCGCAGAAGCTCCGGATGATCGGGAAAGAGTTTTTGCATTTCCGCCGCTGGCTTGAACCACGCTTCGCCGGTCGTAATGTCCGGCGCCGCCACCGTTGTCAGCAGCCCGCCGGTGCGCACCGCATTCACTGCGCGGTGATGCAAATGCTCCTCCGGCCGCAAAAAATAAACATTGTTCGTTGCCACCAGAGGCATGCCGAATTCGCGCCCGATCTGCTCCGCCTCGCGCAAAACGCGCCCGTCGCCGGGAGACAAATGCCGCACCTCGATCCACAACCGCCCGCCAAAAATATCTTTCAGCCGCGCGAAGTGACTGGTGTTCGCATCGTGCATTCGCGTTGGCAATGGACACAGCGCAATCACGCCTTTTGCATGTTTTGCCAACTCTTCCAGTGTCACGGGCCGCTCTTCATCCTCGACGGAGCTTTTGCTCTTCGCCAATTCCGTCGTGCCCAAATGTCGCAGCGTCGTCAACTGGCACAAGTTGCTGTAGCCCTCCATATCCGCCGCTAGCAGCACCATTGCGACCGAGTTGGCGTTTTTTACCGCTCCGTCATTCCTGCTTCCGTCATTCCGAGCGGAGCGACCGAAGGTTCTGATTTTGTCGGAAGGAATCTCTCTTCGGTCTTGCGGCCACTCCACATCCAGCGTCACTCCCACAATCGGTTTTATTCCTGCAGCTTTCGCCGCCTGATAAAACGGCACCGCTGCATACAAACCATTCGTATCCGTCAGCGCCACGGCAGGCATCTTCTGGTCCACCGCCGCCGCAATGATCTCTTCCGGCGGCGTCACGCCCCGCAAAAACGAATAATGGCTGTGACAATGCAAATGTACGAACACTAAAGCCCCCATCCGAGAGGGAAGAAGCCGATGCCCGCCGCAAAACGGGCATTTGTATCGTCAAATCAGGGTAGAGAACAGGAAGGGAAACTCAGCAACATTTGGTCATTAGGTTCTTTGTAGTGGCGCAGCATGCTGTGCTACATGCACAATTTTAAAACTCTGTAGATCAGGCCTTAGGCCTGAGGATTTTCTTCATCGCGATAAGCATGGCGTAGACAACACCAGCCCACCCGGCTTTGTCGCATAATGTTCGCGGAGTTCGAGGCCGTTGCCGTAGAAGACGGCGTTCCAGCCGTAGCGGCCGCGGACGGAATCGAGGCCACGGTTCAGATACCAGCGGCGGTTGGCGTCGGTGTCGAAAAGTTCGTGCTGGCGGCGGTCGGCTTCAAGATTTGTGACGTTTACGCCGATCAGGCGCACGGCTACGCGGCGCGTGAATAGTTTTGCAAAAAGTTCTTTGGCTTCCGCGAGCAGTTCGCGCTCGTCATTGGATGGCCGCGTCAATCGCACTGTCTGGTGCGCGGAAAAGTGGTCTACGTAACGGATGCGCAAGCCGATCGTTCGTGCTTGGCGGCCGTATTCGCGCAGCGTCGAGCCGATTCGCTCGCTCAAATATTCGATGAGGCCGCTGAGAAACTCCGTGTCGATCGTTCCGCCTTCAATGGTTGTTTCGCGCGAGACTGACTTTGGCGTCGAGGGCAGCATCACTTCGCGTCCGTCGAGCCCTCGTGCGCGTTCCCAGATTTGTCCGCCAATCACTTCGCCAAACGCGGCTTCCAGAGCGGAGCGCGGCACCAACCGCAGCTCTCCGATTGTTGCGATGCCGCGCTCCGCCAGCATTCCTGCGTGGACATGCCCGATCCCGTGCAGCTTCTCGACCGGCAGTGGCGTCAAAAAATTTTCTTCCGTTCCCGGCGCAATCATGCGGAAGCCGCGTGGCCGCTCGAGGCGCGACGCGATTGAGGCTACTACTTTCGTCCGCGCCGCGCCTACGCTCACGCTCAGTCCCGTTTGCTCCAGCACGTCCGTCTGCACGCGCCGCAGCGCCGCTTCATAGTTCGGGTACAGCCGCTCCGTGCCCGCAAAATCGAGATAGAAATCGTCCAGCGCCGCCGTCTCGACCGCCGGCGTGTATGTTTCGAGAATGCGCCGCACGCGCTCCGCGAAATCCGCGTAGTGCTCGTATTGCCCCGGCACGACCAACGCCTTGGGGCAAATGCGCAGCGCGTCGCGAAACGTCATCGCGGTTTTCACGCCGCATATTTTCGCTTCGTAGCTCGCCGACGCCACCACGCCGCGGCCCACCAGCACCGGCTTGCCGCGCAGCTTAGGGTTGAGCACTTGCTCGACCGATGCAAAAAACGCGTCTACGTCCACGTGCACGATGTTCGGAATCGCCCTGGAGCGCGGGGCCTCGGCTCCGCGGCCTTTCTCTTCGCGAGCGTCTTCGTGAAAAGGATTGAACGGCATCGCCACTGCAGGGAAAACGTTTTCGATACAGACGTCCATAACGGCTCCTGTTGACTGTGACCGCACAGCGGTGAACACAAGGAAACGGACCGAGTACAATCTCTCTTCGGGAACGAGGGATCCCTCTTTCGAGCTGACCCCTCACCCCGCTTAGGGCTCGGAATTTTCAACGGGTGGCGCCCAGTTCGTGAGAGCCAAAAAGGCAATGGAGCTGAACGCCACTCGTTTCCCGTTTCCTCTACCGCCCTGCACTATAGGCGAACAAAAAGCGAAAGTCAAGATATTTCCTTCGCTTCTCCTTCGTCCGTTTCTGACCAGAGAGCTACTCCCGGAAAAAAGTAGTTGCGGTTGCCGCCGTCGTACTTACCCGTGCGCAGACAGCAGCGCTTGAAACCGGCGTCCTGAGCCGCACGGACACAAGTCCTTCCGCCCGAGTTTTTCCACGAGCTCTTTCTCTCCATGGACAACTCGATGCCCCTTCTTTACTTTGGTTTCTGACGGGTAGCCCTTTCGCCGCTTACTGCTGCGCTTGAAAGCAGGGTTTCTCGTTGAAATGGTTGTTTCGCATGGCATGCCTCCTATTTGAATTTCAACATTGCGTACATCCGTGAACCACGCGCTTCCGGTTCGGAACCGCGCGGCCGTTTGCTCACTCTTTCAGCTTCGGTTCAGCGGAAACTGCCGGAAGAATCTCCGGATCTTCGCTTTCGAGTTCTCGAAGATCAGCGCCACTGACAAAGCCGACGTTCCGAGTCGGCTTGCCGTTGGTGCTTCTCAAACGCCAGGCGATTTCTTCCATGTCTTCCTTGCTCGCCAATCGCTTGTCCTCGTAGAACGTGCACTCGCGCACCGGAAAGCGGATCTCGCGCTCGATATAGAAAGTTCGGCAAAACACTTCCTCTTCCGTCGCGCGGAATCCGCTTATGATGTGGCCGCGTGTGCAGGTCTTGCACAAGGATTCGTAGCCTTTCGGGGTTCCTCCGTTGATTGTGATCGTGACCATATTTTTCTCTTTTTCTAAGAAATGCTTCAGCGCTTCGGATTGTGCTCTTCGCATGCCCACAAATTGCCGAGGCACACGAAGGGCTGTGACTCGCGCGAACTAAAAAATCGCACGACAATACGGCACAACTAGCCGCTCAACGTGGAAACAGTTTTAAAAGTAATTGCCGATTGGACAGGGAACTAACGGAAGCGAGCAGACGACGTCCATTCGCTGCCGCGATCCAAGCCAACTGGCAACGCCGCAATACGGCCTATATGGTTCAACCGCTGCATGGGACGCAGTCCTCCTTAGGACTTCCCGCAGAATGCCACAAATTTTCCGCCTTGAAAATAGAAAAACATGAATGGTCGATTCAAAAGGTTGAACGGTCGAATTCCGCCAGCTAACGGTTTCGACGGCCTTTTTCATTCGTGTCTTACTTCTTGACACCTACTGGCATCGGGGATACATCTCTCTGCATGAGTGCTACTTTCGTCTTCGTTCTCTCCTTCGCTATCGGCATCGTGTCTGGGATGCGTTCTTTGACTGCGCCTGCGGTCGCGGCGTGGGCGGCGCACCGCGGCTGGCTCAACCTTGCCGGGACCCGGCTTGCGTTCATGGGCTCAACAGCCGCCGTCGCCATCTTCACAGTGCTCGCGATTGTCGAGCTCATCACAGACAAGCTGCCCTCGACGCCCAGCCGCACCGCGCCCGTGGGACTGATCGCCCGCTTTATCTGCGGAGCTCTTTCCGGGGCTTGCGTCGGTGTATCTGCTGGACAGACTCCCGCGTACGGCGCCATTCTCGGCGCTGCCGGTGGCATCGCGGGAGCTTTCGCCGGCTATCAGTGGCGCACCGGCCTGGTGAAAGCGCTCAAAGTGCCCGACTTCGTCATCGCGCTCCTTGAGGACGCGATCGCGATCGGCGCAGGGCTCTTTATCGTTTCCAGGTACTAACTTTGAATTTCTGAGGCTGTTCGCAAAATCTTCGACGTCTAGTCGCGCCGCCGCATCTTCCGGTCCAATTTTTTCATTTGCTTCGATTCCACATTTCCGCGACTATTTCTCCACTCCGGGCACGCCGGATATCTCTATGGCCTTGAATCTATTTTTCGCGTTGCTCGGCGGCTTGCTCGTTCTCGCGTTCGTTGCTAATCGCCTCGTGCGCTTCACGGGCGTGCCGGACGTCATCATCCTCATGGCCACGGGCGTGCTCATTGGCCCCGTGCTCCAATGGGTCAACCCCGAAATTTTTCGCGGCGCCACGCAGGGCTTTGGCTCTCTCGCGCTGATTCTCATCCTTTTCGAAGGCGGCCTCGAGCTTAAGCTGCGCGAAATTGTCAGCCACTTCGGCGGCGGCCTGTTTCTCGCCATATTCAGCTACGTGCTCAGCGCGGTGGGAGTCGCGCTCGTCTGCCGCCACGCACTTCATTTCGCATGGATTCCGTCGCTTCTTGTGGGAGCGGCGCTCGGTTGCATCAGCAGCTCGATCATTCTTCCGGTGCTGCAGCAAGTGAATCTGCGGCGCGAAGTCAAAGTCACTCTACTGGTCGAAGCCACGTTTGGCGACGCCCTCGCCGTCCTGGCGGTCACGACTCTTCTCGATATCGCCGCCGGTGGCAGCGCTTCTGCGAAAGTCATCACCTGGAGTCTTTTTGCCAGCGTCATCCTTGCCGTGACTTCGGGCGTTCTTATCGGCGCTCTGTGGTCCTATCTTCTGCCGCTCCTTTCGGAGGAGCGCTTCTGGCATGTGCTGACGTTTGGCGTTGTGTTGCTGATCTATTCCGGCGTTCACGCCGTGCATGGCAACGAACTCGTCGCCGTGCTGGTCTTCGGACTGACGCTCTCCAACTATCCGGCGGCGCAAAGGCGTTTCCAGCTTGGCGATGCGTCCGAGAGTGGCGACTGGTTTTCCGAGACGCCCGTCAAGCAAGAGCACGGCCGCTTGCATGCGCAGCATCACGGGCAGATGCTCACGTTTCACGGCGAGCTGGCTTTTTTGATTCGCACATTTTTCTTTGTCTTGCTCGGCGCGCTTGTGGAATTCGATGGCTTACGCAAGCACGCTCTCTTGGCGCTCGGTTGTTTTGGAGCGCTCTTGATCGCGCGCTGGCTCTCTGTACAGACCGGGCGCTTCGCTTGGCGCGCCTTCACGTCTCACGAGCGCGAGCTGATGATTTGGTTTCTGCCTCGCGGACTCATCACCGCCGTGCTCGGCATAGAAATTGTCGAAGCCCGCGGGGCGGACTTCGAGTTTCTTCCGTCGCTGGCGTTTGCGGTCATTCTGATCACCAACCTCGCGCTGCTCATCGGCGCGCTACGCGCTCGGCGGCTTTTTCCGGAACAAGTCCCAGCGGTGACCGAGCTGGCCGTGCCGGATATAACTCCGTAGGGCGCAGTCTCGCTCGCACGGCTCTCCGCGAGAGTGCAATTTCGTTTCGGATTGGCCGGAATTATCGCTACCCTCTGTGTGTCTAAGAGTTGTGCATCCAATCATCGGCAGGCAAACGTGGAGCATCTGTAAACGGAGGACTATCGATGAGCGCATCCGACCACTATCAGGCCATCGTTATTGGTTCCGGTCAGGCGGGCACGCCGCTTTGCCAGGCATTTGCCAATTCCGGCCTGCGCACTGCTCTCGTGGAACGCACGCACGTCGGCGGCACTTGCGTCAACGAGGGTTGCAGTCCTACCAAGACGATGGTGGCGAGCGGGCGCGTCGCCTACCTCGCGCGCCGCGGCGCGGATTACGGCGTTCACACCGGCAGCATCACGATTGATTTGAGCTGCGTTCGGCAGCGCAAGCGCGACATCGTCAACAACTTCCGCAATGGCAACCAGTCGCGCATCGAAAAAACTCCCAATCTCGATCTTCTGTTCGGCGAAGCCAGCTTCACCGGCCCGCGCTCCATTCAAGTCCGCCTGAAGGACGGCTCGCAACGCACTCTCACTGCCGATAAATTTTTCATCAACGCCGGTTGCCGCCCCTCCGTGCCTTCGCTCGAAGGGCTGCAAGGCGTTCCGTATCTCGACAGCACTTCCGTCATGGAACTCGACGCCGTTCCGGAACATCTTCTCGTCATCGGCGGCGGTTACGTCGGCCTCGAATTTGGCCAACTCTTTCGCCGTTTTGGCAGCCGCGTCACCATCGTTCAACGCGCTGCGGAATTGCTGCACGGCGAAGACGCCGATGTCGCCGCGGAAGTTCTGGCGATCATGCAACAGGACGGCATAGAGGTCTTGCTCAATGCAAAAGCTAAGCGGGTCGCCAAAGAGGGCCCGCAAATCAAACTTGCCGTCAGCTCTGGCGAAGACACCGGAGGCGAAAGCCGTACGTTTAGCGGCTCTCACTTGCTCGTTGCTACCGGCCGCGTGCCCAACTCAGACACTCTCAATCTCACCGCCGCAGGCATCGCCGCGGATAAGGGTGGCTTTATTCAGGTCAATGCAAAGCTCGAAACCAATGTGGCTGGAATTTACGCGCTTGGCGACATCAATGGCGGCCCAGCGTTCACGCATATTTCTTACGACGACTTCCGCATCATCCGCGCAAATCTCATCGAAAAGGGCAGCGCCAGCACGGGTGGCCGCCTTGTTCCCTATACGGTCTTCATTGATCCGCAACTTGGGCGAGTCGGCTTGACCGAAGCGGAAGCGCGCGCGCAAAAACGCAATATTCGCGTCGCCAAGATGCCTATGAACCGCATTGCGCGAGCGCTGGAGGTCGACGAAACACGCGGATTCATGAAAGCAGTTATTGATGCCGACACCGGGCAAATCCTTGGAGCTGTCGTTCTTGGCCTGGAAGGTGGCGAAGTGATGTCGATGATTCAGTTAGCGATGATGGGTAAACTGCCTTACACCGTTCTTCACGACGCCGCATTCGCTCACCCAAATCTTTCGGAAGCGCTCAACAATCTTTTTATCGAATCCAATTTCGTTTCCTGACGTTTTGCAACGCCCAGCCACCGCGGCCATGCCGATGCAGCAGCTGGCTTCCTAGCTGGTCACCTTTTCGAGCTCCTTGCGGTTCCACTTCGCAAGGTCAGCTCCCGCGTCATAGGTGCTTTGCAAGAACGCCAGCAATGTTTCTCTCGGCGAAGCGGCCCGCCGCACGTCGTCGTACATCAAAATAAATTCCTTCAGCTGCGGGTGATAGAACGCCTCGGCTGGACGCACTGCATGCTGCCCAAATCCAGCCGGTTCCGGCGCGGCATAGGCGTAAAATGCGGCTCCTTTGACGTCGCCGCCACCCGGCCAAAATCCCGCGCTGATCACTTCGTGGGAATACGCTTCCCGCGTGATGGAGTCGGCCCCCACGCGTTCCGGAGCGCGCCGCCCGGAGAAGCGCGTGGCCGCCAGATCGAAGCTGCCCCAGAAAAAATGCACCGGGCTGGCTTTTCCGATGAACCCTGCACGAAATTCCTTGAACACCGCTTCACAGCTCACCAGAATGCGCCAGAAGCGATTAGCGTATTCCGGATCATACGAGGCGTGCTTCGTGTCCTGATCGAAAGGGATCGGGTTTGGAATCTCGACCGGCATCTTCCAGATCTTCACCGCAATCCCAAACGATGCCAACGCACCCATAAACTCGCGATAAAAATCGGCGACCGAGCGTGGCGCCAAGACCAGAGCAAGGATCGCGTCGTTGCAGGTTCGGATGACAAGTTGGTGATGGATGAAGTCGAACTGTACCTCGAAGTTTCCCCCACCGTAGGGGATGGCCGAAGTGGTGAGCCCCAAAGCATTCACGTAGAGAGGCACTCCCCACCAGTGATTTATATTCGGGCTCAGCGCCAGCCGCACTTTGCCAACAATCTGCGTCCACATGTGGAGTGTGGCGTAGGTGTCTTGCCAAGCTTCAAGAGGAAGCTCAGGCCACAGATCTTGTTCAGCGCGTGCAGTGCTTGCGTTCATAGTTCCTCCGCGGCGACCTATGGGTTGAAAATCAAGCCACCACAATTCCGTGGCTATACCCAACAAGGAAGATTATATGCCTCGAAGCGTCTCTCTTGGCTCTGCGTAGGAAAAATCTGGCTGTTGTGGGACAGCCAATCCTGGCTGTCTCAGCGCTTGATGATGGCTGGTCCTGCTCTAGGGAGGCTTCTTTGTTTCAACTAGAATAGTTTGCGGAATGCAAAGAACAAAAATCCCGACAGCGTCATCGCCGCCGGCAAAGTCAGCACCCAGGCCAAGAGCAAATTCCGCACCGTTGACCATTGTAATCCCGAGTGATTGGCCATCATGGTACCGGCCACGCCCGACGACAGCACGTGGGTAGTACTAACCGGCAAGCCCAATCCATCCGCCGCGCCGATTGTGGCCATCGCTGTAATTTCCGCCGCCGCTCCCTGCGCATACGTCAGATGGTTCTTCCCAATCTTCTCGCCGACCGTGACCACGATCCGTTTCCACCCAACCATCGTGCCGAGGCCCAACGCCAGCGCAACGGCTACTTTTACCCACAATGGAATAAACCGCGTGGCCTTATCGATATGGGTTTTGTAATTTTTCAGCACGGCAAGATCGGCCGCGGCGATTGCTGGTTTCCCGGATTTTTGCATCAGCCGTATGGCCTCGCTCACCAGGTACATATCATTCCGGAAGTTGCGCACCTGCGTGTGCGGCACCTTCGACAGCTCCTTAAAGATCGCCATTTCCGTCCCGACGCCGTTCACGAGCTCGCGCAAAGCCAGCATCGTGTTCGGCTTGAACTCTTTCGTACGAATGTACTCCGTGACGTCCTCGCGCGGATCCCCGATGGCCGCGCTGCTTTGTACGTATTTGTTCAACGTGTCCGCCGTTTGCGCCGAGACGGCAATGAAGTCCTGCGATTGCTGCGCGGTTACGGCATGGTTCAGCGCATACGTCGTGGGCACCGTACCGATCAGGATCAGCATGATCAAGCCCATGCCTTTTTGTCCGTCATTCGAACCGTGGAAAAAACTTACGCCCGTGCAAGTAAAGACGAGCATGGCGCGAATCCAAAATGGAGGAGGCTCCGCACCTTTTGGCGCTTCGTAGAGCCGTTTATCTTTGATGATCGCCTTCATGAACAGAAACAGCCCGGATGCCAGAACGAACCCAAAAATCGGGGAGAGAAGCAGCGACTTTCCGATCGTCGCCGCCTGCGCCCAGTCCACACCGCTCGTCCCGGTTCTCCCAGCCATCAGCTGATTTGCAATGCCCACCCCGATGACCGATCCGATCAACGTATGTGAACTCGAAGCCGGCAGCCCTAGTGCCCACGTTCCCAGATTCCAGAGAATGGCCGCTACAAGCAGCGCAAACACCATCGCAAACCCCGCACTGCTGCCCACCTGCAAAATCAATTCCACCGGCAACAGTGAAATGATCGTGAACGCCACCACACCTGATGACGTTACCACGCCCGCGAAATTCCAGAATCCGCTCCACACCACCGCAATGTGTGGCTCCATCGAATGGGTATAAATCACGGTCGCAACGGCGTTTGCCGTATCGTGGAATCCGTTTACGAACTCAAATCCCAACGCCACCAGCAGCGCCGTGCCCAAAAGAATGTAGGGCAGCGCCGAACCCAGCTCCAACCCCGCCAGGTCACGCGAAAGGCTGTACCCGATGAAGATCACTCCGAAGATCAACACCACACCGAACGCCAGCATTCCGACCCTGCCGGGCTTTCGATTGAGCTTTTCGGTCAGCGCATGCGGAACCGGGGTTGCTGTTGGCTGTGCGGTTGCAGTTGCGGCCATAACTCTCCTCTAGATTCTCGACTCGAGAGCCAGCCTGCGGGTATTTGTGCTGGCGTATCAGCCAGCTTTATATGGAAGATTTGTTACGCCGGAATGAACATCACGCTTCACATTGTTCACATTGGCAGATTGGGGATCGCCCAGAACTAGTAAAGCGCCTGCGAGGTTTTTCTGAGAAGCTGCGCCAATCTAAAACCTAAAGTCAGCGGAAACCCGAAGGACTACCTGGAGCGGCGATTGGCCTTCTTGGCCGCCTTCCGCTGCGCCTTCGAGTATTTCTTCATTGCCTTCTGCTGTTTCCTGGAGGCCTTCTTCAGCTTTTTATTCTGCTGCTTGGCTGATTTCTTGTCGAATTCTCGGGAACTGCTCGCATACTCCGCGACACCGGGGCTTTGCGCTTTGGCCGGAATCGACCAGGCAACGCCCAACGCGACCAGAAGTGTGAAAGCAGCCATTCGCTTCATGTGGAACTTCCTTCTTGCCCCCAAAAGCATCACCAGTTTACACCCGCCGCTTCCGTTCGCGACATCGTGAAACGTTTTAGTGTTCGGTCTCCAGCAAGCCGCGGTACTTCAACATCGGCTGGACGCTCGGGTCTTTTCCGCGCCAGGCTGCATACATCTTTGCCAACTCCTCCGTGTTGCCGCGTGAGAGCACCATCTGCCGGAAGCGGTCGCCGTTGGCGCGCGTCAGGCCACCATTATCCTCAAACCATTGGAACGCATCGTCATCGAGCATCTCTGCCCAGAGATAAGCGTAGTAGCCTGCGGAATAGTCCAAGGCCCAGATGTGGCTGAAATAGCTGGAGCGGTAGCGGGGAGGCACGGCCGTGATCAGCAAATGCATCTTCTCAAGAGCTTGCTTCTCGAACGCGTCCGGCTGTTGGAGCGGGGCGCTCGCGGGAAGCATGTGCCACTGCATGTCGAGCTCGGCGGCAGCAACCAATTCCGTCAGCATATATCCCTGATTGAAGGTCGCCGCTTTTCGGATCTTGGCGACCAACTCGGCGGGCATGGGCTCATTCGTTTTGTAGTGCTTCGCGAAATGGTTGAAAACCGCGGGATATAACGCCCAGTGTTCGTTGAATTGGGAAGGGAACTCGACGAAGTCGCGCGCCGTTGCGGCGCCAGACAGGCTCGGATACTCGGTATTCGCGAACATGCCGTGCAGTGCATGCCCAAACTCGTGGAACATGGTGGTGACGTCGGTGAAGCTGATGAGCGCAGGTTCGCCCGGCGCAGGCTTCGGCAGATTTGCAACGTTGTAGACCACCGGCAGTGTGCCCAGCAGCTTGGACTGGTTCATGAAGACATCCATCCAAGCGCCGCCGTTCTTGTTGTCGCGCTTGAAATAGTCGCAATAGAAAAGCGCCAGCGGCTTGCCGTCCGCATCAGAGACTTCAAAGACGCGAACATCCGCTTGATAGACCGGGATGTCCTTGCGCTCCTTGAAACTGATTCCGTAAAGCTGATGAGCGGCGTAGAACACGCCGTTTTCGAGCACATTGTTTAGCTCGAAATAAGGCTTCACGTCTGCGTCATTCAAATCGTACTTCGCCTTGCGGACTTGTTCGGCGTAGAAGTCCCAGTCCCAGGGCTGGAGTTGGAAGCCGCCCTTCTGCGCGTCGATGACATCCTGAATATCCTTGCCCTCGCGGGCTGCTCGAGCCGTTGCGCCCGGCACCAAAGCATCCATGAACTTCAAGGCGGCTTCCGGAGTTTTGGCCATCTGGTCGCCGAGTTTCCACGCCGCGTGGTTGGGATATCCAAGGAGTTGTGCCCGTTGCGCACGAAGTTGTGCCAAATGAGAGATGAGGTCGCGCGTGTCGTTGGCATCGCCGCGTTCGGCGCGATTCCAGGATTTCTCGAAGACGGCTTCGCGTGTCGCCCGGACGTTGAGTGAGCCAAGCACTGGCTGCTGCGTCGTGTTCTGAAGCGGAAGCACATAGCCTTCTTGCTTGCGGCTTTGGGCGGCCTGCGCGGCTGCGGCGAGTTGCGAGTCGCTCAAGCCGGCAAGCGCACTCTTGTCCGTTGTCACAAACGCTCCGTTTTTCGTAGCCGCCAGAAGCTTCGTCGAGAAGTCGTTCGCAAGCGTCGCGATCTGCTCGTTCAGCTTCTTCAATTCGGTCTTGTCGGCGTCCGAAAGGTTTGCGCCAGCGCGGACGAAACCGTCATAGGTGACCTGAAGCTGCCGAAGCGACTCCGGATCGAGCTTGAGCGATTCGCGCTGCTTATAGACGGCAGCGACGCGCGCAAAAAGCTTTGCGTTCAGGCTGATGGCGTCCTGGTGCGCCGCCAGCTTCGGCGCTTCCTCGGCCTGCACTTTTTGCAGCACGGGATTGGTATTCGCAGCGGTGACCGCGCCGAAGGCGGCCAGCACCCGCTGCAAAAGTTGCCCGGTCTTCTCCATGGCCACGAGCGTATTCTCATACGTCGGCGCAGCCGGATTGTCTGCAATCGCCTGTATCTCGGCAAGCTCCTCGGCCATGCCCGCCTCAATCGCTGGTTGATAGTCGTCATCCTTGATCTTGTCGAAGGGAGGCGCGTGGAAAGGCAGCGTACTCGGCGCATAAAACGGGTTCGAGGGCCCGAACTTCCCATCGGCGGCGCTGCTAAGCGCATAGATGGCGCCCAGTGTTATGGCGCCAAATGCGATAAAAGCAGTCATATATTTCAGCATAACCTTCCCAAGGCGTGATGGCATGGTGCATACGCGTACCGGCAGCCCACGCGTACTAATTGTAAGAGAATTCCCGCGTCGGCCACAAGGAATCGCGAACCTGGCTTCGGGGGCAGTTTTGGATTGCCGTTATCGGAGTGAAACGCCCTACTTGATCTGCTGGTCTGCAGACAATGCCTGGTTAATGCTCTTTAGTGTCTGGAATCCGTCTTGGACAACCGTTGTCTTGATATTGTCCCTTGTAACGACAGTGGGTTTCAGCAGGATGGCAGGTACATCCGCCCTGCCGTTGCTTATTGTCCTGTTCGCGCGCGTCTTTTCGCCCTTCGCCAGGCGAACCGCTTCCTCGGCGGCCACTACCGCTTCATTCCCCACCGGCTTATAGACCGTCATGCTTTGCACGCCTTGGGCAATGCAGATGATCGCCGCCAAGTCCGCATCTTGTCCGGAAACCAAGACTTTGCCGGCGAGATTGTGTTCGCGGAGGGCCTGAATCGCGCCTCCCGCCAATCCATCATTGGAAGCGACAACAGCAGCGATGTTGCCCTGAGAGGAATCAATGGCCTTCAGCATAAAAAGGTACGCCTCGGAAGACAGCCAGTCTTTGGTATACGCATCAGCGATCACTTTGATGTCACCGCGCTCAATATATGGCTGCAGAACCTTCATCTGCGCGTCATGCAGAGTTTTCGCACCTTCGTCACGCGGAGAACCCGCGATCAGCACATAATTCCCTTTGGGCGCATGTTTTGAAAGATATTCCGCCTGCATCCAGCCGGTTTCAAGGCGGTCAAAACTCACGTAGAGATCTACATCGCTGTTGAGGACCAGGCGATCGTAGCTGATGACCTTGACGTTGGCAGACTTCGCGGCGTCAACCATCCGGCTGGCTTTTGTGGTATCGCGGGGCATTAGAACCAGCACTTTGATGCCGGCCTTGATCATTTCCTGTATTTGTTGGAACTGACGATCATCGTCTCCGCCAGCGTCGCGGGAGATCACCTCGGCCCCTAACTGCTTGGCGCGCACCTCAAAGGAATTCAGGTCCGTCTGCCAACGCTCGCCCTTCATGTCTTCTATGGAAAAACCAATTCTTAGTTTGTTCGCGTCTTGCGCCAGCACAAGTCGTCCGCTAAGGACGATAACGAATAGGGTCAACACAGCCGTCAGCCTGCGAAGCGCTTTTGTCAAGATGTCTTCCTCCGTATTATGCCGACCATGGCGTCGGCTATCGAAATTCAACGATGCTTAGCAGGATGTTGTGTTCTGCAAAGAGTCGAGCAACGCCGGCCTTGCTTGTACCGGCTTGCGACGAGAACAACGCGGCCGCAATCACGACGCCGCGTCTGGCTGTTTGGACTTAGCCAGTATCTTGCCGACTCGGCATGTAAGCAACTGTCCGACGCTAATCGGTCAACTCGCGATATGTGTTAATGAATAAGTCGCGCGTTCGGAAACCAACCCACCGCCCAAAGTCTGACTTACTCGTGCAACACGACGCTCAGGAGAGAAGTGTTTATTTGCAGACCGCCGTTGTACTTGATGAAACCTAGTTTTCTGAACTTGTTCATGAAGAAATTGACCCGCGAGCGGGTTGTACCGACCATTTCCGCAAGCACTTCCTGCGACACTTTGGGGAGCAATCCGTGGGGCTGGTCATCTCTGCCGTAACGCGCGAGCAATAGGAGTGTGCGGGCCAGCCGCTTCTCGCTCGAGTTGAAGAGCTGATCGACCAGGTCTTCCTCGATCCGAATGTTCCGCGCCAGCATGAACCTGATGAACCGATCGGAGAGGTCATGCTCCTCGTGAAGCACCTTGAACATTTCGTGCTTCTCGATGACGAGCACCGTAGTGGGCGTAATCGCAGTGGCCGTTCCAATGCGAACGGACTGGCCTGCCAAGCAGCCTTCGCCAAAAAAGTCGCCCGGTCCCAGAATCGCGACGACCGCCTCTTTGCCGACTTCATTAACGACCGTCAGTTTCACTCCGCCGCTTTGTAAATAAATTACGCTCTCGGCGGCATCGCCTTGGGCATAGACAACCTCTGTTCGCTTAAAATCCTTAACTTTTCTCGCTACACCGGCGGAATCGAGAAAAGCTTGGGCGTCGAAGGCATGCTTCTGCTTGAATTTTGGAGGGGACTTGATCTTCTTGGAGGTTGTGGATGCCCGCATCAGACACCACCACTAAGTATATAGCGCAACTATTCCATTCTGGTCAAGGAAGTTCTCGCCTGATTGCCACCGAATGGCTTGAATCGGTTGCTTCGCCGATCGTGTTACAAATGGAATGTCTCTACTTCTTCGAAAGCTCGCCCCGGAAACGGTTTTCAACGTCTTCACGACTCAGCGGGTTTCGTGCTTTGGTCAAAACGATCGAATAGACCACTTCATTGCCTGCAATCTGCGCGGTGATAAACGCCCCGTCTTCCGGCAGTTCTTGGTAGATGAATTTCACTTTTCTACCGTCTGCAAATGTCCTGATCCACTCTTCGTCTGGCATTGTGATGGCTCCCCAAGCGAGGTCGGGGTGTGGCAAGTATACGGGGTTTGAGGTTACAAATCGCGGATTGGAAATCAGAACCCCAGCCACTTAGTTTCGGGCCGATAAAGTCATCATGAATTCCAACGGCGGAAGAGCACCCCGCCTTCCCTCACGCCGGGCAGGTTATGATTTTCGCAGTGGACGTTTTGCCGGCGGCTGCCACGGTAACCTCGACGTGAGCGCCCTTTTTGAGCTTCACTTCATCGCCGTTTTCGTCAGTCAGCGTGTTTTCGATGCGGAGATTTCGATACCGGCGGGTGCCCCTCTCAACTGCAATCTGTGCCTTTTCCGGCTGTTTCCGGCTTCGAGACAGAATGATTTTGTCGACAGTTCCGCGCATGATCGTACTTGCCCGCTCTGGAATTCGGCCTGTATCCAGATTCCGCTTCATGATTCTTGCGGATTTGGCCATCCGTGGCCTCGCCATTTCTTTTTTGACGCTCGCGCGTGTCGCGTCGAGAAGTTCTTTTTTGGGTGGCCTATGCCGCATACACTCATCCTGGCGGCGGGAGAGGATTTATACAGCCCCATTTTGCACAGTTGCGAAATATGTGGCTCGCTAATTTACTGGATCGATTCCATTTCTCAGCCGAGTGCGTTTTCCAGGCCCTAAATGAGGAGTACGGCGAGATGAGGGATACTGCCCGGCCCAGCCCTGCTCCCGGCCAATGTCGCTCTTTCTCGCCGTACCTTCCGGCAGATTATGGATTCCCAAGGATGCCCGCTGTTCAATTTTATACAGTCTTCCGTAAATCCTCTTGATAGGGTGCTTTTCTCCCGCCAGGTGGCCGTCGGATCGGCCACTGGAGATTAGCCTCTCGTTCGGAGCCGCTTCCGGGCGAAGCGAAAAGAGTCCAGCGCAACGAGACAACATCGGACCGCACGCATTGCGGCCGTTTTCTTCGAACCCTCGGAAAGAAAGGAAGAAAACATGGTCGGTGTCAATCAAGTATTGGTCATCTCCCCCGAGAAAGAACATCATGAAAAGATTAGCGCAGCGATGAACAAATGTGGTCTCAGCTCCATCTGCTGCAAGAAATTCGACGAAGCGCGAATTTTTATGACCACACAGAAGTTCGGCGTTGTGTTCTGTCATGAAACTCTGCCGGATGGCGATTTCCGCGGGGTACTCTCTGCAGCGAAAGCCACTCCAGTCGTCGTGCTATCGCGCTTTGCCGAATGGGATCATTACCTCGCCGTTCTTCGCGCCGGAGCTTTCGATTACATCGCATGCCCGCCTGACTCCGCCGAAACAGAACGCATTATGTGGTCGGCTATGGCTAGCGCACGCGAATTCTCAGCTGGCACGGCGCATTAAGGAACAGTCCTGGTGTTAGTGCCCCGTCCTAGTTCGGGCTCGGGCGCAGCTCGATGCCCCGGGACGGAAGGCGCGTCGCCGAGGAGACTGATGAATGCCCGCAAGAAAGCGTAAGCCGTCCTTCCGTGCGGCTATCTACGCCCGCAAAGGCGCCTTTCACAAGTGGCAAGAAGCCAGACTCGCCGATCATGGCCGCTGACATCGCGAAAGGCAAAGCCTCAAGTGATCCCCACGTTGTCAAGATGGCGACATTCGCAGCCAACGCCAAGAAGTGGCCCTAATAAAAATGAATTAGCCCCACAAGTCTTGGAATTCATCTGTCTTCCGTGATTCCCCAGGAGTAGAGCTGTCCCTATTCGCACAGACGCGCGATTCCCAACGCGTTAATCTATTCAAGGATCCTGATTTTTCGGGGTCTTGAGTTCCAGCCACCCTTGAGTCAAAAATGGAAATCCTGACTAAATTCAGAATAGGTGCGCTCTTGATTGCGGTTGCGGCTTCCTCTGCGCTCTTCGCTCAAAATAAGGGATCCGATAAACCTCCGAATCAGCCAATCGTCCTGGACGCCCGTCAGATCGTGAGTCAGTCCCTTGTGGCGGCCGAGCTTAGTTGGCAGGCTCGCAACGAATACATCTACATGGAGCGTGACGAGGATCGGCGCCTCGACTCGGCAGGGCAGGTGCAATCGCAAAATGTCGACGTCACCAAAATGACTCTCGTCAACGGTATCCGCTTTGAGGAGCTGATGGAACACAACGGTCAGCTGCCTTCAGCCGACGATCAGAAGAAACGCGACGTGGAGATCGAGAAACTGAAGCACGAAACGACAGCGGAGCGGGCCGAGCGGCTCCGCAAGGACCAGGACAACAGATCTTTTCTCCACGTGCTCCTCGAGGCCTTCGACTTCCGCCTCGTCGGCGAAGAGATCGTAGACGGCAGGCCAGCCTACGTGCTGGAGGCCACACCGCATCCGGGTTATCACGCCAGCGGCAAGTACGGCAAGCTGCTCTCCAGGGTGCAAGGCAAGCTTTGGGTCGACAAGCAGGACTTCGGCTGGGTCAAGGTCGACGGCGAGGTAACGCAATCGTTCTCGATGGGCTTGTTCGTAGCCCGCGTGCAGCGCGGCTCCCACATCCTCCTCGAGCAAATCTGTCTCGGCGACGCAGTCTGGGTGCCGAAACGCCTCGAAGTGCGCGCCAGCGCCAAAATCCTTTTCCTAAAGAGCCTCGAACTGGAGAAGATCCTCACTTACTCGGACTATCGCCCAGCCGTGGACGGCCCCTACTCTGTGAAAAAATAGCGGCGTCCTGACAAGCGATGGCCGCGAATGGCGCTGAGGATACGGTGTGAAGGGCATATGGAGCAGCCTTCTACCCCCAAAACGCGAGAACACCGCTCAGAACACCCGCCCAAGTTGGAAGAACCATTTGTGATGGCCGGTGTCGCCTACGCTTCCGCCTACAAATAGCGGACCGATCACCGTTTCCGCGAGGATCCCGGCGGCAACATCATTTGGAAATTTGCTTTCGTTTGTGGCGCCGTACATTTTTGCGAATTCGTAAGATCCAATGACAAACACTCTTTTCCCCACCAGCGGTGGCAAGATCCACAAGTCGTGCAAATAGCCTGCCCGGAACAGGTAGTATTGATTGCCTTGCAGCTCGTTCAAACCGTAAGCGCTCAGAGTCAGCGGCCCGCCCAGAAAGAATTGCGGAATTCCCGTGCTACTAAACCCAAACGTTGTCCCTCCCAGGCCATCCACGAACACCGAGCCCAAAGGCGAGACAGGCTGAAAATATTCAATATTTGCCTGGAGAGAAGGAAAAGCGTTGGCCGCGCCGGGACTCGTATCAAACCACCGGAAAGTCGTCTCAGAGCGCACGCCGCGACGCGGAATCACCGGGCTGTCCGTGTGATCGAAGATGTAATGCAGTTTCGAAGCGCCCGTACGCCCGCTCACCGAATTGAATACCGGAGTACCCAGCCGCAGATTTGTGTCGAGATAACCCACCTCGTAGCCGACACGCAATTCACTGAAGCGGTTGAATCCGTAGCCCACGTCCATCCCAATGTCGGCCTGGCCCCATTTGTAATCCGACAGTGGATTGCCCTTCTCATAAATCTGAAATACGCGAGTGCTTGCCGTGCCGTGCGGCGCAAAAAACCACTTGCTCACCGGCGTAAAAGGCCGATAGAGCTCGCTTCCCACCCCGTAGGTATTCCCAAACAGAAAATCCGTGCGCCACTCGGAGCGGAACCCCGCAACATCCAAGTACGTTAGCCGCGCGCCCATGGTGAAACCCACTTCCTCGCTTTCCGAACCATCCACTTCAAATGCCGGCTGAATCGTGGGTGGCGCGTAGTTTTTTTCGCTCACCTGAATGAGCAGCCCTTGCTGCCCGTCGCGTTCCATAATCCGGTAACCCACCGTGTCATACCGGCCCACGCCCGTGAGCCGTGTCAGCGCGCGATCGAGCTTGTCTGTGTCCAGCGGCTTGCCCGCCAGCGGTTGCAGGTAATGCTCGATGTTCTCCGTCTGTTGCGCGGTGTCCGCTCCTTGCACTTTGATAAATTGCGGCACGGGCGCTAACGTTTTTTTCCGTGCCTCGCGATCCCGCACGTGCTCCTGCCATTCGGCATCGCCGAGCGCGAATTTTTCCAGCAATTGCGATTTCCCGTCGGCAGTCTCGTAACCTTTCCGCATGATCGCTTCGTTCTTTTTGTAATCCGTCGAGCTGTATCCAGCAAGAGGCACGCTGACCACGGCGTCGGCGCGCGCAAGGCCTCGCACTTCGCTTTCCGCAACCACCACTCGGACCGACTGTTGCAGCACGGTGAAAAGAGACCTGATGTCCGCCGCTTCCACGGGTTTCGTATCCAAGTGCACCGCGATCACAATGTCCGCGCCCATCTGCTTCACGACGTCAGTCGGCAGGTTGTTCACCAGCCCGCCATCCACCAGCACGCGGTCCTTGTCGACCACTGGCGCGAACGCCCCCGGAATCGACATCGTCGAGCGCAACGCCAGCGCCATCGAGCCTTGCTCAAAGACCACTTGCTTACCGCTCACCAGATCCGTAGCCACACAGCGAAACGGTGTAGGCAGCGTTTCGAACGATCCCAATTTGTAGTAGGGCAGCGTAACTCGGTCGATCAACAATCCTATCTGGTGCCCCGAATTCAACCCCGGCGGAAGCGACAAGCCATTGCGCAACCCAAGAATGAGGGCGTTCGGAAATGCCCGCTGGTCTTCCTTGCGTCGAAAGGAAAGGTCTTCGTAAGGCGTCACGTCGCCGAGTATTTCATTCCAATCGACTCCCTCGATCAATCTCTTCATTTCCGCCGGACTCATTCCCGTCGCGTAAAAACCTCCCACCAAACCGCCCATGCTCGTCCCCGCAACTTCGTCCACCGGAATATGGTGCTCCTCGAACCACTCGAGCACGCCGATGTGCGCCAGTCCCAGCGCCCCGCCGCCCTCCAGTGCCACGCCAATGCGCGGCCGCCCTTTCGGCCGTTCCTGTGTGCCCGGCGCCGGTGCAGCATTTGGCGGCTGCGCTTCTTGCGCGGCGGCGAAGCAGGGAATCAGCAACAGCAGGAGATAGGAAAGAGCGCGCAGCATGTTCGCCTCCTCAGAATCGTTTCAAGCAGAAATGACGCTGAAAACGATTCCGAGTTTGTATGAGCGCGTGGATTCGAGCAAGCGGCGATCTTTTATTTCTTCAATTCGTTTACTTGCTTTTTTCTTCCAGGTGGACCGTAGGTTTAATCGTTCCTTTTTCCCGCGCGATTTTCAGTAATTCGGGATAGAACTGGACGAAGGAATGTTCGACGGCAGCGTTCTGGTCGTGGCAGCTCCAGCAATTATTTTTGCTGGGAGTCAGCGCGCTCGCCGTCTTCGCGGAGTTGTTGAAATCGAAATAAGCCCACTCATCTGCAAACCGCGACTCGTCTTTTACTTCGACGTCTAATCCCACCAGCGATTCCTGGTAGCTCCCTTTCTGATTGATCGAGCCGTGGGAGGATGAGCCGTAAATTTCCAGCACGAACATGGTTTTGTCTGGCCACTTTCCCTTGGCTTGGAAAAAGTCAAAAGCCTCGGGAGCGACGAACACGTTGGTGAAGGCCGGCGCGCCATTTCCTCCCGCATCCGGGTTATAGCTCATCCCAAAACCGGAGGAGACATATACCCAGCGGCGATAGCCCTCTGGCCGAACGAGCTTGCCATCCGAATTGAACTGCGCTCCTGTCGGCCGCGCTGAAACCGAAGCAAGAGTGGGCGCGTGATTTGCGCGTATCGCAACCGCTCCTGCGAGCAAGCCTGTGAGTATGAGAACCAAAATCTTCCGCATCCTAAGCCTCCGCAAAAGCCTCGAGCCGAACGAGTTCGGTCAAGGAAGCCGCCAATCGTGCTCTCTATCGATGATCGGCATACTATACCGACCGTCGATATAGTAGCTAGACGTGCCTGCGCTCCCTCTGTTTCTCGCTTTCCCATTTTGGTTCCATTCGGGACGAGGGCAAGTCGTTTCCGGACAGGGACAAGCGGTCAGGTGGCGAGTTTGCGCCCCGAGTACTTTGGTTCTCTTGGCGCAACCATAAGCGGCCTATAGGGTTAGTGGTAGAACGGGGAAACTACCTCCCTCGGGGGCGTGCCAGGTCCGCTACTCAATGGATGGACCGTTGAATGCACGAAACGTAGAGACAAGAACGAACATCCAACATTTGGGGCAGAAGAGTAAGGAGTAAGTTATGCCAAGTATCGCCACCCCTCCCGGGGGGAACCCGGTGTCTGATGCCCACTCCTCAAAAACCAGTACGCTCGTCCTGATCTTCCGAATCGTTCGCTGGACGGTCTACGCCTGTGCCCTTATCGTATTGATTCTATTGCTACATAAGCCTGCGCCGCCGGTGGTCTCGACCACCCCGGAAGCCGCCGCTAGGGCGGAGCAGAAGTTCCAGGATGTCCAGCAAGCTGTGGCACAAGGCCAGCCCGCCACGCTTCACATGAGCGAAACTGAGCTGAACTCGTATTTGGCGTCGCATCTGGTTCTTCCGGCAGCCAACGCCAACCTGCCGAATGGAACGCCGAATACTGCTCCAAGCGGGACGAGTCTAGGCGCCACAAACGGCGACCAGCCCACGATGGATGATGTCGACCAAATGCGCTCAAACGTCAAGGACGTAAAGGTCCAGTTGGTCGACGACCACGTGCGAGCCTACGTAGTTTTCGATGTCCACGGCAAGGACGTAACGCTGCAACTGGTGGGCAAGCTGGGCGCGGACAACGGTTTTCTGAAGTTTGAGCCGGTTAGCGGCCAGATCGGCTCGTTACCGATCCCCCAAGCCACGCTGGAAGCGGCCGTGCGGAAAATGATGGAGTCCCCGGAAAACCGCGAAAAGCTCAAGCTGCCGTCGGACATCTCGAATCTGAAGATCGAGAACGGAGAAGTAGTCGCGCAATACCAGTAAGCGCGGTTGACTCGCTTCGGCCTTCCCAATTAAGCTTGCCATCTCGCGGGGCGTTCCCCACTTCATGATTTTCCCGAAGTCGTCTTTCAATGAACGTAGAAGCCCGTTTTGGAAAGGATCACGTAGTCGTGGCCTTTTTTTCCGAAAGAAGAAGCGAGGCGAACGTCGAGTTTGTGGGGTTTGCCTAGAGCCGCGCTGGCGTTCGTGTAGTAGCCCAGCGTGTAGCGCGTCTTGATGCGCTGAATCAAGGCGCGAAAGACGGGATCCAGATGCGGGATATCTTGCACGTCGAAGAGCTCGCCGCCCGTTTGGTCCATCACTTTGCGAATATTGACCAGGCCGGGAATCATGCTGGCGGCAAAGAGCGTTTGCGGCGGGTTGTAGCCGGGGATTTTGAGATTGTAGAGGGCCGCATCCGCGGCGATGGCTTCCGTGACGATGTCATGCGTTCCTTGTCCGCCGGCGTCCGTGCCCACATCGTCGCTGATCAGGATGATCACGCGGCGGCCCTTGGGCGGCAATTTAAGCAGGTTCTGGGAGGCGATGAAGATTCCATCATTGATATTGGTGGCGCCTCCGGCGTGAAAAGTATTGATCTCCTCGGCGATTTTGCTCTTGTCCTTCGTAAAGGGGACGCGCAACTGTGCTTCGGTGGAAAAGGTAAAGAGCGCGACCTCGTCGTCGGGTTTGAGAGCGGCAAGAGCGGTGGTGGCAGCGTCGCGCAACGGGCCGAGAAATGGCCCAATCGAGTCACTTAGATCCAGGACTAGGGCGACCTCGAGAGGCAATTCGTCCCGGCTGAAGACATCCAGTTTTTGGACTACACCATCCTCGCGCACTTCGAAGTCCTCTTTTTTCAGATCCGCCAGGATTTGGCCGGACTTGCTCTTCACCGTCGCGTCCAGCAATACCAGGTTCACACCGACGCGAATGATGCCTTGCGGCTGCTCCTGGGCTTGAGCAGGGATTCGGAAGACGGACGCAAGAGAAATGAACAGCGCGCATGTGCGGCCTAAGTTCCGCCAGAGTTTGAACATTGCCATTGCTCTATTGTACGCGAGACCAGCCGCCGCTTAACTCCAGGCGATGGAGAGTTCGGAATATCCTTTGCCATCTTCGATCGGGACCGAGAAGTAGATGGCCACGTCCTTGGCGCCGGAAATCTCCAGGGCTTTTTTGAAGAATCCGACGATGGCGAATCCCATGATGCGATGCTGTTTTTCAAAACCGGTGTATTTTACGACAGCTCTGCCGTGCCCTTGGACCTGCACTTCGATAGGAACTCCCTGAAAATACGTGGCGTGAACCGCCGCGATGCGCTTGATCACGAATTCAGGTGAACCCAGTTTTACAAAGGCCTTGTAGATTCCACGAAGCTGTCTTTCGATCACCGCTTCCGAACCGCGCGTGACCATCTCTTCGTTTCCATCCGCGAGGACCTTGATTTCTATTTCGAGGAAGCGCGTAAAGAGATCGAGAGAGTACCAGGTGGAGGAGAAGACTTCGCCCTCCAGGACTTTTCGAGTTTCGTCGTCAAGAAGCCCAAGGATTTTTTGGAAGGCAGCCTCGCCGGCGCGCGACTTGATCTGCTCGATGGTTTCTTTAATTGCGGATCCCTTGATCTGCACCATTCGGCGCTCCTCGGCGGACGGGTCAGCAGCTGAACCCTCTTCTGACCTTACTATGTTTCTTCGAGGAGCAACGAACGGCTTGTCCTAACCGGAACTGACGGCCAGTGATTGCGCGATAGCTTCCCACATGACGATGTCGCAGGGATCTCCCGCGCAGCGGCAAACCGGGCGAGGTTGATATATGTGTCACCCGACGCGGGCCAGTCTGCGGATGGAGAGCGCCGTGAGCAGCACAGTGACGCCGGCGAGAACCGCCACATGGATCGTGGTTTTTCCGTAGGAACTCATTCCGAGCGCAGCAAGCACCAATTGTTGCAAATGATAGGTCGGCCAGACCGGCGAGATGGCGCGAAGAAATTTCGGCAGCGGGTAGAACAGGCCGGAGACGTGCATCATCGGCACGTAGATGAGATTCACGAACGCGATGGCCGCTTTTCCGGAGACGCGCGTTCCAATGAATAATCCGATAGCGCAGAATGGAAGTGATCCGAGAATGTTGATTGCCGTGACGCTTGCACACTGCGCGAAGCTCAGCGGCAAATGGCCTAGCAGCAGTGCTGCCGGGATCATCGTCGCCATCACGATGAATGCGAAGAGCATGGTCATAAGCAATTTTGCCAGCAGGTAAGATCCGGCTGGCGCCGGCAGTGCGCGCTTGAGCGTGAGCAGACCTTGTTCGCGTTCCGTAGCGATGGTGGCGCCGAAGCCGAACATTCCCGGTCCCATCACGCCGAAGACCGCGAACGCCGCGAAGAGGAATTTTCCCGTTGTTGGGTCGTTTCGGACCGCATCCCCGAAAAGTACAACTCCGAACAGCAGATACAAGGCCGCGGGAAGGACCAGAAAGGGTATGGAGAAACCAAGCACGCGAAACATGCGCAAGCATTCGAATCGGGCTTCCGCAAGATAGGCGCCCAACAGCCGGCCAGTAGGCATCACCCTGGCGAGAGAAGAACCGTCAAAGTTGTCAAAAGTCTTGGGGTTTTCGATCGACGTGGCATTCATCATGCGGCCTCCTGCGTGAGTTCCGTAAAAGCTTCGGCGAGCCCGGCGCGGCGAACTTCCAGTTCCTGCAGATTCGAATCGGCGGCAAGCAGTCGCCGTACGACCGCTTCCGAATTGCTCGTACTGATTTGTAGGCGCTGTTGATCGCGCGTAACGCTTTCGACCTCCGGCCACGCCGCGATTTGATCGGCCGCGAGCGCGGTCGAACAAGTGATGTGCTTGCGAACCACGAGGGCGCGAATTTCGTTGACGGTGCCCGAGGCAATGAGACGGCCTTTGTTCAGGACGGCTACACGGTTCGAAAGCGATTCCGCTTCTTCGAGATAGTGCGTGGTGAGCACGATTGAAGAACCGTTGCGAACCAGCTGACGCAGCGTGGCCCACATCGTTTCGCGAGCGCGAACGTCGAGCCCTACGCTTGGCTCATCAAGAAAGAGAAGTTTTGGCCGTCCGCAAACCGCCATCGTGAATTGCACTTGCCGCTTTTGGCCCGCTGAGAGTTTTCCGTACGGGCGGGACGCCAAAGAAGAGATATTCGTTAGCTCCATAGCTTCGGCGGAAGTAAACGGTTGGGGATAGTAGCTGGCCACAAGAGCGATATGTTCGCGAACGCGAAGCTCAGGTGCGAGCGTGACCTCCTGCATCATCACGCCGACTTGGCGCCGCGGCTCGACACGGAATGGGGACAGGCCAAAGAGGCGGGCAGCACCCGCGTCAGGCTTGAGAAGCCCGAGCAGCAACGAAATTGCCGTAGATTTGCCGGCGCCATTCGGTCCGAGTACGGAGAAGAGTTCGCCCGGCCGTACCTGCAAATCGAGGCCGTCTAGAGCCACGGTCTTTCCGAATCGTTTTTTCACGCTCGACAGCTCAGCCCAGAATTCGTTGCTCATGATTTGTCCTCCCAACTTTCCAAAGATTTCTCAGGGGCGTGATGGTGACGCGGCATTGTCACGCGGACAAGAACGGCGAACCACCTGGTAAGCGCCCAGCAAAAAGAGAACAACGACACTGACCATCGCTGCTATGAAACAAGACTGCAAAACGTTTTGAACAGTGTCGCGGTCCGTCAGCAACTCCAAAAGCAAGAAAAGAGCTTTCATAACACTCCATCCTTTCGAAACTACAGTTCTGCTAAGACGCGGCCGACGACGATTGCCCGTTCGTGCGGCGAATCAAGCGCCGCAGGTGCGGAACGCTGTACCACGCGTAAACAATCGCGCTGATGCCCGCGTACATCCACAGCCACGGTCCAAGAATCCCCCAGCGAATCAGGCCATTGAAGTTGTCCACGAGTTGCTCGTAGTGCGCAGTGCTTTGGATTCCGTCCGCAAGCACTACCAATGTCGGGCTCTTGAACATCAGCACGCACAGGATCGGCACGGCCGCGGCATTGATAAGCATCCTCATCACGGGCACCGCCCAGGTCCACGTCGGGTGGAAGAGGTTCAGAACTCTCTGAGAGATAGAGGCCAGCACAAGAAGAAGTATTGGCACGTAAAATCTGTGCCACGTAGAAGCAAGCTTCAAATGAGCCGCCCCCGAGCCCAGAATCAACTGCGGAAAGTGCGGCACCGCTAGCCACCAAACGGCCACCGTAGCCCACATGATCAGACCAACAAGGGAATACCAACGGCTGACGGGCAACATGGGAGCGAGTTCCGCAGGCGGGTAATACCAGGGCTGCGGAAACTTGCGCCGGATAAGATTCAGAATGGTGAACACCACCGTAAGGCAAATAATCTGTGCCAAAACCGGAACGATGAATGCGTTTAGCGTGATTGGTGCGTGGAGGATGAGCGACACGACTACAACCGCCGCTATCGTGAGCGTCAGATTGAAAGACAACATCATCAAATACATCGGAAAGAGCTCAGGACCGATCAGCTCCCATCCCAGAGACAAGCTATGACGGTCTTGGCGGTAACGGCGCGCTATGGTCATCGGGTCGCCGTGCTGTTTGAAAAAAGCCATCATCTCCTGGTCGTTGAATGGGTGGCCAAGTGTCGCTTGTTGCTCGTCGATTTGTGAACGAAGATCGTCCGAGAGTTCTTTGATGATGTCGTCGCTTTGCGCTCGCGGCAGGCAGCGCTTCACGGCCCGCAGATAACTTTCCAGAATGTCCATCACGCGCTCCTAAAGAATCCCGTTCAAAGAGGAATTCATGCTCTGCCACTCGGCGAGCAACTGCTTGAAGATTTCTTTCCCATCTTTGGAAAGCCGGTAAAAGCGCTTGTTGCGCTTGTCCTCTTCGCGCCACTCGCTCACGAGCAATCCCTGGGTCTCCAGGCGGCGCAGTAGCGGGTACAAGGTGCCTTCATCGATGGGCATGCCGTGGTCAGTCAGAGCCTTGCGGAGGGTGTATCCGTATTGCTCCGTCTGTAGGGACGCCATCACGGCCAGAATGAGAGAGCCGCGGCGCAGCTCAAGACGAAGGTTTTCAAAGAGGTCGTGTTGGTTGTTACCGGGCGTCATACAGTGTATGGCACATACTGTATGATGCACAGTATACAGTGTCAAGTGTTTTTTTGCATTTTTTCGCGAACCTAGCTCCCTAAGGGTTTTCGGAGGCCTTATGAGGGTCGGGAGACGCGGCGGTAGGACGCGCCGCACTTATAGAGCTTGTCTTTGGTGATCTCTACGACCCAGGCGATTTGGGCGGGGACGTAGATGGCATTGCCGCCTGGCGAATAGGGAACGGCAACTTCGATGTCAGTCCCCTTAAAATACTGCTTCCGGCTCCTGAAGCACAGACCGCCCTTGGACATGTCTTCGCAAGTCACGATATCGTCCGTAAAACCCGAGCGTCGAATGGAGGCCTTGTAACTGACCTTGGTGCGAGGGTGCTTGCGGCGGTTGTCGAGGGGCGCGGCCTGTTTCCGATCTCCTGGCGACGCATACGCCGATGAACTCTGCGCGCTTGGGGACGGTTGCAGGATTGGGGGATTCTCCGTGCTTGGAGAAGCTTGGGGGCTCCAGGGAGCTGGCGGGTTGACAGGGCGCGTCGCTTCCGTCGGCGAGGAAGCCTTGGCGAATGGCCCAGCCGCTACAAGAATGGGCTGCTCTTCGGGGGTTTCCGAAGCACGCTTCCACAGCGTCGAATCTCCACACTGTTTGCAATAGCGGACGATGCCCTCATTGATGAGGAAGACATCGGATTCGACGTCGCTCTGTTCCACGGCCTCGCGTTCCTTGCAGTTGCCGCATTCAAGGAGCATGCGGCGCGCTTCCTTTTCCCTTTCGGAAACGGGGGCAAAGTCGATGCCCCAAAAGTCGATATTGGAAGGATCCACAAAAGCCACGCCGTAAGTGTAAATCTCGTCCTCGGATCCAATGCGGCCGACTACGCGAACGAGAGCTTCTTTGTTGGTATCGAGGTACCGAATGATGATCTCTTGCTCGGCGGAGAGCTTATAAGTAGAAACGATCCCGGCGCCATGGCGGCTGAGCAGGACGGTCTTGGTCATTTCCGAGAAGCCTTTGCCATCCATATCGCTTCCGGTCAGAAGTATAGCGACCTCTTTCGGAATGCGGCTGCTGCGGCGCAGGTGTTCGAAGGACACGTTATGTACTCATTGAGGGAAGCAGTGCTTCTTAAAGCAAGGTTAACCGGAAGTGTGCCAGACAGGCACAGAAATTGGGGCTATGGTTCCACTTGTACAACGGGAGACCGGGGAATTTGGCGCCAATCGGGCTCGGTATCCATGGAAATGACCGGAATTAACGTCGGGGCAGGATGAAACGTAAGGGGAGAACGATTCACTACTCTTGGGGCTCCAACTCCCCATGAAAAGAGTTGCGCGCGGCTCAAAGCTCCCGGGGTACGCGGAGAAATGACACTACCACCCATCCAAGAAGTGCTCGATCAGGAATTCCAACAGCTGGAAACATCCCGCAACTTGCGGCTTGGTGAAAACTCGCAACGACCTGTGGCTCAAAAGAGCTTGATCGGCTTGGCGTTTTCAGGCGGGGGGATCCGCAGCGCGACATTCAACCTCGGCCTGTTGCAAGCGCTGGCCCGAAAGAGGTTGCTGCGTTCGATAGATTACGTTTCCACTGTCTCGGGCGGCGGCTACATCGGCGGCTGGCTAATGGGATGGATGCACCACCAAGGCATCGGCATCCAGGAGATCGAGAAGCGGTTGTCAACGCCACCGAGGATGCCTCAAGAAGCCAGCGACCCGCCCGAAGTTCATTTCTTGCGCGATTACAGCAACTATCTCACCCCGCGGAAGGGATTGCTGAGAGCGGATTTCTTGGCTTTTGCCGCGAGCTATCTGCGAAATACGCTCTTGAATCAAATCATCCTGGTGCTGGCTCTTCTCGCGTTGCTGCTCGTGCCCAGGTCCATTGTATTTCTACTGCACATTCTCGAAGACCTCGAGCAATGGGCACAATCAGCACCCTACTACCCGCTTCAACCGTATATGAGATCGGAGTATTTCGCGCTTGCCGTGGGACTCTCTATGGGGCTTGTGGCTGTGATTTTCATGGGTCTGAATCTCGAAACGGTGGACCCTCACGAAGGAAAAAGAGACCCATGGTACGCAAATTCCTGGGCCGTCCATGCATTCATCATCGCTCCATTGTTGGTGTCTTCCGCTCTGTTCACCTATGGCTGCGGCCTGTTCCTGACGGATTGGGGAATCCTCGCCCACCCGAGATTCCGCGCCCCGCTGATGGGCCTGGGCCTCTATTTCAGCATGTGGACGGGCGCCTGCCTCGTGAGGCGAATAGTCCACTTCAAAAAGAGTCGCAGGGGCCACACCGGGCCGGTCAGCGGGCTGGTAATGGTTACCGCGGCGGTGACCGGTATCTTGATTGGGTATCTCTTTGTTCCTTTTGGCTATCTCTTGATTCCTCCTGACACGACGCGTCAACTCACCTACAGCAACTGGCATAACCTGACCTTTGGAGCGCCCGTCTCCATCGGCATCATGTTGATCGCCGGCATAATTCATATCGGGCTGATGGGACGCGGCATGAGCGACGCCCACCGCGAGTGGTGGGGAAGGTTGGGCGGCTGGCTGCTCCTCTTTGCATTTTTGTGGCTCGGCCTTTTCTTGATTTCGATCTACTTTCCGCGGGAGTTAGGGAGGCTGTTTGCTTGGGAGCGAAGCGGCGGCCATCACACGACTTTTAGCGCAGTGCTGATGTGGGTCCTCTCTACGGTGTACGGCGTGTTTTTTGGCAAAAGCGAGAAAACAGGCAAATGGAATCCCGACGCCCCGCTAACGAAAAAGATTCTGGCCGTGGCCGCAAAACTGACGCCGTACATTTTTATCCTGGGGCTGCTGCTAGGGCTCTCGATCTTCGCTTCGTTCGCAGCGAACTGGGCCAAGGGTCTGGTTTGGCCAACGCTTGCGATGCCCAGCGATCTGGATTTCGATATCCGCGTTCCTCTGCTAGGCCTGCTCTTTTTTGCCTCGGCTTTGTTCGTCTCGTGGCGAGTGGACATCAATGAATTCTCCATCCATTACCTCTACCGCAACCGATTGGTGCGGTGTTACCTGGGCGCGACGGTGCCAAAACGAAATGCGCAGCCGTTCACTGGATTTTCGGAAGCGGACAATTTTCCTCTTGGCGAACTAAAAATCCCTATTGGTTCGATCGATCCGAAAGACGGGCGGCCGCTGCCGATTTTGAATACCAGCTTGAACGTGGTCCGTGGCAAGGAACTCGCTCTGCAGACGCGCAAAGCGCGCGCCTTTGCTTTGACGCCGATTCATGGAGGATTTACGCGGCCACTTCAAGACACGCGAAATTGGGACGCCGCTTACGCGCCCACCGAGAAACTCGCCTGCAAGCTGCCGGGCTTCAAACATGGCGTGACCATGGGAACGGCCGTGGCGATTTCGGGCGCAGCAGCAAGCCCGAATATGGGTTCCTATTCCGATCCAGGGTTGGGATTCCTGATGACCTTGTTCGATGTACGGCTTGGCTGGTGGATCGGTAATCCGCGCGGCGAAGGCTGGAAGAACGGGAGCCCGCGCATTGGATTCGCTTGCCTGCTGCAGGAACTCCTGGGGTCCACGAACGACGACAGCAAGTACGTCTATCTTTCGGACGGCGGACATTTTGAAAATCTAGCGGTCTACGAACTGGTGAGGCGGCAGTGCAAATTAATCATCGCCAGCGATGCTTCCTGCGATTCAGAGTACGCCTTCGGCGATCTTCACAACGCGATCGAACGATGCCGAACCGACTTTGGCGTCGAGATCGTTTTGGAGGGACTCGGAGAGATCAAACCCAAACCGTGCTCCGATGATCCCACGGCGTGCCGGTCCGAAGCACACTTTGCGGTTGGAAAGATCCGCTACAACCCGGATGCTCCCGAAGAAGATGGAACGATCATCTATTTGAAGCCGGCGCTGGTCGAGGGCGACCCGGACGACGTTCTGGCATACGCCAAGAAAGACAAATCTTTTCCGCACGACACGACGGCGAACCAGTGGTTCGATGAAGACCACTTTGAAAGCTATCGCGCGCTCGGCATGGCGAGTGCTACCGCAGCGAGCGAAGAAATTGCCGTGGCGATACGCCGCGCGCTGAACTAAATCTCCTCAAATTCCAAGTAAAGAACCGGCCCTCTTTAAGTGAGGGACCTCTGATACGTCAGCGGATGAGGACGCCGCTGGCCTCGAAAGCAGTTACTCGTGGCGCAGAGCGACGAGAGGATCGATGCGCGTGGCACGGCGCGCGGGAATCCAGCAAGCGAAGAGAGCAATCCCCGTGAGCAGTAGGACCACGACCGTAAACGTGAGCGGGTCGCTGGGTTTGATGCCCACAATGAGGCCGCTCATCAAGCGCGTGCCAGCCAGCGCAATAACCAAGCCGAGGGCCAGGCCGATGCCGACTACCCCGAGTCCTTGCCGCAAGACCATTTTCAAAATATCGCGAGGAGATGCGCCCATGGCGATGCGAATGCCGATCTCCTGCGTGCGCTGAGCGGCCGCGTAAGAAACCACGCTATAAATTCCAACGACGGCGAGAATCAGGCCAAGGAAACCCATGACTGCCGTTATTTGCGCGCCAAAACGGAAGAAGAAAAAGCCGTTCGCGCCTTGCAGGGATTGCGTCATCGTTTGCACTTGTGTGATCGGAACGTCCGGGGCGAGTTCGTGAATTTGTGACTCAAGTTGCAAGGCCAGCGTTTCCGGAGGCACGGAGGTGCGGACGTGGATAGTGCGGATGGACATGTAGCTTTGCTCGAAAGGCACATAGAAGTAGGGTTGCTGATCTTCGGTAACGTCCTGGTATTTGCCGTCTTGGACGATGCCGACGACTTCAATGAAGGGGCCTTTCGGGCCCTTGATGCTGAAGCGCCGGCCGAGGGCGTCCTCGCTGGGCCAGAACTTCTTTGCCATATTTTGATTAATGACGGCAACCAGAGGGGCCTTTTCGCTGTCGGCGTCCGCGAACTTCCGGCCGCGCAACAAGGGAATCTGGAGAGTGTCGAAATATCCCGTGGTCACCATGTTGTAGTTAATGTCGGGCGGTTGTTGGCCCGGTTCGAGAGGTTGATTTTCAATGGTTAGCCGGTCGCCCGTGCTGATTAGGCTCATAGGAGTGGTAAACGCTTGAGCCACGGATTCAACGCCGGGCAGAGCGCGAATCCGGCTGTCCAAGTCCCGGTACACGATCCGGCCGCGGGGTTCCTTGTAGCCGATCTGGGCGACATCCACGGAGAGATTGAGAACATGATCGGGATTGAAGCCGAGATTAATCTTTTGAGCCTTATCTAAGCTGCGGACGAACAGACCGGCGACTATGAGTAACACTAGAGAACCCGCCACTTGTGCCACCACCAAAGTATTTCTTGCCAGTTGACGGCGCGGACCAGACGAGGAGCCGCGGCCTCCCTCATGGAGAACTGTGATCACATTGGTACGACCAGCGCGCAAGGCCGGCATGATGCCGACGATCAGACCGGTCAGCAGCACGGCTGCAAGTGAAAACAGATAGACAGTGGTGTCGGGATGAAAATCAAATTCGATGGGGAGTTCGGAGCCAAGACGGAGCGAGCCGAGGATTCCCGCCGCCCAAGATCCTAGAAACAGACCTGCGCCACCACCAAGAAAGGCGAGTAGAAGACTTTCGGTCAGATACTGACGGACCAGGCGCCCCTGTCCAGCGCCAAGAGCCGCTCGAATCGCCATTTCACGCTGGCGCACGGTAGCTCGCACCAAGAGAACATTAGCGATATTGAAACACGCGACGAGCATGACAAGTCCGGCTAAACCCATGAAAGCCATGGCGGCAGCGGGAATAGGGTTTTGTGGGTCGGGTTCCGGCCTGGCGAGTTTTTCCGTGTAAAGCTGTACGGTGATGCCTTTCTCCGTGTCCGGATGCTGATCGGAAATGTGTTGGGCCAAAACGTTGAGCGAGGCCTGGGCTTGCTTGATCGTTACGCCGGGCTTCAACCTTCCCATTAGCGTGAGGCTGCGAGAGACCCTGCTTGTCCAACTCTTTTCAACAGGATTGTCCGGATCTTCGGCCATTTCCGCGCTGAAAGGAATAAAAGCGTCCATGTCGAGGACTGAGTAGGTTCCCTTAAATTCTTTGGGTGCCACGCCGATGATCGTGAATGGGTGTTGATTGAGCTCGACCTTTTTGCCGACCACGTCCGGATCGCCAGCGAATCTCTTGCGCCAATAGGAATATCCCAGAACCATGACGGGGTCGCTGCCGGGAGCGCGGCCTTCGGTCGGAAGGATGAGACGTCCGTAGGCTGGCTTAACTCCAAGGGAAGAAAAGTAGTTACTGGAGACGCGGCTCATGACGCAGTGATCGGCTCTTTGGTCCACGGAGAGTTCTGCGAGGGATACTCGAAAAGCGAAAATATCGCTGAAAGAGTCGGCGTGGTCGCGCAAGTCTTCGAAGTCGGGGTAGGAGAAATGACGATTTCCGGGAAGCGAGGATTGCTGCAAGGCGAGAACAGTGATTTGTTCAGGATGAGGGACGGGAAGGGGGCGGAGCAGGAAACCGTTGACGACACTAAAGAGCGAGGTATTAACGGCCATGCCGAGGGCGAGTGTGACGATGCCGATGATAGCGAAGCCGGGGTTCTTTAATAGTGTGCGGAAGGCGTACTGGATGTCTTTCCAAAAGTTGAGCATTATGGCGGACTCCAATCAGAGATTCAGAGAAGGATACGCATCTCAGGTGCCTGAAGATAAATGCCTTTAAGTCATTGCAGAAATGACGTTTAAGGCGAGCTCAGGCTTACACTCTGCCGAGCAACTGTTCGATTATGGGATTCTCCATCTCAGTTGTGAACAAGGTAGGTTTAGGGAATTTTGAAGTTAACAATAATGTGCCCTCCCCCCTTGGTTTTTCCTAAGCATAGATTCTAAAGGAATTTAAAATCGCTTGTTTTGACATACTTCTGTAAGTGTTGATTCTAAATAGCTTAGGAATTGCACCACAATTGTGCAGAATCTAGCCGGGCTTGATATTCCAAGCCGGTGGAAGTGAAGAAAGGGGCTAAACCCTTGTCCCAACAAGAGGCCTGAAATAAAAAAGGCAGCGCGTGGCTGCCATTTGCGGACAATTTCCTACCTCAAAGAATACACCAAACGGGCGGTTTGGTCAAACGAATGTAGCCAAACTGGCGGAGCTTCGTATAGAGGTTTGGTGGGGCTAGCTGGACTTGGCGGTTTGATCGCGAAGGATTTTGAGGTTGCCCTCGAAAAAGTGCTGGATCAGCTCAAGTTCCTTGGTCGAATAACTGGAGGCGTGCTTGAGGGAGGCGGCGGCGAGGCCTTGGTAAAGACGACCGACGCGCTGGAGAGCCTCCAAGCGGGGGCGGACAAAGACTTTGCGGCGGTCGCTGGCATCGCGAAAGCGTTCGACGAGGCCTGCTTTTTCGAGGCGGTCGAGGATTCCGGTGATGGCGCCGGTGGTCAAACCGGTGGCGCGGGCGAGGTCGCCGGCAGTGATGGGGCCCTGGGCATAACGGGACATTAATTCGAAGCATCTGGTATCAGTAACATTGATGCCCAGTTTATTGGCGATGGACTGGTGGAAGAAGATGGAGACGGTGCTGAGCTCGCGGCCAAGTTCCATACCAACACGAAGGATCAAGGCGTTGCGTTTACGCGACGAAGCGGGCCTGGGCATTTGCACGGTGCAGTTGATCTGGCGCATTTTGTCTTGACAGCTAATTATCTCACAGACTAAGATAATTAGCGACGGAAAAAGTATACCTGAGGCCGTGCGCGCCGCAAAGTACCGAGGGACACGTTCGGCCACAAGAGCAAAAACGTACGGAAAACATGAGAGGCGGTTCGCTGGAGGCGGACGCGCAGCAACGAACCGAGTTAGAATGATGGTCAGAAAACCAGGTTTGGCCCGTAATTTTCCGAAATGACATTGCGTAGATGCAGGTGAAGGGCGTCTGACAGGGAGAGCAGGGTATTAATGGCGACAACAGAAATCCATCCAAAAGCGGACCTTTCTTCGCTGCGGATTCACGACAGCCACCGTTCGGGTGGCAAGGCCGGGAAGCTGCTGAGCTACGCGTCGGCGGTGCTCGGGCTGATCGTTATTATCGCGGGGCTGGCGTATGCGCTTCGGAATCAGACGCCGGTCGTGGACGTAGTGACAGCGCAGAAACCGGAAATCGGGGGACGCTCGGCGATTTTGAATGCGAGCGGATATGTCACGCCGCGGCGAAGGGCTACGATTGCGGCCAAAATCACGGGGCGGGTCACTGGCGTGTTCTTCGATGAAGGGACGCGCGTGCACGCAGGACAATTGCTGGCTACGCTAGACGACTCCGACGTGAAGAAGGCGCTGGATTCGGCGAAGGCAGACCGGGATTCCTCGCAAGCGGCGATCGCGGACTTTCAAGTACAGCTTAAGTTTTCGCAGATCGAATTGCGACGCGCTGAACAATTGCAGCAGGCCGGTGTGCAGACACAAGAGCAACTGGATACCGCGAGCACGAACGTGGACAGCCTCAAGGCTAAAATTAATCTGGCGAAGCAACAAGTGCAAGGATCCGAAATGCGGATTCGCGAGGCGCAGCAAGCAGTAGACAATTGCGTGATTACCGCTCCGTACGACGGTATTGTGGTTTCGAAAGACGCGCAGGTGGGCGAGATGGTGTCTCCGATCTCTGCTGGCGGAGGATTTACCCGAACCGGTATTGCGACGATCGTGGATATGAATTCGAACGAGATTGAAGTGGACGTGAATGAGTCCTACATCGCGCGCGTGAAGGATCGGCAGAAGGTGACAGCGATTCTGGATGCGTATCCGGATTGGGAGATTCCGAGCCATGTTCGGACGGTGATTCCAACGGCGGACCGGCAGAAGGCAACCGTGAAAGTGCGGATCTCGTTTGACAAGCTCGATCCGCGGATTTTGCCGGACATGGGAATCAAGGTGACGTTTCTGAGCGACGAGCCGGTGAAGAAGGTGGATACTTCGGCGCCGGTTGTGGCGGCTTTGCTTCCGAACGAGGCGTGCACGACGACAACGGGAAAAAGATTGTGTTTCTGGTGAAGAACGACAAGCTGGAGCGACGGGCGGTGGCCGTCGGAAATGCCCGGGGAGCGCAGACGGAGATTTTGTCCGGGATCGTGGCTGGTGATGCAGTGGTGGTGAAAGGGCCTGCCAATATGCAGGACGGACTGGCTGTGCAGATCAAGAAGTAGGAATTGAGAAACAGGAGCGCCGAAAATGATTCGAGTGGATGGACGGGGGAACGGAAACAGCTTGATTCAGGTGCGCGGGCTTTCGAAGGCTTACAGCCGCGGTGGCGAGCAGATTCAGGTGCTACAGAGGCTGAATCTGGACGTGGATAAGGGCGATTTCGTGGGGTTCATGGGGCCGAGCGGCTCCGGGAAAACCACGCTGCTGAATCTGCTTGGCGGCTTGGATGTGCCGACGCAAGGGAGCATTACCGTTGCGGGCGACGAGATCACGCACATGTCCGGGAGCAAGCTGACGCAGTGGCGCGCGCGGCACGTCGGGTTCATCTTCCAGATGTATAACCTGATTCCGGTGCTGACGGCGTTTCAGAACGTGGAGCTACCGCTGCTGCTGACGAAGCTCTCGAAGTCCGAGCGGCGCAAGCATGTGGAGACGGCGCTTAGTGTTGTAGGACTGCCTGACCGGATGAATCACTATCCGCGTCAACTCTCTGGCGGACAAGAGCAGCGCGTGGCGATTGCGCGCGCGATTGTGGCCGACCCGACGTTTCTATTGTGCGATGAGCCGACCGGTGACCTGGACCGCAAGAGCGCGGACGAAATCATGAGTTTGATTAACCGGCTGGTGAAAGAGTACGGCAAAACCGTGTTGATGGTGACGCACGATCCGGTGGTGGCGAAGCAGGCGGACTTAACGCTGCATTTGGAGAAGGGACTCCTTGTTGAAGGGGGAGAGCGGCAGGAAGTTGCCGCGGGAGGTGTGGCGTGAGATTCCGCGGGCTGATTTTCGCAAATCTTTTTCGGAAGAAGGTCCGGCTGATTTTGACCATCGGTTCGTTTGCCGTGGCGCTGTTTCTTTTTGCGTTTTTAGCGGTGGTGCGGAGTGCCTTTAGCCGCGGCGCGGAAGTGGCTGGCGCGGACCGTCTTATTACGACCAACAGGATTGGGCTGATTCAAACCCTGCCGATTTCCTACCAGGACAGGATCGCGGCCATCCCCGGCGTGAAGGCGGTGACGCAAAACCACTGGTTTGGCGGCGTGTACCAGGACGAGAAGAATTTTTTCGTGCAGTTCGTGATCGACCCGGACAACATGCGCAAGGTAATGAATGAATTCGTTGTGCCAGACGATCAGTGGGCGAATTTTTTGAAAGACCGGCAGGGGGCCGTGGTTGGTGTTAAAACCGCGGAGCGGTTCGGCTGGAAAATCGGTGATCGCATTCCGATTAAGAACTCGCTTTATGGCCCCACTAAGACGTGGGAGTTCAACCTGGATGGGATTTATCACAATAGCCGTCCCGGCGGTGACGAAAATCAGTTCTGGATTCAGTGGAAATACTTTGATGAAAACGTGCCAGCCTTCGCGAAGAGCACGGCGGGGTGGTACGTCCTCAAACTGGACAATCCCGATGATGCGGCGCGGGTCGGCAAGGCCATCGACACCATGTTTGCTAACTCCTCCGCGGAAACAAAGACAGAGACCGAGTCGGCGTTCGCTATCGGATTTATCAAGCAGTTCGGCAACATCGAGTTTTTGATCGAAAGTATCGGGGTCGTGGTGTTTTTTACGCTTTTGCTCGTTACAGGGAACACCATGGCTATTTCCGTGCGCGAGCGGATCAGCGAACTCGGGGTGCTCAAGGCTATAGGTTATAGCGACCGCGCAGTTCTTTTTTTTGTGCTGGCGGAATCGCTGGTCATAGCGCTCATTGGAGGGCTTGCAGGGCTTGGGCTTGCTCTTCTCGCGGTCCCAGTTCTCGGCGCCAAACTGAACGGCTTGCTGCCGTCGCTGGTTTTGTCGCCAGCGATACTTTCGCTGGGGTTGGGAGTAGCGCTTCTTGTTGGAGCCGTCAGCGGACTCTTGCCGGGTATCGGCGCGATGCGCATGCGCGTTGTGAACGCGCTGCGGAGGGTGTGACATGGCTATTCCGGTCGTTTACAACTTTCGGAGTGTGAAGGCGCGATGGACTTCGGCCATTGTCGCGGTCCTCGGAATTGCCGGGACCGTGGGAGTTTTTATTGCGATGCTTTCGCTGGCGCGAGGATTTCGGGCGACGCTTGTTTCTTCCGGATCTTATGACAATGCACTCGTTCTTCGAGCGGGGTCTACTTCGGAGATGACAGGCGCGGTGCCGCTGGAGAGTTCGAAGATTCTGCAGGACGCGCCGGGCGTTGCTCGCGTGGTTGGCGGTCCACTGATCACAACCGAGGCGGTGTTGGTGGCGCCGATTCCGATGGTTGCGACGGGTACGGACGCGAATGTGCAGGTTCGTGGTGTATCGCCAAATGTTCTTGCGATTCGAAACAACGTCAAGATCGCCGAGGGGCGCATGTTTCAGCCCGGACTTTCTGAGGTGATCGTCGGCAAGAACGCGACGAAGAGCTACAAGAACCTGGGACTCGGAGATACGCTCAGCATGGGGGATACGCAATGGAAAGTGGTGGGCGTGTTCGATGCGGGCGGGAGCGCGTTTGATTCCGAGGTGTGGTGCGATGCGCACCTTTTGAATGGCGCTTTCAAGCGGCCAGAGGATAGCTATCAGTCGGTGACGGTGCACCTTGCTTCGGCGAATTCGTTTGAACAGTTCAAGGATTTCGTTACGGCCGATCCGCGTTTGAATGTGGATGTGACGCGGGAGATTGATTATTACTCGAAGCAATCGACGCGCATGACGCAGCTCATTACGATTCTTGGCGGTCTGGTTGCGGCAGTGATGGCGATCGGAGCGATTTTTGGGGCGCTGAATACGATGTACTCGGCGGTAGCGGAACGCGGGCGGGAAATCGCAACCATGCGCGCGCTGGGGTTTGGCGCCGCGGCGGTGGTGTTTTCATTTTTGATAGAGGCGCTGCTGATTTCTTTTGTGGGTGGGGCGCTTGGGGCTGCGGCGGTGTTGCCTTTGAACGGACTCACCACCGGCGCGATGAATTGGCAGACGTTTTCGCATATGGAGTTTGCGTTTAAAATCACGCCGATATTGCTTTTGAGCGGCTTGATTTTTGCACTGATAATGGGTGTGCTTGGCGGATTGCCGCCGGCGGTGCGGGCGGCGCAGCGGCCTGTGGCCACGGCTTTGCGGGAATTATAGATTCTTGCTGTTACCTTCGTTCGAATAAGAAAAAGAATTTTACACAAAGTTCACAGAGGCCACGGAGACGTGTGTCTTGAGACTGCATGGTTGCGCTACAATCCCACGCATGAGTGAAGGAAAGAAGGATCGCGAATTGGGGATGGAGCGCGCGATTACGCGGCGTGACTTTTTGAATGGCGTGGCTGTGGGCGTCGGCGGGGCGCTGACGAGCGGCGTGATCGGAGCGGACACCTTGTTGGCAGCGGCGCTCGACGACTACGCGCCGGAGAAGGTGGCGGATTATTATCCGCCCGCGCTTACAGGCATGCGCGGGAATCATGACGGGACGTTTACGTTTGCGCATCGCCTGCGCGACGGGGAGAGCTGGGATTCTGAGGGCGCGGCGGCGAAGACGGGTGAGACTTACGATTTGGTGGTTGTGGGCGGAGGAATCAGCGGGCTTGCGGCGGCGTATTTCTACAGGAAAAGCGCGGGACCAAGAGCGCGGATTTTGATTCTCGATAATCATGACGATTTTGGCGGGCATGCGAAGCGCAATGAATTTCGCGTGGGGAATCGCATGGTGTTGAGCTACGGCGGAACACAATCGATCGAGAGCCCGGGGAATTACAGTGCTGTTGCCAAGGGATTGATTAATGAGATTGGGATCGAAACGGGGCGATTTTACGAAGCGTACGATCAGAAACTTTACGCGAAGATGGGGACGGCGGCTTTTTTTGATAAAGAGACGTTTGGCGAAGACCGGTTGATCGCGGGAATGAATGCGACGCCGTGGCCGGAATTTTTGGCGGAGGCGCCGCTTTCGGAAATAGCGAAACAGGACATCGCGAGAGTTTATACAGAGAAGGTGGACTACCTTGCCGGGCTCTCGAAGGAAGAAAAGCGCGCGAAGCTGGCGAAGATCAGCTATGCGGATTACTTGACGAAGTTCTGCAAGGTGCATCCCGAGGCGCTGCCGTTTTTTCAGACGTTTCCGCATGATTTGTATGGAGTCGGGATTGACGCCGTCCCGGCGCTGGGTTGCTTCGAATCGGGCGACGACTACGGCTCGTTTACGTATCCCGGCTTCGATGGATTGGGCATAGGCGAACACGAAAAAGAAGAGCCGTACATTTTCCATTTTCCGGATGGCAATGCGTCGATTGCGCGATTGTTAGTGAGGGCGCTGATTCCAGTAGCGATGCCAGGGCATTCGATGGACGATGTGGTGACGGCGCGAGCGGATTACAGCAAGCTGGATGTGGACGGCGCGCCTGTGCGGATTCGTCTGAACAGCACCGTTGTGTATGTGCAGCAGAGTGAGGCAGGCGGCACGTCGAAGACCGTGAACATCTCCTACATGCGGGGGAAGAAGTTGCAGTCGGTGCAGGCGAAGAATTGCGTGCTGGCTTGCTACAACGGAATGATTCCGTACATTTGCCCAGAGCTCCCGCAGAAACAAAAGGAGGCACTGTCTTATCTTGTTAAGACGCCGTTGGTTTATACGCACGTGGCGCTGCGGAATTGGACTTCGTTTGCGAAGTTGGGCGTGCATCACATCGTTGCGCCGGGCGGCTATCACACATACACAGCGCTCGATTTTCCGGTGAGCATCGGGCAATACGCCTTTCCCAACAAGCCCGAAGAGCCCATGGTGCTCTTCATGCTTCGCACTCCTTGCAAGCCAGGGCTGCCGGTGCGAGATCAGTTCCGAATGGGGCGAATCGAATTGATGGACACGCCCTTTTCAAAATTCGAACGCAACGTTCGGGACCAGCTCGGGAGAATGCTTGGAGGTGTGGGATTCGATCCCGCGAAGGACATCGAGGGGATTACGGTGAATCGGTGGGCGCACGGATATGCGTACACGACTAACACGCTTTTCGATCCCGACTGGAAAGAAGAAGAGAAGCCGTGGGTAATCGGACGGAAGCCATTCGGCAAGATTGCGATTGCGAATTCGGACGCCGGTGCGAGCGCGTATTCGGACGTGGCTATCGATCAAGCTTGGAGGGCTGTTGGAGAAATCCTGAAGAGCTAGCGGCATACGGCAGCCGTCCCTTCCGGTAAAAGGACCTTGCAGGTTTTCACAGCTAAATGTGATATTGTCCTTGTTGTAGACTCCCGAAGTAGGGTTGCCTGAACTCCTTGAAGGGCGCGCTTTTGGCCCTCCCTCCAGTGAATTCAGCCAATTTCAGGCCAGTGTATCGTAGCGTCCGGAAAGCGCGAGCTTGCCGCGATCCTGCACTCATGGTGCTTCGAAGAGTTCAGGGAGAATCAAGATGAAGAGTTTGTTTGTCGGCAACATGAGTTTTCAGACCACGGAAGGCGAACTGCGCGACCTGTTCACTCCGTTTGGACAAGTAACGCGCGTGCACATGGCCATGGACCGGGAAACCGGGCGGGCACGGGGGTTTGCGTTTGTGGAAATGCCGAACGACGAGGAAGCGGCCAAAGCGATGGCCGGACTCGATGGCAAGGAATTGGGCGGGCGCAATTTGAAAGTGAATGAAGCGCGTCCGAAGGGTGAAGGCGGACCGCCGCGCGGGCCTCGCAATTTTGGCGGGCCGGGCGGTGGTGGCGGCCGAGGCAAGGGCGGCGGCGGCGGACGCGAGCGTTTTTCTAATGAGGACTACCGCGAGTCCGCGCGGCAGCCCCGCGAACCACGCTGGTAAGGCAACTTGATGTATATAGCTTGGCGGCGACGGCTTGCGCCGCGCCGGGCAGCGCCTGCGAGGAGACGCAATGACAACGACATTCCAGAAGCGCCAAAAAGAAATGAAGAGAATGGAAAAGCGCAAAATGAAAGAAGAAAAGCGCGTTCAGCGGAAGCTGGATAAGACGGCGGAGAAGGAATCCGGAGTTTCGACGGAAGAGATTCTCGTACCACTGACCGGGCCCATTCCTTATGATGATGAGCAGTAACCGGAGAATCGACTAAATCCGGTTTTCACCTGGGCCAATTTTCAAAATAAAATTAAATGGGTTGATGCTTCGCGGGGCCGCGTCGGGAATTTGTGCGCGTAGCACGAATTGTCGTGCGCGAAGGCCTCAATGCATGGACATGGGGCCACCCCTCGCTTGCGGGCGGCGCATCAGAAAAATAAACGGAAGCATCAAAACAAATAATCCCGCCAGAATCAGAAAGATGCTGTTGTAGGCCAGCATGCTGGCTTGCCGCTCGACCAATCCAAACATCGCAGCGCGTGCCTGATGGGTGGCGGTCGCGCTGTCCGACCCGCTGGCCATGAACATCCCGTGAAGCGAATTCATCATGTTCCGCGCGCTCGCGTTGTACGGAGTGACATGCGCGCCCAGCTGATTGATGTTCCTCTGTTGAAAGCGAATCTGCATGGTACTGACGGCGGCGATGCCAATGCTGCCTCCCAAGTTGCGCACCAGGTTGAAAAGACTTGTGGCGTTGCCCATGTTTTCTTTACGAATGGGCGCCATGCTGATGGTGGTGAGAGGAACGAAAATGAGACCGAGCGACAAGCCCATGATGAGTTGCGGCCAGAAGAAGTCCCAATAGCCGGCGCTGAGACTGAGGCGGGAGAATTGGAATAGCGTGAAGCCGCAGACGATCATTCCCACTGTCAGCATTTTGCGGGGATCAAGTCTGGACATAATGATGCCGGCGAGCGGCATGGCGATAAACGAGCCTAGACCGCGGGGCGCCATGGCAAAGCCGGCACGAAGTGCGGGGTAGCCGAGGAGCGTCTGGAGGATCAGCGGGATCAGCACAGTGGTGCCGTAGAGGCCGACGCCCAGTAGAGACATAAGGAATACGCCGCTGGAGTAGGTGCGGTCTTTGAAGACGCGTAGATTGACGACCGGATCCTTGATGTGGAGTTCATAGATGAGAAACGCAACGAGCGTGACGACGGCAACGATGGCGACCGCGGTAATCCAATCCGTGCCGAACCAATCTTTCTCTTGGCCTTTGTCGAGGACGATTTGCAGTGTGGCGATCCCCACGGCGAGCAGGCCGATGCCCCAGTAGTCGATTTTTTGTGACGCGCGGCGAATGTAGTGGGGGTCAAAGATGAAAAGCGAGGTCATCACGATGGACGCGATGCCGATAGGGACGTTGATGTAGAAGACCCAGCGCCACGAGTGGCTATCAGTGAGCCAGCCGCCGAGGACCGGGCCGAGCATGGGAGCGACGACGATGCCGAGTCCCCAGAATCCCATGGCCTTGCCGCGGTCTTCAGGCGGGAAAGATTCGAGCAGAATCGCTTGCGAGATGGGCTGTAGTCCGCCGCCACATGCACCTTGAATGATGCGGCAAACCACTAGGAACGGAAGGCTGGGAGCAAGGCCGCACAAGAAAGATGCGATCGTAAAACCAGTAACGGAAAGCATCAGCATGCGCTTGCGGCCGAAAAAGTTGGAGAGCCAGCCGGTTAGCGGCAGAATGATGGCGTTGGCAACGAGATAGGAAGTCAGGGTCCAGGTGGCTTCGTCGACCGTTACGGAGAGGCTGCCGGCAATGTGGGGGAGCGACACGTTTACGACAGTGGTGTCCAGCACTTCCATGAAGGTGCTGAGCATCACCGAGATAGCGATGATCCAGGGGTTGATGTGAGGATGAGCTGGTGCCGTTTCCTGGGACATCAAGACCTCAAACTGCTCCTTGACGAACACTCAAACCTGCTTAGATGAAATCATACGGGCTGATCGGAGTCGTGGCAAACGTTCGTCGCGGAGCGCGTGTTCAACCGCAACTTTGAGCATTCGCTTCGCGCACTGAGAAAAATGTTCACAATCCGCCGATTGCTGTATCTTGTCTGCATACAAAACGCCGAGAGGAGCGCAAATGGACGTTCACAAACCACGCCGTAAATTTCTAGCTGGAATGGGAGCTTTGACCGCCGCGGCGGCTTTTCCGCCTGGATGGCTGATTGCTCGAGAGAGGCTGTATCCGCCAGTGGATTTGACTTACTTTGACGCGCCAATTCCTCCGGCGCCCTTCGAACTTCACATTGGCTATGCCGCCATCACCTGGGGCGGGAACGATCGTCAGGCGATCGAGGACATTGCTTCGGTAGGATTCCCGGGAATTCAAATTCGTTCGAACAGCGTTCAGGAGTTCGGTAGCGGCGCTGCGCTGCGTGCAGTGCTCGATAACCACCATCTCAAGATGGTTGCCTTGTCGAGTGGGAATCTCAGCATCGATCCTGCTATCGAGACTTCGGAAATCGCGAAGCACGTGGCGAACGCGAAATTTCTTCGCGATGCGGGTGGGCTCTATCTTCAAATCATTGATGAGAAGCCTAAGGATCGCGCGATCGTGGCGGCCGACTACAAACGGTTGGGCGTGTTGCTGACAGAGGTTGGAAAACGAACCGCCGATCTCGGCGTGCAACTCGGCTATCACAACCACATGGGAAGCATGGGAGAAACTCCCGAGGGCGTGGAGCAAATCATGGCGGCTGTCGATCCTCGCTATGCAAAGCTGGAGCTCGATGTAGCGCATTATTTTCAAGGCGGCGGCGACCCGGCGAAGGCCGTTGAAAAATACAGCGACCGGCTTCTCTTTCTCCACCTGAAAGATGTCGAGCGGCTGCCGGGTGGCGTCGATGCTAAGCAATCTTATCGCTTCGTGGAACTCGGGCGAGGTCAGGTGAATCTTCCAGCGGTGATCGAGGCGCTTCGCAAAATCAGTTTCCGTGGATGGGGCATTGTTGAGCTGGACGCTGTGCCAGACAAGGCTCGAACGGCAAAGGAATCGGCGATCATCAACAGGAATTACGTTGAAGAAAAGCTGGGGTTGAAGGTATGAGTTCCCCGTTTCGCATTGCCGTTATCAACGATGAAGTGAGTCAAGACTTCGGCCGTTCCTGCGAAGTCATTTCGCGCGAGTTTGGTCTGGAGTGGATCGAGCTGCGCGCGATGTGGAACAAAAACATTCTCAACCTCGATGCCAAAGAAGTTGGCGAAGCGCGCCGCATTCTCGAAAAATATAAATTGCGCGTGACGGATATCGCCAGCCCGCTCTTCAAAGTGGATTGGCCCGGCGCGCCAAAATCCCAGTACAGCCCTAGGGGTGCGCAGTTCAGCGCCGATTTCACTTACGAGCAGCAGGACGAGGTCCTCGAGCGCAGCATCGCGCTGGCAAAAGCCTTCCAAACCGACCGTGTGCGCTGCTTCGATTTTTGGCGACTTGAAGATCAAGCACCGTATCGTGCCGCCATGAATGAAAAACTCCTTGCCGCCGCGGGCGTGGCAGGCAAGAAAGGCGTGACACTGTTGCTCGAAAATGAAGCTGCGTGCAATACCGGCACGGCGGCGGAAGCCGCCAAAGTTCTTGCGGAGGTGAAGTCTCCTTCGCTCATGTTGAACTGGGACCCGGGAAACGCGGCGTCGCGCGGCGAAAACGCATATCCAGATGGATACGCGCTGCTGCCGAAAGAACGCATCGGCCACTGCCATTGCAAGGATGTCTCGAAGAAGCCAGACGGCAAAGATTATGATTGGGCCGCGATGGGGCGCGGCATTATTGATTGGACGGGTCAGTTTGCGGCGCTGAAGCGCGACGGCTACCACTACGCCGTCAGTCTGGAAACCCACTGGCGCGGTGCAGGCACGCCCGAGGAATCCACGCGTCAGAGCTGGGCCGGTCTGAAGGATGAGTTGCAAAAGGCTGGAGCCCTGTGAGTTGCAACGCGAAACGAGGAGAAACAACTAGGATGAAACGCATTCTCGTTGGCATCGTGCTCAGTCTTGGGTTCGCGTTTTGTTCGCAAGCGCAGACAGCCCATTGGACAGAAAAAACCGCGAATGACTGGTATGCTCAGCAACCCTGGCTGGTCGGAAGCAACTACATTCCATCCTACGCAATCAATGAACTCGAAATGTGGCAGGCGGATACTTTCGATCCGAAGCGCATCGACATTGAACTTGGCTGGGCTGAGTCGCTGGGATTGAACACTATGCGCGTTTTTCTGCATGATTTGCTCTGGGAGCAGGATTCCGCGGGATTCAAGAAGCGCATCGATATTTTTCTGAGCATCGCGCAAAAACACAAAATCAGGCCGCTCTTTGTGCTCTTCGATTCCTGCTGGGATCCAAATCCCAAGCTTGGCGAACAACATGCGCCGACGCCCGGCGTGCACAATTCCGGCTGGGTGCAAAGCCCCGGAGCTGCCGCGCTCAAAGACCCTGCACAATATCCGCGGCTTGAGGCGTACGTCAAAGGAGTGGTCGGAGCCTTCGCCAACGACAAGAGAATTCTTGGCTGGGACGTCTGGAACGAGCCGGACAATACGAACAACGGCAGTTATGCGAGCGGGGAGCCGCCCAACAAAGTCGAACTCGTGCTGGCGCTTTTGCCGAAAGTGTTCGAATGGGCTCGTGCCGCAGGCGCTTCTCAGCCGCTCACGAGCGGCGTCTGGAAAGATGACTGGTCGTCCCCCGAAAAACTTGGTCCCATGGAGAGAATCCAGGTAACGTTTTCCGATGTGGTTTCCTTCCACAGCTACGACAGTCCCGACGTGTTTGAAAAGCGCGTGCTGTCTTTGCAGCAATATCACCGGCCAATTCTATGCACCGAATACATGGCCCGGGGAAATGGCAGTACGTTTCAAGGCACGCTGCCCATCGCCAAGAAGTATCACGTCGCCGCTATTAATTGGGGACTCGTAGCTGGCAAGACGCAGACGTATTTACCGTGGGATTCCTGGAAGCATCCCTATACGGATCGTGAACCAACTATCTGGTTTCACGAAATTTTCCGCACAAACGGCCAGCCCTACAGCCAGGAGGAAGCCGATTTCATCCGGACGATCATCAAAAGTACCGCTGCTGCCAACTGATTGCGCCCACCGACTGCGCCAACAAACAGTGTGCAATAGATACGATCCAAGCGCTTGTTTGCCTCTTGACGGCAGTTTGGCGCAGGGTCGCGCCGAGGAAGGGAAGAGATTGGTTCCGGGACGTGGACTCGAACCACGATACTCAGCTTCAAAGGCTGATGTCCTACCGATTAGACGATCCCGGAACCGTGGACAACAGTTTAGCAGAGGAAAAAGAATGTGCGAAGCCACTGAAATGTGCGTGGTGCGAGAGTTTCTGCTAAATTGGTAGGGTTGCGTCCATCGCGGGAGAGGTGGCCGAGCGGTTTAAGGCGCACGCTTGGAAAGCGTGTGTAGGTTAACCCCTACCGTGGGTTCGAATCCCACCCTCTCCGCCATTGTTCATTCCTCAGCGAGCGTGATCTAGAACAAAAAAGCCGGGCAGCATCGCCCGGCCTTCGCCATTCCTCAACCGCAAAACCAAACTAGAAGTGGCAGGAGGCCACTCCGCGCTTCTGCAAATACTTCTGATGGTATTCTTCCGCGCGATAGAAGGTACCGGCCGGAGTGATTTCTGTCGCGATGGGCCTTTTTAACTTTCCGCTCGCCTCCAGCGCTTCCCGCGATTTCTTGGCAATGGCTTCCTGCTCCGGCGAATGAACGAAAATAGCCGTGCGGTATTGCGAACCGAAGTCCGGCCCTTGCCTGTTCACTTGCGTCGGATCATGCACTTTCCAGAAGACGTCGAGCAATTGCTCGTAGCTCACCTTGGCCGGATCAAACGTCACTTGCACGACTTCCGCGTGCCCCGTCTCATCCGTGCAAACATCCTTGTAGGTGGGATTCGCCAGCTCGCCGCCGCTATATCCCACCGCCGTATCGATCACTCCCGGTACTTGCTGAAACGCCGCTTCAATTCCCCAGAAGCAGCCCGCTCCAAACGTTGCAATCTCTGGCATCGCCATCTCCTTAGCGAACTCGGTTTCGCTCGCTACTATGGTGAGACTCTCGTGCGAACAGCTATTGGATGCGGGCTATCCCGCACAAGTTTCGGTGAGTTCTTGAAGCAAATCCTCGCACCCCGCTTGCCCAACACGTCCTCTTTGGTCGCTCGCTTGCCTTAACAAGCTTCCGCCTCACGTCTTCTTCTTAGCCGCCGCATCAAAAGTCTTCAGCTTGGCCTGCGCCAGCGCTTTGTAGGCGCTATTTACCGACGCGGACTGCGCAAAAGCATCTTTTGCCTCGGCATTCTTTTTCAAGTTTAACAGCGCGAACCCTAGCCGGTACTGATTTCGCCCATAGCTTCCTTCATCTGACTTCAGCAACGGCCCTGCCGCCTTAAAATTCTCGACGGCTTGCGCGTTATCCTTTTTTTGGATGTTCACTTGTCCCAAAGCACTGAGAGCCAGGCCTTTCTGCAGCGAAATCTGCTGCTGCCACTGTTCGTCGGTAACTCCTTCCGGTTTTGTGGCTGTACCCAGCAGGACAATCACTTTCTTGGCGTAACCTTCTGCCTTATCCAGCTGCTCTCCCTTTTCGCTGTAATAGTCCGACAGCAAGAGCAGCATTCCGATATTGTTGGGGTCCTTAGCCAAAAGCCCGTTCGCCACCTCCAACATTTTCGGCACGTTTTGCGCCTGCTGATACGAAGTCGCCGCCACGCCCAGGGCCTGATTCGCAAATTGCGAATCAGGGAAAAGTTGGGCGAAGTGCGTCAAGAGCGCAGCCCGTTTCGCGGAGTTCGTCGATCGATAAAAACCCAGGAACATGGCTTGCTCGATATAGGTGATGTTGTCTTTATTGCTGTCCAACGATTCTTTCTGCTGTCGTTGCCAGGTGCTAGCCTCGATTCCATCCGGCGCGGGTAACGCTTTGTATCGTTGCAGGATGCCGGGCACTTTCTCTCCGTAGGCCATCAATTTGTCTATGTCGCCCTTTTCGCTGGCTGCTCGCACCATATTCACGGCGTTGGCAAGATTGTCGGGATCGAGCGCAAACAGTTTGTCGCCGTACTCAAAAGCCTTGTCGTAGTTTTTCTGCGCAATGTAATAGTTCACATAGAGATCGTCGGCCACAATGGCCATGTCACCCTGGCCGAGGCTCGATGAAAATTTATCGATCAAAGCTAGCTTCTGCGCTGGATCGGCCGTGCCATTGATTTCCGTCAGCGCATGGTCCGTGTCGGACCCTGCCGGGATCGGCACGAACTTGCCGATTGTTTGACCGCTAGCAGTCCGGGCCGCGAAAACTAACAGTGTGAAAACCCCAATGATCCCAATGATCCGCTTCATGGACGCCTCCACAGGAAGGAAATTGCCTGCATCTTAGTGCCGCTTGGCTCTGCGCGCAAACGAATTCCTCCTCAAACTGGCGCTGCCCCCCAACCAGGCGTCTCGCTCCTGCGTTTTCGTCTAGAATAGAAGAGCTTTGGAAGATTATTGCGGGAGGATTTCGTGGCGATGTCTGAGTCGCGTCATACTTTGTCATTGCGGAAGACTGCGGCCTTTGCACTTACGGCATCCTGTCTGGTGATGGGCTACGCCCAGCGCACAAATGCGCAGGCTGGAATGTCTTGTCACTCGATGGACATGCATGTGGAGATCGCTCCCGAGCAACTCCCGCCGCCCCAGAAGCTCTCCGGCATCGGCAACGCCCACATCCGCATCACCGCAACTCCCGAGGCGCAGATGTGGTTCGACCAGGGTTTGAATTTACTGCACGACTTCTGGGATTACGAATCAGTTCGAGCGTTCGAGCAGAGCGTTCGCGTCGATCCCCAATGCGCGATGTGCTATTGGGGAATCTACCAGGCCGAGAAATTTCGCCATAGCAACTCCGCATACTTCGCCGACTCGGCCTTGGCCAAAGCGGTCAGTCTCAAGGGCCGTGCCAGCAAATCGGAACGCCTTTACATCGAAGCGAGCGCCGCTGCCGAGGCTGCTGAAAAATCCGACAAGGATGAAAAGAAAACAGGGGAATCGAAAGAAGTCCAACTTTATCGCAAACTCGTCAAGGGGAGCCCCAAGGATATGCAAGCTCATATTTTCCTGGCGAACGCGCTCTCCGATGGCTACGACGATAACGATCAGCCCCGCGCTGGGCAAAAAGAGGCTCTGACGATTTTTCAGACCGTGTTGAAAGAGGATCCGGAAAATTCAGCCGCGAATCATTACTGGATTCACGCTGTTGAAGCCAGTCCGCACCCGGAGCAAGCTCTTCACAGCGCCGAAATCCTCGGACGCCTTGCACCAACCTCAGGACATATGGTCCACATGCCCGGCCATATCTTTTTTCGCACCGGCGACTACGCCCGCGCAAAAGACTCCTTCGCCGCCTCCATGCAAGCCGATGAGCTGTACATGCAGACGCAACATGTACAAGTCGATGACGACTGGAATTACGTCCACAACATCATGTATGCCATCGCCAATTTGATGGAAGCTGGCCAGTTGAGCGAAGCGACCGCGCTCTCTGGCAAGGCGCGGACCGCACGCGGCCAGCTTGCCAATTCGCTATACCCCTGGTCGACGCGCGATGCGATTTCGCGGCTCGACCCGCGCCTCCCCGTCGCGCTGCGAGCTGCGGATTGGGCTACGGCTCTCGATCTGCTCAAGTCTGTCGATGCTCCTCCGTCGCTCCCGAATCTCCAGTTTCTGGCGCGCCAGCTAACGCAATTCGCCCTCGGCATGCAGGCCCTTGATGCGCAGGATCTGCCTCGAGCTGAAGCTGCTTCGGCGCAGCTCGATGCGGAACTCTGGCGGATTTCCAATCGCTTGAAAGACGAAGCGGACGCCAAGCCCAAAGAAAAAAACAAGGATGCGAAAAAGTCAGACGCAGCGCCGCCAAAACTAGAGCTGATGCCCGATGCTATGCCGAAGCCGCTCGTCAGCAACTTATCTATCATGTCCTTGGAACTTCGTGCAGGTCTTCTTATGGCCAAGAAGCAGAACGCCGAGGCGAAAAAGCTTTACGTACAAGCTGCCCAGGAAGAAAAAGCGCTCGGCTATCACGAACCTCCGGCTTATGTTCGGCCTGTCGCAGAAACGGAAGCCGCGGCCTTCATGGCCGCCTCAGACTGGGCCGCCGCAAGAGCGGCCTACAAAGAAGCCCTCGCCGAACGCCCGCGCTCCGGCTTCCCGCTCTATGGCATAGCCATGGCCAGCGAACAATCCGGCGACACGACCGCAGCCACGGCCAGCTACGCGGACTTTTTGTCAGCCTGGAAATCCGCCGACGCCAGTCTTCCGCAACTCGCCCATGCGCGCGATTACCTCGCCTCACACGGGACCGTCGCAACTGGAAAATAGCGAGCTGGTTTGAATGGGATTTATTTCGACGCGGCTTTGGACCAAAACTCCGCCGAAGTCACCACCGGCACAATCTCAAACTCAACCAAATCCTCCCAACACCTGACCCACTCCGCCAGCAACTCCACGCGATCCGCTTCCATAATCTGGAAACAACGGCAGCGCGCCGCATCCACCCAGCTGACGTGATACTCCACGCCCGCAGGCAACATCCGGCCCTCGCGAGCAAACCGCTCGCCGATCTCCCTCGTCTCCCCATTCCGAAACCGCTCAATCACCATGAACAACATGCCGCAAGTCTACCCGATACCTTCTCAACAGCAAGCGCAGCTGCGAAGCCAACCACCAGTTCCTACCCCGCCGGGTCGCCAAACCATCAGCGGACTCGCCCGCGTTTTTGCATTTCAGAGGTGCCTCTCCTAACTCTTGTAGATGCAACGCTTACAAGCATTCGACATCTTCCCGCATTCTGCGGCCCCGCGGCCAACAACTCATTTGGAAATCAACACGCGCTCGCAACCCCTGACACTGATTTGGCCCCCACCTACAGGCGAGCTAAATCCCTTAGACGCAACGTTTACAAAAAACGGGGGAGAGGTAAAATCGCCGCGGCTCTCCCGCAAGCTTCACCCAATTCCGGCTGAGCGCAAGCCCGTACTCCATTCCGCTTGCTCCGGTCGAACACCCTGGAGTTCACGCAGCTTCCCGCCCCCTATCCAATTTGACCCGCCGCACATTTCGCGAGACGATGCAAAGTTTGGACGAGGTGCAGATTTGGATCTAGGCTTACAGGGCCGCGTAGCCATCGTGGCGGCCGCCAGCAAGGGACTTGGCCGCGCCGTTGCAGAAGAGCTAGCGCGCGAAGGCGCCAGTGTCGCCATTTGCGCGCGCACTGCGTCCGAGCTTGAACAAGCCGCCGCCCAAATTCAGAAATCCACCGGCCGGGAAGTCTTCTATCAACCCGTGGACGTCACAAATCCCGCCGCCGTCTCTCATTTCGTCGCTGCCGTCGAAGACCGCTTCGGCCGTCTCGATATTTGCGTCACCAATTCCGGCGGTCCGCCTTCAAAGCCATTTGTGGACACAAAACCAGAAGACTGGCGGGCTGCCGTCGATCTCCTGCTGATGAGCACAGTCTTTTTCGCCAAGGAAGCGCTGCCGCGCATGCAAAAAAACAAGTGGGGGCGCTTCATCACCATCACGTCCTCCGCGGTGAAGCAACCTGTTGACGGTCTGCTGCTCTCTAACTCCATTCGTGCCGCCGTCGCTGGCCTGGCGCGTACTCTTGCGAATGAATACGCCGCGCACGGCATCACCGTCAACAACGTTTGCCCCGGCTACACGCGTACCGCGCGTCTGGATAATCTTGCCGCAACCATTTCCGCGCGCACAGGCGCTCAGCCGGAAGCAGTCTTCGCCGATTGGACGAGCCGGATTCCCGCAGGCCGCATTGGCACGCCGCAGGAATTCGCCGCCGTTGTGGCCTTCCTCGCGTCGGAGCGTGCCAGCTACGTGAATGGCACATCCACCGCGGTCGATGGCGGCATGGTAAGAAGTCTCCTATAATAAAAGATGATGAATCTCTCCCAGCGCCACTTTCAACTATCGATTCTGCCTGAAATCTTTGCCATCGTAGGGCTCGCGCCAACCGCAAGTATTCCGGCTTGGGCCACGCAAGGCTCGTTTTTCTCCGTCACGCGTACTCCCGACGAGCTCTCGATTGTCGTCGATGAATCCCTCGTTCCTCCCGGAGTTCAATCGCAAGGCGGCTGGCGCGTTATGAAAGTGCACGGGCCGTTTGTTCTCGCGGAGGTCGGCGTATTGGCTTCGCTCGCCGGGCCTCTCGCCGCTGCAAAGATCAGTGCATTTGTCGTCTCTACCTTTGATACAGACTACGTCCTGGTGGCCAATGAAAATCTGGCCCCCGCCGTCTCGACACTCGAACGGGCAGGACACACATTCCAGAAGGGCCCATCTGAATGACCATTTCCTTTTTTGTGAGTAATCCTAGTCGTCCGTGCCGCCGGACGGCGTATCTCGCCGTTGCAGGCTTGCTAGCGATTCTTTTCGTCACACTGCGCCTTCGCGCCGATGAACCCTATGCTCGCAGCCGCGACTACGACCTGCAACACTCGCGCATCGCTCTGCGCTTCGATCTCGATCAAAAAAAAGTGATCGGCGACGTCACTCATTCGCTGACCATCCTCCGCGACTCCACCTCGAAGATCATTTTTGATTCGGCCGGCTTGACCATCCAAAGCGTCACCGTCAATAAGTCCTCCGCCAAATTTGAAACCAAAGACGACAAGCTCATCATTCCGCTCGCCACCAGTGCCCGAGCCGGCGAGAAATTCGACGTCAACATCCGCTACGAAGCCAAGCCCACCAAGGGCCTCTACTTTATCCTGCCAGACAAGGATTATCCCGACCGCCCCAAGCAAGTCTGGACGCAGGGCGAATCCGAGGACACGCGCTACTACCTTCCTACGTACGACTACCCGAATGATCGGCTCACCACAGAGACCATTCTCACCGTGCCTGCTTCGTGGCTCACCGTTGCCAACGGCAAGCTCATCAGCGTCTCCGAAGCCGCCAACGGCATGAAGACCTGGACCTGGAAAGAATCTGTGCCCAGCTCGACGTATCTCATCACCATCGTCGCCGGCGAATTGGACGAAATAAAAGACACCTGGCGCGGTATCCCCGTCACCTACTACGCTCCCAAAGGCCGCGGCGACCGTCTCTCTATCAACTACAGCCGCACTCCGCAGATGATCGAACTTTTCAGCAAAAAACTTGGCGTCGACTATCCCTGGGAAAAATACGCGCAATCCATGGTCGATGATTTCGTCGCCGGCGGCATGGAAAATTCCAGCGCCACCACGAATACCAGCACTTCGCTGCAGCATCCGAAGCTCGCTCCCGAATACCTCACCGGTCAGGACGACCTAATCTCTCACGAGCTTGGCCACCAGTGGTTCGGCGATCTAGTCACCTGCAAAGATTGGGGTGACATCTGGCTCAATGAAGGCTTCGCCACTTTCATGGAAACGATTTGGACCGAATCTCACTTTGGCAAAGATCAAGCCGACTACGAAAGGTGGGCGAACGCCCGCGGCTGGTTCGAGCAGGCCAATCTCTATGACAAGCCCATTGTCCGGCACGACTTCAACGATTCCGGCGAATTCGACGGCAATGCTTACACCAAAGGGGGCTGGGTTCTTTACATGCTTCGCCATCAGCTTGGCGAGGATGCTTTCTATCGTGGTCTCAAGCACTACCTCGAAGTGAATCGCGGCAAAAACGTAGTCACTGCCGATCTCGCGAAAGCCATGGAAGAAGCCACGCACGTGAACGTCGACCAGTTCTTCAGCCAATGGCTCCATGGCGCGGGCGCACCCAAGTTCGACCTGAGCTACAAATACGACGACGCGAAACACGAAGTCGCCCTAACCGTTAAGCAAACGCAAAAAGTCGAGGGCCACGTCGGCCTTTTCCACGTTCCGACGGAAGTAGAAATCACCACCGCGTCCGGACCAAAGCTTTTTCCCGTCACGATATCGAATGAGAAGGACACCGAGATTTTCACCTTTCGCGCAGATTCCGCTCCGCTCATGGTTCTCTTCGATAAAGGCGGCCACGTCCTTAAATCCGCCGACTTCCACAAAGAAAAGAAGGAATGGCTCTATCAGTTGAAGAACGCTAGCGAGCTTGCGGATCGCGCCGATGCCATCGCGGCGCTGAGCAAGCTCAAAGGCGATGACGAGGTCGTCTCCGCACTCTCTGACGCTCTTCGCGACGACAAAGCCTGGGGCATTCGCGCCAATGCCGCCGACGCTCTCGGCCAACTCGGCGGCCCAGCCGCTTCAAAGCAACTCCTTGACGCCTTAAACACTGCCAAAGAACCCTGGGTGCGTAATCGCATCGTCTCCGCTCTCGCAAATTTCAAAGATGATCCCGCCATCGTCGCCAAGCTGAATGCTATCGCCGACGATGACAGCTCCTATCGCGCACGCGCCGCAGCCCTTCAAGCGCTAGGCCGCCTCAAAGCGCTGGGTGCTCTCGCTACGCTCGATGCCGCGGTCGCCGCCGATTCTCCCGACGGTTTCCTTCGCAACGCGGCGCTCCGTTCCATGGGCCCTCTCGGTGACGACAAAGCCGTGCCGCTCCTTCTCGAATGGTCGGCTCCGGGCAAGCCCATCGATTCGCGCAACGCTGCCATCGCCAGTCTCGCGCGCCTTCAAAAGGACAACAAGGACATCACGAAGCAGATCGCGTCTTATCTCAACGAGTCCCACTTTCGTGTTCGCATGGCTAGCATCTTCGCTCTGGGCGCGCGCGGCGACGCAAGCGCCATTCCTGCTCTCGAAGCCCTCCTCAAGAGCGACGACCTCAGCATCGAGATGGTCCCCATGATCAAAGGCCAAATCGCGACGCTGAAGGCCCCGCCCGGCGAAAAACACCGCCAACACGGCGAAACGTCAGGCGAGGACGAAGTTGCAGACGCCGCTTCCTCGGCGAGTGGAGGCGATCAAGGCGCGGTAGCGAAGCGCCTCGACCGCCTCGAACACCTGATGCAAGAAATGAGCGACCGCCTCAAGACAATCGAGACGCGCCTCCCACCGGCAAAGCAGTAAGCCGCCGTTGCCATTCCCTGTTGGGACAAACATGGCGCTGCACCCATGTTGGGAACCTAAGGGCAAGCAATCCCCGCGACTACAGAAACGCGAAGGAAGTGAGACATCCGCGCGGTGGGATGTAGGCGGCGGAGTGTGTTAGTGTGATTTTCCAAAGTTTGCGAGAGCGAGACGAGGAGAACGATGGCGAAACCGAAAGTGCTGGCGACACGGCCGCTCTTTCCTGCGGCGCAGGAGATTTTGAACGCGGGGTGCGAAGCAGAGTATTGGACCAAGCCGGAACGGATCTCGAAAGAGGAGTTGTTCAAGAAAATAAAGGATAAAGAAGGTCTGGTGTGCCTGCTAACGGAGAAAGTGAACCTCGAACTGCTTAACGCGGCGCCGAAATTGCGGATTGCGGCAAACGTGGCGGTGGGATTCGACAATATCGATGTGGCGGCTTGCACGAAGCGCGGAGTGGTAGCGACGAACACCCCGGGTGTGCTCGACGAGACCACGGCGGATTTTGCGTGGACTTTGATGATGGCAGTAGGGCGGAGGCTGGTGGAAGGTGACACGCTGGCGCGGTCTGGGAATTGGAAAGGCTGGGATTTAGATCAACTCGTAGGGACGGATGTATGGGGCAAGACGCTGGGGATTGTGGGATTTGGGCGGATTGGACGCGCGATGGCACGGCGGGCGCTCGGCTTTCAGATGAAAGTGATTTACGCGGACGCGGTGCGAGCGCCAGAAGTGGTGGAGAAGGAATTGAAAGCGGAATATCGTGGGATGGCGAGCTTGTTGGCAGAGTCGGACTTTGTGAGCGTGCACGTGCCGCTCCTGCCGGAAACGCGCGGCTTGTTTGACGCGCCGAGATTTTCGAAGATGAAGCCGACCGCGTATTTGATTAATACGTCGCGTGGCGCGGTGGTGGACGAAGCTGCGCTGGTGCACGCGCTGGAAAGCGGAAAGATCGCAGGCGCTGCGCTGGATGTGTTTGAGAATGAGCCGTTCATCCATGCCGGATTGAAGAGGCCCAACGTGGTGCTGGCGCCGCATATCGCGTCGGCG
>Ga0210384_10000165_pt1 | contig 101899 bp, 98 predicted proteins | sample IncBWH2MmetaG_FD_160574 | JGI IMG/M metagenome (GOLD analysis project Ga0210384, IMG submission 160574) | Forest soil microbial communities from Barre Woods Harvard Forest LTER site, Petersham, Massachusetts, United States - Inc-BW-H-2-M | ecosystem: Environmental > Terrestrial > Soil >... | reverse complement strand
CGCCGGATATGTTGACGAAGCGAAAGTCGACTCGAAACGATAGGTTGTTAGGCAATCTTCGGCCACTCTGTAGTAAGAAGAATTCTATTTTCGCGCCGGCGAGCGACGCCCGGAACGCGGTCGAGAGAAGAGGTTCATTTCTTCGGGCGAGAGGTCCCGTTCGTCGTTGAATACCGGCAGCAAGAGAAAATGCACAGCGGCTCGTATGTTGCACGGTCGATGAGCACGTCTCAACAAGGAAGTCGGCCTGTGCCACGGGCAGCGGTCGACCGAAATGTCGTCGTTGCGGAGGCCGAGCGTCTGCGACTGAGGCTCTTGGAATACTCGGCCGTCAGCATGCTTGGGAATCTCATGCTCCACGCGGCCGCGGCCGCGCTCCAGACCGGCGCGTATGAATTTCCTCAAGTCGAATATGCAGCTTTGATCTATTGGCACGAGCTAAGCGACAGGGGGGATTGCGCGGTGGCGGACGGAGCCGCGGTCGAAGAGATCTCGCAATCGTTGAACGCCCTCTTCGCCGCGGTGCAGGGCTATTATCGAAGCGAGGCTGATCGCGCGCGTACCAACGGCGTTCCGGCAGAGCTCGAATATCGGCTGCGTTCAGCTGGCCTCGGAATAAGGGTTCCCGCTTATGAAGTGCATCAGCTGCGCGTCCTGCGCGGGATATTCGGTCCGCACGCGCCGGGTATCCGAACGCAGCTCGGCTTCGACACGGAGGACGTCGTCGCTTGCGTTGATGCTGTCAACGAACATTCCTCGCGCGCAGTTGCGTCGTTTCACACCGCGGCGAAGAGTCTGGACTCGCAGGAAGCCTACGACGAGCACTTCGCGAAAGCTGGAGTCTTCTTGACCTTTGAGCCCGGACAGATCGCGGCGCTCGCTCGGCTTCCGGCGGCGACCGTATCGTCCGTGATGGATTTTCTCTCGCTGGAGCGCGGCGCGCCTGACGAGAATACGCTCCTACCTTCGCCGTACAGCATGCTCCGGCAGCGACCGATCCTGGCGATCGGTGCCGGCCGATACCTCGTTCCGAGCCACGCACTACTGATGCCAGCCGTGCAATCCCGTTTGGAACAAGCCCTTAACCCGGCTAGAACAGCCGACGCCGCAGACGGCCTTTGGACGCGTTACGAAAAGCTCCGAGGCAAGTGGGTGGAGGAGGAATCCTACCGTTTGCTTCAGGCAATGATGCCGGGCGGAAAGGGGACGGTAGGCGCGTATTATTCTATCCCGACGGGGGAGCGCGTCGAGGGTGACGTGGTCTATCAGGTCGACGATGTAGTGTTCCTGTTGGAGGGCAAGGCCGGAGCGTTCTCTCCGGCAACACTTCGTGGAGCACCCGGTAGCCTCTCGGACGATGTAACGGAGATCATATCGAAAGGCCACGAACAGTGCGCGCGAACCGAAGCGTATATTCGAGCCGGCAATAATGCCTTCGAGAACGCGGACGGTTCCGTCGCCTTGACCCTGACGGGCGACGTTCGGGAGTTTCTTCGAATCGTCATCACGCTCGACAATGTGGGCGCTCTGTCGACGGCGTCGGCCGCGCTGCAACGTGCAGGGCATCTTCGAGAATATCCTACATGGACACTGTCCATGACCGACATGATGATCGTCGCCGATGTGCTTTCGCTGCCCGGGGAACTACGACATTATGCACGGTCGCGCAATGCGACCATGATGCTCGATCACGTGCTCACGGTCGACGAGACGGACTATCTGGGGATGTATCTGCTCTGGAACCAAACTACGATCATGGAGGAAATGTCCGACACCGTCTTGCTTACGGGTCATATTGAACAGTTTGACAACTACTACGTGAGCCGCAAGGTGAAGAATCCGCCGCGTCAGCCCATTCCTGAAGAAGTAGCCGAACTGATTTATGCTCTCGCGCATCTTAACGCCCCACTTTGGAGCCAGGCAGCGTGCGACATTCTTGAGCTCGGCTCGACGACCCGCGGATACCTGGCCGATGAATTAAGGTCGAGGAAAGTGGATGCGTCCACGCGCTTAACAGACGTCACGTTCGGACTGGGAAGTAGTGGCTATCTTACCGTCGTGCTGAGGAACGATTGCGAACCAGTTCGGCTCCGCGAGCAGTTTGTCGCGGCGATAGCCTCGTCACCTATGCGAGTGTCTGGCAAGCGACTAATAATTGGTTACGATCCGGCGAACCGGGTCGCGACCGCTGATTATTACGAGCGGGTGGACAGCAGACACTTCCGAGCAGCTCCGTCACTTACGTGGACCCCGGCGATCGTTGGAGCAACTTCATAGGTCAGTTATCGATGTGTGATTTTTCGGGGCACAGTCGCGTCGGAGAGGTTAAAGTGAGTGCTCCCAATGGCGGAGAAGTTCTAGCCTCTCAATTTGAGAGCTTCGGACGTGAACGATATCCATCAGACCATCGTTGCCGACCCGCTTGCCGCCTCTCTCACGGAGGCAATATCTTCGTGCGGCTGCATGTCGGAGTTCGCCAAGTACGTGGCGGAGCGCCGTAGCGTCAAGCGCTGGTACATCGCCGCCGACTTCTGCCTCGGCGACACGTTGAAGCCGAACGACGTCATAGCGTTCACGGTAATACCGGAAGACGCGCCGCTCGCCGCGCTCTTCAAGGAGATATCGGCCGTCAAGACGCGCGACATTAAGCGGGTGAGGCGCGTTCCCGAATCGATGATAAAATGGCTCGCGGAGGATCATCGCTTCACGTTTGCGTTCATCGTCAACCGACGCAGCAGGCGGATTTTCGGCGGAGACGTGTCGGCGGGGCTCGTCATCGCGAGCGCGCGCAAAGCGTTCGAAGATTTTCGGCACGGACCTGGAGATGCGACGCTCGACGCTGTGATAAGTCGCTGGAAGGCGTTGGAGCAGAAGGCAAAGGCCAAGAACTTCAACGAGGCCCTTTTCAACGATGCGTTGTTGGTCGCGACGATCGCCGCGCTGATAGGTCTGCTAATTGCGCAGAATGTTGAACCGGCGGCCATTCGCTGGATCCCCGATCGTGACGACATGACGACCGCCTTCGGTGGCGCCGCATTCGATGTGTACGCGAGGTTGCTCTGGGTTTGGACGAAGCCGGCGGCCGTCCGTGCGCCGACTGCGGGATACGTTCGGGCTGACACCTCTCACCGCGAAGACTTCTACGACGGTTTCAACCGGATCCCCGACTGCGTGGCGGGCTCTCTTGCCAGTTGCGCATACGTCGACCGAGTTGGAAAATTTGCTCCCGCGGCGCGCAAGCACCAGCAAATGCTGGGGGTCATCGCCGATAACCCTCGCATCCGTGTATTCCAGATGACATTGCGGCACGGCGAGGCCCCCGTCGTGATCCCCGTGCTCGTGAGCAGAGCGCCGATCGCGTGACGGGTTGCCACGCGATACCGAGTTCCGCCGATGACATCAGGCTTCGATGGACCACGATGATCGCCAGTCGACGTTGGTGGAGCGGAAGTGACGCTTTCACGCGCGTGCACGGGATAATCGCTTTATCCAGCGCTTGATATTGGAATCCCGGCGCGGCAGTGAGTTCATTTTCGGGACAAGAGGGGCATACTGCTTGCAGGAAATGCTTGCAGTAAGCATGCAATTATGTTGGCATGGTTACATTGACAATCCGTGATGTTCCCGATGACATTCTTAAGAGCGTCGACGCCGCAGCCCGCGTCGCTCAGATCAGATCGCGCGAGGCCTTTCTGCGAAAGCATCTTAACGAGGTCTATGGGCCGGAAGGGTCCGTCGCCGCCGCCACCGCCCAACGTCTTCGCAAGATCATGCAAACAGCCGCCGGACTGGGCGAGCGAGGCTGGCTCGATCCGGCGCCTACCATATCCCTAGTGGCCCGCGCGCTGGGTCACCGGGATGCGAGCGCGTTCGAGTCCGAGTTGCGCGGCGAACGCGCGTTGACATTCGGCGATGGCGATGGGTTCTGTGCGCTCTTCGGCGTTGAACGAAGTTGGCTAGAAAGCGGGGTCGGGAATCCGTTCGAGGCCTCGGCGCTCTTTCGCGACGGCCATGACGTCTTGGCGCATTTCTTGACAAGAGGGATCGAGTACGACGAGCTGTGCTTCGTGCTGGCCGACGCGCCCGACGTCGGCGCCGCGATTGTCGGCGTCCGATCCGCGCCGCATCCGCTTTCGCCCGACGGCGCGTGGCGTTACAACATATTGGCCGATCTGATTCCGATTCACGATCACGTCGGCGGCACCGGCAGGGCCAACAGGCGCGAGTTCGCCGACCTCATGGTCGCACTGTACGACAACGAACTATTTACAGAGCAGACAGCGATGCACGGTCGCATCGTCAACGAGGCACAGTACATGGCGCTGGTTTCCGGCGGGATTCACGCAGCGGAGATAGTCGGCGATCGATCATTGGGCAGCCACTGGCACGAGGACTTTTGGCAAATGGAGCGTCAGGATGTATACACGAAGAACTACGGGATGGCGAGGGACGCGTTGCGCGAAGAGTTGTTGCGCGAGAAGATCCAGTCGACCGATCAATACCACAACCACGTGCGCAAGTTGTGCGAGCAGATCCGAGGGGATCTCGATCGTATCGAACCATGACTCCGGCGGGCCCGAGTAGCGGCCAGGGTAGTGGGTCATTCGTGATTGAATGAAAATCGAGGGGCCACGCTTGGGGGGACAACTAATCTATGTCCATGCAAGCGGCATCGCGTTTACTATGGGCGCTTCTTGTCGTTCTTTTTATTGGCTATGTCCAATGGGTCGAAGGGCAGTATCTCACCGATCAACAGAAAAAGGGCAACGATTTGAGCGCCCCTTGGCATTTTATCGCCTGAACGTCGCCAAATTGGATCATCACTATTGTGGCCGTACTTGGTCTCATGTACGTCGTATTTCCGAGCATTAGCAAACTATTTTCACCCCAAGCAAGCCCCCATGCCCGCCGATGCTGTATACAATTTCAAAGACATTGACATACACAATGTCGGCACGGGGTTTTCATTTCAAACGATAGGAACCGTCGTTCAAAGAGAACCCGCGGTGGCTCCGAAAGTTCACTATTGTTACGCGACTGCCGACACCACAGACATGAAAAATATTAGTAGCCTCTATTTGTGGATTCACGCGGACCGCCCAGAGCCGCCAGGATCGCGTTACATAAACCCGTGGGGGTCTCCATAGGGGCACGGGATTACTACAATATCGGTAAGACCGTCGAATGGCAAACACGTCAAGGAGAGGATTCAAGACTAGTATCTGTTTACCACCTGGCGACTATTCAATCGACTGGCCTACCGCTGATACTTCCGGATAAGTTCGCCATGGTCGGGACAGAACGTGCCGCCGTTATGAAACTGGATCCAATTTTTCACCGGTCCTTCCAAAAAGTGCGTCGCAGCTGAGACTACGGGCGGGGACGTACGCGGCTCGATGTACTCAAGCACCTCGCCTGCTGGCAGGACATCGCATTGGGCTTCGGCACCACAGTGGCAAATTAGGCGCATCTATACCTCTCGTACATATATGTGGCATCAGGTCATATGTTTGTCAAACGAAGTTCGCAGCTTACTTGGTGTCAAGAATTTCACTAGAACTTGGCGCGCCTTCTACGAAGTCGGCTCGTGCCCTAGACTCAGTTGGCCCGACGAAGGAACGGCAAGATTCGGCAAGCGCAGGACCCGCTCAGTCATTCGATTGCGAGCAATGCCGGCAACGCTCGCCACGAAGCTTTCGCTCAGCATCCAGGACGTCTTCGACTTTAACGTCATAGGTGCGAGCCAAGTATTTGTTGCTTTGCGTTGACGGTACTCCTCAATCACGTATCCGACGAAGTCGACGATCAATACAGTCCGCAAAACGTGCTCGATACGTCCGTATTCCAGCCACTCAGCATGCAGTATTTTGCGCCTGTTGAGCTTGCGCCCATTAACGTCTACGCCCGACTTCGCTTTCGCGAACATGACGTCAAAGAGTAAATCGAGCGTTGGCCGATCGAAGCGATAAGTAACCCGTTCAAACTCCGTCCGAACGAGGCGCTTGTTCTTCGAGCTCGACCACCCGCGGATTCCCGCCTCAAAAGCTAAGTCGGTGAGCATTCCGTCAACCTGCGCGAAAAGGGCGGGAACAACTAGATTGGCTGCATTGTGGCCGCGCACGCCGTGGTGCGACATCGCACAGAGACAGTCTTGCACGATCTTGAAGCGTTGAGGCGTCACGACTGTGTAGTCGCGCATCTCGTCGGCGAAGCGACGCAGCTGCGACCAGCCGTCGTTCCTGAGGTAGTCGCGCACGAGCAGATAGATATCGTGCTGAGGGGCCCTGGAATCACGAGCAGCGGACGCTAGCAGAAAAATCACGGGTATCTGAATCGATGGCGTCAGCCCCCACCCATAACGAGACGCTAGGGCGCCGAGCGCGTCGAACAAGTGATACGCCTCGTCGATCATGACCGTGGCGACCGATACCAGGTCCATTACCCCGTCACCAAGCGTCTTAAGCCATTCCCGAATACCGGTCACGAGATCCGTCATTACATTTACTCCGTCTTGGATATGAGTTCTAAGTTTTCGAGTTCTTCGCTGACGTGCCTCCGACGAAAACAACGGATCGATCCTGCAGCAAACTGAATCGAGAGGGGCTCGGCTGGACGTCATCGCGGTGCGGCGACGTGCGGGCTGAGACAAGAGCGAACGCCAGGCGGCGATAGCCGGTCTGCGATCACAATCGACTCGAATTCGGCCGAACCCCAGCTAGTCGCGACATGGCCAAGATTTGGCAATACGCAAACTTCAAACTATCGGAAGCGGACCGATTCGCCGCGGTTCGGTGAATTCCGCGATGGCACCCGATCTGCGTCTAATTGGCGTCGGCGTCAAGTTGAATGAAGGCATCGTGAATAGCACACCATCGTTCTCGAAGTATCGTCTGACAATATTGTTTTCGACTGTCACTCTCGCGCCGGCGCAGGCGATAGCTGCCGCATCGACGGGCTCCTTGCCGTGGGATGGACCGTTGCAAACGCTCGCCGCAGATCTAACCGGTCCGGTAGCGACATCCATTTCAGTAATTGCGCTATTCGTCGCTGGTGCCGTGCTGGTATTCGGCGAGGACATGGGCCATTTTGCGCGTCGGGCGCTCGTGGCCGTAATCGCAATTGCGTTCCTGCTCCTTGGATCGCAGTTTCTGATCGCGCTTGGTCTGACGAACGGCTAGCGAGATTATGGAGAATTCGCGACTGATCGCAATTCACCAGTCGTTTCTGAGTCCGCTCCTCATCCTCGGCGTCGAGCGTGAACTGTTTATCGCCACCGCATTGGTTTCGGCGATGCTCGTGTTTAGCGTCAGCAACGCATTCCTTGCCGTCGTCGGGACCGCTTTTTGGCTCGTTACGTTACCGATGCTCCAAAGAGTTGCGAGGGCCGATCCGCAGATGAGTCGAGTGTACGTGCGACACGCTCGCTACGCGCAGTACTTACCTGCGGCGGCAGCCTGCAATGCTCCAACCCGATCAAATCCGGACTGGGCCCAAACCCGATGATTAGGCTCTCAGAGTTCCGCTCTAAGGCCAAAGGACTCGCCGACCTTCTCAACTACGCAGCGTTGGTCGACGAAGGCATATTGATATGTAAAGACGGCAGCCTGACGGCCGCGTGGGGTTATCGTGGGGATGACTTTGAGTCCGCATCTGCTGGCGAGCTCGCGGGTGTCTCTGCCAGCATAAACTCAGTTCTTTGCCAGTTGGGCGGCGGCTGGATGATTCACGTCGACGCGATTAGATCGCCCTCGGTCGCCTATCCATCGCAGGGGAATTTTCCCGACAGAACAAGTCGACTCATCGACGACGAGCGCAGAACGCAATACCGAACGGCCGGCACGCACTTTGAAACGCGCTATGTTCTGACGCTTTCGTACTTGGCGCCAACCGATGACGACGAGCGCGTCGGCGGGTATTTTGTCGGCTGGGAGACCTCGGACAAACACACCGGATCTCGAGCGCTCGCGAGCTTTCGGCAAGGGCTGGCCCAAATCGAAGACGGCCTCGGCTCGCTCCTGAAGATGAAGCGCATGCGATCGCGTCCGTCCCAGAACCGTGCTGCGCTTTGGAATGACTTGCTGGGCCATATCAACGCGTGCATCTCGGGCGACGATCACCCGGTCTTACAGCCGCCCACTCCAATGTATCTCGATACGATTCTCGGCTCTCAGGACTTCTACGGCGACTTGCGACCAAGAATCGGCCCGAAGCACATTCGACCGGTCTCGATCGTTGGTTACCCACAACACAGTTACCCCGGTATGTCGGACGCTCTACAGCGCCTGCCGTTCGCATACCGATGGTCGTCGCGTTTCATCTTTCTGGATCCGACAGTCGCCGAAAAGCATATCGCCAGCTACGAGAAAAAGTGGTTTGGCCGACGCAAGAGCCTCCGATCGCTGATCGCCGAGCAATCCGGCGGCCACTCGGGACCAGTCAATGCGTACGCCGACACGATGGCGTCCGACGCCCAAGGCGCGCTCGCCGAATGTGCGAGCGGTTCAGTGAGGTTTGGTTATTTCACAAACGTCGTTATCGTCATGGATGAAGACGCCGCGGTTGTGGACCAGAACGCGCGAGAGGTCGTCAAGGCGATCAACAACGCTGGTTTCAATGCGCGCCTCGAAGACGTCAACGCCGTCGAAGCCTACTTAGGCAGTCTACCCGGCCACGGTCATCCCAACGTGCGTCGTCCGCTCATGCACACCCTGAATGTATCGGACATCCTTCCGATGACTGCCATCTGGTCTGGCCCGCGAACGCATCCGTGTCCGTTCTATACCGAAAATAGTCCGCCGTTAGCCTACGTCGGGACCGGCGGCGCCACGCCTTTTCGGCTCACGTTGCATGTCGACGATGTCGGGCACGCGCTAGTACTTGGACCGACTGGATCGGGGAAATCGACGCTGCTGGGCTTCTTGATGGCGCAGCACTTTCGATATCCGGGCGCGCAGGTGTTCGCGTTTGACAAGGGATTCTCGGCGTACGTTCTCTGCAAAGCCTGCGGTGGCGAGCACTATGCCATCGCGGGCGACAACATAGACCTCTCGTTTTGCCCGCTTGCGAAGATCGACGAACCCGGCGAGCGTACCTGGGCGATAGAGTGGCTGGAAATCCTCGTCAGCTTGCAGGGACTGGCGATTGGACCGCATCATCGTGCGGCTCTCGCCAAAGCCGTCTCGTTACTCGCGAATTCCGAGCACCGGACGCTCACGGATTTTGTCAGCACGCTGCAGGACGTGGAGCTGCGCGATGGACTTGCGCACTACACGCTTTCTGGTTCGATGGGCAACCTGCTTGACTCCGACCGCGACGCGCTCGGCTTGAGCGACTTCCAGGTCTTCGAGATGGAGCACTTGCTCGGACTCGGGCCAAAAGACGTCATCCCCGTTCTGCTCTACCTTTTTCACCGCATCGAGCGCCGCCTTCAGGGCCAACCGACGTTGATCGTGATCGACGAGGCGTGGCTCATGCTCACAAGCGAGCTCTTTCAATCGAAGATCCGCGACTGGCTCAAAACGTTACGCAAAGCAAACGCCGCCGTTGTCTTTGCAACTCACAGCCCGACCGATATCCTCAATTCGCGGATCGCAAACGCGATCGTCGAGTCGTGCCCGACGAAGTTCTGGCTTCCCAATGCTGAAGCGAAAACCCCGACGCTCGCCGCCGCGTACGCAAGCCTTGGGATGACCGACCGCCAGATCCACAGGATCGCATCGGCTGTACCGAAGCGCCACTACTACTACACCTCGCCGATGGGCCGACGGCTGATCGATCTCGACCTCGGCGCGACCGCGCTTAGTTTCACGGGCGCCGCAGGCAAGCAAGACCTTCGCGCGGTCAAGACCCTGCAAGAACGGCACGGGGAAGCGTGGCCGGCGGCATGGCTGCAAACGCGCGGGCTCACCGACGCTGCGCGTACATGGCTCGGCTACGAATCGGACTCCCTCGCGACCCATTCCCAGCGTTGCACTGATTAAGGAGTGTTCTATGCGATTCAAGGCGAGCCTCATTTTCTCGACGATCGTAACGCTAATGGCATTCGCGTCAGCGGCGACCAAGGCGGCGGTGCCCGTGTTCGACCCGCTCAACTACGCGCAAAATGCTCTCACCCAAGCGAATACGCTCAAGTTGACGCTCGATCAAGCCCAGGAGATCGCGAACCAGCTGCAGGCGCTAGAGATGCAGGCGCGGTCGTTGCGTGCGATTCCCAAAGGCGTGTGGGGCGAGATTCAATCGGATCTGAGCGCGCTTCGCGCTGTCGTCGAGAAAAGCCAAGGCATCGGCTACGATGATACCAATCTATCGAGCGACTTTGTGTCCGCCTACCCGGGATTTGTGACCACGACGAATTTCGCCGACTCGTATCAGCGGTGGACCCGCAATGCGCTCGCCGGAATTCAGACGTCACTTCAGGACGCCGGGCTTCAGGATCGGCAATTCCAAAGCGAGGATGCCACGCTCTCGCAGCTCCAGGCGCTGAGCGATGGAGCCACAGGACATCTGCAGGCGCTTCAGGTCGCCAACATGATCGCCGTCCAGCAGGTGCAACAGATGCAGAAGCTGCGCCAGCTTCAGATGGCACAGATTCAGGCGCTTGCCGGCTATCTCGCGACGCAGCAGCAGACTCAGAGCAGCCAATACGCGGCGCTCAAAGCCTGGTTGGACGGTGCAAGCGCGCCGGCCTATAAGTTCTGAACCGCTGAATCGATGCTTTCCGCGGCCAAAGTGAAGACAAGCACGCGCCGTGCGACCGGGTATTCCGGCCCACCGGCGCTCTTGTCTGTTGCGCTTGTCCTCGTCATGCTAGCCTACAGCTCCGGCGCGGCGATGGCTGCACAGAGCGGGTCGGGCACGCTGACCGATGTCGTGAACGCTTTCAAGTCGACGAGCGGGGGATGGATTGGGACGGCGCTCACCTACGCTCGTCACCTGTTCTTCGCACTCGTCGCTATCGAACTTGCGTGGACGGCCATTACCTACGTCCTCCAGCGCGACAACCTGTCGGACTTCGTCGCAAACCTGATCCTCAAGCTCATGGGTGTCTTTTTCTTCCTTGGGCTATTGCAAAATGCGCCGACATGGATACCTGCCGTCGTCGACAGTTTCTCCCAGGCCGGCGCAGCGATCAGCGGCCAGAACACCGTCCTTGATCCGAGCACCACCTTCGGACAAGGCTTGCAACTAGCAAAAGCGATGCTGACGACGTTGAACAACCCGGCGATTTTCACTGCGGTTCTGCCGGTCTTGCTCGCCGTACTCTGTTCGATCGGCGTCGTCATCGCGTACGCGGTCGTCGCTGGCCAGCTGTTTATCACGCTCATCGAGTCCTACATCGTCATCAGCGCCGGATTGTTCTTCTTGGGCTTTTCCGGGAGCAGATGGACACTGCCGTTCTCTGAGCGCTATGTCGGCTACGCGGTCAGCGTCGGCATCAAACTGTTCATGCTGTATCTCATCGTCGGACTGGGCGCCACGCTCGCGCAACAGTGGCAAGCGCTCTTTACCCCCGCCATTGTTGCGCAACCGGAGGTCTATATCGGCGTGGCAGGATCGGCACTTGTGTTCATGCTGCTTGGCTGGCAGATTCCGAGCTTTGCCGGCGCCCTGATGACCGGCTCGCCCTCCATGACCTTGGGCACGGCCGGCAACGTGGTCGCCACGACTGCGTCCGCAGGGGCCGGCATCGCGAGCGGCGTGTTCGCGGCCGCGGGAGTGGGCGCCGGAATCGCGATCTCCGCAGCGGCTGGCACCGCGGCGCGCTTCGCAAGTCCAGTCGGGCTTGAAGGGGCAAGCGCGAATAGCGGTCATCGGCCCGTCGGCTATATCGAACCGGCGCCGCGAAATCAGGAGACAGCGCAGCAAGCCCCATCCGACAACTCGGCCCTGACTGCCCCGGCGACGACTGCACAGACGGTTTCGCAAGGCGCTGCTACGTACGACTGGACTCAAGACAGTGCAACGTCGGGATCCGCGTTTTCGTCGTCGGGCGCTGCGGGGGCGGAGTCCGACCAAGTTGACGGCGCGACAACGCGCGACGCCACGTCGGAATCCGCGGCGCCGTCGACGCAGTCCCTTGAGGATCTCATCGCACAGCACTCGTCCAAGAGCTCGACACAACGCACGGCACCATCGAACCCGCTGCGCTCTGCCATGGATGCGATCCGCGGCCTGCGGATCCCCACACTGCCGCATGACGCCGCGGGCGGATCGATCCACATTCGATTTAGGCACCACGATGGGGATTGAGCGGCCGAGCGCCAGCGCGACGCCTGATCGGCTTGTTAGCGATGACCCCTACCTCAATGCACGGCGCGAATGGAACGAGCGCTACGGCAGCTATATCGCCCGCGCGCGAAACTGGCGGCTTGCTGCCTTGGGTTCCATCGCCGTGAGCGTGATCTTGGCGTTTGGCGTCGTCTGGCTTGGCTCGCAGAGCAAAGTCGTGCCGTTTGTGGTCGAGGTCGACAAGCTCGGTCAAGCAGTTGCTGTCCAACGCGCCGATCGCGCGGCCCCGACCGACCAGCGCATCGTGAAGGCCCAGCTTGCGTCTTGGATCGCTGACGTACGGACCGTTACAGCGGACCCCATCGCGCAAAAGGCAACACTGCAAAGAGTCTATGCGTTTGTCGATTCCTCTGGCGCGACGATCCTCAACGACTACTACCGCGACAATTCGCCGTTTGACGCTGCGCAGCAAAGCAGAGTTGCGGTATCCGTTGATGCGGTGCTGCCGATCAGCGATACCTCCTACCAAGTTCAATGGACCGAGAGCGCGCGCGATGCGCAAGGCCAACTGCTCAAGACAACGCACTGGCAAGCCAGCATCGAGCTTGCGTTTGCGCCGCCAACCGAAGAGTCGGAATTGCTGCGCAATCCGCTAGGGATATACGTTCATTCCATCAGCTGGACCCAGCACGTATGAGGCCGGCGTGAGCGCCCGAATGTTCGCCGTCGCTCTTGCACTTGCAACCAGCGTCGTTTTGACAATCGGGCCGCGCATCGCTCGGAGCGCGCCCGCCAGCCAGCGCTACAAAGCCCTAGCGGTGATCCATCGGCAGAGGAAGCCCATTGGGGTAGTCTGCCAACCGCTTTTCGTCTGCGACATCGTGCTCGACTCTGGTGAGAGCATTCTTGCGATGGCTACCGGCGATTCGGCTCGCTGGATTCTCAGCACCGTCATGAGCGGGCCCGAGGCACAGACGCCGCATGTGCTTGTGAAGCCGACCGACTATGGGCTGCGCACGGACCTTATCATCGCGACCGGTCAAAGGGTCTGCTACCTCCTTTTGCTCTCCACACGTCGAGACTATCAAGGAACTCCTCGCCTTTACTACCCGGTAGCAGAATATGGTCTTATCACGCGCAGCGGTGATTCGCCGTCGGACCAGCTGCAATTCAACTTAGCGCGACTGGACTTTGCCTATCGCTTGCGCGGCGAGCCAAGCTTTATGCCGACGCGGGTGTTGAATGACGGCGCCCATACCTATATCGAGATGCCTTCGGGTATCGAGGACATGCCGGTCGTTTTTGCGATTGCAAACGACGGATCCGATGCGGTCGTGAACTACCGATTTCGGCACGGCATGTTCGTCGTCGACGGGGTCCCGCAGCGCCTGGCACTCGTTCAAGGGTCGGGCAGGAGTCAGCGCCGCGTGATCATCGAGAGAGGAAATTGACGTGCACGACTTACCGCGCAGACACGAGAAGACGATCGGCTCTCCGACCGAACTTGAGCCCGGCGGCTTCATTCGGATTCATGGTCGGATCTTAGGGAGCGGCAAGATCGGCAAGCGTCCCGGACTTATCGTGCTTGGCGTCGGTTCGCTTCTAATTGCTGCGATCGTGTACGGAGTGGCACATAGCGGCATGCACCGCTCAATCACCACTGGCAGGCAGCTGCCGATCGCGAGTGCGGCTGAAACGATCGACCCTTGGTGGAAAGATCGGAGCGACGCCGTTCGCGCATCGTCGCCCGAGCGGGCACCGAACGTAATGGCGACATCAGCAGCACTGCCTCCCGGCGTTCCGGATTTGAGCGCTTTAGATGAGACGCCACGTGTGACCGTTCGAACTTTGCCGCGGGTGGAGTCGATACGAAGCTATTCGCGTGCGCCGCATCCGGTCACTGATTTCCCGGCGATTCCGTTGCTTCCTGAACCGCAGCAATTCGCTTCTGAGCCGGCCGAACGGAATGTGGTTCAAAGCGACACTCCCGCACCGACTCCGGTCTCAGACGAGTCGGCCCTCCAAATCGCGCTGTCCTCGCATATCTTGGTCGGTCCGAGCGAGAGCCTGGATAGTGGCGTCGTTCTGGGTACTCAAGTTCACAAGTCGAATGTACCGGGGGCCGCGTCGAAGCAGATCGACGAGGCGGCAACGGCAGAAGGCTCACTTAGCGCCGCGTCCCCGTTTACGATTGCGGCGGGTACAATATTAGCCGCCTCGCTCGTCACGGCAATCGACTCCGATCTGCCCGGTGTGCTCGTAGCGCAAGTTCGTCAGAACGCGTACGATTCGGCGACGGGCCGCTATCTGCTTATCCCGCAAGGTACGAAGATCATCGGACAATACGATTCGCGCATCGCGTACGGTCAGGACCGGCTGTTCGTAAGTTGGCAGCGCCTCAACTTCCCAGACGGCATGAGCGTCGATCTCCACAGCATGGCCGGCGCCGACATAGCAGGGCGCTCTGGCTTCGATGCGCGGGTCGACAATCATACGGGGAGACTGTTCCAAGGCGCGATCCTGCTGAGCATCATCGGCGCAGGCGCTCAGTTGAGTCAACCGCGACAAACCTCAACAAGTAGTTCGGCACCTACGGTTGGGGAAGTGATTGCGGGAAGTGTCGGAGAGCAGGTTGCCAACCTCGGTACGCAGGTTGTCCAGCGACAGCTCAACGTGGCGCCAAATCTGCGAGTGCCGACCGGATATCAATTCAATATCATCGTCGACCACGACGTCGTATTCGCTGCCCCGTATGCCGGAGGCTAGACGCCTTCTCGCGCTTGCGGTAATCAAGAGCCGGAGTGATAAATTCAAATGGCACTTTACCCAAAACTACTTCAGCCCTGGTTTCGCGATGTTGACCTCATGGCCGAGGGTTTGATCGACGCAAAGCAAGCTGCAGCCTTTCTCGGCATCGGTCGGAGTAAGGTGTACGACTTCATGTCGTGCCAGGAACTGCCATACGTCAAGCTCGGGAAGTCCCGGCGCATCCCCATCGTGGCTCTAAAGATATTCGCTGTCCGAAGCTGACGGCCACAGTTTCCGCACGCCGCCCAACATCACTATCCTTACTCCAACTAGTCGTGCGCTCAAAGCTCAGAAGTGTCGTGCGCTCGGCAAAGTCATATGCCCTACCCAGCGGCAGTCGCGAGAGAGCTATCGATCGAAAGGAGGTGAAGGGATGAAATTACCGTCTGTAGCTGGGACGTTCGTAGGAATAAGAACGGAACAGTTCGCAAACGGATCCGAGCGCGGTTTTATGAGGTGGATCTAAGCGGCAAGCGTCGCCGATTGACCGCCTACGGAGAGACGGTTGCTGCCGTTCGGCTAAAAGTTAGCGGCCTTAAAGATCGACCGATCGCTTCCTTCGATGTCATCAAAGAAACGCTTACGTCGTATCTCGAGCGCTGGTTAAAGCGAGTTGCGGTTGAAAATGCTCCACGGACGTACGAATCATATTCGTGGATCGTCAATAAATATATCTCAGGCTTCATCGGAACCATCCGACTAGCCAAATTGACGCCTCAAGACATCGCCGACTTTCTCAATATATCGCTGCGAGCAAAGGGGCCACGAACCAGACAGTTAGTATATCAGGTCCTTCACCACGCGCTGAACGAGGCTGTAGCAGATGATCTAATACGAGTCAATCCATGTCGGTCGAAGTTCAAGCCGAGACACAAATCCGCCGAATTTCGCTCCTTGACGCAAGAGGAAGCACAAAGGCTATTGGCTGTCGCGCGCGAGAGTGCGCACTATCTCTTGGTCTACCTCGCGCTCGCGACTGGAATGCGGCAAGGCGAACTACTCGGCCTGCGCTGGGATACTGTGGATCTCGATAACCGGTTCCTGTCCGTTTGCGCAACGCTTGCCTGGGACGCTCAAGGCAAGCCGATACTGCGACAGCCCAAAGGTAAACGTCATAGACGCATCGACCTGACGCAGTACGCCGTAGACCTTCTCGAAGAACAAAGAAACAGCCGGAGCCCGATATCTCCGTGGGTATTTTCGGATGCAAATGGCAACCCGATGCGCAAAGACAACCTCATTTTCAGAGTGTTCAAGCCGATGTTGAAGAAAGCCCAAATTGGTCGCCTAAGATTTCACGATCTTCGACACTCGTCGGCGACGCTAAGCCTCGCGGCAGGCGAAAATATCAAGGTGGTCCAAGAACGGCTCGGTCACGCGTCAGCGAAAATGACGCTGGATGTATACGCGAAAGCTGTGCCCACGCTACAGAAGGAGGCAGCGAGTCGATTGGATTCTATACTAGCAGTTAATGGGCCACGTTTGGGGCCACGCGAAGGAATTTCAGAGGAAAAAGACGCAACAAAGCCCGTAATATAAAGGTTTTCCCCGATAGCTCAGCTGGTAGAGCGTCTGACTGTTAATCAGAATGTCCCTGGTTCGAGTCCAGGTCGGGGAGCCAAGAATTCACGAGGGAATCCCGCATCGGTAAAACGATTGCGGGTTTTCTCGTTTATTTCCACGGGTGTCCAGGGATGTCCGCAAAAATCCAGCGGTTAGGACTTTACTGGCCGTAAATTGGCAGTACTGAAACCGATGGTTACAAAAGCTATACCGTGGCCTTTGAGGCGCCTTGTAGCGCCCTAACCAGCTGTTCCTTCGCTCGCTTGGCTTCGACTACGATTTGATTCATCATCGTCTCGAACTCGGTCTTCATAACCTCGGTTTGTTTTGCTATTTCCGCGCGGACCTCTGCGGCCTGCGTCTGAAGGCCGTAAACGATATTGGGATTCCCGCCGGCCGACGCAACGCCGGATTCCAAGTCCCCGACCTTCATCCGAAGATTCAGTTTTCGATCCTCGGCCTCTCGTTCGCGCCGGCTCGTTCGTTCCTGAATCGATTGCGTATCCATCAAAACTTGAGACGCGTTAGAAATCGCAGCCAAGATTAGAGAGAGCCTAGTTGGCTCGATCGCGCGCGCAATATCAGGCTGAAGGGCACGCTCAAATAGCGAACTTGAGCCCGCGGGCGAAGCTACTACTGAAAGATACGGGCTTTCGATTATTTCCTCCATCCGTCCGATGAAAATGTTGAGAATGGTTGCGAGCTGCGTTAGGGCCGCTGCGTCCGAGCGCTTAGAGTCCAAACTGCGCATTATCGCGGGTACGACGACGGCGGCAGAGCTTGCCAACGCCAATACACCGGTGACTACTGCCAGGACCCCGGTGACTCGGACGAGATCCTCCGTGGCTAACGCTACGTTGTCAGCGGGCGCGGCCCTCGTCTGCGCGAGCAGCTTAGTTGCCTGGGCAAGATGCTCAATCGCATGGGCGACCTGATCGGCAGACACGGCTATCATAGGACACGGAAATTCAGCCGGCGATGTCCGATGCCTTGTTCACCCTACGCTTGAGATAGAAGTCGCATTGGTTCCCGTCGTACAGAACGCGAGGTTTCGACGGATTGAAGCAGTTTGAAGTCGGGCTGGAGCAGGTTGAATTGGTCGCGTCGGTTTCCAGCGCACTTTAGTATGCTCTTGTGATCTAAGTTGAATGCGCGTGGACGACTTGTCACGTCTTAAACCAACGATATACTGTATGAGTCATCTATCGCATTACAACGGAGAACTTGGATGCGCACAAAATCAGATCAGAACTCGCGATCGCTCGTAGCCGGCGGCCTGTTAACGATCGCCGAAGCGGCCAATTTTCTCAAAGTGAGTCGCTCGAAAATCTACTTGCTCTTAAATGCCGGCAAACTCGAGAGCACCAAGATCGATGGCTGCCGGCGCGTGCCGCTTCACGCCGTCGAGATCCTCGCGGCCAAGAGTCTAGGGACGGTGGCGTAAATGGCGTCCGACGCACTCTCTCTGACGGGAAGGCCTGAGACCTCCACAATCACCGCCGCAGAAATCGATCTTGTCACCCGAATCGCGAAAGAGCCGAAGTATAGCGGGCTCCCGAACGTGGACACCAGGGATCTGATCCAAGCAGGGATATTCGGATTACTTGAAGCCCGCAAGCGCTTTGACGCATCAAGGGGAGCCAGCATCTCGACCTACGCGGAACACTGGATCCGCGAGGCTATCAGAAAAGAGATCGACTTTCATCGAGCAGCCGTCGCAATTCCTGAAAGCGATCGTAAGGATGCCGAGAGGTTGAGAAATACTGAGCGGCGGCTCTACGTTGAGTTGGGCCGGACTCCAACCGTACACGAACTGTCGGCCAATTCGGGTTTCGACGTCGACAAGGTTCAACGACTAGTCAGTATCTCGAGCGCATGGGGCCTCGGTGATATAGATGCATCATTTGCTGGCGCACGTTCGGAGACGGATTTGCCATCGCACGCCCAGCCGGCGAGAACACCGAGCGGCCGCACTGGCCGACCCAGAAAGGTCGCGGATCAACCCGTTACACTCCTAGACGCGCTGATTCGAAGGTGTGGTACACCGGAAGAGCGGATCGCTAAAGTCTGTGGCGTCACAACTAAGACCGTTAAGCGGTGGCGGAACGGAGAGGCCACAGCAACGACGAAAAAGGCGCTGGATGGCCTCTATGCCCTGTTTCCGTTTACTGGTGAGCCAGAGGAGCTCTTCAGACCCCCGCAGTCGTCAGATCCATCAACAGGCGCCCTCTCATCCTTTGATGAGGACGGGGAGCACGATGCTGTCTATTCCGACGACCTGTTGTCCGATGAGGATGCTTTCACGTCCCTCGGACTAGAGACCGTCGACGAGCGCGATGCCTGGTAGCCCGCCGGACTTTTGGACATCCCATCCTATATATACATTGAGGGGACCGGTTCGGCTATCCGATTCTGTTCCGCCGGCCTGGTGGTGCGAGTAGACGGCCGAAGGCGTAAGGCACATTTTGCTCTCTGAGGGTTTGTGGCATGCTCGCTATTCGCGCTCTTCGCGTCGCCAGAGGGCTGACCCAATTGAACGTCGCCACGAAGGCACGCATTGCTCGATCGCATTTGTCGCGAATAGAACGCGGTGAGAGCGCGCCTTCGGAAGGCGTGCGTCACCGGCTCGCGGAGATCCTCGACCTAGACTCAGCCGAGCTTCTCGACGAGGTAGGCGGCGCGATTATCCGTTAAGTAGTGCGTCGACACCGATTCCGACGCGCAGTGCTCTGGCTTTAGACAGAGCACGACACCGAGGCCCGATCATTCATTTGATCGGGCCGTCTTTTTCATGCAGGTCGCTCCTAACGGACTTTCACATGAACGGCTCACCGGCATTCCGGCTATACGCGCAAGACTTCGAGAACGACCAAGCGGTTCGCCTGATGGATTTGTCCGAGGTCGGCCTCTACATCTTGTTGCTGTGCCGCGCGTGGACTGATGGCGACATTCCCGATGACGGGAAGGCTATCGCCCGGCTAGTCGGTCGACCGGAATCCAAGAAACTGTGGCCGGCTGTTAGACGATGCTTTGACGCCGTTCCGGGTCGCGAGGGCCGACTGCAAAATCGGCGCCTAGAAGAAGAGCGTCAGAAGCAGTCCGACTTTCGGCGAAAACTATCCGAAAGCGGATCGCAGGGTGCCGCGAAGCGATGGGGCCGCTATGGCGACCCCATTAGCGAGGCCAATGGCGAGCCCAATGGCGAGCGCAATGGCAACCCCACAAGCGAATCCATGGCGCCGCCATTAGCAACCCCAATGGCGGAGGGATGCCTTCCGTCTTCGTCTTCGTCTTCAGATAATGTTGACAGCAACAAACAAACAATACTTGAGACGCTGCTAGGACTTGGTGTAGAGGCCAGCATTGCTCGACGTTTGGTCGACGACGATTTCGCAGAATGCGAGAGACAACTCGCGGCGCTAAAGTACCAGAAGCCGAAGAATATTCCCGCCTTTATCGTCTCAGCGATCCGCGAACACTACGAGCTGCCGCCTGAAGCTCGGGCTGATCGCAAGCGACACCAATCCGAGATGCACAAGATCGGAGTTATGGCCAAGATTATGAGTCTGCCACCCGAGCAGCGCGCCCGCTTAGAGGCCGAGACGTCACGTCGCTACCCAAACGCAGATGAGACGCGCCAGGACGCCCTATTCCTAACATTCGCGGCGATCGAAAAAGAGCTGAGGAGATCCTGAGAGGCGCAGATGTCAAATCGATGTCGTACCTGTGGCGGCCAACGCGATTCCCATAGCGAGAATCGCTGTCGTTGCGGCCCAAATTGCAAATGCAAGAAATTCGTGCCGCGAGAAGCGCGACCTTGGGACCGATGAGCTCGTTGTTGGCGCTCTTTCTATTCGGCATGGTGTTCGCGTTGATGAACGCGGTGCAAAGCAGGCTCATCAACAACGGCACCAAACGCCGATTCCCGGATTGGCTCGTCGCGCTCTCCGTATGCGCCGTAGCGACCGTCTACACCATTGCGACTAGATACGTTGCGTCGAGCGTAGGTCCGGCGGCGGCGCTTTGCTATGGGGTTGGGAGCGCGCTCGGCGTAATCGCCGGCACGCGTCTCGCCAACGGACCGCTATTTGATCGCTTTCACCCCAGTCGCCACGACCGCGGCGGAACTCCGAATGAGGATGTCCACGATGCCTGAACCGAATACGGCACTGAAGAATCTTTCGAAGAGAATGGGCGTTTCGTTGGATTTGTCGGAGCCGCAGCAGCGACAACTCGCCGTCATATTCTTCCGGAAAGTCCATGCCGCGAGATCCAAATCGGAGATCGCCGAGCTCGAGAACAACATTAACGACATATGCCCTCAGGCCGGGATCAAGATTTCGGGCGTGCCGCACGAGAGTGACGTCATCAGGCTAACGGTTGGAGACGTCGTTGTTGGCTACAAAGTCAACAGCGCTGACGTGAACGCGGGCTTAGTTGCATTGCACCTTGCCCAGGCCATGCAAAACGATCCGGATCTGAGCAAGTGCAAGACTCCCGTCTCGGTGACCGTGGACTCTCGCCCGACTACCGACATGGCCTCGATAAGAATCTTAGCCAACGTGAAGGGTCCCGAAGCGTGTTATCCGCTTGCCGTGACCGTAAAGCGCCGCGAGGGCAGCTCGCTGGAGGCTGAAGCGAGCGATGAAGCACTTAGTATGCCTAGCGTAGTTCATCCGCTAAAAAGCGGCGGCTTCGTCCATGCGGGCGGAACTCTTAGTCTGCGAGCGCACATACCAACCGTGATCGCCGATCGTCTATTGATTCACGAGTTGCGAGAGCTCGGCTACATCCAATAACGTCAAACACAACGCACAGGAGAACACGAACCATGGATCCCGTAACCAAATCCCTTGCCATCAAGGCGCTCGAATCCGAAGCCGGCCGCCAAGGCATCAAATTCGTCGACGTCCGCGACGTCGCGCTTGCCGTGGATGACGTGACCGTCGATGCATCCGACGGCACCGTTCGCGGCTGCGCCGGCGCGCTCGATCGTCTCGTGAAGGACCGCCCGCACTTGATCGTTCCCGCCGACGGGAAGAGCGCCGGCGGTCGAACATCGACGCCGGGATCCGGCGGCGCCGGCGAGTCGAAGAAGAACGCGATGGAAATGTCAGACGCCGAATTTAGGGAAGCCCGGAAGAAGTCGCCTGTCTGGCGGAACGTCGAAGGGTTGATGTAGTCGTGCCGACCGGACACGCCTCGTGCGTTGCTTGCCGTCACCCCGACGGAGAAGCGATCGACCGGGCGCTTCGGGCCGGCGACACGCTCGATTCGATCGTCGAAAAGTTCGGCGAAATCTCTCGCTCGGGACTGTCGCGGCATAAGGCGCGTCACCTCTCCGCGAAGGAAAGCCCCAATGCGTCACGATCCCGTGTTACGCATTCAGGCAGCCCCCTTGAACGGCTCGAGGCCATCATTGCCGATCTTGCCGTTGTCGCCAAGCGGGCGTCTCGCGCCGGCTCCTTGACAGCGGTTACCAACGCCCTGAAAGAGCTGCGCACAACGAATATCGAGCTGAACAGGCTCAAAGAGACGATCGGCGCGATGGATTCAAGTGCGACAGTCGACAACGCGGCATCGTTTCTCTGCCTAATCCCGCCGGAGACACGGCACAAGCTAGCAGACAAGGCTCTAGCGCGACGGAACGAGCAGCTCGACCCGCATCCTGGATGGGTAGAGCCGAGCTTCGACGTGAACAGAGACGATCTGATTTCCATGCGCGACTCTTGCGACACGCTCTTGGCGGTAAAGAAGCTGTGGGACGGATACGGGTATCTTCGTCCTCCGAGTGGTCCCGGGCGATAGGGCACGAGTAACTCGGGTATCTTCGCTGGCGTCCGTCTCGTCTATTCCGCGATACGAGAAGCGAGAATCTTCGCGCTCATTTGTGCTCGCGCGGGAACGCCGTTCCCAAGGAAACTAAGAGCTAGGATCCGACGTAGGTAGAGCTTCCTCGACGGCGTTCTCTGATCGCGCAGTGCTCGGCAATGCCGGCGATGGTGCCCTGAAACGACTTCCCCAAATAAAGAATTTGGGGAAATCACCATGCAACTGCTTGGTATTTGCGGCGCCTTATGCTGCATGCGTTTGCGCCGCCGGTGTCCGCATAGCGCTCGGTGACCCAACGTAACACGATCACGCGTCACCCACCAAGCAAGAAATGGTGCACCGACAAAGCCATACTGCATAAGCGATTGCGGCGCGATTCCGAATCGTGGGGAAAGTTTGTTTCGTCCCTGCCCGTGGTCCGAACTCACCCATTCCGAGCGTCGGGCGCACCAACGGCGCTCGGATCTACTTCGCTCCACAATACTTGGATGAAGTCCGATCGCCGGCTCAGTGGCCGGCGCGTGCACCCCCCGCCGGGGTACCAGGGTGCCTTCAAAGAGCAGGGGCGCCTGTACGGAGGTGGGCCCCTTCTCCGAAAATCTCACATTTTTGAAAACGTGTTCCACTATTGCGCGGCATGGTGGAAAGCGCGACCTCGCGCGTGACCGCGCGATTGTAAGGAGAGCCATGCCTCACGAACCTCTACGGGCCGAATTCGAGATCCGCGGCCGGTCCGCTGAGCTTGCCTTAGCACGCGCGACGAAGCGCCTCGGTTTTGCCCTGCTCAGCGATCTCGTCGACGGGAACGAGGCAACGCGCCGAATCGTGACATCGACCCGCGGTGAACTTGCGTTGGCACGAGCCGAGCTCGCCGACGCGCGGGCCGCGTTCGACGGGTTCTACGCCTATGATCGCGTGAAGAAAGGGGCCTACGATGCTGAACTCGTGGATCTCGTCGAACAGTTGAAGGAGCACTGCCTTGACTGACTACGCAAAACTGACGGCCGAATTCCGCAAGATGCATTCCGACGCGCAGCGAGCGATCACAAGAGCTCGGAAGCGTCATGGGATCGCGCTCATAAAGCGCATGTCGAGCAAGGACGAGCGCACAACCCAGCTCGTTGAGACCACGTGGACCGAGCTTGCAGAGGCCCGCATGTCGCTTGAACAAGCAGAGTCAGCTCTTGCGGGCGTAAAAGCGCATGAGAAGGTCGTTCGGAGTGGCGATCTTCAGTCCGACCCGGACATATCGGACCTTTTCGACTAGCCGGCCTCTTCGAGTGAGCGTGCGCGCTTCGACCAGACATAGAACGGGTGCGACATCAGCTCCCGGTACTCGGCCAGGATAGCGGCCGCCGCTTCAGCCGCGGTAACGCGCTCCCACCGAACCCCGAGCGTGCGGTGAAGGAGCGGCATGTGCCCGCGCGTCGCGACCCACACGCACGCGATGCGATCGGCGAGCGCTTCAACCGTGAAGTCGAAATCTCCAAAAGCGCGCGTCGCGCCGCTTGAATTCGGTTGGCCCGTTTCCTCGGCGATGCGCTCGAAAATTGACGATCGCCAGGCTTTCCAGTCAGCCATTCGTTTTAGGTCCGCGGGCGTCGGCCCGCCATAGCTGTTCACGATTCTACCTCCTCGTCCGGATCCCATATTCGGTAACCACCCGCATTGCCCCCGCAGTCGCGGGACTACTCAGGACGTGCCCCAATGTTTGATGCCTGGAAGATCGGAATTTTAGTATCCGCGTCAACGAACGCACCGCAGATGTTTGCCTCGATCTCAACCGCGGCCCGAAATGCAGCGATCAACGCGGATCTCGCAGCCGGCAACATCTCACGCGCCGGCGCCGCATCGCAGCGCATGGCCGGCCAGGTATCGACCGCCAACGCCCGCATGGGCACCATGCTCGGCTACGCGGCCGGTGCTGTTGCGCTGCTTTCTGGCGCGTTCATCATTGACGGCGTGAGCTCGGCGGCAAAATTCCAGACCGCAATGGTCGCGGTCCAGGTGGCGACCGGCGCCGCCGGCGACGCAATGTCGTCGCTGCAGAAGCTCGCGCTGCAGACGTCAACATATACGGCGCAGAGTGCGACGACGATCGCTCAAGAAATGGCCATGGCCGCGCGGTCCGGCTTGAACAGCGTAAAACAGCTCACCGCGCTGTTCCCGCAGCTCGCCATGTTCGCCGACGTCCAGTACCTCATGCCCGGCGGAATCCACGATCCGGTCGAAGCCGTGAAGATGGGCGTACAGATCGCGCACTATTTCAAAGCGTACACACCGCAGACGATCGGCCCGGTTCTAGACGACCTGAACCGCACGATGCAGATGCAGCCGGAGGACCTCAGCAAGATCGTTCGGCAGGGCAAGTACTTCATTCCGCTGGCAACCAACCTCGGGATGAAGGAACGAGACATATTTACGCTCACCGCAATGATGGGCCAGACCGGCTTTTTGCTGGGTCGCGGCGGCACGAGCATTGAGAACTTCTTGGGCGGTATGCTCAAGGGGCCGAACATCCTTACGGCTCACCTGCAAGCCAAGCAGTCCGCAGCGTTGCGTGATCTCGGATTGATGGACGCGAAGGGTAACATCAAGTTCATGACCGGCGGCAAATTCGACGCCATGGCCGCCCTTAAGGAGATTCAGTCCAAGGAATCGGAATTCGGCGACGGCGGCGCGATTCGTGTCGGTGGCGACTTGCTCGCGGCGTTCGGAAAGCAAGCCTCGCAGTTCTTGCTGACCGTAGCCAATCCGGTCGTGGCTTCGCGCATGAAGCAAATCCAGAATCAGTTCAAAACGCTGCCGTCGGTCATCGAGACGTTCCACAAATATATGGATACGTTCAGTGGCCAGTGGCGCATCGCCGTGACGAACTTTCAGACGATGGCGAACGCCATCTTCTTGCCGATACTGCCGATGCTCACCAGGGGCGTTCACACCGTCGGCGTGGCGTTAGGCGAGATAGCTCTATGGTTTGCCAATCATCCAGGCGCGGGACTCAAGACGGCGATCGCATTCTTCGGTCTAACTGCCGTTGCCGCGACTTACGCGGCCAAGAATCTGTGGAACCTCAATGCCGCCATCCTCGCGATGGGCGACCTAGCGAAGGCGAACGCCATTACCACCGGCCTCAATAACGCTGGCGCCGGCGAATCGCTGCTTTCCAAAGTCGGCCGAATCACAGGCATAGCGTGGCTCATACAGTTCTTGCGCGATCACTTACCGCAGTTACCGAAATTTACGGTCCCGTCCAAATTCCCGACGGCAAGCGCGTTCCCGGAGGTTGTCGCCGGCGGCGAAACGGCCATGAAATTCCTACCGATGCTCGCTGAATTCGGCAGCAAATTCATACCGATCATCGGATGGATCGTCACACTCGGCCAGACTGTCTACGAATTCTTCCGCCACCCCTACGATATGGGCGAGTGGCTCGGCAAGATCACTGGCTACCTCACGTTCAAGGTATTCCCAGCGATTCAGCAGGCGCTGTCGAACGGTTGGGATGCGGTCAATAAGGAACTGAGCGCTTTGTGGCCTCAACTCCTCGGCGGCTTCGTCACGCTACTACAAAAGGTACTGTGGGTCTACACGCACCCGTGGGATGCGGCACGCGTCGCCGCTCAAGGCACCGGGTCGTGGTTCTCCACGCTCGGGCACACGATCCAAGACGACTACCATAAGGCGAGCGTCGGCTTCCAGCACGGCATGAACGAGGAGGCGCACCAGAATCTCCTCGGTCCGCGCACGGTGCGCGACATCAACATTCATATCCACACACATACGTCGAATCCCAAGAAGCACGCGAAGATTGTCGCGGACGCCCTCGAGCAGATGAGCCGGCAAGCATTGCACTCCCGCTCTAGTACGCCATCCTCGCCGTACTACAGCAACATGGAGGTCTCGCCGGCGTAATGGCGTCGAAGAAGCTTCGCAGATCGAGTCTCTCTCCCGACTTGAAACTAGTTTCGGTCACGTGGCTAGATAGCGCAAGCCCGGGTGACAAGTGGCTCCAACTATCGGAATGGGCTGGAATGGGGAGTCTGAAATGCATTTCTGTCGGGTTCGTAATTCGCGAAACCGACGAGTATATTACTCTGGCTGCTCATCTCGCCTATCCCGATGACCCGCAGTTGAGGCAGGCCACCGGGATTATGACGATTCCGCTTCGCGCGGTGGTGTCGAGGGTGGTTATTTCTTCTTAGGCGACTGTGGTTTGTGCGGTTGAGGATCGTTCCTCTGGTCGGTCAGGATTCTACCGGCCATGTCCTTGATGTCCTGAAGGGATACGGTTTTCGGGTTGTGGAGCGCCCGGGCGGCCGTAGAAACGATCGGCGGGCGCGGCTTTTGCTTTTCTGACATGTGGAAACCTCTTGTGGAGCCTAAGTGATTCTCCGCTTTATTACGAGCGGACGGTTATATTATACCAAACACCTGTTCGTCAGCGAAACACTGCTCTGTTTTTGCCAGCTCGTACATATCGACCCGATGCCGCACGCACTTGACTAGGACGTAAACCATGCGCAAACTTATCTTCCTTACTCTGCTTCTCGCGATCTTCGGAGCCGCCGCGCCAGCGCCGGCCGGCGCCGCGGCGCGCTGTAGCACGACCGACTGCGGCGCCGGCAACCAGATCGATCTTTCGGGGACGCCGCTCTCGGTGACACAATGCATTGCGTTCGATGGTTACGCATCATATTTTTCCGCCGACTCGGTCTCCTCGGGCGTAATTGTTAAAAACGTCGGCAGCAAGCCGATCACGGCGTTTCGCGCACTCTTCACATCCTACGACTCGAGCAATTCGCAACTTGGGAGCGCCGTTGAATTTTATTGGTTGCCGTACTTCCCGTACACGGGCCCGGATTCGTTCCACGTCCGACCGGCGGTTGGACAGTCTCCCATCCCGGTCGGCTCATCAATATCTTATTTTTGGCCTAGTGGCGGGGGATACAGTCAGGATTGGTGGGGCCCCAGTTTGTATACGTCGACGCGCGATCACGTCACTTGCTCGGTGGACGGCGTGCAATACTCGGACTCTACGACCTGGACCGCATCGGGCGCGCCTGCGTGGCCAGCCTCCGTGTCGGGTACCTCGACTCTGAACACGGCTGGATATTGAAAGTCCGGCACGAGTTGCTTTTACCCTAACGGACACGATTGGAGGTAAGTGGAGTGAAATCAACGCCTTTCTTCGTCCTCGTGTGTCTCATCGTGCTCAGCGCTTTGCTTTTCATGCTGAGACCGGTCGCTTTACAACAGTCACTGCCGACGGCGCACCAGAATTCAGAATCAGCGCGCTCGTCCGGACCCGGACCCGTCGTTAGAGACGCGGCTGGTATGCACGCATATCTCGCAGAGGTGTCACGGCCTTACACCGACGCCCTCATGATTATGGATAACGGTCTCGTGGACCGGAACTCCGATCACTCTGATAGCGCCAAGTCCACGTCGATGCGAATTCTTGGGAGACCGATGCGGCCGGACGAGCTGGAAGCCATACAAGAGTATGCCGCGGCTGCATTCAAAGCGGCCAACGGGCGAGCGCCGGCTGGCTGGCCAGGATTTGTTAAGTGGCTTAGGTTCGGCAGCGCCGTACTCTACTCTACGAGTACGCAGTATGGATACCTGCAGCGGTATTGTCGCTTACGCGAGTCCTTGAACAAGACGACGGCAAAATATACAGCGACGCTGGTCTGCGATCAGCGCATTGGCAGTGGCTGGCCCCGCGCGCAAGCCGCCTTCCAAAACTTAGGTGCCTCTGCGATGGCGTTGAAAGGCGTCGTGTACAGCTACTCGCGATTCGATGCGTCTGTGTCGTGGCTTGATGTCGTCAATAACTCCGCCGACGACGTCAGCCGTTGGACAAACATGAGACCCGGTCCCGATCCGATGCCGGGTCAAGCCGACAATCAGGATTCGCGGCCATAGACATCCTACGCATGACGATTCCCCGCTTGCAATTCCGATGCAACGACGTAGAGGGCGTGATCGAGCGCTGCAATCGCTTGCTCGACCAATGTCGACGGGTGCTTGCTCATGACCAAGGCTTTGATCGCGCTCGCGCGTGCTACGTCGAGCTGTTCGATAGTTGACGCGCCAACGTCGTAGAACCCGCTTCTATCGAGTGTCGCGGCGGCCCATGTGCCCTCTGCGAGCGAAGATCGTCAGGCATTCCGAACAGCTTCGCTAGCACGCGCTTGGCCGCGTCCTCAAATGAGACGACCGGGCGAGCGGATCGCTCAAGCGGCGAGTGCCTTCAACAGAAAGGCTATGAGCGCGGTCCATATTATCACTATGCGACGCATGCCCCTATTCTGCGTGCAAAGCTCGCCGTGCACAAGCTGCCAGTTGGCCCAACTTGACCTCTTCGGGTGCCCGCGCCGCTGACCGAATGAGGACAACGGCCTCACGGTGGAATTGTCCAAAGCGGCGGCGGTTCGATATTCATAGGACTCCTCAGCTCGGCGAGTGAATTGACACCGCGTGAGCGCTCGTCGCGTTGTCGGGGAGCATCCCTTATACTTGGTCAGTGCGCAACTCAAGGGAGTATAGTGGCGACGTCCTTTGAGCACTATCAGCATGCCCCGATCGTCGAGGCGATTATCAATCTAGCGATACAACCGCACCTCGATCAAACGGCGCTTGTCGAATTGGAAGAACTCGGCCCAAAAGCCGGTTACGGTCTCAAAAGCCCTCGCATCCAGGTCACTGGCCAAATCACCGTTGGTCCCCAATCGGCCGCGTCCGCAACGCAAGTTATCGACGGCTACATGTTTCGTTCGTCGAACGGTCAGTACGTGCTTCAGGCCACGCTCGGCGGAATCACCCTTAGTCGCCTGCCGCCATATGACCGATGGGAGCCCTTTAGAAACGAAGCGCGGAGGATTTGGCAATTATTTGCGGGGGAGCTCGGTGAACGCCGCATCAGTCACCTTGGCGTGCGATATATCAATCAGCTCGAATTGCCGGCTGGCGCAAAAATGGAGCGCTACCTCGCGACCTATCCCGAAATCGCTCACGAGATTCCGCAGATAATCTCCAACTATTTCATGCGCGTCGAAATCCCAGTTACGGACCCGGACGGTATCCTCGTTATTCAGCAGGGGCTCCTACCCTCAACAAACCCTGAGACAGTAAGGATTCTATTGGACGACGATCTTCGGTTTGCGATTCCCGGAGACGTCGATGCCTGGGCCCTGCTCGAGCAGGCTCGAGCGATGAAGAATCAAGTGTTTGAATCGTGTCTGCGGCCCGAAGCAAAGGAGATGTTGCGATAATGCCCAGCGTTGCGATTCGCTCGTACAGCTACGGCACGGCAGCCATGTTGCCACTGAGGCAGCATCTACGGGAAAGCGCTTATAGACAATTCGAACTCACTCCGGCTGCATGGCCGAGGCCCTTTGTGCGAAATATTGAATTGAGCAAGTCTACGAGTGGATTCTGGAGTTCGTTGGAACAGTACGCCAATATCCAGAATAAGATGCAGGCTCTTCGTTTACTATCTCCCGATTGGGATGGCTACGACGCCCCCGTTCCTTCCGATCGTACGATGGCGTCAGCGAGCGCGATGTCCGAAACGCTTCAGGAAATGCGGTTTATCCCCGATACCGTGGTGGCGTCAGCGGAGGGCGGAATTGCGTTCTGCTACTGGAACATCGGGCGCTACGCGCAAATTGAGATTTTGAATTCCGGAGAATGCGTCGCAACGATGTTTGACCGCGAGAACCCTCCACGCATTTCCGACTTAAGCTCGTCGCGCGACGCGATTGCCAGAATCGTGGGCGAAATTCAGGCATACTTGGCGTTTTCATAGCTGCGATGCCTCAGCGTCGGGGTGATCGGTCAGCGGATCCACAATTTGCTGACGACGAGGCACTGTATCGGCGTTACAAGGACGGCCACTTTCTGGGCGGGATGCTCATGCCGGCGGCCCTCAGCTTCCCGCGACAGTCGTTCGTCCGAGCCAAATACGCCGATCCACTAGATGCCTTGGATCCCGCCTGCGCCGATGGAAAGGACTGCGCCGATTGGGGCATCTGGGCGATACTGGTCCGCGACGTTCCTACGTCGGTGTGCGCGGAGAATTGTCCGGTTTACGAGTTTTGGCTACGGCATGAGCCGGTCGAGCAATGCTACGCACATACCGAAATATGGTGCAACCGCTCGGGCCAAGATCGTCAGACGTATAAGGAACCTCCGGCAACCGTCAAGGCACTATTTCGAACGATGGTCGCTAGACGTCTCAGAACAATTAAGGATCCAAGCACGTAACTGAGCATACAAATTTCAGCCATCTCGCCGACTGGTCGATATGATTCGCTCACCTTCACGGCGCACGACGCGGCAATCTTCCGAGCAGCTTTAGGGCGTTATCTGCAGAGGTGGTTCGTCAATGATTTGAACCAGGTTTGACAGTCCGGTGCGTTCACCGTCCAGGAAACGCCGCTCATCCTCCGCCCTCATCGTTGCCAACTCCGGCGTGTCAAGCAGCTCAATAATCTTCGATGCGGGGGTCACTATCGCGACTCCCATATTTATCGGTTGGTTCAAACCATCAGGAAGCGTAACCGATTCGTCATCTCCTTCGAGCGGCAAATCCCAATGACCGTGCATGACGCCTATCAACTTGATGACCCAATTCGTGTACCACTGATAGCGAACGAACACGGGAGAGCCACTGACCCCACCGGTGGATCGCATCTCCACAAGGTACGCATCCACGTTCCCAAGCTTGGTCGGAACGGTCTCGTCGGGCATCATAGCGATGTTACCCATGCGAACGATCGGGAGGTTTCTTTTTGACCCGATCAGCTTCGCGAACAGACCGATCGCGAATACCTCGTTTCCGACCCCCGCTGTGTGCTTCTCCCAATTCTTACCGCGGTAAAATATCTCAGTCGAAATATGGCGATGTAAGACGTTTGGAGGCGGTGCAAACGGATACGCTGCAACATCGACACCCGATTCCGGGTGAAAGTGCCAGTGCGCGCCAACAAGATCGAAAACGGCGGACGTTCCGTCGCGCGTGTTCGCTCGCATTATCGACGGACCTTGAAGTCTATCGGCGACGTGACTGGCTGTAAGGAGATAGACCGAAACGTAACCCTTGACGGTTTGAGACGGCACCCCGACAAAGAACGCGGTTCCGCTGAGAACGTGGCTGTTTGGATCATCAGCGGATCCGGCGCCAACGAACACGACGCAGTAGGTCGCGTAGTACGGTAGGATCAGAGACATCATGCGAAGTGCGGCCTAGCTAGGCGCGCGTTCGCACGCGCGCATGCACCATTCGTTGGTATACGATCTCATTTCAATAGTTTCGCTATCGTCGATCCTTTTCCCAAGGCACCCGCATTGGAAAGTGACGAATCCGTTTGAATCGATATAGCAGTCTGGGTACTTGTCCGTGGCCAAGCACTTGGTCGCCGGACCGAGGATGTTCAAAAGTTTGCGTAGAGAAAGTATGACCGCCATTCAAAGTCCTACAAGCTCCACCCGTAGAGACAGGCAACGTCCGAGAACACTGATCGAAGTCTGACAAGCGCGTCACTAACTATCGCGGCGCCCTGGGCTTCGTCCGAAACGGTGAACGCGCAATAGTCCAGCCAACTGCGAAGAGAGCCGGCGGAATCGCCGAGCGCGTTCGCAACGTGCAGATATGGCGTTGCTGTAAGCCGGATCCAGGCGTCGTATGCAGACTTTTCCGGCGCATCTTTGAGTTGCTGCTCAATCGCGATGCTAGCCTCTTGCAGCCTTCTAAAATCGCGCGCCTTTCGGTCCATTTCTCTTTCTTCGGCGAGCATATCGGACTCGAAACTCGTCCTGCTCCATTTTCCGTACCCCATGGGCCCGACTCGTAGAGGGGCGGTCTTTCAAACCGCAGGTATCCGTTCACAAGTAGTACCGTGGCTATTGGGCTAAATCCCCTCGCCGTCACTGGCGCCTTACGTCGCCAAACCTAGGCGTTTGTCCATTTCAATTCTCATCGCAGATCCTTGCCCCTGAATTTCTCCCGCCATTCTTTCAAAAATATCGCGCATTTCTTTAGTGAGCTTCGTCGGTGCCGGGGCTGCGGCATCTACACTCGTGCGATACTCGGTATACGCTTGCAACATGACATCTCCAAAATCCAGTATCTTCGGTCGCATCGATTACTTCTCGAAAAAACAAGCTGTCGCAATGCCAACGTTGCGCGCTTCCATCATCTTTGCCATGGCTTTGGTTGCGTAGGCGAATGGATCGGCGCCTTGCACGAGGCCATCCGCTGTTAACTTGAATACACGCCGTTGACGCCCAATCCAAAGCTTCCACATATTTAGGCAACCAGTCTACCTGCAGCAGGAACCGTCGTTCATCGATGTGCTTGTTGCGATAGAGCCAAATCTTAAAGTTTTCCGTCAAAAGTGACGTTACGAACGCGACCGCGATCGCAAGGATAGTTGTTTCCCACCAAATCATTGCAAATTCGCATCCTTTCAATGTCTGCATTTCGGGGCGCGGACCGCGGCCTCCGGCACGGTTTAAAGTGGCTGCGTTCTGCCAACTCAGGTGTCCAAGGCAAAGCACGCTGGCGCGCGAAGCCCCTATGGCGTCTGAGACGCCACAAATCCGCGCGCCCGGGTGTATCGAGGGTACGAAGTTGGCAAAAAGATCGCGTCAGTCCGCGAAAGGCAATATAGCAATAAAGCAAGAACGGGCCTACATGAAGGCGACTTTTAGCTTGGACGTTGACGTGCTTGAAAGGCTGCGCGCGGTCGCATTTTCTACGCGCGAACCAATGTCGCAGATCGTGGAGCGGCTGATTCGAGACTTTGTGAAGGGTTCGAAAGTTCGTGTCGCTCCACGACGGCCGAGGTCGACCGACTAACTCACTTTGCGGCCGTGCGCCGCGGAGAGGGAGTCATGAGAACCAAAGCGATCGATCAATCGGCGCTCGAACATGCCGTCGCTGGTTGGGTAGAGCGGATTCGGCCAGCCGAACTGCCCGATGGTATCCCAACCCACGTCGAGTTTGGCGCAGCGGCGTATAAGAACGCGATGAGCATTCTACATTCAGGCGCGTCGGAACTCAACAGGGCATACGATTTGACCATCCTCCCATATTCGGAGGTATTTCGAATCGCTTGGGATTTGGCGGCCGGCTGCGCCGCGGCCGTGATCGTAGACCCGCTCGGAGATCCGACATACGAATTACAGCGGCGATTTGACGAAGCTCGCGGCGACCTGCTCGCAGCGACGGACGACGTAGCCGACGCGAAGGCCGCGGCGGGAGTTTCGTGACATGCGCCGTCGGGGCGGCTCATGTTCGTTAACCGACTCGGAACTACGAGAAGCCATATACTTGCAGGCGAGCGGCCTAAGCAAGCTCTGGACAGCCATTCTCGACCGGCTCGATGGAGTTGCGCCCGCGACCAAGAAATCGCGGGCGTCTCGGTGCCTTCCAAAGAACGTTCTCCTATTCACGCCGAGTCGCAAGAGGGCCACTAGGGAGCTTTTATCATAGTGAACGATCGCAAGTCCCCTCGTCGCGCCAATGGCGAGGGCACGATCTATCGGCACGGCGGGTTGTGGGCGGCGCAGGTCAGCCAGGGCAAGAACGCCGCTGGCAAGCGCGTGCGCGCGACGATCTACGGTCGAACGAAGCAGGACGTCGCCGATAAGTTGCAGATTGCGCGCAACGAGCCGGAGCAAGCGCGCCGCGAAAGCCGCAAGCTCACTCTTGCGCAATACCTCACGCGCTGGATCGAAGATTCGGTCAAGCAGACATGCCGTGAGAGTACCGTCGTCTCTTACAAAGGCATCGTCAATAATCACATCGTCCCTAAAGCCGGACAGATCCCGCTAGCCAAGTTCGGCCCGATGCAAGCACAGCGGCTTTACGCCGACCTCACGCGTGCGGAGGCGACGCCGCGAACGATACAGCTTACGCATGCGGTTCTGCGGAGAGCGATGACAATGGCTGTGCGATGGGGATTGCTGGCGGCAAACCCCTGCGCCGGGCTCGAGCGGCCTCGCGTCGCCGCCAAAGAGATGCGGGTTCTCGACGAAAAGCAAGTCGGCGCGCTTTTGAAGGCCGCGAAGAGCAGCCGACTCTACGCCCTCTACGTACTCGCGATCTTTACCGGCATGCGGTTTGGAGAAATCCTCGGCCTTCAGTGGGCCGACGTCGACACCAAGAATCGCATGGCGCCGTCGCTCGAGGTGCGTCGAACACTCCAGGAGTTGCACGGCAAGCCGAAGCTGACCGAACCCAAGACAGCGAGCGGCAGGCGCAAAATCGACCTCCCGCGCGCCGTCGCGACGGCCCTGAAGGCGCACAAGGCCAAAATGATGGCCGAAGGGCTGCGCACCGCAACCCACGTGTTTTGCAATCGCGCAGGCGCGCCACTGCGACAAGCCTACGTCACGCGCAAGTCGTTCAAGAAGCTCTTGGAGACCGCCGAGATCCCACACATCCGCTTTCATGATCTGCGGCATACCGCGGCCACGTTGATGCTGAAGCAGGGCATACACGCGAAGGTTGTATCCGAGAGGCTAGGACACGCGTCCATTCAAATCACGCTCGATCGTTACAGCCACGTACTACCCTCGATGCAACGCGACGCGGCCGACAAATTGGACGCCGTTTTCGCAAAGTTGCGCGCGTAGGCAGTAACTTGGCCGTACTACGAGGATGCGCGGAACCGAAAACCTAATGGCGATACGGGTTTAAGAAAATCCATTGGCCAAACTGTTAATCAGAATGTCCCTGGTTCGAGTCCAGGTCGGGGAGCCAAGATTTCGACGGGAATCCGCATCGGTAATGCGATCGCGGGATTTCGCGTGCGGACATTCGGCCGGCTTCTTGACCGATTGAAAGGTCAGTTAACCACGAGATCCGGCAGCGGCTGCGAAAATGCGTTTCCGACCACGAGCGAGATATATCGTGCGGCGCCCTCAGCGCTGCGCCGCATGTAAAGAGTCATCATCCCAAATACGAGAATGAACCACACCGGAAAAATCAGGAAATATGGCCACGGCGGACCGCCGCCGGCGAGGCCATGGAGAGCGAATGACGCGGTGAAAAAAAACACGACGAAACACACAGCCGCGATATGGAATAAGGGGTAGTACCATTTCACTCGAACGGCGCCGACCAATTCGGCGCCCGCATCCAGCGGTTTGATCGATCCTGTGAATTGATACATCGGCCCGTAGCGATCGTATGGGCCAAACCGGGAGAAACTTATCTTGCCGCCCTCAACTGTTCCGTAAAGCCCTTCGCTCGGTAAGAACATCGGAAACGTGTACGGCTGAACGCAGCTTCGAAGTCGGGTCATCGACTCCTCGGGAGAGAACCGGCTTGGAACCTCGACGTTGAAGCGGCCAAAAACGGCGCTGTAGACGGCGTCCAGCCATGAGGTAGACAGTTGCGTTCTCACCTCTGACTATTCAAACCCGAGACGAACTTATCTTCCGATATTCCCGCAGCTCACGTATGTACCCATGTCGGCTGCCGATTTGTGGACGTTCACCGCGTACTTGCCGGAATTGATCTCTGCCCAGGTCAGTTGCACGACGTCCGAACCCTTGCCGTGCAGAATCGGTCCGACGTTGAACGCCGGCACGGCTTTGATCTTCGGGCATCGTCCGAAGTGGACGTGCGCCGGCTCCGATGCACCCGACGGTTCTCCTGTGAGACTCACCATTACGAGAACTTTTCCGCCGACGTCGGTGATCGTCGCGGTACCGTTTTGGCCCGAGTTGTTGAGCGCGTGCATGGCGATCGTTTTTGTTCCGGTCGACGCATTGCTCGCACTTTCGGAACCCGCGGCGAGCACGCCCCCGACGGCCGCGCAGAACCCCAGGAGCTTGAGAATAGACGACGATTTCATCCTATTGCCTCCAAGTGACGCAATATATGAGTATGACCGACGCCGACGGTTTGCGTTACCGACTCGGCGCAACTAGCATTCAGCCCGGTTTCAGGGCGCCGGTTTTTCAGCGTCTGCGACCTCGGCGGCGATCTTCTTGACCTCATGATCGATGCTTTTGAGCAGCGCGATGATCTCTGCGAGTGCATTTGAGGTATCGGTGTCGTTCATGAATCCATCCCCATCATCGAAGTGCGATGTCCTCGGTCATCGTGGTCGTGCCGGATATCGCGCTGTTCGTCGATTGGCTATCTTCGTGGAATACAACGACTAGGTGCTGATCTGCGTCATAGTCGCCGGTCGCGTTCCGCTTCGACGTCATGTTCTGGCTGGCAAAGCTCGTGCTCATCGTGATGAGCGCGACCTTATGGCCTGCGACCTGGTCGGCGCCCGTCACCGCAAACGTCCATGTCGTGGATGTGGTCGCGTCCACAAGCCGCCAGGCATCACCCGTTTTGAACGAACTCCGCTTCGAACAGCCGAGCGCGAACTCGTTGAAGTCGCCAACGTGACCTTTGACCAATCCTCCGGCGTAGTTCGCGTTGAACTGATCCGCCATCGCGGTTTGCTGCGCGTGCGACATCGTTCCCACAGTCGTCGGATCGACATTTGGCGCGTCATACTTGGGAACGATCCCGCCGTCGGCGAGGATCGTCGCTTCTAAGGCCCTGCCCTGCATAGCCATCGTCTTGACCGCCATCGGGTTCGTTCCCGAAGGGAGCGATTGGATGGCCGTTCCGGTCGCTTTGGCGCTGCCGTCAAGATTCAGCGAGTCGATGTGGAGCGTCAGCGTGGTGATGGTGCCGTTCGCCATCGCCCGCGTCGCTTCATATTGACCCCGAGCGATGGCGGGCAAGCCGGCTGGCATTGGCGTATCGCTCGTGCTCTTGAGCGTGTACACTAGTTGGTCGCCGACTGCGCGGCTTGCCGCACTGGCGGGTGCAGCGATGCAAGCGACGGCGACAGCGACAAGAACAAGATCGCGTGTCAAACAATGACTTCTCAATTCAGTGCTCCTCGTTATAGTCGGCTGGGGGTGAGAAGAGATCGGCGTCGCGAACGTCTGTGTTTCGCACGTTGCCGAGCTCCGTCACGATCGTCACATCTCCCGCGACGCTCGGCTGCAGTGAGAATGATCGGTACAAGACCAGTTTGCCTGGCTCAATGGCCGACGCCGTCGTCGTCGGCTGGCATGCGCCTGCGAGCACGCTCGCCGGGTCTTGCGCCGCGGCCGGCTGATTTTCTGGATCCTGTATGTCCGCGACATATTCGACGATGTCGACGTCGTGGCGCCCCACTGTACACCAGCCGACAGCTTGCGCGGCATCGATGACGCCGGACAAATGATATCCGCGCGTGGCATAGTGGTCGATCATCACCGGCGGTAGCTTGGTGAGTGCGGGCGTTCCGACAACGCTCGCGACTGGCGCCGGCGTCGCGTCTACTGTGTACGTGGGTATGTCGGGGTCGACGCGCTGCGCCGTATACGTGAGTTTTGTGGAATCAAGGATGAGAGTGAGACCTTGATCCGGTTTATCGATGGTTGTGAATGGTCCAGTCGAGACTCGCCGCCAGCCGCGATAATACGCGAACTGCGTGATCCTTCCGGCGCTCATGAGAGCCCTGGACTGAGCGGCGTTCTCGTCTTGGGCTCGTTTTTGGGCGGCGTTCTCGGCCGCACCGGCAGCCATCGAAGCGCCCATCGCAAGGAACGAACCCACGCCAGGTATGGCGCTCAAGAGTCCGCCGAGGAGTCCGGTCGCAGTTCCCGTGCTCGCGATGCCGGCTCCGCTGTTGTACTTCGGTGGCGGCATTGTGGCGAGCCGCTCCGAATCAGCTTCGAAACTATCCGGCGGAGGCGGCGTTCCCGAGACGATGATCCGAGCGATCATGTCATAAGCCACATCGACGCGCGGCGCCGGCGAGAGATCGCCGAGAGCGGCGCTCACGACGACAAACGTGACGGCCACGCCAGCAAGGCCCGCTATTGTGTTAGTGCCGCGCATTCCCACGTGATTGAACCGACGTTCGCCGTACTGCCGTTCAAACTGAAATCTCCCAACTGCGCGACCCCGTGGAGCCCGTGTTCAGTCAGGCTCGTGGCGATCGTGCTGTCTTTGGTCGCCACGAACGAATTCGTCTTGAAGACGATCGCGAGCGCCGGATCCGACGCAAGCAGTTTATCCGATTCGCTGAACGTGCCGTCCGCGCCGGCATAGTCGGGTATGCGCAGTTTGCCGTAGCTAATTTGGTCGTTATCCCCGAAATTCAGCGTGTAGCCGCTTTTCGGATCAGCGCCCGCTGGTGCCGCGAAGCACACCGGCGTGAACGCGACGACGAGGTCGGGACTGAAATCGAACTTGCCCCACGGCGGCGTCGGCGATGAAACCGGCGTCGGCATCGAATCCGCACCCACGATCGCGCCGCCAGAATCAGTCGCCTCAGGCGACGCCGTCGCGGTCGATTGCGTGGTCGTCGTGGAATTTTTAGCACATGCGCCGAGCACGCAGAGCGCAAACCCGCAAAGCACTACCGCGATGACACGCATCAACTGTTCGGACTCCAATCAAAAGTTGTGGAGATGCCCTTTACCATGCTATTGTCTTTCGTGCAACTGCCTTGGTAGGCGAAGCCTTTCTGATCCAATCCGGCATGACATTTCCAGCCCGCGGGCCCCTTGGGATTTGCGAAACTCAGCCCGTTGCCGCCCGTGGAGAAATGCTGCGCCGTGAACTTCTTCGCCCACGTCGCGGCGAACGCGCAATCGACGCCCTTGCCGCTCAGCCCAAGCTGGAAGGTCGTTCCGCCGTTGTGCGGCGGATACGGATTGACCCATGCATGTCCAGTGAAGGCCGGGCACGTGGTGAACACGTTGTCCGCTTGCGCTCGTGGACTTCCGCTGGCAAGACTAGCGGTGATGGACGCCGCGACTACGAGAGCGATGGGGATTGTCATGCTTTTCAAAGCCGGGTCCTTTCCTTTGAAACGGCGTGTTAGCCGCCGAAGTAGCCGGGGACTACCTTCTCGCGGCTGGTCGCCGGATTACCTTGAAGGAGCGCGCTGTCGGTCGTCACGATCACCACGCCGGCCATTGCACCTTTGAAGCCGTCAACCCCGGGGCGCACCGCAGGCTGAACCGCGCCCCCTAACATCTTCGCGAGCGATGCATGAATGGAACAGTAATAGTTGTACACGCCGGCGCGACTGATGCGGACGGCATATGTCGTGACCGCATCGCTCTTCGAAGCCTGAACTAATCCGTTGATCGGTCCGATCGGCTGCCCCGTTGTCGGATCGAATCCGACAATCGTGTGCGCGCCGCCTGTATCTTGGCTGACGAAGACGATTTGCTCGCCCGGTACGACGGCAACGACGGGTTCGAGAAAATGATTGCCGCCGTTCATGTGGATGTAGACGGGACCAGGCACGCCATTTGCGGCCGTCACGCTTGATCCGGCGAACAGAACGGAGACGATCAAAACCGAGGCTGCGAATGTTGAACTCGACATACAGATAGCTCCAGAGAGGATAGGTGACCACGGCCGGGTTCGGTACGAGCGGACGCTCGCCATTTCTCGGGTGATTGTGAGTCCGGTTGGGTACACTACGTCGAGGAGGCGGTTTTCGGCCGGGGTCCAAAGCCTACTCCGCATTCGACGTAGAAAATCTGGGGGTCCAGGCGCAGCATTCATGATCGGTTCATTGGCGCCGCTTGCCGCAGCGATCGTGGTCGGGCTATCCGCGCCATCGCTTTCGCAGATCGCGGCGGCGGCTCCGGCGCCGGCGGCAGTAGCGACCACACAGCCGACGCCGTCTGCAGGCGATCCGACTATCGCGACCAAGGCCGATACGATCTTGGACCGCGCCGTGCAGACGTGGCGCGACCGTACGTATCCGCCGTATATGCGCTATCTCGTCGACGTGCGCGCGAAAGTCCGGGGATCGCTCTACGCCGAAGGCTTCCAAGCGTGGGTGCGAACGGCGGACGACTTCGTCATCACGCAGCAAGCGCCGCTCTATTCGTCAAACGAGCAGCCCAGCGTATACGGCACGCGATTCTCGATTCTCGGGTGGGATTTCTCTCCCCACGAGGGCGTCAATACGCCATACGGTGTGCCGCGCATCTCGCCGTACTACTCCTTCGGATTCGTACCGCGTTCGGCGGTGGATTTCCATCCGCATCCGCAAGCCACGAGCGACGCGAACGCCGCGGTGCTCGGCCGAGTGACGGTCACGGCGCGATACTATACGGCCACGCTCGTCGGTGAAGAACAGTGCGACGCGGGGCCATGCTGGCATTTGGCGCTCACGGCGGTCGAGGACCCAGGCGAATATCGGGTGCGTGGGATGTGGGTGGACGAGGCGACGTTTCAGCCCGAGCGCTTGACGGTCGCCGGGATCTTCAACGGCTGTTCCGCGACCACCGCCAACTGGGATATACGGTACATGAACTTCCATGGCCAGTGGCTGCTTCGCGAGGAGAGCACGACGTCGAGTCTTCGCGACGGCGGCTCATTCTTCGGCCTGGGATCATCGGTCTACGACCAGTTGACCTATACGCTCGGGCACTACCATTTCTTCGATTCGATCGACGACTATCTGTTCTTCGATCGCGGCAGCACGTCTGCGATGCAGGAGTGAACCCGGGTTCCCGCCCGGTATGGATTTCGACCCCGTAGCACGAAGGCAGCCGCTCATGGATGTGGTGATCGCCGAAAAAGGCGCATATTGCCTCACAACGAGCATGTCTGCGGCTGAAGCGCGCGGGCGGGCGGCAGCATTCAAACCGTCGGCATTCGGCGCGATGATGCGACTGCTTCAGCGACCCAAAGACACCGACATCGACATCGAAGAGAATGGCCTGCGATATGAGCCGATGTGGCACGCCACATCGCGGCTGAGATTCGTCTACGATCGGCGCGAGACGTACAACGTCCCCGTCAAGGCGCTGTATGTGAAGACCGTCAGCGTCGGCGGCACCGAGCACACGGTCACGCCGGGCCAGCAGCCGCAGATAGCGGTTCCGGTCGTCGAGCACTACATCCGCGAAGAGAGCAAAGATCTCTGGCTCGACGGCGTCAGCGGCAAGCCCATCGACGCCAGACCGTACGTCGCAGCCCCGAACTCGGTCATCCCCGACGGCACGTTCGCGCCGGAGAACGCTCAGGTCATCACGCCGACGGTGCGCGCATCCACGGTCGTGCGCACGCTCTTAGGCGACGATGTGAAACCGCCGGAAGCCGACGAAGTGACTGAAGAGACCGTCACCGTCGACCGCATCGATCTGTATTTCCGCCCATTGTTTGCGTTCACGTTCTCGTGGCCATCCAAAAACAAGACGGCCCATTTTTCGCTCGATGCGATCACCGGTGAGATGCGGGCCGACACCGACAAATCGGCGCCGTCACTCGGCGCGATCTTCCAACCCGAGACGCTCTTCGACCTCGGCGCCGAGACCATCAACCTCGTCGTGCCCGGCGGCGCGATCGCGCTCAAAGTCGTCAAGGCGCTGGCCGAACGCAACAAGGAGCGCTGACCCATCGCTCGCCACGATAAGGAGTCTTTGACCGACGTGCCTGAATCGCGTTTCAAATTCATCCGCCCGATCACGGTAGCGTTCCGCGACATCGACGGCATGCGCCACGTCAACCACGCGCAATATCTCACGTATTGCGAGACCGTCCGCAACGAGTACTGGATGGTGATAACGGGCATCACGAAAGTCGAGGAGTTCGACTTCGTGTTGGCAGAACTCACCGCGCGCTATCAGGCGCCGGCCCATCTCGGCGACAAGCTCACCGTGGGTTGCCGAGTCACCGAACTTCGCCGCTCGAGTTTTCTCGTCGAGCACGAGATCAAGAATGCCGACACCGGTCTGCTCATCGCCGAGGTCAACACCGCCCAGGTCATGTTCGATGTGACGACCGGCAGGTCGATACCGTTATCTGACGAGCGGCGGATGCAAATCGAGAAATACGAAGGCCGTCCGCTGACCGTGCTGACCTCGAAGAGCAGAGTGGTGAACTAGCGCTAGACGCGCAGGTTGACGCCCCGGCGCATCATCTCGAACGCCACCACGAGCACGATAGCCGCAAGAACGCTCACCACAGCCGCATCGGCCGCCAAGCTGATATCGACCGATCCCGTGTACGAATACCGAAAGCCGTCGACCATGTACTGCATGGGATTGATGAGCGCGAAGCGCTGGACGAATGCCGGCAACAGCGCTAGGCTTGTGAACACGCCGCCGACGTATGTGAGCGGCGTGATGATGAACGTGTTGACGATCGCGAGATTGTCCCAGGTCTTCGCGAGCAAGCCGCCGACCATACCGATCGCCGAGAACAAAAGCGACGTCATCGCCATGAAGAAAAGATAGACTCCGATATTTCCCGGCCCGACGTGCACCACAAGCAGGCCGATGAACATGACCATAGTGCCGATGACCATGCCGCGCAGGACGCTGCCGGTGAGAAAGCCGACGAGCAGTTCGAGATACGACAGCGGCGCGACGAGCAGCTCCTGGATCGAATTCATGAAGCGGTGCTGGAAGATCGATGACGACGCTTCGTCGTAGCTCGACGAGATGACGTTGAGCATCACGAGGCCGGGCATCAGGAACTCGACGTACGAGACGCCGCCAAGCGTCTTGATCCGCGAGCCGAGCGACAAGCCGAAGATGAAGAGGAAGAGCAGCGTCATGATGACGGGCGGCCAGATCACCTGATTGATGACCATCAGCGTTCGCTTCATCTCGCGCCGCACGAGCGTGAACAATCCGACGTAGTTAACCACGCGCGTGCCTCCCGACCAGGTCGAGGAAGATGTCCTGCAGCGACGCCGAGCCGTGCCGCTCCATCAGCGAGCTCTTGTCTTCAAGGGCGACTAAGCGGCCTTCGTTGATGATACCGATGCGCTGGCAGAGCAGTTCGACCTCTTCGAGGTAGTGCGATGTCATGAGGATCGTCATGCCGTCGGCGTTCAACTCGCGCAAGAAATCCCAGAGCTCAAGCCGCAGCTCCACATCCATGCCCGCTGTAGGTTCGTCCAAGATGAGCATGCGCGGCTGGTGGACCAGGGCACGCGCGAGCGTGAGCCGGCGCTTCATGCCGCCCGAGAGCTGCAGCGGCGTGGCGCGCCGTTTGTCGGTCAGGCCAAAACGCTCGAGCAGCGCGGCAGTGCGCCGCTTCGCCTCGCGCGCGGGTACGCCGAAATATCCGGCCTGGAAGACCAATATCTCTTCGACGGTGAGGAAGCGGTCGAAGTTGTATTCCTGCGGCGAGAGGCCGATGAGAGCCCGCGTCGCGCGGAAATCGCGCACGACGTCGTGACCGAAGACTTCGATCGTCCCTTCGTGGAACGTCGCCAATCCGACGATCGCGTTGATCGTGGTGGTCTTGCCCGCGCCATTGGGCCCGAGAAAGCCAAAAAACTCGCCCTGCGCGACATCGAACGAGAGGTCGTCTACTGCCGAGATCGTTCCGAATCGTTTGCTAAGGCGCCGGATAGAGACGGCGTTGTTAATAGTAGAAGCCCATCATCATCTTGGCCTCGTCGCTCGCCATGGTGCGCGGATCCCATGGGGGAGAGAACGTGAGGTCCACATGACAATCGGCGACGCCGGGCACCTGCGCGACTGCGGATTGAACGCTCGCCATGAAAGAACCGGCCACCGGGCAGCCGGGCGACGTGAGGGTCATGACGACGTCGACCTTCGCTCCGTCGATCTTGATGTCGTAGATCAGGCCGAGGCTGACCACATCGAGCCCGATCTCCGGGTCGACGACATTTTTCAATTCTTCGCGGATCGCTTCTTCGGTGATCGCCGGAGCCGGCGCGCTTTCGACTGCGCTTTCGACAGGCTGGGAGTTTGCTTCCATGATTGCTTCATGTATTCGGGGGCGGAGAAAACGCCTTCCTGCGCGAAACGAAACGTCATGTCGCGAACGCTTACACTCGGGCATTCACCCGATTCAGACGATGCCTTTATGTTCTATGGATTGGCGAGCGGCCGCGTGCCGACGAACGGTCTGCAATACGAACACATCTTGCGCGATATCCAGACGCTCAACGACTGGGCGAAGGAAGGCAAGCTCGACACGACGGCCATCAGCGTTCACGCGTACGCGTACGTCGCCGACAAGTATGCGATCTTGACGCATGGGGCATCCATGGGCGAGCGCGAGTACGGACCGATCGTCGTCGCGCGCGACGCGGTCGATGCGGCGAAGCTCCACGGTGCCACGATCGCCGTTCCCGGTCTTATGACAAGTGCGTATCTCGCGCTGCGCTTGTGCGTCGGTGATTTCACGCCGGTCGTCATGCCGTTCGACACGATCATGGAAGCCGTCGCGCAGGGGCGAGCGGACTATGGCCTGCTCATCCACGAAGGCCAGCTCACGCACGCCAGCCTTGGACTGAGTTCCATCGTCAATCTCGGCACGTGGTGGTATGAAACCACTGGTCTGCCCCTGCCCTTAGGTGTGAACACGATCAGGCGCGACTTGCCCGAGGAAGTGAAGCGCGACGCGTCGCGCCAGTTGCGCGCGAGCATCGAGTTCGGATTGGCCAATCGCGCCGACGCTTTGCAATGGGCCATGCAATACGCGCGCGGCCTCGCGACGTCCACCGCAGACAAGTTCGTCGGCATGTACGTCAACAGCAGAACCGTCGACATGGGAGAAGAAGGACGGAGCAGCATCCGGCTTTTCTTGCGATGCGGAGTCGATGCCGGCATGGTGCCGGACGTCGGCGAGATCGACTTCGTCGGTTAGATCGCTAGTGCGGCCGGCAGGCGCATGAGGGACTGTGGATCGGCCCTCCGCTGCCGCTCCCGCCGCCGAAGTCCAAGAACCCGAACAGCACCGCAAAGAATGGCCAGATGCCGTGTTTCGGACGCGACCCGAGATAGATCGTGGTCGGCGACGGGATCGGCGACGGCGCTGCGGACGTCGCGGGCGTATTGACCGAGGCGGGCGCAGGCGGCGGCGTCGTGAGGTCGGGCGGGATCATCGCGACCGGTCGAGACGAGACTTCGCGCTTCGGCGGAATGACTGCCGCGCGAACGATCCGCTCGCGCAAGATCGAGAGATTACCGCACGCGACGGGAACGAAAATGCGCAGCCGCGCATTCGCGGTCGACTCGTCGTATTCGAAGCCGTACGTGGCGGCTGGGATCAGCACGTCGTGGATGACGCGCACGCGCGAGCCGTCGAACCACGTCATCGCCGAGAGATGGCGCGGCACGAGTCCCCAAGCAGGTTTGACGGTCTCGACCGCGTCGCGGAAGGTCAGAAACTCCTCGGGGGTCATTCCGGCGAGCGCCGCAGCGGAAGCGAGCCGGCTTTCATTACGCGCGACGTTCACCTGGAGTTGCGCGAGCGTCGTGGTCTGGCCTAGCAGCGGTGCCGATCCGAGCTCGGCTACGACGGTCGTGGCGGCGAGCGCAGACGGTCGGACCAAGGCGACGATGAGCATCATGGCCAAGAATCGGGATAGCAAACGTACCGCTTTGGGCATGCCCGTGCTACTTGTCGTGTGAGACGCCGCACATCCTTGTGGAGAAAGTTCGAGCGAGATCTATGGCCGACAATCAGCATGCAAGGTCAGCAGCCTCTGGATTGGTCATAGTCAGCGCGGAACGCTTGCTTGCCGCCAAACGTTATCGATGATGATGAACCTCCGAACGAAGTCACATGCGTTGATCCTGGCGAGCCTGCTGTGCGCGGCATTCGCGGGCGTCGCCATTGCTTCTCCGCTGCAGGGCCATCCCCGGCCGGCCGCCACGCCATCGGCGTCGGCCGCTTCAAAGGATCAGGGAAGCTTCACGTTCGTGGGCCGCGTGTCGAAGGTCGAATACGCCGCCAACGCCGTCGTGCTGGCGACGAAGGGACGAGACGTCACGATCACGGTCACGCCGACCACCTCGATCGACGTCGGCGGAGAGCCCGGAAGTATCGCCGACATCCGGCCAGGCGTGCGGATCCGAGTTGAGGGTTTCGACCGCGGGGATGCGCTCATCGCGGTGGCGATCAGCGTCCTTTAAGAATACATGCCTTGCCATTTTGAAGGGGCCGACTTTATGTCGGCCCACGTTTTTTCCCAAGGCCTCATCCGGCGACGTCTTCGCCGGGGACGCGACGGAATATCGGGATGTCGAATATCGTGATATCGATTTACGGCGTGGGGCCCTGGACGATCTGTACGAAGTCGCCCGGACGGATATACTTCGCGAACGCAGCCGTGATCTGCGGGCCCGTGATCTGCAGGAAGCGCGCTTGCGCTGAAGCGTCATCGAGCGGCAGACCCGCCGAAGCGCGGTCGAGAAGAGTTTCGGCGACGCCGCTCTGGCTCGACTCCTGCAGCGGTAACGCGCGCACCGCAAGCGATTTGGCTCGCAAGAGCTCGTCAACGGTAGGCGGAGTCGTGCGCATGGACTGGAGATCGCGCTGCACGATGCCCGCCACCTGCGCCACGTTCCGCGGATCGCAGCCCCACTGGACTTCGTACGCGTAACGGCCGCCGTCGGCGTTGAATCTCGTCGTCACGTAATACACGAGACCGGATTGTTCGCGAAGATCGCGATAGAGGCGACTGGCGTAGAACTCGGACGAAAGCATCTGATCGCCTAACGATAGCGCGTCGAAGTCGATCGTGCCCGCTCGAACGCCCATCGTCTCGGCGAACGTCACGCTATCTTGCACGGCGCCAAGCGATGGAATAGCCACCTCCGCGCCGGCGTTGCGCGGTGCGGGCGGCAGCGTCGTCGCGGGCGGCGCACCAGATGAATGCCAATCTGAGAAATAACGCCGCACGATCGCAAGCGCGTGGTCGGTGTCCACGTCTCCTACTACGACGATCGTCGTCAGGTCGGGCCGGATCGTGGCTTTGAAATAGTCGCGTACGTCCTGCAGGCTCAGGCCTTCGACGGACGCGACGGTGGCGACGCGTTGAACCGGGTCGTTTTTTGGATACAGCGCCGCATAGAGACTTGCCGCAGAGCGGTATTCAGGTGTCACGGACGTGCCTTGAACACGGTCGGCGACTGCATTGCGAAGCAATTCGAAGTTCTGCGGTGGAAAGAGAGGACGCATCTCGTTGTCGGCGAGCAGCTGCATGCCGCGGTCGAAGCCTGCCGCAGGCACGCGCAGAGAGAACGCAAAACCCGCGTGTTCTTCAGCGCCGATCCGGCTGACGTCCGTGAAGAAGTCAAAGGGCGATTCGGACGCCGAGCCGGCGGAGAAAAGCTGATCGAGCATGAGCGAGACGCCTTCCTTGCCAGGCGGCGCCTCGATGTCCGGGTCATTTCGAACATGGCCGACGACCGTGACGGCGCCGCTTCCGCGCTCGGATTGGATGATAATGCGAAGGCCGTTCGGCAGCGACGTATCGAGCGGATGCAGCGTCGACGGGGGGACATCTGTCGATTGGACGACGGAAGCCGCCCAGTCCGGAAGCGCGACCGACTCGGCGGCCTGTGGAGAAAACGACTCGGATGCTCCGAATGCGTCGCCAGGTACCACCGTGCCGGAATCGCGCGGCGTGAGTTCGGCAGTGAGTTCCGTGCTTGCATTCAGGTACTTGCCCGCGACGCGATTCACGTCGTCTGTGGAGACCGCGTTGATCTCGGCGATATCGTCATCGGGCGACGAACGTCCCTCGACCGCCACCGCCTCACTCCACGCCTGCGCCAATCCCTCGATCGACGAACGCTGGAAGAGCGCCTGCGCGACCGCCTTTCGTTTGGCATCGAGCACGAGGTCGGCGGAGAATCCGGCGCTGATCGAATCGGCGACGTTCATCGATACCCAACGCTTGACGTCGGGAACGAACTGCGGCTTGAGCGCGGATGCCATCGCAAGTCCCAAACTCGCTTTCGGCATGTCGTCCAAGACGAACGTAGCGTTGTAGACCTTGTCGTGCGGCAAACCGCTGAAGAACGGAGAACGCTCATCGGCCATGACGTTCGCCAATATTTCCGCGGCGGCGAAGTCATGGCTGTCCGAGCCCGGGAAGCGGTATGCGACAAGCGCAAATCCCAGCGGAAGCGCAGTATCGAACGTCACGTCTGCCAATTTCGGCGACGGCAACGCAAACGACGGATGGGCCGGCAACGGCGCGGACGGGATCGCTCCGAACAGGCGCGTCGCATCGGCGATGACGGCTGACGGATCAACATCGCCTACCACCACGAGGACCGCGTTGTTGGGACGGTACCACAGGTCGTAAAACGATTTGATCGTGGTCGCGCTTAACGAATCGAAGGCATCGCGCGTGCCCACGCCCGGCGCGGCGTACGGCGTGCCGACGAACATGTCCGCGAGCAGATCAGCGCGCGCTTGATAGATCGGATTGGAAAGATCGGACGAGACCTCTTGCTCGATAGCGCCCCGTTCCTTGACCCAGTCATCCTGCGAGAGCAGCGCGCCGCGCATGCGGTCGGCTTCGACGCGCAGCACCACTTCGAGCGCATTGGCAGGCACGGTGAAGACGTATTGCGTCACCGTCGGCTGCGTGTCGCCGTTGAGGTCGCCGCCTAACCCCGCAGCGATGCTCGCGAGCTGCGCGCCGCTGACTCCGGTCGAGCCGCGGAACAGCATGTGCTCTTGCGCGTGCGCCATACCCGGCACGTCCGGCGGATCATCCTCGGAGCCGACGAGATAATTCATCTCGGTCGTGACGACGGGGGCGAGCGTATCGCGCACGGCGATGACGCGCAAGCCGTTAGCCAACGTGGCGCGCGCGACTGAGGGCGCATCCGCAAACGCGGGCGCCGCGGCGATCGAGACGGCTACGAAAAGCGCAAATGCGGCGAGGTGAATCGGCCGAATATCCATATCGGTACCATTCGTGTCCGAGTGCGAATCGCCTCGGACGCGAATGAGCCCGCGGGTCACACCTAGAGCGGGTTCGGCCCTAGCACGACATCGACGAAGCCGCCGATGCGGATCCATTTGTGAAACGCGGCTTGGACTTGCGCTGCGTCGATGTTCAGATATCGCCGTGCGGCCCGATCCGGTTCGTCAAGCGGCAACCCGCTCGTCGCGCGCGCGAGCAGTCCCGATGCGACGTCGTCCTCGCTCGATTCCGCAAGCGGGATCTGGCGCAGCAGCAGCGCTTTCGCTTGCTGAAGCTCACCCGGCGTCACCGGCTTCGTTTGCATCGCGGTGACGTCGCGCACGATCAATCCGCGCGCCTTGGAGACGTTTTGCGGATCGCAGGCGAAATCGATGCTGAATGTCGAGCGCGTCCTCCCGACGCGCAGCTGGTTGCCGACGAAATAGACGAGTCCGGCCTTCTCGCGCAGATCGCGATACAGTCTGGTCGCGTAGAAACCGCCGCCCAAGACGTGGTTGCCGACTTGCAGCGCGTAGTAGTCCGGATCAGAACGGACGACGCCGATGTTCTCGATCATCGTCGCCGAGTCTTGAACCCTCGATGTGTCGGGAACGACGGCGCTCGATGGTGCGTTGGCTCCGACCGGCGGCAAGTCCGTGACCGGTCGCGCGCCTTGGGCCGTCCAAGCGCCGAACCATTTCGAAACAGAAGCGCGCACCTGCTCCGGCGTGACGTCGCCGATGACGACGATCGTGGTCATGTCCGGCCGGAACGCCGCGCCGTAGTACGACTGCGCGTCCGCGAGTGTCAGGCCTGCGACCGATGCCGGAGTCGCTTCACGAAGCGCCGGATCACCGGACGGGAGCAGGGCGAGGTCTATCGCGCGCGACTGTTTATAGGAGGGGCTCGCGAGCTGGCCGGTCAGCGCTTGAGCGAGATTTGTCTGCTCGATCGGAAACGCGGCTGCGGGCAACGCGGGATGCAGTTCGTTGTCGGCAAGCAACTGCATGCCGCGATCGAAATGCTGCGCGAGCACGGACAGTGAGAACGACGCCCCGGCGGATTCGCTCGCCGCGATATCGTCGAGCTGTTTCTGAAATGCCAATCGATCGTACGTGGTCGAGCCGTATGGGAAGAGCTGACCGAGAAGCGAATCCAAACCTTCCTCGCCCGCCGGCACTTGCAGCGCGGGTTCTTGACGGACTTCACCGGTCACGCTGACCGTCGGGCTTACGGTCTCTTGTCGCACGATCAGACGAAGACCGTTGGGCAACGTCGTGTCGTAGGGCGCCGCGCTCGGGAGCGGCAGCGAGAGCGACGCGAGTGCCGCCTGCGCCCACGCCGGAAGCACGACCGTTTTTGTGGGCGAGACCGCATTTGTCTCGGTGCCGCCGAATCCCGATTGCGCGGTCGGAGCGCCAGATGGTTTGGGATTGAGCGTCGCGGTCACGGTGGCGCCCTGCATATATGTCCGCGCGACACGATCGACATCCGCGATTGTGACGTTGCGAATCGCATCCACGTCGTCGTCGGGAGACGAGCGCCCTTCGACCGCTACCGCCTGCGACCACGCCGCGGCAAGCCCGCTGATCGACGTGCGATTGAATTCGGCGCTTGCGATCTCTTGGCGCTTCGCCGCTTCGACGAGGTCGCTCGGCACGCCGTACTTCACGTAGCTCGATATGATCTGGCGCAGAAGCGCATTGGCCGCGTCGCCATCTGCGGTCGGCGCGAGCGCCGCGTAGGCTAGTCCGACCGACGCGCGCGGATACGAGACGACCAACTGAAATCCGGCGTTCAACGCTTTGCCTTGCGGTCCGAGCGCGTAGAGATCGGCGCGCTGGCTACCAAGAACATCGGTTAGTATTCGAGCCGCCGGAAAGTCAGGGTTCGACGTCCCTGGAAATCGATAGCTGATCGTCGCGAACTTCACCGGCAGATCGCTGTCGAGTGAAAACGTATCGGACTTCACCGTCGACAGATCGATCGCCGGGCGCGCCGGCAGCGCGCGGGGGCTGATGTCGCCGTACATGGAGCGCACCATCGCCAACGTGGCGTTGGGTTCGACGTCGCCCGCGATGACGAGCACGGCGTTGTTCGGACCATACCAGCTGTCGAAGAATTTCTTGAGCAGCGCGCCGTTCGTCGCGTTGAATGACGGACGCGTCCCCAGCGCGTCGTGCGCGTACGGCGTGCCGGCGAACATGTCGGCGCCTAGCCGCGTGAAGAAGTGATAGAGCGGATTGGAGAGATCCTGCGCGACCTCTTGTTCGATCGGGCCTCGTTCCTGCACCCACTGGCCTTCGGAATCGACGATGTCGCGCATGCACGCGGCATCGACGTGCAGTGCCACGCCGAGATCCTGCGCTGGAACGGTCTCGAAATATTGCGTGACGGTCTGCTGCGTGTCCGCGTCGCCGTTTCCGCCGAGCTGCGCGAAGATCGCAGCGGTCTGATCGGCGGTTATGCCGTCGCAGCCGCGAAACGCCATGTGTTCTTGCGCATGCGCCATGCCGGGAAATCCGATTGGCGTCTCGTCGGCGCCGACGATGTAATTATCCATCACCGTGACGACCGGTGCGAGCGGATCACGGACCAAGATGACCCGTAGCCCGTTGGGCAGCGTGGCTCGCGTGACATCGGAAGCGGCGCGCGCCGCAGTGTGCGCGGACTGCACGATGGCGGCGATGACAGCGACTATAAGAAAGCCTCGTAAATGCATGCCCAATCCTTATCAGAACGGCGTTCGGCGGTCGGCGCGCGGGAAGGTACGCTCTCTCTGCCTCTTGTACGCCACGCAGCGTGGGAAGATCTGCGATCGCGGCCCGCGTCGGCGGGTTGCTTGCGATCGGGTTCGATGGAACGACGATCGAGCAGGCGCCGGCACACTTCATTGGGGGCTTGGCCGGTGCCGTCCTGTTCAAACGCAACATACACTCCGCAAGCCAGACACGAGCGCTCGTCGACGGATTGCAAGACTCGGTCCAGAGCGGTTCGCCCCCGCTCCTGATCGCTATTGATGAAGAAGGCGGTAATGTGTCGCGCATCGGCGGCGTCGGCACCTGGATGCCATCGGCCATGTCGCTCGGCGCCGCTGACGATCCTACGCTGACCGAATCGATATACGCCGCGATCGGCGAAGAATTGTCGGCCCTCGGCATCACGCTTGATTTCGCTCCGGTGGCCGACGTGAACACGAGTCCGCGCAACCCGGTGATCGGCGTTCGTTCGTTCGGCGATCGGCCCGCGCGCGTCGGAGAACACGTGGCCGCCGCGATTCGCGGGCTGCACGCGTCGGGCGTGAAAGCCGCCGCCAAACATTTTCCCGGCCACGGCGATTCGCTCGTGGACTCGCATATCGATCTGCCGGTCATCGAACATTCGCTGGAACGACTGCGCGCGATCGACCTCGTGCCCTTCGCGGCCGCGATAGCGGCAGAAGTGGACGCGGTGATGGCGGCGCACATCTGGTTTGCTGCGCTGGAACCCGCGCGCAAGCCCGCGACCATGTCGCGATCGATCATGCGCGGCTTGCTGCGCGAGGAGCTTGGTTTTGACGGCGTCATCTGCACCGATTGCATGCAGATGCGCGCTGTCTCTGGTTCGTATGCGCCCGGAGACGCGGCGGTGCGGGCCGTCGCAGCCGGCGCCGATCTCGTGCTCTTCTCAAGTTCGCTCGACGCCGCGATCGACGCGCACAGAGCATTGGAAAGCGCGGTCCTCGACGGTACACTTGATGAAGTGGAGGTTGCGCTCAGTCTCGCGCGCGTCGCGCGGCTCCGCGAGAAGCCGCGTGCGCATGCGAGCATTACGCTGGCAGATGTCGGCTCAGGCGAGCGCCGAACGCGCGCAGTCGATTGCGCGCGGCGAGGCATAACGCTCGTGCGTGATCCGGGCGGGATGCTGCCGTTGTCCATCGGCGCGCACGAACGGCTGCTGGTGGTGACTTTCGGCGGTAAGACGTCGACGCTGGTCGAGAACGGTGCGGCAAATGCCGCGTCGTTCGGCGCATCGCTGCGTGCACATTTCGCTGAGGTGGATGAAGTGTCGGCCGGCGCCGATCCTTCGGAAGACATCCTGCGCGATATCGCGTCGCGCGCCGCCAGCGCTGCGGCGATCGTGTGCGTGACGTATCGAGCCGTGACCCACCCGAATCAGCTCCATGCCGTGGCGGACCTCGTCAAACGCGGCGTGCCGTTTGTCGTCGTGATGGCGCGCGAGCCGTACGATGCGGACATGCTACCGCATGATGCGACGGTACTTGCCGCGTTCGGCGACGATCCGGCTGGGCTCGCCGCCGTATGCGCCGTGATCACAGGCTTAGCCAAAGCACGCGGTTCCTCGCCCGTGATGCTCGCGAGTGTCGCGCCGTGACGACGGATCGCGCAGGTTCGGACGCCTCATCGTCAGAGCGCGCGCAGGTCTCGCTGCCAAGCGCGCGTGCGATCCTGCACGCCGAACTGGGCGAGGCATACTCGGCCGCTGCGCTCCACGTGCGCGTGGCGGGCGAGACGGTCGAGCACGTCGCTGTGGGAAACTATGCTCCCGGCGACGCAGGGATCGACGGCCGTGCGATCTTCGACCTGGCATCGCTGACCAAACTTTATACCACGACCGCGCTGCTCGCGCTGCACGACCACCGCGCCCTCGCGCTCGACGACCCGATCGTTCATGTGCTCCCCGAATTCGCCGGCAAGGATCCGCGCCGAGCGCGCGTGACGGTCAAACATCTACTGACGCACACGTCGGGACTCCCAGCGCACGTGAGCTTCCGCGAAGAACTCGGCTTGAAGCCGGTCATCGCCAGAGTGTGCGCGACCTCGCTCGAAGCCGCGCCGGGTGAAGCCGTCGAGTACAGCGACCTCGGCTTCATGCTGGCCGGCGAAATGGTTTCGCGGCTTGCGAACGAGCCATTGGAGAAGGCGATCGCGACGCTCGTCTGCGTTCCAATGGGCTTGGCGGACGTGCGCTATCGTCCGACGCAAGAGCTCCGTCCGCGTATCGCCTGCACGGAGAACGATCCGTGGCGCGGGCGATTGCTGCGCGGCGAAGTGCACGACGAGAATTGTTGGGCGATGGGCGGCGTCGCTGGTCACGCTGGATTGTTCGCGACGGCCGCCGATGTGGCGGCGCTGGGAGAGCTCTATCGCACGGCCGGACAATCGGCGGGCGGGCGCGTCATCTCGCGCGCTTCAGCGCTGGAGGCGACCCGAGAGCACGCGGTCGGGAACGGAGAACGGCGCGGGCTCGGCTGGGCGTTGAAGGCGGACGACGCGCATTCGAGCGGCGCACGCCTTTCGGCGCTCTCGTTCGGCCACACCGGTTTCACCGGCACTTCGCTCTGGGTCGATCCGACGCGCGACCTCACTGTCGCCTTCCTGACCAATCGCGTCCATCTCACGCGCGACGGCGCCTCGATCCTTCGGGCGCGCGGCAAGATACACGACGCGATTGCGGACGAAGTCGACGCGTGGAAGCGTTAGGTTCGTGCGGCCGATGATCGCGATGGGGCTCATCTCGGGCACGTCGATGGACGGCATCGATGTCGCGATCGTCGAGATCGAATCTGCGCCTGGGGCCGCCGCGCGGCCGCGCAAGCTCAAGGAATTCGCGACGATACCCTATCCGCCGGACGTGCGATTATCATTGCTGGCGGCGCTCGCTCACAGCGGAGCCCCGAAATCTCCATACGCCGCCGCGCGAGATATCTGCGCGCTCAACTTCGCTCTGGGGGAAGCGTTCGCGTCGGCGGCGAGTGTCGTCGGCGGGTCGCCGCTGCGCGGAGTGGACGTGATCGGATCACACGGTCAGACGATCTATCATCTGCCGGACGACGACGGAGCGCCGGGATTCACCGCGTCCACTTTGCAGCTCGGCGAGCCGGCGGTCATCGCGGCGCGGACCGGGGTGACCTGCGTCGCGGACTTCCGTGTGAGCGACATGGCGGCAGGCGGGCAGGGCGCGCCGCTCGTTCCGTATCTCGACTTCGTCATGCTGCGCGACCAAACCGAAACGCGCGTCGCGCTGAATATCGGCGGCATCGCGAATCTGACACTGCTGCCCGTCGGCTGCGCGCTCGATGCCGTGACGGCGTTCGACATCGGACCGGGCAACATGCTGATCGACCTTGCGGTGGATCATCACACGCAGGGTCGTCAGGGTTACGATCGCGACGGACTGATCGCGTCGGCCGCTTCGCCCGATCCCGCGTTGCTCGCCTGGCTGAGCGAGCATCCGTATTTCTCGAGGGCCGCGCCGAAGACGACCGGGCGCGAGATGTTTGGTCCCGAATATTTCACGTCGGTGCTCGCGCGAGCCGCGACCTTGGGCTGCAGCGTTGAAGTGACGATCGCGACGCTGACAGCCAGCGCGGCGCTCTCGATCGCGAGCGCAATCCCGTCTGGTGTAAGCCGCATCGTGACAAGCGGCGGCGGCGCGCGCAATCCCACCCTTCTGGCGCACCTCCGCGATGCTCTTGGCCTGCGATTTGCGACGCCGCCGATACTTGATCGCTCGGACGATTTCGGCTTGCCGGCGGATGCGAAAGAAGCGATGGCGTTCGCTCTGCTCGCTGTGGAATGTCTACGGGGACGCAGCGCCAACGTACCGGCGGCGACCGGCGCTCGCGGGCCTGCTGTGCTCGGCAAGATCGTGCCTGGCGAGAACTACGGGTCGTTGATGAGAGATATTGCGTTGCGGTGAGCGACGCTGGCTCGCGCTGTGCGCGCGACCCAAGGGATAGGCCTATTGAGTCGCAACTTGGGACCTTTCGCGGATTGCCGCGCAGCAAGGGTTCGGCTAATGTCTAGTAATGCGGTAGAATTACTGGAGAACTAGTGGTTTCGTGTCGAGATTAAGGTGGGGCGGCCGCTCATTATGGCGCGCTTAACTTTAGGTTAACGACCGAAGCGCCCGAGAGGAACGCCTCGGGGCTGCGAAAAGGAACCTTGCTGGAAAACTACCGTTGCTTTCCGCACCGTCTACTTTTCAAGTAAAGGAAGATCGTAACTGTGAAATACTGGATGCGATACGCGCTGGCGATTCTGGTTTGCGTGCTCGCCGTCGGGCGCGCGCTGCCTGCAGCCGCGGCGGACCCGAACAACCCGTTCGCCGATGTATCCCCCTCGGATCCGGCATATCTGGCTATCGTCCGACTCCATGACGCGGGCTATCTCCAAGGGTATCCCGACGGATACTTCCACGGCAAGCGTCCGATCACGCGTTATGAGATGTCGATTCTCGTCGATCGCGTCGTCAGCGAGCTCGAGTTTCAGCTCGACAACCCGGCTGGCGCGATGAAGGTGACGCAGCGCTCCGTCGCCGATGCGCGCTTGCTGCTCGACACGTACGGCACGCAGATCAAGAGTCTCCAAACGGCGCAGACTGCGCTGACGCAGCAGGTGGCAACGCTCGCCTCGAACGCCGATCGAGCGCAAGTGCACCTGTACTCGTACGTGCGCGCGCCCGGCACATATACGGAAACCGTCCGCGCATTCAACAATCAGGGCGTGCCGTTCAAGGCCAACACCGCCGTGAGCGACGGCGTGACCACGTACAACCAAGGCACCAACGCGCGCGGTACGGGGCTTGAAGTGATCCGGCTGATCTTGAGCGGCAACGTGGACAAGCAGACGAGCTACGCCATCCGGCTGGAGAACAAGAACTACTTCGGCCAAGCGAACGTCAACGGCTTCGACAACGTGACGCCTTCGACGAATACCTACAACGACCAGGGCGTGTTGCGCATCAACTACGCCTACATCAAATACAACTTCAAGAACTCGCCGCTCTACACTCTTGTCGGCAAGTACAGCGCGAGCGGCGACCTGGGGCTGACGTTCTCGAACGACTATTTCAACGGCGGACAGCTCGGCTTCAATGGCCGCGTGAACGGATTCATCGGCTTTGGCCAGCAGAACGGACCAGATCTTGGCAGCAATCTGCCGTTCGGCTACGTTCCGACAGGCCTTGCCTCCACCGGGTCGACGCCGCACACGCAGTTCGCGTGGATGACGCACGCGGGCTGGGCCGCGACGCCGAAACTCACGGTCGGTGCCGACGTCCTCAACCAGTCGGCGTTGCCGCAGAAGATCTGGTCGACAGTGAAGCAGAACTTCTTGAGCTTCAATCAGCCGCTCGCGGCCGGTTCGATCGCCGCTTCGTACAAGTTCTCACCGGACGCGTCGCTCGCGATCGAAGGGCTGCAGCGTTTCGGCAACGATCCCACGACGCACTCAGCTTGGATCGACCGCCGGGCGATCTGGGTGCAGGGCCTCCTCGGTAACAGCGCCGCCGCCGATGGGAACTCATACGCTGAGATCGGCTTCGCCGGCACAGGCTACAATTCGGTGATCAACGGCAACACCGGTCTGAACGGCACGCCGTTCTACACCTACTACTACACGGGTCAGGCGAACGATCGCCGCATGACGTACGGCAGCATCTATCACTACGTCGGCAACACCGTTCGCGTCGGCGTGACGTACCTCAACTGGGGTCTGAACGTACCCGAACCGCTGGTGCCCGGCACCGGGATTCCGAACGGATCGTACATCCTGACAAACGACAACCGCGCGCTGTTCTTCAGCACGCAGCTGGTGTTCTGACCGGGACGAGCCGTCTGAAGGCCGTCTGAAGGGGCCGACGTTATGTCGGCCCACCTGTTTGTGGGGCGGACCTTTTGGTTCGCCTCGTTTTTGTTCTGGTTACGCAACCAAAACTAATCGGTGGCCTCGAACAGGCCGAGCGCTCCCGCATCCGCGTCGCCGAACGAATGCGTCACGACAGGATATTTCCCCGCCTGCTGAACCGTGAACTCCACGACCGCGCCGCCGCCAGGCGGAATCGATGCCGTTTGAATCCCCACGAGCGAGTTCGCTGGATTGCCGTCGGCGAGCACGCGGCTCAAAACCGTTCCGACGATATGGAACGCCGAGAAATGGCTCGGGCCGGCATCCACCACGAACACGCGGACCGGCTGATTGACCTTGATCCGCAACGGATCACCTCGATAGCGGAATGCAAGTCCGTTGAACGTCACGACGTCCGCCACCGAGGTCTTCATTTTTGTGATGTCGCCGTAGTATTCGTCTTTCGATCCGGGATACAGGGCCGGATAGAATTCGCTCTGCACGAGCACAAATGATTGGGCGTCCGAACCCCAGCCTGCTTCCGGATCGATAATGATCGCGCCGTACATGCCGTTACTGATGTGCGCAAGTACCGGCGGCGTGCCGCAGTGATAGAGAAACACCCCGGGATAGCGCGCCACCCAGGAGAAATGGAGCGTCTTTCCCGGCTGAACGGTCTGATACGCGACGTCCGGCGGGGCGAGCGCCGCGTGGAAATCGATGGAGTGACCCATCATCGCCTTATTGGTCAGCGTGACGTCGATCTCGTCCCCGACCTTCGCGTGGATGACCGGTCCAGGGACCGTGCCGTTGAAAGTCCACGCGCGGTAGTTGATGCCCGGGGCGATCTCGATCGTACGATCGAGCAACACGAGATTTGCCGAGACAATATTGCCGTTCGGAATTGGCGGCAGCAGCTCCGGATGAGTTTGCGGCGCCGGAATTTGGTAGTCGGCCGTGGTCTTCGTGACGACCGCAGATACTGAAGGCACTTGGACGTCCGGCGCAGCTCGATCCGCCCCCGACTGCCCGTTACACGCGGGAAGTGCGATGAGCGCGGTCAGCAGAGCCACCCGCGACGACATGCCTTTCATGCGAGCCTCCTTCTCGGACCGAACTAACGACCCGAGGTATGATTTCATGCGGGCGGATCGCGCTACCGCCTCGCCGTATCGCGCAGATGACGAATTCGTAGCAGGCGTCGCCTGGCCTTTGGTCCGCGCCTACTGCGACCAAGGGCGGCTGAGACGGAGGTGGAACGCCCGACGAGTATGGCCGAACTGCCGCTCACCGAAACCGAGAACGCCGACACCGCGGATCTTGACGTGCTGGAAACGCGCGAGATGCTCCGGCGCATCAATGCCGAGGACGGAAAGGTCGCTGGGGCCGTGGCCCTCGAGATCGACACGATAGCCGAGGTTGTCGACGCGATCGTGCCGCGCTTGCGCAGTGGCGGCAGGCTTCACTACTTCGGCGCAGGGACTAGCGGAAGACTCGCAGTTCTCGACGCCGCGGAAATACCGCCCACGTTTTCGACAAAGGACCTCATCATCGGTCACATCGCCGGCGGCTCGCGCGCACTCACCGAGGCGGTCGAGGCGGCAGAAGACGATGAAGCGGCAGGCGCTTCAGAAGTTCAGCGCGCTGGGATAGCTTTGGGCGATGCAGTCGTGGGCATCTCGGCAAGCGGCGGTGCCGCGTACGTCATTGGAGCGATCCAACGTGCGCGCGATATCGGCGCGCTGACCATCGCGATCGTGAACACACCGGATTCCGCACTTGCTGCGGTCGCCGATATCGCGATCGTGGTGCAGACGGGCTCGGAAGTATTGGCAGGCTCGACGCGTCTGAAGGCAGCAACCGCGCAAAAGCTCGTGTTGAACAGCATCAGTACCGCGGTGATGGTGAGACTGGGCAAAGTGCATGGAAATCTCATGGTGGATCTGCGCGCGAGCAATGCGAAGTTACGTGCACGAGCGCTGCGCCTGGTGATGACCTTGAGCGGAGCGTCGAGCCAAGTCGCTATGGCAGCCCTTGAAGCAAACGCGTGGTATGTCAGGCTGGCGGTTGTGCAGATCGTGTCGGGCGCACAGACTCCGGCGCAGGCGGCCGAGCGGCTGGCTGCGGCGGGAGGCAGTTTGCGAGGCGTTCTCGACCGCTACAAACAGCAGGAATAACGCACGCCGCATCGAACATAAGTTCCAGCCAGGAAGCAGCGTTGCCAAGGCGACGCGCTCCCGGGTTTTTTGTTTTTAAGGGGCCGCTTCAGTCAATCGATTCAATCGGTGCTACGGGCGAAGCGGACGCTTGCTATGCCGATCAACACGGTTCCGAGCGCGAACACGGCGGTGATGGAGGGCCATAGCGTATCCACGCCCGCGCCGCGTAATACGATGCCGCGCAGGATCTCGAGGAAGTACGTCAGCGGAATCGCAAAGCCGACCCACTGCATCACGAGCGGCATCGCATCGCGCTCGAAGAAGAAGCCCGAGAGCAAGATCGACGGCAACATGACCGCGAACGACATGAGCATGGCCTGCGCCTGCGTGCGCGCGATCGTCGAGATCATCAAACCGAGACCGAGCGCGGCCACCAAGAAGCCGAGCGCGCAGAACAAGAGAAGAAGAAGACTCCCGGCGATCGGCACGCCGAACACAAATCGCATGGCCGTCAGGACGAGTAAGAAGTCGATGAATCCGATCGCTGCGTAGGGCGTGATCTTTCCCAACATGAGACCGGTCGCACCGATCGGCGTAACGAGCAACTGATCGAGCGTGCCGCGCTCGCGTTCTCCGACGATCGCAAGCGCGGTCAGGAATATCGTGATGATCTGCATGATCACGCCGATCAATCCCGGCACCAAGTAGTTCGCGCTGCGCAGGCTCGGATTGAACAATACCCGCGTGCGCACGTCCACGACTTGCGGCGCGAGACTCGCTCGCCCGAGGCGCGCCGACAGCGCCTGCCCTATGGCGCCGCTCGACGCCAGCGCCTCCTGCGCGATCGATGAATCGGAGCCGTCGACGAGCACCTGGACGGTAGCCGGGCGACCGAGGCGTATGTCGGCGCTGAAATTCGGCGGGATATCCACCGCGACGCGCACGCGCCCGCCCACGATGCGCGAGCGCAGATCCGCTCGCGAAGACGCGCTATAGACCAAGTCGAACTCGTTGGAAGCACGCAGCGCGTCGAGCAGCTGCACGGAGTCGGGACCGCGGTCCTCGTCGAAGTACGCGGTGCCGATATGATCGACGCGCGTGTTGATCGCATAGCCGAATAGCAGCAGTTGGAAGATCGGCAGCATCAACGCGAGGACCAGCGTCATCCGATCGTGCGTGACGTGGATGAGCTCTTTGAAGAGCACGGCGCCGTAGCCGTGCAGATTGAACGGCCGTCTCACGAGGCGCCTCTCGCCCGCGTCAGTGCTACGAATACGTCTTCCAGCGAAGGCTCTATGCGTGACACTTGGCCGACGCTGCCGCCAGAGGCCGACAGATCGTCGTGCACGCGCGCTTCGCTCGCGCTCGCATCCGCGACGATGTGGAGATCGCGACCGAAGATCGTGACGTCGCGGACGTACCGCAGAGCGCGGGCGCGCGCAAACGCCTGCATGACGTCATGCGCCGAGATCTTGTAACGCACGGTTCCGGGCGGATTGACGTCCTGCAGCGCGCGCAACTCGTCGAGCGTGCCGAGCGCGATGAGGTCGCCTTCGAAGATGTATCCAACGCGCGAACAGCGCTCCGCTTCATCCATGTAGTGCGTCGTGACGAAAAGCGTGACGCCTTCGCCCGCGAGCGTGAATAGGAGATCCCATAGTTCGCGCCGCGCCACCGGGTCGATGCCGGCGGTTGGTTCGTCCATGAAAAGGACGCGAGGTTCGTGCAGCAGCGCGCACGCGAGCGCGAGTCTTTGTTTCCAGCCGCCCGATAGCGTGCTTGCCGTATACGCCGCAAACGGTGCAAGCCCCGTGATCGACATGACGGCCGACTTGCGCACGCCTCGGCGGTCCAGATCCAGATCATACGCGCGCGCGTAGAACTCGAGATTCTGGTCGACCGTCAGATCGCCGTAAAGCGAGAACGACTGCGAGACGTACCCGATCGAACGGCGCACGCCATCCCCATCGCGCTCCACATCGAAGCCGGCGACCGTCGCGTCGCCGCCGCTCGGCTGCACCAATCCGCACAGCATCTTGATCGTCGTGGATTTGCCGCTGCCGTTCGGGCCCAAGAATCCGAAGACCGACCCCGCCGGGACCTCAAATGATACACCGTTGACCACCGTGTGGTCGCCGTAGCGTTTGGTGAGTTTCTCGGCGCGGATCGGCGCCGTCAAGGCAGCGCGACGCTTGCCGTCGTCCCCGCGCGCACGACGCCGCCCTGATCGTCGATTCGGACTTTGACGCCGAACGTCAGCGAGGCGCGATCTTCCGGCGTCTCCACATCACGCGGTGTGAACTGAGCGTCGGAATCGATCTGCTCGATCGTGCCTGTGAGAGCGCGTCCGGGCAAGGCGTCGGATTGGACGTCGACCTTAGCACGGAGAGAAAAGCGGCCGATGTTCGCCTGATCGACGTAGATGCGGACGTACGGATTCCGCCTTTCCTCAACCGTTGCGATACCGACGTTTGGAGCGACGATATCTCCCGGACGAAGATCGATCGCGCTGATCGTGCCGTCGGCCGGAGCCCGGACAACGCACTGTTCGAGTCGCGCGGATTGTGCGGCGACCTGCGCTTGCGCCGCTTGGAGCGCAAACCGTGCGGCCGTCAACGTCTGCGGCCGCGTACCTGCTCGCACGGTCGCAGCGCGCGCAAGCGCTGCCTGATAGGATTGTGCCGCCGCATTCGTCTGCTCGGGGACGTCTGCGCGTTCCACGATCGATGCCTGAGCGCGCGCGTCTTGCATGCGAGCTCGTGCGGCCCCCATCGCGGCCACAGCCGAGCGATAGCCTGCGACCGCCTCGTCGGCGGTCTGCGCGGAGACCGCGCCCTGCGCGTAGAGCGACGTTTGGCGGCGCGCCGTTTTCTCAGCCAGATCCGCCTGAGCAGCCGCTTGCCGGTATGCGTCTGCCGCCGCGCGCGCCGACGCGCGCGCCGACGCGACCCGGCCGCGATTCCCTCGCAGCGCCTGCTCATACACGGCTTGCGACCCCGCGGCTTCGGCTTCGGCTTGCGCGATCTCGCTTTGGAGAGGCCCGGCGGCGAGATCGTCATAGTTCGCTGCCGCTTGACGCGCTTGTGCTTGCGCCGCCGCGACCGCCGCTCGTTCGTCGGCGTCATCGAAAGTCACGAGGACCTGGCCCGCCCGAACGCTGTCGCCGGCCGAGACCCGCACCGATGTGACGCGTCCGCCCACCGTGCTGCCGACGAGCGCCGAATCTCTGATCACCGTGCCGCTGAATGGGAATCGATCGCTTCGAGCGCAAGCAGCCACCGCGCACGCGATCAAAATCAGGATGAGACGGAACGCGCGCGGTGCGGTCATGCGCCCGTCGTTCGCGCCGTCGCCGTCCGACTCTTCGTAGCCGAGCGCTTAGGGCTTTGTTCGCTCCGCGTTATATGTCTTGACGAATCCGGCGAAGCTCGACGCCGTGATCGCCTTGCCGAACAGATATCCTTGCGCCGAATCGCAACCTTCGGCTTGCAGCCAACGCGCCTGTTCGAGCGACTCGACGCCTTCGGCATGCACCTCGCGCCCGGTGCAGAGCGCGAATGCGATGATCGCGCGGACGATCGAGGCGTCGTCGTTGTCGGTTGGAATCCCGCCGACGAACGAGCGGTCGATCTTGATGATGTCGACCGGCAAACTCTTGAGATAGGCGAGCGACGAGTAGCCGGTTCCGAAATCGTCGAGCGCGATCCGCACCCCGAGCTTACGTAGCTCGCCCAAAACGATCTGCACGGTGCCCGGATGCTGCATCGCCACCGCTTCTGTGATCTCGATGCCGACCTTCGCCGCGCTCACTCCCGCTTGAGCGATGGCCGCGGCCATCTGACGGACGAAGAGCGGAGACTGGAAATGTTTGGCCGAGACGTTGAGCGTCACGCGCAAATCGAGGCCTTCGTCCTCCCAGATCCGGCATTGCCGGCAGGCCTCGCGCATGACCCACGCGCCGATCGGGATCATAAGGCCCGACTCCTCCGCCGCCGCGATGAAGTCGTTCGGCATGACGAGCCCGCGCTTCGGGTGGTTCCAGCGGATCAAGCCTTCGGCGCCGATGATCGAACCGGTCGACAGATCGGCGAGCGGCTGATATTGGAGAACGAATTCCTTGCGATCGAGCGCGCCGCGAAGGGCCTCGTGCAGAAAGCGCCGCGCTTCCAAGTTCGCGCTGATCTCGGCGCTGAAAAAGCAGATGGTCCCCGGGCCCGACTGTTTGGCGCGGACGAGCGCCTCGCGTGCGTTCGCTTCGAATGTCTCGCAATCGTCAGCGTCACCGGGGAAGAGCGCGACGCCAACGCACGCCGTGATGGCGATTTGATGGCCTTCGACCTCGAATGGCCTGGCGAGAGCGTCGGCGATTGCCTTGGCCTGCCGCTCGGAGTCGGCCGACGTCGCTCCAGTCGCGATGACGCAGAACTGATCCCCATCCAGACGAGCGATCAGGTCGGCTCCCGGCGCGGCTTCGCGCAATCGGCTCGCCGCTTCGACCAGCACGGCGTCTCCGACGGAGCGGCCGAGGTCGTTCACGCTCTTCAGGCCGTCGAGTCCGGCGAGGAAGAGTCCGAATCGGTCCGTGCGATGGGCCGAGGCGGCGAAACGCTCTTTCAGCCGCGCGATGCAGAAGGCTCGGTTCGGTAGCCCTGTGAGGTCGTCCTCAAACGCGATCTTGGTCAGCACGACCGCGCGTTCGCCCTGCGTGGCCAAGCGCGCCACGCATGCTGCAAGAAGTTCTACGTATAAAACGTCGTCGACGGAAAAGTCGCCGACGCGCGGCGCGTTCGCGCCGAAGGTGAGGACGTATTCCTTGCCGTCGCTTGTGAACGTGGTTCCGATGGACGCGCCCCGCCCATTCGATTCGCCTCGCAGTTGGACCGTGCTCTTCGCCGCGACGACCACGCCGGAAAACGTCGCACGAAGTTGGACGCGCGTCCCGGGTTCCTTGTCGGGATCTTCCGGCAGCGCCGCATCGAGGATGAAGAACGCATCTTCTACATGACCGAGCGCCGCAAAATCAAGAACGAGCGTTCGCCGGCCTTCATCCATCACCGCCGTCATCTGCGCGCGCGAGTCGAGGTCGGAGCGAATACTCAGACGCCAGAGCGCGTCGAATCGGTCCTTACGGATCGATGTGCTTGCTTGATCGCGCACCGACCAGACGTACGTCGGCGAGCCGCTGCTATTGATCTCGACGACGGCGGCGTCGAGCCCAAACGCATCGCCGTTCTTCCGCAAACCCACGCCCGTGAAGCCGGCGGCCGGCGGGACCGTAGCGGCACGCCCGCGATCCTCGACGATCGCGCCGATTTTTCGCCCTACGAGCGCTAAGGCGTCATAGCCGAAAAGCGACGCGGCGGCCGGGCTGCAAATGGTGATATTGCCCTCATCGTCCGTGACGATGACGCTCTCGACACCCGAATCATGAAGGAACCGAGCGCCTGCCGACCGGTCGGTCCTCTCGATTGATTTTTTCACGCGTTCCGTCTTGGCACCCCAGTGTTCATTATCGGCTGGACGGGACCGGGCGCCTAGTCCGCGGGCGGCTGACACACCTCCACGAGCGTGCCGCCGGTGGAACTCGGGTGGATGAACGCGATGAGATTGCCGTGTGCGCCTCGCCTAGGATGCTGATCGATCAGCCGCAAGCCTGCGTCGCTCAGACGGGCCAGTTCCACCTCGATGTCGGCTACGCGGTACGCGACATGATGCAGCCGCGTCCTGTGGTCGCCGCGAAAGCGTTCGAGCGGCGACGCCGGATCGAGCGGTTTGAGCAATTCGATGGTCTCATCGCCCGCGGACATCCCGACGATGTCGACTCCTTGGTCTGCGACGCGCTCGCGGTAGCGGACATCGAAGCCAAGCACGGTATACAGCTGTTCTGCTTCCTTTAGGTCTGCGACGACGAGCGCCACGTGATCGAGCGTGCGGCCGCTCATCGGACGTCCGCCGCTGGGTGATGCGCCGAGAAGATCTCCCGGAGAGCGTCGCATATCTCACCGAGCGTGCAGCAGTCGTCGACCGACGAGATGAACGCCGGCATGAGCGGTGCGCCGGAAGCGGCGGCGCGCTTGATCTCGGCGAGCCGCTCGGAGACGAGCTGTCCGTTTCGCCGCGCGCGGAATGCTGCGAGCGCATCGTGCTGCGCGCGTTCAAAGGCGGGGTCGATTCGCTGTACTTCAGTTGCTCCGCTCGGACTTGAGACATCCGGATCGACGAACGCGTTGACGCCCACGATCTGGTCTTCGCCGGCTTCGACGCGCCGCTGCGCGCGATAGGCGCTGTCCGCGATCTGTGCTTGGACCCAACCGCTCTCGATCGCAGCCACGGCGCCGCCGCGTTTCTCTACCTCTGACATGATCGATGACGCAGCCGCCGCGATATCCGCTGTCATGCGTTCGACGTAGTAGGAACCGCCCAACGGATCCGCCGTGTCGGTCACGTGGCTCTCGTGCGCGATGATCTGCTGCGTGCGCAGCGCAAGTTTAGCCGACGCTCGCGTCGGCAATCCCAGCGCTTCATCTTTGCCGTTCGTATGGAGCGATTGCGTGCCCCCGAGGACAGCGGCGAGCGCCTGCAGCGCGACGCGCACGACGTTGTTGTCCGGTTCCTGCGCCGCGAGCGTGGATCCGCCGGTCTGCGTGTGGAAGCGCATGAGCCACGATTTCGGAGATGCAGCCGCGAAGTCGTCGCGTACGATCTGCGCCCAGAGCGTGCGCGCGGCGCGGAACTTTGCGACTTCCTCGAAGAAATTGTTGTGTGCATTCCAGAAAAAGGACATGCGCGGCGCGATCGTATCCGCCGGAAGTCCGCTGTCCACAGCGGCGCGGAGATATGCGCGCGCGTTGGCAAGCGTGAAGGCGAGCTCTTGCGCGGCAGTGGCACCAGCTTCGCGGATGTGATAGCCGCTCACGCTGATCGTGTTCCAACCCGGAACGTCCGACGCGCAATAGCGCATGAGGTCCGTGACGAGCCGCATGGACGGCCCTGGCGGATAGATATAGGTGCCGCGCGCGGCATATTCTTTGAGGATGTCGTTCTGTGACGTTCCGGATAGCTTTGCGAACGGGATGCTGCGCCGTTTCGCCACCGCGAGGTAGAACGCCAGGATCACTGCCGCAGGCGCGTTGATGGTCATGGAGACGCTGACTTCGTCGAGCGCGATGCCGTCGAACAGCGCGGCCATGTCGTCGACGGTGCAGATGGCGACGCCCGTCCGTCCGACTTCTCCGAGCGCGCGAGGCGAATCCGAATCCATGCCCATCTGCGTGGGAAGATCGAACGCGACTGAGAGTCCGGTCTGACCGCGCGCCCGCAGATAGCGATAGCGTTCGTTCGACTCCTTGGCGGATGCGAAGCCGGCGTACTGGCGCATGGTCCACAGCCGTCCGCGATACATATCGTTTTGGATTCCGCGCGTGAACGGATAGTCGCCGGGCGGCGATTGGCGCTCGAGATCAAGATCCGCTACATCTTCGAGCTCGTAGTATGGTTTGATATCGATGCCGCTTTCAGTCACGCGCCGTTTCATGCGGGGGACGTTCGGCCCGAAGAAGAATCGGCCTTCGCGGAACGCTCTTGTTCGGCGTCTTCTTCGCATTGGAAGGTAGCATGACAAATCGCATCAATCATCTTGCGGTGTTCGTCGCGGCCATCGCGTATTTCGCATGGGGCGGGATCTACTTCACCGTCTTCAGCAATCAGTGGCTGGCGCTGACCGGATTGACGAAGGCTCAGGCCGCACCAGCGCTCGTACCGTATGTCTGCGCGTTCTTGATGGGATGGCTGTTCAGTTACGGCGCAGCGATAGCGCTTGGGAAATCAAAAGAATCAAGCGCCGGCGACGGCGTACAATTCGCGATCTTCATGTGCATCGTGTTCTATGCGAGCACGGTCCTGACGACGTCGCTCTTCGAACAGCGCTCGATCGGCCTGTGGGCGTTTGATTCGGCGTATGTCATCGTCGGCCAAGTGATCGCGAGCGCGATCGTCGGCGGGTGGCGCGCGAAGGCCTAGGCTCCCGTCTTTCCGTCGAACGAGACGATCGGTGCTCCGCTCTCGATCGTCTCGCCGATCTTCACGTCGACGGATCCGACTTTGCCCGCGCGCGGCGAGACGATCTCGTTCATCATCTTCATCGCCTCGACGATCGCGACGACTTGGTTCTCTGCCACCGTATCGCCGGCGGCTACTCGCAGCTGAGCGATGATGCCGTGCATCGGCGAGATCACATGCTCGCCGTCGGCCGATCGCGCTTTCGAACGTGCGTCGTGGGCCGACGATCGCCGCGCCGGGACCTGCGATCTTTTCGCTGCTGCCGTGTCGGCCAGACCGAACACTCGTACCGCGAAGCGCTTGTCGTCCACTTCGACCGCGATTTCGGTCGGCGGTCCACTTTCAGCGGTTTGCAGCAAGCCATCATTTTCGGCTGCGCCATCCGCATACGCCGCGGCGACCGCGTTGCCGCGCTCGCGCATGAAGCGCTCGATCGTCGGCGTGGCGTAGTCGCCGCGTTTGAATTCATCATCATCAAGCAGCAACGCGACAAACGGAAGTGTCGTGTCTACTCCCTCGATGCGGAATTCGCCGATCGCTCGACGCAGGCGCGCGATCGCTTCCGGCCGGTCCTGACCTAAGACGACGAGTTTTGCGAGCAGAGAATCGTACGATTCGGGAATCGTCCAACCTTTGAAGACGCCGGAATCGACGCGCACGCCGGGCCCGCCCGGTTCGATATATCGGGTTATCGTGCCCGGGCAAGGCCGAAAATCGGCGGTCGGCGTCTCGGCGTTGACGCGAACTTCGATGGCATGGCCGCGCGGCGTGAGTTGACCTTGCGTGAACCAGAGCGGCTCCCCCGCGGCGATGCGGATCTGCGCTTTGACGAGGTCCACGCCGTACGTCATCTCGGTGATGGTGTGCTCGACTTGGATGCGCGTGTTCATCTCGAGAAAGAAGAACTCGTCGCCCTCCACCAGGCACTCGATCGTGCCCGCGCTGTCGTATCCGATCGCGGCGCCGAGCTTGACGGCGGCAGCCTGCAGCTTCTGCCGGACTGTCGGTAAAATGCGCGCCGGCGTTTCTTCGACCACCTTCTGATGGCGGCGCTGCAGCGAGCAGTCGCGCTCGCCGAGGTGGACGACGTTGCCGTGCTTGTCGCCCAGCACTTGGACCTCGACGTGTTTCGGGCGCTCGAGATAGCGTTCGACATACAAAGTGCCGTCGCCGAAATAGGCGACGGCCTCTTTGCTCGCAAGCGAGAAGGCCGCGTCCACGTCGCCCGGTCCGCGAGCGATCTTCAAGCCTTTGCCGCCCCCGCCGGCGGAGGCTTTTATCGCTATGGGATAGCCGACGTGCTCCGCCCAATCGCGTACGGCATCGGGGCCGGCCACGGGCTCGATCGTACCGGGAACGACGGGAACGCCCGCTTCGTGCGCGACCGCGCGCGCCGAGATCTTATCGCCCATCCGCTTGATCGCGGTGGCCGACGGACCGACGAAGCAGAGGCCCGCCTCCGCGCAGCGCGCCGCAAAGCTTGCGTTCTCGGCAAGGAATCCGTAGCCGGGGTGAACGGCGTCGCAGCCGGTGCGTGCGGCGGCCGTGAGGATCTTCTCGACGTCGAGGTACGATTGCGCAGCTGCGGCCGGTCCGATGAACATCGCCTCATCGGCCGCCGTGACGTGCGCGGAGAAGCGATCGGGCTCGGAATAGACCGCGACGCTTGCTATCCCGAGTTCGCGGCACGCGCGCATGACGCGGATCGCGATTTCGCCGCGGTTCGCGATCAGTATTTTCTTAATGGACACGATCGTCAAGCGCCTCGCGCCGTGCCGCAGATTCCCATCGCGATCGTCGCGCTTCACCGGCGGGTGCGCGTTTGAGCAAGGTCTCTATCGCAAGCCGGATCGCCGCGGCTTCGGGCGCCGAAGCGGAACGTGGCACGTCGATGCGGTTCGTCACAATGGAATATTCCCGTGGCGACGCGCCGGGCGTGCGACGCGTTTGGTCCGCAACATCTCCAGCGCGCCGATAAGTCGCGGCCGCGTCTCTGCGGGATCGATGACGTCGTCCAAGTATCCGCGTTCTGCGGCGATGTACGGATTGGCGAATCGCTCGACGTACTCGTCGACGAGCTGCGTCGCGCGCGCGGCAGGATCGGACGCCTTTGCGATCTCGTCGCGGAAAACGATCTTGACCGCGCCTTGCGGTCCCATGACGGCGATCTCGGCCGTGGGCCACGCGACGTTGAAATCCGCGCGGATGTGCTTGCTGCACATGACGTCGTACGCGCCGCCGTATGCCTTGCGCGTGATGACGGTGAGTTTCGGCACGGTCGCTTCCGCAAACGCATAGAGCAGTTTGGCGCCGTGTTTGATGATGCCGCCGAATTCTTGGGCCGCGCCCGGCAGAAAACCGGGCACGTCCACGAACACGACGATCGGGATATTGAAGGCGTCGCAGAACCGCACGAAGCGAGCGCCCTTTATCGACGACGCGATGTCGAGAACGCCGGCCAGCACTTTTGGCTGGTTCGCGACGATACCGACGCTGCGGCCGCCGAGGCGCGCGAAGCCGACGACGAGTGAACCGCCGTAGAGCGGCTGCACTTCCAAGAATTCGCCGTCGTCCACGACGCGATGGATGATATCGGTCATGTCGTACGGGATGTTGGGTTCGGCTGGGATCACGTCGACGAGGCCCGGGTCGCGCCGATCCGGGTCGTCGCCGGTTTGCGCAAGCGGCGGGTCGTCGAGATTGTTCTGCGGCAGAAACGAGAGCAGTTGGCGGATCTGTTCGAAGGCATCCGCTTCGTCGGCGCAGAGGAACTGCGCGACACCGCTTTTCGAATTGTGCGTGAGCGCGCCGCCGAGCTCCTCGAACGTCACGTCCTCTCCCGTCACCGTCTTGATGATCTCGGGGCCGGTGATGAACATCTGCGAGATCTTGTCTACCATCAAGATGAAGTCGGTGATGGCGGGACTGTAGACGGCTCCGCCCGCGCATGGACCCGCGATCAGCGAGATCTGCGGGATGACTCCCGATGACTGGACATTGCGCCAGAAGATCTCGGCGTAACCGCCGAGGCTGACGACGCCTTCCTGGATGCGCGCGCCGCCCGAATCGTTGATGCCGATCATCGGACAGCCGACCTTGAGCGCGAGATCCATGATCTTGCAGATCTTCTCGGCGTAGACTTCGCCGAGCGATCCGCCCATGACGGTGAAGTCCTGCGAGAAGATGCAGACGCGCCGGCCGTCGATCGCGCCGTGACCCGTGATGACACCGTCGCCGATGAACTTCACGTCGCCGAGGCCATACGCGTCGGACCGGTGCACGGCAAAAGCGTCGGTTTCGACGAAGGTTCCTGGGTCGAGAAGAGCGTCGATGCGCTCGCGTGCCGTCAGCTTGCCGCGGCCGTGCTGGCGTTCTATCGAGGCTTGCCCGGCGGGTGCCGCCGCTTCCGCGCGTTTACGCGCGAGAAGATCCATCTTCGCGTCGTGATTCATCGACGCGGGGTGTTCCTCGCCAGGGGCGCGGCTACCCGCCGAGCGAACCTGCGCGCATGACACGCGTCGTCTTGCTGCAGTTCGACACCGACCCCGGATGCGCCGAACACCGCGCTCTGGTCGCTGGCGTCTACCCGGAATTCGCCGAGGCAGAGCCGCGTTGGCCGTTGTTCTTTGAAGCGCTTGCGCTGCATCGGCCCGACATCGTTGTGATCTCGTGCGCGAAGCTGCCTTCGCACGGCCGCGAGGCCGCACGCTATATCAACGAAGGCTTCAACACGCGCAATATGGATGTGCTGCTCGTCGGCGTCGCGCCCAATGAACGCGCACGCACGCATGCCGCGGCGCCGGAATCGGAGATCATCGAAGAAGATGGCTTGGCCGACGAGCTTCGAACTTTGCTCGCGGATCCTCGCTCTACGACCGCGCGCGGCTGAGGAGCTTCAGGGCCGTTCGGAGCTGGGCCGAATCGCCGTTCGCGACATCGTCCGGGAAAACGCCGCGCCGCTCGAGCGGGCGCCCGTCCGGTCCGCAGATGTTCATCGTGGCCACGCGCAGCAGCCCGCCGTCGGCGAGCGGAATCTCGGCATCGACACCCATGACCTTGCCCGCCGTGCGCGTGCCGACGATCGTTGCCCGCCGATAGAATTGCAGAGCGCGCGCAAGCGTCTCAGCTCCGCTCGACGTCATCGAGTCCACGAGAACGACGAGGTTTCCGCGATACTCTGTTCCCGCGCTTGTGTCGGCTGTGAATTTGTAGGATTCAAACGCCGGCCAGCGGCCGGTCGCAGTCGAGATCAGCGCACCCGACGGAAGAAACGCACCCGCCGCGGCATCGACGGACGACACTTGCCCGCCGGGATTGCCGCGCAGATCGAGAATGATCGCGGGCCTTCGTCCTTCGATTTCAAGCGCCCACCCGATCGCGGTCGACAAACTGTCGGGAAACGACGCGATGCGGACGTAGCCGACGCGCGGCGTGAGATCTCGCCATGTGATCGTAGGCGTTCGCGATTCGAGTTCGTCCGAGCGGAGATCCGCCGGCGAATAGACCGCCGTGTGGCTGTCGCCGAGCTGCGCGAGCATCGCGCGCAAAAGTGCGTAGCGCGCGGCAGTAGTGGGCGCCGCTTCGACGAGCGGTCGATAGTACGCGACGAGCTTGGCCCACTGGATTCCGTGGAAGGCTGGGTCGACGTAGCGATCGGTCACTGTGGCCGTGACCGCGTCAAAAACGCGCCGACCGACCGGTTCGGCTTGCAACTGCGCCCGCACCAGGAGGAGCGGCACGACAATCGCCGCTGCGATGGCGCAGGCAATCGCACGCCTGCGCGCGATCCGGCGCCGGTGGATCGGCCAGTATGGTACTGCCGAAAGTTCCCAGTTCACGCGGCTGTAGATCTCCCGCCGGTCACTTCGCCGGCGGGGCGGGAACCCCCGCGCGCGCGTCGCATTGTAGCCGCAGTGACGACGGCATATGAGGTTTGGCGATGATCACACGCCGCCGCTGGGAGCGCGTGCGCGTCACGTTGGACGTCGTCGTATTCGACGCGAAGGGCGAGAAGATCACGACAGCCGCGACGAGCGACATCTGCGAGTCCGGCATGGGCGTGACTAGTCCGATGCCGCTCGAGGTCGGGGTGACTCAAGGCTTCACGGTGGCCGCTATTTTCCCGCAACCATACAAAGGGATCGTGCGCTGGAGCACGCCGACAGGCCGCGGCACTGAGTGTCATGTTGGCATTGAGATCACTGGCGAAACTCGGGCGCAAGCCGATGCGCTGCGCGCTGCGGTCGGCCGCTGGCGCGCGCAAGTCTCGAAGGGCTTGCAGCCCTAACATCGACGTCAACCTGGACTCGATCGAAAACCGCCTGGAAAACTAGACCGAAGGGGCCGACGCTAGTCGGCCACACTTTATTGCCCCGGCATCACCGGCCGATGTCCGCGCCGGGGACGCGGCGGAAAAGCGGGATGACCAACTTCCGCCGCTCGACTTCGGCGGCTTTCGCCTTTCGGCGCCCCGGCTTTCGAAATCGCCGGTGATAGCGGAGCAAATAAAAGTGGGCCGATATAAAATCGGCCCCTTCAGGAAATCGGCCTTCGTAAATCATCCAATCGATCAGCCAATCGGAAAGACTATTGGGGGTATAGCCATTCCTCGAGCGTCGTGTGCCGCACGCCGGTCTCGCCGCCTAGTTCGCGGCGAAGCTCGCCGAAAGTCGAGCATGATTCGGCGACCGCATCGTGTTTATGGATGCTTTCGTAGTTGATCTGGCGCGCGAACACAAAACCATCGTCCCCGACATCGGCGAATGCATCGGCGGCGAAGCGCAGCATCTCGCGCACTACATCCTCCACAAAGCGCGGCGTGGCATGCGCCTTGTTGACGACGAACAGTTCATCCGGCCGCTTCAGCAGATCATACGTCTCAGACGACATCGACTGCTCGACGATCTCCACGAGCGTCGCGATTTCCGCCGCGCGCTCCGCTCCGATGAACAACGTTCCGCGACCGCGCTGATTGTGCGTGGCCACGGGCATGAGGCTAAGCAGCCGCTCGATCTCCTTGGGCTCGACGCCCGCAACAGAAAGCCTCGCCCGCGCATCTTCAGCTACCATCGCCTGCGCGCACGGGCAAGCGGTTATTCCCTCGGCTTCGACGCCGATAAGCCGGCGCCGATGGCCGCTTGCCACGACGGCACGCGCGAGGACGGTGTAGAACTCTCGCGTGTCCTTTCCGCCGGCCGGTGTCACGCGCGGCAGCGCAATTTCGGCCTGCGCCGTCACTTCGGCGCGTTCAGCGCGCTGGCTCTGGACGACTCGTTCGGCGATCGCGAGCGCCAGCTCATCGATGCCGCGATCGTCGGCGACGATGACATCGGACAAAGCATCCTCTAGGTCTTGCGAGAACCGCGACATGTGGACGCCGCTATGCTGCGCGTCGAGGTCGGCGAAGATATCGAACGTGGCGATCGTGGTGCGAAGCCCCGCAAATCCTGCACCCAGCGTGACGAGTGTCCGCACCCCCATGACCCCCGCGCGATTCAGCGCGAGCGAGACCGCCGGCCTCGATTCCTGAATATCCCTTCGCACGCGCGTGAGCACGCCGTCGCCGGAGAGCCTTACCCCGCTCGCGTCTATCCGCGCGGCGAGTTCGCCGACGGACTTGTGCAAGCCCGGATGAAGAAGACCCGGCGCTATCTCGGCGAGTGGTACGAGCACGAACGCACGCTCGGCCAAGCCGGGGTGCGGGACCCGGATCCCAACTTCGTCGATAACGAGTTGGTCGTAGAGGAGCAGGTCTAGGTCGATCGCGCGCGGACCAAGTTTGCCATTGCCGCGGCGACCGACGGCGCGTTCGACGTCGTGCAGCGCACTGACGAGCGCGTCGGGCGACAGCGTCGTCGTCCCGACGCAAGCGAGGTTTAAGAAATCCGGCTGTTCGCTGGTGCCAACTGGCACCGTGTCGTACGGCGACGACACACGGGCGACGTCGACGAACGCGCGCAAGCGAGCGAGCGCTGCGGCGACGTTGCCTCGGCGGTCTCCGATGTTTGATCCAATCGCGATCGCGACATTGTGTTTTGCGTCATTCATCTCTCGATGCGGAAAGTTCGCACGATCCTAACGCCATCCCGTCATTCTCCTTGACAATGTTGTGTTGACGGCAGTATCATTTTCCCAAGCCTCAAGCGGGGGCCGCTCTACACGCACCGATCGGCGAGCGGGCGCACAACTGCCCGCATCCGAGTTGCGTAACCCGGGCGTAGCGATTGGGTAGTATCCCCAATCGACCGAAAGCCGATGCGATTCCCCGTTTTTATCGGGCACCGGTGCAGCAAGGACCGGCAAACGCTTGAGGCCATTCTCACCATCGTTTTAAGTCCCGGGAGGGCCACGCGGTCCTCTCTTTTCGCATGGTGGTTCAAGGGGCAGCGGATTCGAACGGAAGTGTCGAATACTTACGTATATAGTATAGGTCAGACGGGACGCGCGACGCGCAAGCTCGTGCCGGTTCCGGGGCCGAAGGAGTCATCTATCTTATGTCCATGTGGGAGCCATTCACCGAACGCGCGCGACGGAGCATCGTCTTAGCGCAAGAAGAAGCGCAGCGCCTCGGCAACAACTACATCGGCACCGAACACATCCTGCTAGGTATCATCAGCGAAGGCGAGAGCCTTGCCGCAAAAGTGCTCGAGACGCTGGGTGTCAACCTGGCCAAGGTCCGCGCCGAAGTCGAGGCGATCGTCGGCCGCGGCGGGCAGACCGTGCAGCAGGAGATGGTGTTCACGCCGCGCGCAAAACGCGTCATCGAGCTCGCCTTTGAAGAGGCGCGTCAGCTCAGCCACAATTATATCGGCACGGAGCACCTGCTGCTCGGCCTGATCCGCGAGGGTGAAGGCGTGGCCGCGCGCGTGCTGACGAATCTCGGCGTGGATCCCGCCAAAGTCCGCGTGCAGACCACGTCGTTGCTCGGCGCCGAACAGCAGACCCAGAGCGGCCAAGCAAAAGGCAAGAGCAAGACGCCGACGCTCGACGCGTACGGCCGCGACCTCACCCAGCTCGCCCGCGAAGGCAAACTCGACCCGGTCATCGGCCGGGCCACCGAGATCGAACGCGTCATCCAGATCCTATCGCGCCGTACGAAGAACAATCCGGCGCTCATCGGCGAACCAGGCGTCGGCAAGACCGCGATCGCTGAGGGCCTCGCCCAGCGCGTGATCTCGGGCGACATTCCGGATCTGCTGCGCGACAAGCGCGTCATCACGCTCGACCTCGCCGGACTCGTGGCAGGCACGAAGTATCGCGGCGAATTCGAAGAGCGCATGAAGCGCGTGATGGAAGAGATCCGCGGCGCCGCGGGCGAGATAATCCTGTTCATCGACGAGCTGCACACGCTCGTCGGCGCGGGCGCGGCTGAAGGCGCGATCGACGCGAGCAACATCATCAAGCCGGCGCTCGCACGCGGCGAACTACAGTGCATCGGCGCGACCACGCTCAACGAGTTCCGCAAACACATCGAGAAAGACTCGGCGCTCGAGCGGCGCTTCCAATCGGTCATGGTCGGCGAGCCTTCGGTCGAAGAGACTATCGAAATCCTCAAAGGCCTGCGCGACCGCTATGAAGCGCACCATCGCGTGAAGATCGGCGACGATGCTCTGGAAGCAGCGGCACGCCTCTCGGATCGCTACATCACCGACCGCTTCTTGCCCGATAAGGCTGTCGATCTCATGGACGAAGCGGCGTCTCGCGTCCGCTTGCAGTCCACTGCGCTGCCGCCGGAGATCCGCGAGATCGAGAATGAGATCCGCAAGGTCAAGGCCGAGAAAGAAGCCGTCATCAAGGCGCAGGAGTTCGAAAAGGCCGCGCAAGTCCGCGACCGTGAAGAAAAACTGCGCACGAAGAAGCAGCTGCTGGAAGCAGAGTGGTCGGAGAAGCGCACGGGCAAGGGCGAGTCGGTCAACACCGTCGGCGCCGATGAGATCGCGCACATCGTCTCCACGTGGACGCGCATCCCGGTCAGCAAGCTGCGCGAAGAAGAGACGAAGAAGCTGCTCCACATGGAAGATGCGCTGCACAAGCGCATCATCGGCCAGGACGAAGCGGTCAAAGTCGTCACGCGCGCGATCCGGCGCGCACGCGCCGGGCTCAAGAGCCCGAAACGGCCCATCGGATCGTTCATCTTCCTCGGCCCCACCGGCGTCGGCAAGACGGAACTCGCGCGCACGCTCGCGGAGTTCATGTTCGACGATTCTGAGTCTATGATCCGCATCGACATGTCGGAGTACATGGAGAAATACGCCGTCTCGCGGCTCGTGGGAGCACCGCCCGGGTATGTCGGTTACGAAGAAGGCGGCCAGCTCACCGAAGCGGTGCGCCGGCGCCCATATGCCGTCGTACTCCTCGATGAGATCGAGAAGGCGCATCCGGACGTGTTCAACCTCTTGCTGCAAGTGCTCGAGGATGGACGGTTGACGGATTCGCAAGGCCGCGCCGTGGACTTCAAAAACACGGTCATCATCATGACGAGCAACGTCGGCTCAGCGGGGATGCAGCGCTCCACCGAGATCGGATTCCGGCCGATCAAAGATGAGGGCTCATCCACCGTCAAGCACGAGCGGATGAAGAACAAAATCCTCGAGGAGATCAAGCATCTCTTCCGGCCGGAATTCCTCAACCGCATCGACGAGGTCGTGGTCTTCCATTCACTCGACCTGCCGCAGATCAAGGAGATCGTCGGGCTCGAACTCGCCAAGGTCGTGAAGGAACTCGAAAACCAGCACATGACGCTCGAAGCGACAGACGCCGCTCGAGAACTGCTGGCCAAAGAGGGCTGGGACCCAGCAATGGGCGCGCGCCCGCTGCGCCGTGCCATCCAGCGCATGGTGGAAGATCCGCTCTCCGAAGAGCTGCTGCGCGGCACGTTCAAGGTGGGCGATCACATACTGTTCGATGCGGAAGACGGCAAGAGCGTGTTCAAGAAGTCCGGCGAGCCGCTCAAGCCGCCGCCGCTCGAATCCACGAGCCCGGAGACCAGCGGAACGTAAAGAAGCGTAGTCCATGGCCGCCGCGAAACGGCGGCCATGGACTGGAACGCGGTCTCGGCACTCTCGGCGCTCGCGACGTTTCTCGTGGTTGCGGCCTCAGCTGTGGCCGCGATTTTTCAATTGCGGCACATCCGTGCCGCCAATCAGATCACTGCGTCGCTCGAGTTGATGAACAGAATATCGACGCCCGAGTTTCAGCGCATCATCCAATACGTCTTTCACGGCGAACTCGACCGCAAGCTCGAGGATCCGCAATACCGCGCAGACCTCCTGAAGACGCCGGTCGATCTAGCGCGGCACCCGGAGGTCGCCTTTCTCGCGCAATGGGAGCAGATGGGTTCGATCATCAAGCTCGGACTTACGTCCGAGGAGGCGTTTATGGACACTACGAGCACGCAATGCATAGCGGCGTGGAATAAATTAAGCCCGGTCATCGCACTCGCTCGGCGCGTGCGCGGACCGCAGATTTTCGACAACTTCGAGTGGCTCGCGTCGCGGTCTATGATGTGGGAGAACCGTCACCCGGACGGCACCTACCCGAAAAACGCACCGCGTCTCTCCCCTGCGGACATTTATCCGGAGTAGCGCATGCCGCTCGAATTCTGGAACACCGTTTTTTCGGGCTTCACCTTTGCCGTGGTCGCGGCTGCCGCCATCGCGGCCATCGTCCAACTGCGCCATTTGCGGGCGAGCAATCAGCTCAGCGCACTTCTGGCCGTCCTTCAGACGTGGCAGGACGGCCAGTTCCAAGAATGGATGGAATTCGTCCGCAACGAGCTTCCCGAGAGAGTGAAAGATCCTGCCTTTATCGAGGGCCTTCGCGATCCAATGGACGGGCGGGGCGAGCACCCAGAGCGGCGCGTCTGCGACTGGTTCGAACAGGTCGGGTCATACATGAAGAACGGGCTGCTCGACGAACGATTGTTCCTGGACCTGATCAGCGGGAACGCGGTTCGTTTCTGGACGCGGCTGTGGCCGGTCATAGCTGTGCTGCGTGAACGAGGCGGACCGTCGCTTTACGAAAACTTCGAATATCTTGCCGTGCGGAGTCGCCTGTGGAACAAGAAATATCCAGATGGCCTGTATCCGCGCGGCACGCCGCGTTTTGCTGAACTAGAGGCAATGGTCGACACGGGGAGCCGTGCCACGACGTCAAAGCCGTAGTCCATGCCAACACTTGGGATTCTGGTCGGCGGAGGTCCAGCGCCTGGGATCAACGGGGTCATTGGGGCGGCGGCAATAGAAGCGATCAACGAAGGCTGTTCGGTGATCGGCATCTACGATGGCTATCGCTGGCTTGCTCGTGGCGACGCCACGCACGCGACGTCGTTGCGCATCGAGGACGTGAGCCGCATCCATTGGACGGGCGGTTCGATCTTGCGGACGGCCCGGACGAATCCGGCGCAAGACGAGAAAACGCTGGCCAATTGCGTGGGCGCGTTGCGCGAGCTCGGGATCACGCACCTCTTGTGCATCGGCGGCGACGACACGACGTTCGGCGCAGCCAAGATCGCCGAAGCCACCGGCGGATCGATCCGCGTCGCGACCGTGCCGAAGACCATCGACAACGATCTCCCCCTGCCCGATAACATGCCTTCGTTCGGCTTTGAGACCGCGCGCGCGGTCGGCGCCGGCATCGTTGAAACGCTGATGGAGGACGCGAGAACCACGCAGCGTTGGTATATCGTGATCAGCATGGGCCGCAAATCGGGCGCGCTGGCGGTCGGCATCGCCAAAGCCGCTGGTGCGACGCTCGCCGTTATCCCCGAGCAGTTCGTCTCTTCGGGCGCTTCGCTCGACCTCGTCGCGAACGTGATCGTCGGCAGCATGATCAAGCGGAGCGCCAGCGGCGCCGACCACGGCGTTGCGGTGGTCGCCGAAGGCATCGCTGAACGGCTCGACGAGCGCGAGCTCACCGGCTTGAAGGATGTCGAACGCGATCCGTACGGCCACGTCCGCTTATCCGATATCGATCTCGGCGCGATTGTGAAGAGCACCGTGATGGCGCGCCTCAAGGAATTGCGACTGAACATCGGCGTCGTGACCAAAGATGTCGGGTACGAACTGCGCTGCGCCAAGCCGGTGCCGTTCGACGTCGAATACACACGCACGCTCGGCTACGGCGCCGTACGCTATCTGCTCGGCGGGGGTTCGGGTGCGATGGTGGCGCTGCGTGGTGGCCACGTCGCGCCGGTGCCGTTAGCAGAGATGATCGATCCAGCGACCGGCCGCATTCGCGTACGAGTGTTGGATACGCGCTCCGAGGCCTATGAGGTCCTGCGCAAGTACTCGATCCGGTTAGAGGCGGCCGACCTCGAAGAGCCGCGCCTCGGCCCGCTGGCGGCCAAAGTTGGGCTGGCGCCGACCGAATTCGCGCGGCGCTTTTCCGCCGCCGCGAAGGTCTTGTAAACGTCGCGTAACGTGAGCGAGGTCGCTGAAGGGGCCGATTTTATATCGGCCCCGGCGTCGAAACGTGGGCCGACATGAAGTCGGCCCCTTCAGGCGCGGTCTTCACAGGGTGCATGCGCTTCACGAGGCGCACGGTCGTGCCGCTATCGTTCGTTGTGTACTGCACGTCGTCCATCAAGCAGCGCATGAGAAATATTCCAAGGCCGCGCACGCCACGCTCGTTGGGCGAGATCGTCGCGCCTTTGCCGTCGAGTTCGAATCCACCGCCGCGGTCCTCGATCTCAAACGTGACCGCGCCTTCGGAATCATGGCAGCGCATCGTGAATTGGCCGCCGGTCACGTGAGCGTGCTCGACCGCGTTGTTGCAGGCTTCGCCGACTGCCAGTACGATATCGGATACTTCCCATTGACCAAAGCCGCAGCGGCGCGCAAATGCACGCGCTGCCCGTCTGGCTGCACATACGGCAGACGGGGCGCTCGGGAATCGGGCTTCTAATTCATTCATCGAGCTCTCGCTACGATGTTAATACCCACTAACGGCCTTCGCCAACCGTAACGTCTATTACTGACGCTTCCTATGTACCGACGGTCACCCACGAGACCAGATTGACGCCGTAGTAGTACCCGAATTCGCGGTAGTCACGGATCTGCAAAACGGCTAGGTCGGCTCGCTTGCTTAGCTCGATGCTGCCCGCTTCGCTCTTTAGTCCGAGCGAGGCCGCAGGTACCGCGGTGACCCCCGCGATCGCTTCCGTGGGGGTCATGCGCAGTCGGCGCCGAGCGAGATGCGCGACGGTCTGCAGCGAAAAACACGGGCTAGTGCCAGGATTGAAATCGGTCGCGAGCGCGACCGGCACGCCGGCAGTGAGCAGTTCACGAGCAGGAGCGTAGCGCTCTAGGCCGAGGTATTCGGTCGTAGTAGGACAGAGAACCGCGACGGTGCCCGCGCTTACGAGCCCGGCGATATCGCGGTCGTCCGCGAAATTGAGATGGTCAGCCGACGCGCAGTACAGTTCGGCTGCAAGTACGCTTCCGCCCGAATGCTGGAGCTCATCCGCGTGAATGCGAAGCTTCAGGCCGCGATCGGCGCACGCACGCAGAAATCGCCGGCATTGTTCGACGCTGAAGAATCCGGTCTCACAAAATGCGTCGGCGAATCGGGCGATCTTCGTCGCAGCCACTGCCGGCAGCGTCTCTGAAATCAACATATCGACGAAAGCGTCGGGGTCGGTAAATTCCGGCGGCAGTGCATGCGCGCCGCAAAAAGTCGGAACCACGTGAGGCACTTGCGGCAGAGCGTCGAGCGCCGCAAACGCCTTCAGCACATCGAGCTCTCCGGCGGTGGTCAACGTGTATCCGGTTTTTACTTCCGCGGTCGTCGTGCCGTGGTCGGCCATCGATGTGAGGCGACCGTCGCCGATTGCGACGAGCTGCGAGAACGTACACCGCCGCGTCTGTTCAACCGTATACGCAATGCCGAGGCGCGGCTTGCGGCCGGCGGCGATGTCGTCGAAGTCCTGAACGCGATCTCCGGCGAAGAGCGCGTGGGTGTGCGCGTCGATCATGCCGGGCATGACGATGGCGCCTTGAACGTCAAACTCTTGGAAAGAATCGCCGCTCGCTTTTTTGGTTTCGAGAAGCGCAGCGCGGCACTCGGCGTGCGTTCCCGCGGCCGCGATGCGGCCGGCACGAACGACGACGGTTCCGTTTTGAATGATTCCGAGAGCGGCCTCGTCTGCCGGCATCGAGCCGTCGGCTTGTGCGAACGGCGCAAGAGTAAGCAGCGTCGCATTGACGACCGCGTAGTCCCTCGCGCTCTTCACCACGTGATTTGCAGCGCGTCGATCGATTCGAGGTTCAGATAGTAGGCGGCAGATGCCGCGACCGCGGCGAGCGGCGCGAGGCCGACGAGTTCGCAGCGGTCTACGCCGACGCCGCGATCGGCCGCTTCGCGCCGCACGATTTCGGCGACGCGATAGAGCGGAATCGCCCGATAGTCAAGCACGTTCATCGAGACCTGCACACGATTTTCGCCGATGACGAAGCCCTTGGCTTGAAGTCCGAAGAAGCCGCCGCTGGTCTGGCGCACGCCCGCAGCGATCCGCTCTGCGAGCGCGAGGTCGTCCGTCCGGAGATCGACATTGAATGCGATGAGGAAATCGCGAGCTCCGATGGCGACGGCGCCGGCGCTCGGGTGGAGCTGCGGCTCGCCGACATCCGGATGCCGCTCGGGAAGTTTGACGGCCTCGAGCAGACCTTCGAACTGACCCTTGCGCACGTCCGCGAGTCTGCGCCGCTCCGGCCGGGTGGCGGCTGCGCCGTAGTAATAGGAGGGCACGCGCACGCGCTCCCAGACGGCCTGGGCGCAGCGATGCGCGAGGAGCACCGCATCATCCATCGTCGCATCGCCGACCGGGATGAACGGAATGACGTCCACGGCACCCATGCGCGGATGCTCGCCGCGATGGGTCCGCAAGTCGATCAATTCGACTGCTTTTTCGGCGAGGCGGACCGCCGCGCCGAGTACGCCATCGCCGGTGCCGACGAGCGTGATGACCGAGCGATTATGCGCTTCATCCGAACTGACGTCGACGACCGCGACGCCTTCGCCGGCGGCTGCGGCGGCGCGCACCGCTTCGATCACATCGATGCGGCGCCCGTCGGAAATGTTCGGCACGCATTCGAAGACCTTCGCCATCGATGCGACCGCTTGGCCTCCGGCAGGCCGCTCCCCTTGCGCGCGACAATTCTACGGCATGGCAGTCATCGAAAGCCGGATCGACGTTTCGTCGCCGCTGTACGCCGAAAATCGCGACCACATGCTCGGTCTGCTCGACGAACTGCGATCGCGCACCGCGCAAGCGGCCGCCGGCGGCGGACCGGACGCGATGGCCAAGCATACCGCGCGCGGCAAACTTCCAGTGCGCGAACGCGTCGCACGGTTGCTGGATCAGCGTTCGGCATTTCTCGAACTGTCGGCACTCGCCGCGTGCGACATGTACGACGGCGATGCGCCGTCGGCCGGTCTCGTCACCGGCATCGGCGTCGTGGAAGGCCGCGAGTGCGTCATCATCGCCAACGACGCCACGGTCAAAGGCGGTACGTACTATCCGCTGACGGTGAAGAAACATCTGCGCGCGCAAGAGATCGCCGAGCAGAACTACTTGCCGTGCATCTATCTCGTCGATTCCGGCGGCGCGTTTCTGCCGCTGCAAGACCAAGTTTTCCCCGATCGCGACCACTTCGGCCGGATATTCTACAATCAAGCGCGCATGTCGGGCAAAGGGATTCCGCAGATCGCGGCGGTCCTGGGTTCGTGCACGGCCGGCGGCGCGTACGTGCCGGCAATGTCCGATGAGACCGTGATCGTCAAAGGGCAAGGCACGATCTTCTTGGCTGGACCGCCGCTCGTGAAAGCGGCGACGGGCGAGATCGTCAGCGCGGAAGATCTCGGCGGTGCCGACGTGCACACGAAGATCTCCGGCGTTAGCGATCACTATGCGCTGTCCGACGAGCACGCGCTCGCGATCGTGCGCGAGATCGTGGCCAATCTCAATTCGCGCAAGCGCACGCCCTGGCCGGTGCGAGACGCCAAGCCGCCGCGCCACGACGGCCGCGAACTTTACGGGATCGTCCCGAGCGATCGGCGCAAATCGTACGACGTACGCGAGGTGATCGCGCGGATCGTGGACGGCTCGGAGTTCCACGAATTCAAAGCGCTCTACGGTCAGACGCTCGTCTGCGGATTCGGCCACATCGAAGGCCAGCCCGTGGGCATCCTCGCGAATCAAGGCGTGCTGTTCTCAGAGAGCGCGCTGAAAGCCACGCACTTCATCGAGCTGTGCTGTCAGCGCGGCGTTCCGCTCGTCTTCTTGCAGAACATCACCGGCTTCATGGTCGGCAAGAAATACGAAGAAGGCGGGATCGCCAAGGACGGCGCTAAGATGGTTATGGCGGTCGCCAACGCCGAAGTGCCGAAGTTCACGATCATCATCGGCGGATCGTTCGGCGCGGGCAACTACGGCATGTGCGGTCGTGCGTACGGGCCGCGGCAATTGTGGATGTGGCCGAACGCGCGCATCTCGGTGATGGGCGGCGAGCAGGCCGCGAACGTCTTGTTGACCGTCAAGCTCGAACAGTTGGAACGGCAAGGACGCACGCTGACGCCCGAAGAGCGCGACGATTTCATGCGCCCGACCCGCGAGAAATACGAAGCAGAGGGCAACCCATACCACAGCACCGCGCGGCTATGGGATGACGGCATCATCGACCCGGCGGACACGCGCGCCGTGCTCGCGCTCGGCATCTCTGCGGCGGCGAACGCGCCGCTGCCGCCGACGAAATTCGGCGTTTTCAGGCTTTAGCGCGGCGTTGCGGAGCGGCAAGCGATGCTTGCCCTACTACGGGATAACGGAAAGGTCGTCAATGCCCGACACCATAGCGATCGATCGTAGCGGCGCAGTCGTGCGCGTCCGCATGAACAGGCCGGACGTGCGCAACGCGCTCGATGTGCGGATGGTTGCGGAATTGAGCGAGGCGTTCTCGTCGATCGCCGCGGACACGCAGGTTCGAGCGGTGGTCCTCGAAGGCGCCGGGTCGACCTTCTCGGGCGGGGCGGACATCAACGACATGCGCCGGAGCCTCGAGCTTTCGCGCGACGAGAATCGCGCTGACGCACTGCGGCTGTCCGATTTGTTCGCGGGGATCGACGATTGTCCGGTGCCCGTCATCGCGAGAGTACAGTCGGCGGCGCTCGGCGGCGGCTCAGGTCTGATCGCGGCATGCGACATCGTGATCGCCGCGGACGACGCGATCTTCGGCTTCACTGAGGCGCGTCTCGGCATCGTGCCCGCAGTGATTTCGCCATTCGTGCTTCGGAAGATCGGCGCCGGCCACGCGCGAGCGCTGTTCACCACTGGCGAACGATTCGGCACCGAGCGAGCCTTACGGATCGGATTGGTGCATCGCGTCGTGCCGGCAGCAGAGCTGGACGCAGCGGTCGACGCCACGCTCGACGACGTCCTTGCATGCGGGCCGCAAGCGGCGCGGATGGCGAAGAACATCGCGCGAACGGTTCTCGCGCTCGACAAACGCGAAGCGCGCGAGTGGACCGCTGCCACGATCGCCGAACTGCGGAGCAGCGACGAAGGTCAAGAAGGCCTGCGCGCATTTCTTGAAAAGCGGAAGCCGACGTGGCGCTAGCCCGTCCTTTCAAAAAGGTCTTGATCGCAAACCGCGGCGAGATCGCGGTTCGAATCGCGCGCACGTGCCGCGCGATGGGCATCCTCACGGTCGCCGTCTATTCCGATCCGGATAAGGATGCTCTGCATGTCCGCGCTTGCGACGCGGCCGTGCGCATCGGACCTGCGCCCGCGCGCCAATCTTACCTTCGCAGCGACGCGATCGTCGAGGCGGCTCGATCAAGCGGCGCGGAGGCCATCCACCCTGGCTATGGGTTTCTCTCGGAGAACGCAGAGTTCGCGACGGCGTGCGCCGCCGCCGGGATCACCTTTGTGGGGCCTCGGCCGCACGCGATGCGCGCGATGGGCGACAAGATCGCAGCGAAGCGGGCCGTCGGCGACGCGGGCGTGCCGATCGTCCCCGGTTACTTAGGCGACGACCAATCGTTTGCGGCGCTCGCCGCGGAAGCGCGGCGCATCGGCGCGCCGCTTCTGGTCAAGGCAGCTGCCGGCGGCGGCGGCAAGGGCATGCGGATCGTGCGCGATCTTGCCGATCTCGAACCAGCGATCGAGGGGGCCAAGCGCGAAGCGCGCGCCGCGTTCGGCGATGACACGGTTTTTCTCGAACGCTATCTCACCGCACCGCGACACGTCGAGATCCAAATTCTCGCGGACGCGAGCGGTGCGTGCATCCACCTCGGCGAGCGCGAGTGCTCGATCCAACGCCGCCATCAGAAGGTTCTCGAAGAGACGCCGTCGACCGCGGTCGATCCTGATCTTCGCGCGCACATGGGTGCGGCCGCCGTCCGAGCCGCCCTCGCCGTCGGCTACGTCAACGCGGGCACCGTCGAATTCATGCTCGATGCAGACGGATCATACTACTTTCTTGAGATGAACACGCGACTGCAAGTCGAGCATCCGATCACCGAGGCCGTCTTGGGCCTTGACCTCGTACGCGAGCAGCTCTGGATCGCCGCTGGCAGACCGCTCGCGCTCACGCAGGACGAGATGCAGCCGCGCGGCCACGCGATCGAAGTGCGCGTCTACGCCGAAGACCCGGCCAACGGATTTCTGCCGTGCACCGGCACCATAGCGGCCTTTGGCCTCCCGGAGGGCCCGGGAATCCGCAACGATGCGGGCGTCGCTTCCGGCACGGTCGTCTCGACCGACTACGATCCGATGCTCGCGAAACTCATCGTCAGCGATCGCACGCGCGCTGCTTGCATCGAGCGGCTGGCGGCCGCGCTCGACGATTACCGCATCGGGGGCGTCGGAACGAACCTCCCGTTCCTGCGCTGGCTCGTGCGGCACGAATCATTTCTGCGCGGCGACACCACGACGGATTTCATCGAGCGCCACTTCAACAAGAGCATGCTTGCGCGTGAGGGCGATCGAGAACTCGCTGTGATGGCCGCTGCCGCCGCACTGAGTTTCGGCGCCGATCGCGCGCGCGCGGCCGATCCATGGCGTGCGTTGGGACCTTGGCGGCAATCGCAAGCCGAACGCGTCGTTTCGTTCGAGCGGCCGCTTCAGGGCGATGTTCGGCTGACGTGGGATCCGCGCGAGATGGCGTGGTCGTGCGCCGCGGGTGATCGGGCGCTTCTCGTTTCTGCGCTGGGCGGCGGCGAGTACGTAGCGATGGTCGCAGGAGCGCGCCGGCCGTTTTTCGCGTGGCCGTTGCGCGGCGGCATCGGCATAGCTTTCGACTCATTCTTCGCCGATTGCATACTTGCGCTCTCTCCCACGGTTGCCGAGAGCGCAAAAGGTCATAGGCATGCCGCGCATGGCTCGACAGGATCCGTCGCGGCGCCGATGAGTGGAACGATCGTCAAGGTGGTCGTGACCCCCGGCTCTGACGTGCAAGCGCATCAGGTGCTCATCGTCATGGAGGCGATGAAGATGGAGCACAGCATCGCCGCGCCGCACGCGGGCAACATCGCGGAGATCGCGGTAGCGCAAGGCGACACTGTAGCCGCCGGGGACGTCCTCGTGCGCATCGACGCATGAACGAGATCCCTAGCCGTATGGGCGCGATCCCGAGCCGCGTGACAGTTGTCGAAGTGGGACCGCGCGATGGTCTGCAGAACGAGAAAGAAGTCGTTCCGACCGACCGCAAAGTCGCGTTCATCGAAGCGCTCGCAGACGCCGGCCTTCAGGTGGTCGAAGCGACGTCGTTCGTCAGCCCGAAGTCGATACCGCAGCTCGCCGACGCGGACGAAGTGATGCGCCGCGTCCGGTTTCGCGATGGCGTGCGCTACCCCGTGCTCGTGCCTAACGAACGCGGGCTGGATCGCGCGATCACCGCGGGCGCGCGCGAGATCGCCGTATTCACCGCCGCTTCAGAGTCGTTCGCGCGCGCGAACATCAATGCGTCGATCGCCGAATCGATAGCGCGGTTCGAGCCCGTCGTCCAGCGCGCGAAAGCAGAAGGGATGCGCGTGCGCGGTTACGTCTCGACGTGCTTCGGGTGTCCGTACGAAGGACGGGTCTCGCCGCAGGCGGTCGTCGATGTCGCTTCGCGTCTCCTAGCCCTCGGCATCGACGAGCTCTCGATCGGCGATACGATCGGCGTGGCGACGCCGAATCAAGTCGTCGATTTGTGCGGCTTGCTTTTCGCGCATGTCGAACCGGCGCGTTGCGCGATGCACTTCCACGACACGCGCGGCACCGCGCTGGCCAACGTGCTCGCTGCACTGCAATGCGGCATCGCGATTTTCGACAGCGCCGCAGGCGGTTTCGGCGGCTGCCCGTACGCGCCGGGCGCCGCAGGCAATCTCGCGACAGAAGATCTTCTGTACATGCTGCACGGCATGAAGATCGAGACCGGCGTCTCCTTGGAAAAAGTCGTAGCCGCGACGTCGCTTATCGCGGGTTCTCTCTCCCACGCACCGACAAGCAAGGCTTGGCAAGCGCTATGCAGATAATCGCCGCTTACATCATCGCGTCGCTCGTCGCGTTCGCGCCATCATCACATACCGCGAGGGCATCCCTAACTTTGGCAACGCACGGGGAAGCCACGGTCTACGTAGCCGGAAATTTCAGTCGCGACTTCGACGTGTCGTACGCCTTCGCGATAGATACTCGGAGGAAAAACCGGTCGTTCACGACGATAGGCGTGATGATGATCGGGGCAACCGATCCCGGTCCGTCTGCTGAGGTTGGTTTGGCGAACGGCTACCCGTCGGCCAAAAGCACGTCGGGTTTTGTGAGCGGGAGTCACGCCCACGGCACTAAGAGTTCCGACGTTTGGGGATTACCATGTGGCGCGACATGCACGGTCGAACTACGCGGAAATTCAGACCACGTCAGCGCATTTCTAGACGGTAGGCTCGCAGGCACATGGAGCCGACCCGACCTTTCCATTGAAAGCCCGTACATTCAGATCAATGCAGAAGTCTACAAAGAGGGAGACGCGATTTCCGCGTTTATCGTGACGAAGAAAGCAACGGCTGGAGGCCGAGCTTTGCAAGCGCCCATCTGCGAATTCACAACCGGCGGTATCGAGGCGCGCAGCACGAGTCCGACCTCAATGACATTCTCGGGCGTATACCGATCCGGCGCCCGCTCGACGTACGCGTGGCTGAAATCGGGTGCCGAAGGCGTCAAGCATTGCGGACTTGTCACGCCGTAGGGCGAACGTCTCAAATATCAGGAGACCGCCGAATCGCGTGAGCGTCGCTTGACGATTCTGCAAAGGTCCGCCTTACCGAACTCCGAAGCATGAAGGGCTATGGTAGACTTCGCCTCGGAGGGCATTCTGGCGCTGGCCCGCGGACGCGCGCGGTGGTTCTGGATTCCCATCGCGGCGTGGTCGCTTCTCGCGATCGCCTTGTTCAAGAATCCGTCAGCGCTCTTCTTGTGCGCGTTCGTCGACGCGATGTTCATCGCTTTCTGGTACTTCGCATCGCAAGGTCAGGCGTGGCCGTTTTTGGTGGGCGCGATCCTCACGGGTCTCAACGCGATCGTCGGCGTGCTCTCCGTCATCGGGATATTGCCGGGCCTCGTTTCCGCGTACGTCTGCTGGCGCATGTGGGATTCGTACGTCACGTGCTCCAGTCTAGAGTCGACGCAGGCGCTCCATGAACAACTCGTCCAGCGTCTCGTCATCCCGTCGCGGATCGCGGGCGAAACGCCACGCAACGTATTCAAACCGATTCTGCCGCGCCACGTCGCGCAAGAATCCGATGCGCCGGCGCCGACCGCCTGGCAGCCGTATCGCCCGCCGACGAAAATCGACGGACCGCCGGAAGCCACAGCGTAGGTGGACCGAAGAGGTCCGCCCTATATATTTGGAGCGCGGATTGTGGGCCGACTAACGTCGGCCCCTTCAAGTCGGCCCCTTCAGGGACGGGGTGAACGCTATTCCGTGGCTAGCATCACCGACATCGATTGGAACCCCAACTTCCCCGGGCCCGTGAAGCGATTCCAAAACAAGTTGCCGCCGCTTGCGAAGATGCCCGTGGAGAGTTTCTGGAAAATCGTCTCCATCTTCACGGTCTGCGACTTGTAGAGCCACGCGCCCGGTTCGACGTCGATCTGCTCGCCCGCCGCAAGATCCACTTCGAAGACGTTTCCATAACCTTGCAGCCAGAGCACGCCCGCATCCGACTGGCACTTGAACGTGTCGATGAAGAACCCGGTGCCTCCGAAGAACATGCTCGCCGCGCCTTTGACGCGCGCGAAGGAATAGCCGATGCCGTTCGTGGCCGCAAGGAATTGATGCTCGCGAACGTCGATCGCGTCGCCGCGTTGCATGTGTATCGCGAGGACATGGCCGGCGCCATCGCGGCTGAACGCGATCCGGCCCGGCCCACCTGCCTGCGTCACGAAGACCGGCATGCCGGCGAGCATACGTTTCAGCGCGCCCGGCACCGGCATGATGCTGATCTCGACCGAGAGGTCTTTCCAAAGAAGTATATTGTGTTCGAAGTAGATCTTCTCGGACGAGAGTTCGATATGGAGGACGGGGACGAGTTCGCCTTCGATGTGATACGTGACGCCGCCGAAGGTCTCGTCGCGAGCCTGCGTCGGCAGCAAGACGGGGACGTTCATCAAAGCCTCCAGTCGAGATGATTGCGATCGGCAGCGGCGATCGCTTCCGGATAGCCCGCGTCGGCATGACGGATGATCCCCATTCCGGGATCGGTGGTGAGCACGCGGCGCAGGCGCTCGCGCGCATCGTCTGAGCCGTCCGCAACGACCACCATTCCCGCATGGATGGAATACCCGATCCCGACACCGCCGCCGTGATGCACGCTGACCCAATGCGCTCCGCCGACGGCGTTGATCAGCGCGTTGAGAATTGGCCAGTCGGCGATCGCGTCGGAGCCGTCGCGCATCGCTTCCGTTTCTCTATTCGGCGATGCGACCGAGCCTGCATCGAGATGATCGCGGCCGATAACGATGGGCGCCTTCACGCGGCCCGTGCGGACGAGCTCGTTGATCTTCAAACCGAACTTCTCGCGCTCGCCGTAGCCGAGCCAGCAGATTCGAGCGGGCAGACCTTGGAACTTCACGCGTTCGCGCGCGAGAGCGATCCATCGGTGCAGATGCGCGTTGTCGGGAAATGTCTCGAGCAAGGCTTCGTCGAGGACCGCGATGTCCGAGGCTTCTCCTGAAAGCGCGGCCCAGCGGAACGGTCCCTTGCCTTCGCAGAAGAGCGGGCGAATGAACGCGGGCGCAAAACCGGGAAAGTCGAACGCATCTTTTACGCCCGCGATCTTGGCCTGCGCCCGGATGTTGTTGCCGTAGTCGAAGACCACGGCGCCAGCACGCTGGAATTCGAGCATGGCGCGCACATGAACGCCCATCGATTCAATCGCGCGCTGCTCGTAGCGCGCCGGATCCTCTTCGCGCAGCTCTGCCGCACCGTCGAGCGTCAAGCCCGCGGGCACATAGCCAGCAAGCGCATCGTGCGCCGACGTCTGATCAGTCACGACGTCGATCGGCGCGTTGCGGCGGCGCATCTCCGGGAAGACCTCAGCGGCATTGCCCAACAATCCGATCGAAAGCGCGCGTTTCTCGCGCGCCGCTGCTGTGGCGAGCGCGAGCGCCTCGTCGATCGATTGCGCCGCGACATCGCAGTAGCGGCCCTCGATGCGGCGCGCGATACGCGCCGGATCGATCTCGACGCAAATCGCGACGCCGCCGTTCATCGTCACCGCGAGCGGCTGCGCGCCGCCCATGCCGCCGAGCCCTGCGGTGAGCACGATGCGTCCGGCGAGCGATCCGCCGAAATGCTTAGCGGCCAGCGCCGCAAACGTCTCGTATGTGCCTTGCAAGATGCCTTGCGTGCCGATGTAGATCCACGAGCCGGCGGTCATCTGCCCGTACATCGTCAGACCCTGCGCCTCGAGCGCGCGAAACGTCTCCCAGTCCGCCCACTTCGGCACCAGCATGGAATTGGAGATCAAAACGCGCGGCGCGGCATCGTGCGTCCGCCACACCGCGACCGGCTTGCCGGACTGGACGAGCAGCGTCTCATCGTTCTTGAGACGCTTGAGCGTGCGGACGATGGCGTCGTACGCTTCCCACGACCGGGCGGCGCGCCCGCTGCCGCCGTAAACCACGAGATCCTGCGGTCGCTCGGCGACTTCAGGATCCAAATTGTTCATGAGCATCCGCATCGCGGCTTCCTGGCCCCAGCCGAGGCAAGTCCGCTCGGGTCCGCGCGGCGGGCGGACGACGCGGCTGGATGAGGTGGTCATCAGAATCTATCCTCTTACTATCTCAGAGGGGACCAAGTTCGGCTTCGACGGCGCGGACGAGCTCGCCGCTCGCGAGCAGATCGCGCGCCGCGGCGATGTCGACGCTCAGATTGCGGTCGTCGTCCAGATGCGGCACGCGCGCCCGGATCGCGCGGTGCGCGATCGCGGTGCCGCGCCCAAACGTGAGTGGTGCGCGAAAATCGAGCGCTTGCGCGGCTTCGAGCAATTCGATAGCGAGGACGTTCTGCAGATTTTCGACGACGCGTGCGCATTGGCGCGCGGAGATCGTCCCCATGCTGACGTGGTCCTCCTGGCCCGCCGATGTCGGAATCGAATCAACGGATGCAGGCGCGCAGAGCGTCTTGTTCTCGCTGACGAGCGCGGCAGCCGTGTACTGCGCCACCATGAAGCCGCTGCGCAATCCGCTTCGCTCGGTGAGGAACATCGGCAGCCCTTCGAGCCCGTCGAGCAGTTTGTAGACGCGCCGCTCGGCGATAGAGCCAAGTTCCGAAAGGGCGATCGCGAGGTAGTCCATCGCCAGCGCGACCGGTTCGCCGTGAAAGTTCCCGCCGCTGACGAATGAACCGTCTTCGGGAAAGATCACGGGGTTGTCGGTGACCGAGTTCATCTCGAGCTCGACCGTGTCTTTGACGAATCGCACGCAGTCGCGCACGGCGCCGTGCACGACCGGCATGCAGCGGAACGAATACGGGTCCTGCACGCGATCGCAATCGCGGTGCGACGCCATCACGCCGGAGTCGCGAAGCAAGCGGCGCAGGTTCGCGCCGACGCGGAGTTGACCGGCGTGCGGCCTGAGCGCGTTCATCCGCTCGACGAACGGCGCGTCGCTGCCCAGGAACGCTTCGAGGCTCATCGCGCCCGTGATGTCCGCCGTCTTGCAAGCGTTCTCAGCGTCGAAAAGCGCGAGCGCGCCGATCGCTGTCATCACTTGGGTGCCGTTGATCAGCGATATCCCTTCCTTATACGAAAGGCTGTACGGAGCTAGCCCGGCCGCGGAGAGCGCGCGCGCACCGGGCAGAAGCTGGCCGTCGTACCACGCCTCGCCTTCGCCCATCAAGACGAGCGCGACATGCGCGAGCGGCGCCAAGTCACCCGACGCACCGACAGAGCCCTGACATGGCACGACCGGCAACACGTTACGGTCGAGCATGGCGAGCAGAAGATCGATGATCTCTTGCCGCACCCCGGAATTGCCGCGCGCAAGCGAGTGCGCGCGCAGCAAGACCGACGCGCGCGTGGCAGCGCTCGACAGCGGTTCGCCGACGCCGGTCGCATGGCTGCGCACGAGGTTGCGCTGCAATTCGAGCGCATCCTCGGCCGGTATCTTGACGTTCTTCAAGTGCCCGAAGCCCGTCGTCACGCCGTACACGCGGTCGCCGGCGGAAACGGTTCGCTCGACGAGATCGCGCGCCGCGGCGATCTTCGGCCGGCACGCGTCGGCTAGGGAGACTTTGGCGCCGCGGCGCGCAATCGCTTCGACGAGCGATAACGACAGGTTCGTACCGTCGATCGCGATCGGCCGGGGATTCGTCATGACGCGTCGATTCGGCTTGCGGCGCGCGCCATCATGCTCAAGCAGCAGTCGATCATACTCAAGCGGCTTTCAATCATGCCCAAACGGCGTTCAATCCGCGAAGGCGATGGCGATGGCGTCGGCGAGCGTCCGCGCCGATGAGACCAAGAGCGCCGCAGTCGCGTATTCCGCGCGTGCCGACGCGGGCACGATAGCGCGCTTGAAGCCGAGTTTCTCGGCCTCGGCGATGCGCCGCGCCGCGCCGCTGACTTCCCGCAGTTCCCCGGCGAGGCCGACCTCTCCGAAGCAGACGATGTCGTGCGCGACCGCGCGATCGCGAAGCGCCGACACGATGGCGACCGCGATCCCGAGATCGACCGCGGGTTCGGCCACCCGCAGTCCGCCGACCACGCTTGTGTAGACGTCGCTCGTGCTCAGCTGCATGCCGAGCCGCCGCTCGAGGACCGCCACGATCATGCAGACGCGATTGTAGTCCAGGCCGCTGACGAGCCGCCGCGGACTGGAATATCCGGCCGCGGAGACGAGCGCCTGCACCTCGGCAAGAAGCGGCCGCGCACCCGCGAGCGTTGCAACGACCGTGGCTCCAGGTGTTGATCCGCGCCGTTCTCCGAGAAAGACGTGCGACGGATCCCGCACTTCGCGCAAGCCGCCTTCTGCCATCTCGAAGACGCAGACGCCGTCGGTCGCGCCGAATCGATTCTTCGTCGCGCGCAGCAGACGATGCGCGCCCAAGTGCTCGCCGTCGAACGAGAGCACCACATCAACGAGGTGCTCGAGCACCTTCGGACCGGCGATCGAACCGTCTTTCGTGACGTGGCCGACAAGGAGGACGGCGCAGGCGCTCTCCTTGCCGAATCGCGTCAGCAACTGCGCGCACTCGCGCACCTGCGAGACAGAACCTGGCGCGCCGTCCACCTCGGGCAAGAAAACAGTCTGGATCGAGTCCACGACGAGCAGCGCGGGCCGCGTCGCGCGGGCGGCCGCGACGATCGCTTCGACGTCATCGCCTGCTGCTAAGAGGATCTCATCGGATGCCGACAATCTGCCGGCGCGCAGTTTGGTCTGCGCGGCGGACTCCTCGGCGCATGCGTACAGAACTTTTGAACCGCCCGCGAGAGCACCCGCGCCTGCAAGCGCGCTAGCGACCGCGAGCGCCAGCGTCGACTTGCCGACGCCAGGAGGTCCGGCGACGAGCATCACGCCGCCCGGCACGATGCCGCCGCCGAGCAGATCGTCGAAGTCGTGTATTCCAGTGGAAAGTCTGCTCGCCGCCGCGTTCTCGACGTCCGCTATCCGCAGCGGCGCCGCAAGTGACCGCGCGGCATGGCTGGCGCGACTCGTGGATTGCTTTGGAGCGCGTGGGGCCTCGTCAAACGAGTTCCACGCGTCGCACGACGGACAGCGGCCGATCCATTTCGGCGCTTCAAACCCGCATGCGCCGCAGTAATACGTCGTCTGTCGTTTCGCCACGCGCGGTCCTTTCTGCGGCAGGACCGATGTCGCCCGCCACGGGAACATCGCGACTCGCACGAGTAGACCGCCGCGCGCATCGGCGTGAAAGGATTTCTTGTGGGCGTGGCCCCCCGTCACATCGCAATCGACGGTCCGGTCGCTTCCGGCAAGAGCACGGTCGCGCGGCTCCTCGCAGCGCGGCTTCATTGCTTATTCTTGGACACCGGCGCGCTATACAGAGCGGTGGCATACATCGCGCTCGCGCGCGGCGTTTCGCCGGATGATCCTGCCGCAGTTGCGCTGCTCGTCGATTCGCTCGATCTTCGCATCCAGCCCGATATTCGCAGCGCGCTCGGCTACCAGCTGCTTGCGGACGGCGCACCGCTCGACGTCGAATTGTTCTCAACGCAAGTCTCACGCGCGGTCTCGCCGATCGCCGCGATGCCATACGTCCGCGAACGGCTTATCGGTGTGCAGCGCGAATTCGCGCGCGGCGAAGACGTGGTGATGGCGGGCCGCGACATCGGCACGGTCGTGCTGCCGGATGCGCGCTTCAAGTTCTATCTCACCGCCAGTCTCGATGCGCGCGTGGACCGCCGCCTCGCCGAACTGCGCGCCGGTGGCAGCTCGATGAGCCGCGAAGCCCTGCGCGCCGAGATCGAACGCCGCGACCTGCGCGACTCATCGCGCGCCGCTTCACCGCTCGCCAAAGCCCGTGATGCAGTCGAGTTCGATACTTCCGGAATCCCAGTCGAAGAAGTGGTCGCGCGGCTGGAGCACGCGGTGACCTCGGTGCGATGACACTGTACTTGGCGACCAAGGCAGTGCTGCGGCCGCTGACCTCAACGTTGTTCGCGGCGCGCGTCGTCGGCGCGGAGAACGTGCCCGCAAGCGGCCCGCTTGTGGTCGCGGCGAACCATCGCTCCTATCTCGATCCGCCGCTGCTCGGCACGTGGTTTCCGCGCGTCCTGCACTACATGGCAAAGCGGGAACTGTTCGCAAATCCGCTGATCGGCGCGGTCCTGCGCAGCGTCCATGCGTTTCCGGTTGACCGCGACCGCGCGGATCTCGGCGCGATCAAGCATGCGCTCGAACTGCTCAAACGCGGTGAATGCGTCGGCATTTTTCCCGAAGGCCGGCGTAACGAAGATGGCGCCGCAAAAGCGCGCGGCGGCGCGATATTGATCGCAGCCACGGCGCGCTGTCCACTCGTGCCGGTCGGGCTCGTTCGCACGAAATTGGCTGTTCGGAAATGGCGTGGCGCTCACGTCGAAGTGAGGATCGGCACACCGCTCATATTCCAGGGAACGGAGCGAAAACCGACGAAAGTCGAAATCGCGCGATGGACTGAAGAACTTTCGGCGTCGATCGAGCGCCTGCTGACCGACCGGTGATATGGAAATACTGAAAGCGCGGACCCAAGGCTTCTGTTTCGGCGTGGAGCTCACGTACAAGAAGGCGCTTTCGGAAACCGCCGAGCGCGACGACGTGCACACCATGGGAAACATCGTCCACAATCCGCTCATCGTGCGCGAGCTCGACGAAAAGGGTTTGAAGAACGTCGATTCGCTCGACGACATCGAATCCGGCACGCTCTTCGTGCGGGCGCACGGCCTCGCGCCCCAAGTGATCGCGGCAGCCGAACAGAAGGGCCTGCGCGTCACAGACGCCACCTGCCCCATGGTCACGCGGACGCAGCGTCTCGCGGCGCGGCTCACAGAAGAAGGCCGCAGCGTCGTGATCCTCGGCGATCCGAACCACCCTGAAGTGAAGGGCATAGCCGGACACGCGCCTGGCTGCCTCGTGTTGAACGAATGGCCGCAAGACGAGACCGAGATCCGCCGCTTGCGGCGTATCGCGATCGTCTCGCAGAGCACGCTCAACGGCGATAAGTTCAAAGAACTCGTCGGGAAGATCTCCGCCATCAACTACGAGGTGCGCGTCTACAACACGATCTGCTCCGACACGCAGGGGCGACAGGACTCGTCGCGCGATTTGGCGCGCGAAGTCGACCTCATGGTCGTCATCGGCGGCACGCGCTCGGCGAACACTCGTCATCTCGCCGAGATCGCGCAAGCGGAGGGCGCACGCGCACACCTCGTCGAGAACGCCGGCGACTTGCGCCGCGAATGGTTCTCAGGTGAAGAGCGCATCGGCATCGCCACCGGCGCATCCACTCCCGGTTTCCTCGCTGATGAAGTGATCGCTCGCCTGCGCGAATGGTTTCCCGACGCACGCGCCATCGAGGTCTGATAGCCATCCCGAGCGCCGCGCCACCGCTCGACGATTTCGAGCAGTATCTTCATCGCGTGCTCGACGACGGCGTGCGCGGCGAACCGGTCCGCGAACAGCTTCACCATCACTTCGGCGCCGGACCGAGCTCTGGCAGCCGTATCGGCAAGCGGCTGCGACCTAGACTCGTCCTTGCGGTTGCACATGATCTCGGTGCGGACCGAGCCGACGCGTTGCCCGCGTGCGCTGCGATCGAACTGCTCCACAACTACTCGCTCATCCACGACGACATCGAAGACGGCGACCGCCTGCGCCATGGCCGTGAGACGCTCTGGTCTGCTTTTGGGCTCGCGCACGGCGTGAACTGCGGCGATGTGGTCGGCGCGCTCGCGTATCGCGCGTTGACGCCGGTCTCGGCTCGGCTCGGCTCGCAGGCTGCCGCGCAGATGACCGCCGCGCTTGCATCCGCGCACGTCGCGATGTGCGAAGGACAAGCGTCGGATCTCGCCGCGGAAGGCGGCGGCCGCGCGACGATCGCATCGTACTTCCAGACCATCGAAGGCAAGACAGCCGCGCTTTTCGCGTGCGCCGCGCGTCTTGGTGCGCTTGCGGCGCGCGCGGCCGCCGAAGATGTCGAACGCTGCGCCTCGGTCGGCCGCAATTTCGGCTTGCAGTTCCAGATCCGCGACGACATCGCAGGCGTGTGGGATGAAACGGCGGCGACGGGCAAAGCCAGCGGCGGCGATATCGCTCGCCGCAAGAAAGGATATCCGATCGTGTGGGCGCTCGAAAAAGGTCCGAGCGCCGAGCGTTCCGTTATCGAAGCGGCCTATGCCACTGCGGCTGACGACGCTGATACGCGGACCGTCGAACTCGTACGCGCCGTGCTTGATTCAGGTGGCGCGCGCGACGCAGCTGAATCGGCGGCAGCGACGTACGCCGAAGCCGCGATCGAACTGGCCACGGGCCTTTGCGACGTGACGACGTTCGTAAAGGCGTGGAGCGGCAGGTAACGAAGCGTGAGCGCCGTGTCGAAAGTGAAGCAGCCGGACACGCGGTCAGAACCGCGCGGGTCTCGTGATGTCATCTGGCTGCTGATCGTCCTCGCAGCCGGCCTGGTGATCCGCCTCCTGCTGTTGCCATCGCAAGGGCATGTGACGGACATCGGCAGCTTCGAGTCGTGGACGTTGGCCCTGGACAAGTACGGTTTCAAGGCTTTCTACGACAGAGCCGGTTTCGTGGACTACCCGCCGGGCTATCTGCTCGTGCTGTGGTGCGTCGCGAAATTCTTCGATTTGTTCCACCAGCCGACCAACTACGGTCTGCTGCTCCAGTTGTGCAAGTTGCCGGCGGTCATAGCGGATCTCGGCATCGCGGTGTTCGTCTATCTCATCGTGCGACGCCGCTGGCCGGCGGCCGCCGCGGTCACATCGGCAGCCGTATTCGTGCTCAATCCGGCGTCGTGGTTCGTCTCGGCATATTGGGGGCAGGCAGATTCCGTCGCCGCGGTGTTCTTGGTGCTCGCGATCTACCTCGCCGTGACGGATCAGTTCGAGTGGGCGTGGGCCGCGCTCGCGTTCGCGGTGCTCGTGAAACCGCAGCCGCTGGTCACCGCTCCGCTCTTTCTCGTCTGGCAGCTGCGCAGCCACACGCCGTGGCGGGCGATCTTCGCTCCGTTCATCGGGGGGATCGTCGCGTGGATCGGATCCATGCCTTTTGCCCCCGGCTACGATCCCGTTACCGTTTTGACGTGGCTCTACGATCGCTACCATACCGGCATCAGCGTCTATCCATACAATTCCGTCAACGCGTTCAATCTCTATTCCGTGGTGCGCGACATGTGGCAGCCGGACACGGAGATCATCCGCGTCTGCTTGCCGAGCGGCATCTTCAATGGCTGGTGCGTTCCTGGTCTGGGATTCGCGCAATACGACTGGGGGATCGCGATCTTCGCCGTGTTGCTCGCGGCGCTTGCGTGGCGCATGTGGCGCACGGTCGCGCCGAACGCGGATCGAGCCGAAGCGGAGTACCGTTTTGCGGCGGCATGTTTCATCGCGCTGCTCGGCTACTTCATGCTCACGACGCGCGTGCACGAGCGCTATATGTTCTCAGCCCTTGCGGTGGCGCCGCTTATCTGGAATCGAAGCGCGCTCTCGAAAGTCGCGTACGTGTTGCTCTCCACGACATTCATGTTCAATCTCACGTATGCACTGCGCTACCTGTTCGCGCCGAGCGCGGACTTGAACCCGTTCGAAGTGCACATACTGTCGTTCGTCAACGTCATCGCGCTTTTCGCGCTGGCGGGCTCGTATCTCGTCGAAGAGATGGACGTCTCGATCGCGGCCGCGTTCGCCAAGATCAAATTCAAGACCGGGTCTCCGTCAGGCGCTTATCGATCGATTTTCGAAGGACTGATCGGCTGGACGCGGATCGACTACCTGATCGTCGGCGCATTCATGCTCATGGCCGGCGTCATGCTCTTTACTGGGCTGCACAATCCGTCCGACCGCTATTTCGACGAGATCTACTACGCGCGCGCCGCGCAGGAATATCTGCACCGTCTGGATCTGTACGAGTGGACGCACCCTCCGTTCGTCAAGCTGCTCTATGCGGCCGGCGCTTGGTTCTTCCAGGCATTCTTCCATCAGGGTGATCCGTACGGCGCGCGGATGACGAGCGCCGTCTGCGGCGTGCTGACCTTACCGCTCCTGTACGGCTTCGCGAAACGGCTGCTGTCTTCCACGGTAGGCGCGAGCCTCGCGGTGTTCTTGCTGATCACGGGCGATTACTGGTACGTGCAGTCGCGCATCGCACAGCCCGAGATCTTCTTGGGATTCTTTGCGCTGCTCACGCTGTATTGCGCGTATCGCCTGATCATGGCATCGCAGATCGTCGCGCGGCCGAAACCAGTGACGTATCCGGAGGCGCGGGGCATTTGGGCCGGCGTAGCGGCGTTCGTCGGCGTGCTCGTATACTTGAAAGTCCAGGCGATCGTCGCCGGCAGCCCTTCGACCGAAAACGCATCGCTTGTGCCGTATCTCGTGGCCGTCGCCGCATTCGGAATCGTGACGATCTGGCTCTTCGTCCGTGACCTCGGCTACGCGCGCAAGCGCGCGGCCGTGGTATTCGCGGACGGCGTCAGTCACGAGGGCGACGCGCTCGTGCTGCCGTCCGGCGACCGCCGATCTTTCAAGGATGCCGCGCTCACCGATGGCGATGCGACCGTGGCATGGTCCGCGGCTGGATGCGATCTGAAGACCGCATCGGGCACCTTGCGACGAGGGCGAGATGGAACGATCGAAGGCCGCCTCGAGGGCACCGACGTTCGCGATACGCAGCCGTGGCGGTTCTGGTTCGTGCTCACGTGTCTTTCGATCGCGTGCATGGTCGCAAGCAAGTGGTATGGGCTGTTCGACCTGGCGTGTTTGTGGTTCGTCGCCGCACTTATCACCGCGCAGCAATTCTTGCCTGCGTTGTGGTCGAAGGCGCGCGCCGCCACCGAGCGATTCGCGTGGGGAAATCCGTTCGCCGCGCGCCTGCCGCTCTACATCAGCGCGATATCGTTTGCGACGCTCGTCATCTACGTGGTTTCCTACCTGCCGAACTACAGCCACGCCGTGCACACGGCGATGGACCCGAGCCAGGGCGGCCACAAAGGCTTCGCTGCGCTTATCTGGCTGCAGAGCATCATGTACCACTATCACCACGATCTCGTGGCCACTCATCCGTACGCGTCGGCGTGGTGGTCGTGGCCGTTTGAGATCCGGCCGGTGTCGTACTATTGGAAAGAGCTAGGGGGAACCGGACCCAACCACCTCGTCACCGAGATCATCGCGTTGCCGAACCCGTTCGTATGGCTGGCGGGGGTGATCACGGTTCCGATGGCCGCGATCTTCGCATGGCGTGAGCGGCACAAGGGCATGCTGCTCGTGACGATCGCGTATGTCTGGCAGTGGCTGCCGTGGGCGCTCTCGACCCGCATCGACTTCGAGTACAATTTCTACTCCAACGCGGCGCTCATGTGCCTCTGCACCTCGTACGTCATGCTGCGGCTGTGGCAAGAGGGCGCTCGCGCGAGCGGCGCGGCTCGAACGTTCACGGCCGTGGCGCTGAGCGCGTACGTCTTGGTCTGCGCGCTTGGCTTCCTCTACTTCCTTCCAATCCTCAACGCGACTCCGATCACGTGGGCGTCCTGGGACCAGAAGATGTGGTTCCATTACGGCGTGCCGAACTGGTATGGCTGGATATGAGCGTAGCAGCCCCGGCGACACGCAGCGTCAGCGTGTTCTTTCCGGCGTTCAACGAAGAAGCGATCATCGAGAAGACCGTACGCGACGC